>Ga0082207_1000034_pt1 | contig 92164 bp, 83 predicted proteins | sample LakMenEpi10Aug09_FD_71540 | JGI IMG/M metagenome (GOLD analysis project Ga0082207, IMG submission 71540) | reverse complement strand
GTCACAGTCCTAATCCTATCAAAAATTTATGGCAATTTTATTGACTGAAGAATATATGCCGTCAAACGTGTATGACGGCACGGCTTTAGCTAAAACAAAAGACGGCTATGATATCGCTCAACCTTTTATTAATATGGTGACTGGCGTACAAGGTGCCGCCGGAAGATTTCAAAAATGGTTACAAGGATTAAAGCAAAAAGTTGATGATGTTTTAGGAGCTTTAGATCCGAGAAGATGGATTGCTGGAGTCAAAAGTTGGTGGCATTCTCTTAAATTAGGAGGGGTTTCGGTATCTGGCTGGTTTAAGGATGATCCAGTTGGCGCAACATCGGGGGTGTTGTTAGTTGGGGCTGGAGCTTTGTTGGTTGGGGGGTTGGCTCAAGGCGCGATTGCTTTGTCGGGAGGAGTAAAGGGGCTCGTTCAGGCTGCAAAAATAGCGGTTAAAGGACTTAAATTTATTCCTGGAATTGGGGGTTTAGTCCGTTGGGCTGTAGGTGGCGTGCAGCGTTTATGGTCGTTTAATTGGAATCAATCCGATGCTCAAATTAGAGCTAATCAAAAACAGCAAATTAAAGCTTTAGCAGGGCGTTGGGGGGAAGCTTTAGGGGCAACAGTTGGGACGCTTTGCGGATTTACTTTAGGGCGCGCCGCTAAAGCAAATGCACCACAATTGATGAGGTTTAATCCCTTATTATTGGCTAAATTGAAGGAATTAGAATTCCGTTCATGGTCAGAGCCGGGGGAATTATGGGAAGAAGCCGTAGAGGAAATGAAGTCAACGCTAGTGGCAAGCGGGCGCGCAATATTAGCGGTTATCTTTATGGAAACCTACGTTAATGTTAGAAAACTAATTAAATCCTTTGTTAAATATTCAGGCCTGGGAACAGTTTTTCCCTGGTTAGGAAAAGCATCGGAACAATGGGGGAAAGAGGGATCAAAACCTTGGAGTTTTGCCAGTCAACAGGAAAAAGCTATTGAATCAATCAAGATTGATTGGTTAAAAGATTTTACGGAAGAATTTGTAGAGGCGGCACAGGATATGTGCGCTGAATCAACAATTATTGTTAGCTATGCTTTGTAAATAAATTCCGCATTGTGCGGATTTTGGGAGGGAGAATCATGGTAGATATTCGGAATATTGCTGGGGAAATTCCTGGGAATTTTGCACAGGGTTTGGGAGATGTTTTGAGTCGTCATCTTGACGCCGAATCAGGAGCCAAGGGAGACGACTGGCAAATTGATACCTTTACCAATGATTTCGAGGATGAATTTCCTTTTGACCCCGAAGCACCTGGTTCTCCCTACCCAACTTACGGGCCAGAAGCTAATCTAGCGGCGGACGGCAAACCATACGGGGACGATCGCAACAATCGCCCTAAAGTTCATGAATTAAATCAACCACAATTAGCACAATCTCGCGGCTGGCGAATTGTGGATTTTTACCCAGAACGGAATACAAAAGATGAATTTTATCGGATTTCGGGAACCCCAGCCGAAATTAGATTAATTATTCAAATGTTGAGACATATTCGCGAAATTGTTCAAAAATTTGGCGGCGGTGACGGGGATAATACCAGGGGTTTTTCTCACATTAAAGCTATGCGAGGATGGCCAGAAATAAAAATTAAGTTTTACCAAAAAGAGAAATTAAAAACAGGGCAAAAACGCCCACTTGATACATTGCTGTCAATTGCTTTAATCGGTTGGTCTGAAATTGATAAACCTAATAGTAAAAAATTATCAATTAGTGATTTAAAACAGTTTAAATCTAAAATTGAAACGCTATTTTATGTAAATAAACAACCTTTTATACTAGAAAGAGGGAAAGAGGTGTGGAGTTATCAAAAATGGGAAGAAGGATATGCAAACTGGTTCCCTGCAAAAAATCGACAAGCTGCCTTAAACGTTTATCAAAAATTAGTACAAGTCAAAAATGATAATTTTGATCCTTTAGCTGTTTTTCAAGGAAAAGCAGATCAAGAAAAAGTCAAATATACAGAAACTCCACAAAAAGTTACCGTTTTAAACGAGGAAAAGGAGTTACCCATTTACCGAAGAACTGTAAACCTGGAATTTTGGCAAGCTTGGATCGAGTTGCCCAAGACTCGGCAAAAAATAATCCTTGTGTCCAGATCTAACCAAACACCCGTCGACGAACGCTTAACTACTTAATTTTGTACAGTTATAAACTAAATTATCTATTTACGAAACCTTAACCTTCGGAACAATAATCAAAGTAAATAATTAAGCTGAAACCCTTGCATATTAAGGGATAGATATGTTAGTTTTAAATCTGAAAATCATTTCATTCAGGACTTTTAATTTATGCCAGCCGTTGCCAATAAAATTCAAGCCGAAGATTTACGAGCCGCTTTAATTGCAGTTGGGAGCACCATTACTGTTCCTGCTCTGGGATATCCAGACGGCACTGATGTTACAAAAGCTGTTTATGAATTTGTTGAGGCTGTTTTACAAGCTCAAATCGCTCAAAATGCAGTCGGGGGCGTAGGGGAAGATGTTGCCTTAGTTACCAAAGGTCAAGGAGCATTAACTAGCGTTGAATACCCGCCTGCAAGTGGAACTTTTTATAATGTTCGGCCTACTGTATACAGCGTTTCTGTTCAAGCAGTAGAAACGATTTCTACCGTAATTCCGCCATTAGTTTAGGGTTATTTATCACAAATTTATTTAGGGTTAAACAATAATGGCTAAAACTAATATTTATGACGATCGCAAAATTAGAAGCGTTGACGTAACGCATCCTAATAGTAGCTCTATAGGGTTTACTTACTTTTTCAAAACTCCGGTAGACAGTAGCGAAGTGACGGTACTTGGACAGAAAAACTGGACACCAGGAGCCCCCGTTACCGGATTGAGTTTTCCAGCGATTATGGGGACGCGAAAACCTCACCCCATACGAGTAAGGAATAGCGCAAAAGGTATCACTACTTTTTGTTCGACGGCTAAACTTGCAGAAGCCAAAGCGGCTGGCTGGTCAAGGGCAAAAAAACCCGCATTTAACGTCAAACGCTCCAATACATTCCCAGGTGCAGGAAATTTACGAGGGGCATTAGTTGTTTATGTAGCCGTTCCTAGTGGTGGAGTTAATCTTAAATGGGGTTGGAAAATGCCTTTTGCTCAGGCATTAAAAATCGGAGTTACCGACCTAGGTAGTTTAGGAATTAAAATTACTAATACAGATGCGGAATGGGCTGATTTAGTATTGGGTTGCAATAGCGTTCGCCCGCCCCGCACGTCTAAAACGGTTTTTGATGGTGGTACCGGAAAAGGAGACACCATTACAACTTTTTACGATCCTTCTGTCACTCTTGCCTATCCGTGGAAACCTGCGGGTGATGGCTCCATTTTTGAAATTTAATTAATATGCTGATCATAATTCCCGAAAATCCCAAATTCCAAGAAACATTAGACAATATTCCATTCTTTTTTGGAAAATTGCAAAGTGAATCTACTGAGATGCTTAATTTAGTTGTTGACGCAGAAACCAGGTTAATGAGATCGGCTTCTGAACAAGAATTTACAGAGTATTTATGGGGGGGAGAATATGATCAGCTATTATCCGACTACGAGGAAGAAGAAGAACTAACAAACCTATGGAATGGATGTCAGGAGGACTCGTTTATCCAAACGTTAGTAGCTGGGTTTTAACCCCCATAGAGATACCTTCTGAATCTAATCTGATAAAATTAACCTGGATGTCAGAAGGCTTAATAATCAAATCCAGGCTTTTGCTAAGACGAGCGTTTATTAATGGAGAAGTGTCAGAAGCAAAAGTTATTTATCCTTCTGACAAACCCATAGTTTTTGCATTTAATGACTTCAATGGTTTTAATTATCAAATCGAGGTAAAAAAAATTGTAAATAAATGGACTTTACGAGAGCATTTTGCTGTTATGGTTCATTATCAATAAGTAAAATAAAGTAATGTCGCCTACCTTTTTCGCTATAATTATAATCTCCCAATCAGTTTTTGATTTGATAGTTTTAACATTTGTGATCATAAAAATGTCACAAATTATCAACAGTCAAAAGCAAGCTGAAAAAGATATAAATGAGGCTTGGAAATCCCATAGACTGGTTAAATCTATGGTGTATGGAGCCCATAATCGACTTGTCGCCAAAGTGGAAGAGTGCTTGGCTAAAAACAATATCCATACTGATCTTAATGATGTGATTTTAAAGGATTAAATACTATGTGGACAACTTTCTCTAAGCAATCGACCGCACAAAAAACATTAGTTCCAGGTGAATTTGGGGCGGTTGACAGAATCACCGTTCCCGCAACAGCAGGAGGTATTGAGCTAGTACCCATTGATGCAACCAACACAGTAAGATTTTTAAATTTATCAGTAGCCCCTACGGCGGACAGTAATGGCGACCCTATTAGTATTTATATTGGAGTAGGCATGATTCCGACTACAACTTTATATAGTTTTGAAATGCTATCCGGTCAGAATGAATATAACTTGCAGATTAACGGTCAAGAGATAATGGCTATTTGTGAGACAGGAAAAACTTTAGATGTTAATGTGCAAATTGCAAACGCGGCTATTAAAACGTTATGAGCAGTAGCTGGTCAAACTTCAAAACTAATAATAATTTAATTGTTGCCCAGTCGGAAATCCCCTATATTTCAGAGGTTGAAGGGGTAGCAATCTTAGGGGTGAATTCAACAATAACCATAAAAGGATTTAATTTTAATCCTGCGTCTGAAGTAATTTGTAATGCCGGGATAATTAGCAATATTCGTAGAAATCCTGAACAAATTATTTTTGATTGTCTAGCTAGTTCTCCTGGTACTTTTCTGGTAGAGGTTCGGAACGGAACCTTGTCTTCTCTCGATTGGAATAGTAGTTTTGCTCCGATATTAATTGCTAGAAACGGGCTAAATCTAACAATTGGCTGGCTTGACTTTAGAACTGCCGATAGTAGTAATTTCGGATTAGTGGTTAGTCATATTAACCAAGGATTAGCAACTAAAACATTTGTTAATAGTGGCTATTTGTTGAACACTGAGAAAGGACTGACAATAGGAGCGACAGGGGCTTCTAATAACGCTACTAATTATATTCAATTTAATAATTATATTTTCCCATTGAATTCTACTATTGCTTCATTCATCGTAATTTACGACACAACAATCATCTCGGGCGTATATCCCCACAGGGCAAGAGTGGGGGTCGGAAAAACGAACGAAAATACTAATAAAATGATTGTTGGATTTGAGGCTTATTCAAACGTTATTGGAATAATCCGAGAATATTTGTTTCCCACTCCTTCCCCAATTCAACTAGCCCCTACCAATACAATAATAATAAATTCTTCTTATATTTTTAAAATTGTTTTTAACTTTTTTAAAAAGACTTTAGACATTTTTAAATTAGATGATTTATTGAATTTTGACTCTAATAATAATCCTGTGATTATAGATTTTCCCATCTTTCTCCCAACGATGGAAACCTCCACTATTGGGATTCCGTTATTTGTTTTTTTTAGCCCTAACTCCATATCCTCAGTTGTAGCCATGAAGATTGATTAAAATAAATTAACCCCAACTCATAGCAAATATAAGCCGGGGTTTTTTAACTTTTACTTATTTATTCATCCTCCGTAAGTTCTAACGCTTTTTTAATTTCAGCTAAAATGGTTTTTCCTTTTTTGTAACTCCGACCTTTAAAACCCATTAACTGCTCAATAATTTGAGTGTCTGTATACCCATCCTCTAACCCGTCTATTACCGCTTCAAAAAAGTCTTGAGCCTCTTGACTTAGGGTTACTTCCGCTTGACTTCCACTTACGGAAGTAATGGAAGTCGTTACTTCCGTGCTACTTCCACTTACGGAAGTTTTACTTCCCAAAACGGTAGTATCCCCTTCTAGTGTCACTTCCGGGTAACTTCCGTCTTGGGAAGTTAGGGAAGTTGACCTTTCAGTGAGGATAAATTGAGCAATAGCTGAATTTGTACCTTGAGCCAAGAACAAATCACTGGCAATAGTATGTTTAAATTCAGCAATTTCTCGTTTATTCATCGCGTCAATTTTGGGCTTAATTTTCCCTAATTTGTTGGAACAATAGAGGGAACTAGAGCCGACGACAATGGCATAACTGATAGAGCTAAATCTAAAGAACCTGTGCCAACTGTTTAACTCTGGGTTACGAGTTAGAAATGGAGTGACGAACCACATCGGAATGGCAGTGGTGAGGGCAATGATATTAATGGCGTGCAGTAGTTTCCAGTTCTGTTTTATGGCTTCTGAATGCGAGACGGGGTTAATTACCGTGACCATTGAATTAACCCCCCAACGAGTAAAGCAATCGCAAAACCGATAACGATTAATCCAGTAAAAATCCAGTCTTGTGCTTCTGGGTTCCGAGTGCAATAGATGACGGTTCCTGCGATGCCTAATCCCAAAGAGAGAATGAGTGATACCCAAAACGCGGGTTCTCTCAAGTCCTGAACCAAACGAGCGAGAAGGGAGGCCAGAGAAGCGCTACTTGCTACCAATAAAAAGAAGCCAATTATGCGGTAAAATTGAATCATAAAGCGTAATCCTTATGCTAAATAACCCCGTGAACAAGTAACTCCCGTTCACGGGGTTTAAACGTTTTACAGAGAAGCCATTAAATTAGCGATCGCTTGGTCAGCGGCGGCAGCGGCTTTTTCTAAACCTTGTCCGAGTTTGGCGTATTCGGGACGGAGGGAATGCAAATATTTTGCACTGGTATTTTTGTAACCTTGGATGCGTTTCTCGTTCCGGGCTTCATTACGGCGGTATTTTTCATGATGCCGATTAATAGCCGTGCCGTGATTACCAATTTTTTCGAGTTTCTCGTAGGATTTCTTAGTGGCTTTTCGTTTAGACCTGACATCCTTCTCTAATTCGGTCAAAGCGTCGGCTTCTTCCTCTGTAAAGGCGCGAGCTTGTTCGACAACGGGCGCGGCTCGGTAGGCTGTCCAACTCCCGGGGCTGTCGGGAGTAATTGCATTTTGAGCGGATTTAGAATGCACAGAGCCTGCATCTAAATTATTAGATTGACCCTGTATCGGGGCGACATTACCGCCATTAAAATCATCACCTTTGAAAAATCCAAGCATGATTAAACTCCTTTAATTAAAAATCTTCTGTTTCTATAAATTCCGATTTAACTTGTTCGATAAATTCATCCCAGTTATCCCAGTTATCTTTACTAAGATTCACAGTATAAGAGGGTGTGTACAAAGTCATTTCGTCGCTAATTTCCTTCTGGCAATATCCAATCAAAGACCGTGCCGAGATCATAAAATTCTGCTTTGCTTGACTAGAAGTTAAGCGTAAATAGGTCATTTTTAGTATCCTTACTGTGAATGTTTACACTTGTTGCAGGGTTAACTTTAACCTCAACAAACGAGTTAAAAAACCAACCCGCAAAGAAACAGAACAACGGAATAAACCAAGGGGCTGTATAGCTTAGGATGCCGGGCGGTTGTTTCATTTCACATCAACCCCCCGCCGTAGGGAAAAATAGAAATATCTGATGAATCTCTGGATACTTCTGACTGAATTAGTTGTCTTAGTTTCCCTTGCCAGTTCCTTGTAACTTTTTTGGGCTGTTACCTCCATTATTAGAATGTCGAAACGTTTCCGAACTGTTTAACAGTTTCGGTTCATGCGGTGCGAGGCATTGATCAATGACGTTATCAAGGGATTCATAGTCACAGTTGATGATATTTTCATCCTGTTTTTGGCTTTGAATATTAAATCGTCGATTAGATTGGGATAAAGCATTTAAACGTCCTTTAAACCGTTCCCCATTAAATCCAGTAGATAAGCTGTTAAGTACCGAATCAATGGCTTTAGCTTGAATATTTTGGGCAATAGTCTCGAATATTTCAGACTTTTCTAACGCTGCCCAGATTTCCGATTCAATATTAAGAGCGATCGCGTCCCCATAACCGCCCTTGGTTGAGAGGGAATCCTGTTTAGCCGCCAAAAATAACTCAACTATTTGAGGATCTGACAGTTGTGGGTTTTGGGTTCTCAACAGCGCCAACCGCACCACGTCATTAACGGACGGATTTAGACTAATTTCTTGCTGTATCAAGAGGGTTTGTGCTGATTCGAGCAACGCCAGGGGAATATTTAACCCTTTGGCTTGCAACTGTTCAGATACGGCTTTTAATTCGTTAATTTGCATGGTTTAACTCCGGTAATATTTGCATAATATTTGCAAAAAGTGTTAATTGAATGCCCTTTTTCTTTCCACTGTCTGTATGAATTTACCAATCGAGCCAGAGCATCTATGTCCGTTTGGGTTAGGGGTTGACGGCTTTCTAATCCTAGGGTTTTAGACAATTCGGAACCCTCAAGACGGCTCAAGCCAAGGATGTTATAAACTTGTATCCGTTTTGTTGGGATGTTGTTCAGTTGTTGCATTCATCTTGTTCAGGACTTGTAATGAGTTTGTTTTTACACAATAAAACCGTCCCATAGGAACGGTCTACAAAATTGTTATTTTTCATCAATAAATTAATTATTAAAAATCAAAATCCGCATTGTGCGGAATTTGTTATTTATTTCTGATTCAACACTGCCACAACCCAACTAGGGAAAGATTTATAAAACCAACTTCTTACCGTTTGAAATTCGACATCGGGAACGCTACCCCGATCTTTTAGCCACTGATTTAATTCTTGTACAACTAATCGGGCGGCTAAAGTGATGTAGCCATGCTCCCCCGGATAAAGTACGGGAACATTGTGGCGTCTCATCAATTTTTCAATTAAATCTTCACTACATGGCATAATATTAAAAACCTTACTAACTAGACGCGGTACGGTTTATTAACAGCCAGTCATTCTTGTGAGAGTCGGACTGGCTGTTTTGATTTTTAGAAAAATGTTAACTGCCCAACTGCCTCGCGTTTTTTATAACGGTTGGCTTTTACGGATTGGGCGTGGTGAACGGCGTCATACCTTAAATGACAAACGCTGCACCAAGCCTTTAGGTTTTCCGGTCGGCAGTCTTCGGGAATATGATTGAGATGGGCAACTGTTAAGGTGAACCGTTGAAATTTGGGAACCTCAACAAACCCAAACTCATCATCATCAATTGTTTCGTAAAGGCTCCATTGTTCGCCCAATCGAGCCTCTAACTTTTCCCAACTTTCCCCCGGTTGCCGACAGGGGCGATCGCATTTCTCACAACGCCAATTCGCATTTTGTTTAATTTGAAAAGCTAATTGGTTCCAATTTGGCGGGTATCGTTTACGATCCATTGGCATATTAAGAAATCTCCTAAAAATCGAAAAGCTCTAATAAAAATCGAAAAGCCCTAAATCCTTGAAAGGCTCTAAATCATTTTCCGCATTGTGCGGAATTTCGTTTGTGACTTCTAGGAAAATATCGGCTACAGTTCCCAGCATTTTGATCACCTCTTTGGTTAATTCGGGAATTTCAAACCCCTCGGCAGGATTAAACTGTTTGGCAATAATCGAAGCGGTTAATAAATTTAAAACAACTGTTTGGCGGTCTGTTAACATTTGAAATATTCTCCTAATTTGATTTGAGCTTGTAGTCGTTTTTCCGTCTTAGAGCGTCAAAAGGAATTTCCATAGTTGAAAATCTGAAATTACACTCTATACATTTGCGGCGACGCCGTTCCCCAAAAGATTTAGAACTTCTTAACTCCATTGGTTATTAAACTTTCTCCAACGAAACCAAGTATCTAACCCGTAAACCAGAATAACCATTGACAACCAAGCGGAGAAGATATTCAAAAAGAACAACTCAGGGGGAAGGGTGATTAGCACTGAATCAGTGGCTTTAACTCCATACAATACGGTGGAAAGACTTGTCCAGAGTAATGCAATAAATGAGTCTAAAGATTCTCGTCTCCCGTGCCGTTTATCCCAACCCGTAACGCTTTGCCTAGCCTGTTTCCGCCATGTTAAATATTTAATTCCTGGCATCCATTGCGGAAGATTTAATGTATAAAACCAACGAATAGATCGGGTATGAATTAAATAGACAATTGATGACGGCACAAACAGCAAGAGAACAAAACCAACTATCCCAACTATTTCTATTCCTGAAATACTGAAAACTGCACTAATAAAGGCAAAAACTGATCCTATAAGTAGAGTCCCTAATAATGCAATTATGAAAATCGAGACTCTAACTGCTAAAATTAAAAACGGTAGCAACATAGTGAGAGAAATAGAAAAACGCTAAATCTATTCTCTCACGCTACTTTTAATTTTGCTTCACCTCCTTATCGTCATATACATAAATTATAAAATCTCCCGGTTGAAGCCCCAGGTTATAACAGAGTTTTTCCATCACTGTTCGATCAGGTAAATAGTCTGGTTCATTCCATATTCTCAAACAGGTTCCTTGCGCTAAACCTGTGCGGATTTTAAGCTGATTGGGGTTTGGAATGTCAAGTTTTTCAACGCAAATTGTTTTTAGGATGTTCCTCACGGGCATAACAGTAAGGGACTCTTATAATATATAGTCAAGTTCTTGACTTGTCAAGCTCTTGACTATATAATGAATCCAGGCAAATGACATAGCTCCCCCAAGCCGACTAAACATGGGGGGTTCCTGGTACGGATTTAGCTATGAGTTGATTTTACGCCCAACGTCAACACCGCCTAAAACCCTTTGTATAGGCAGTTTTGCGGATTGTTACCACATCTATGTTGTGTTCGTTTTTTGAAGATTTCTTGAGGAGGTCGTTATGTAAAAAAAATCGGTCTTTTTTCTCTCTGATGAACAGATGGACAAAAGCTGGGGGTGAATTTCCCCCAGTTTCCTAAAAAAACTTACCGCCATTAGACCAATTGAGGTGCATCTGCACCAGACTGCCTCTACCCCGCAAGGGTTCAACCCCTCGTTATTGCCATGAATCAATACTTTATTCCCATCGCCGTTGGAGCCTGCGGCTTGACTTTGTTTCTATCCCTCAGTCTCTATGCAGCAATTAACCGTGGTAGTGGTCGAGCCATCGCCACCGAGCCAACAACCGAAACCCAAGACGAAGCCCCCAAGCGTGGCGACGACCGACGGGAAAAGAAAAATTACCGGATTGTCAGGATTAACAGATATGGAAGAAATCGAACGGCTGTTTCCCCAACTCTTGCCCACCCAGAAAATAGAGGCCCTGCACATCCTGAAAGTTTATGGAGAAGCGATCGCCCTCAATTACATTCGGGCCGTTCTCAAGCCAACGGGTGAACGAGTGCCACAGTCCAAAACCACGATTATCACTAGGAAAAAATGACCGACTCCTCGATGCTTACAGAAACCAAATTAGCCCCCGGTGAATATAAAGTGATCACCCTCTGGCAACCCTACGCCACCCTGATCGCCACCGGAATCAAACGATATGAAACCCGTTCCTGGCCAACTGACTATCGAGGGCCGTTACTCATCCATGCGGCTAAAAGACCAATGGGGACGGATGAAATGAATTTGATTAATCGCTTGAGAAACGATTACCCCCGCCTAAAAATTAGTCGCAATCCAGAGGATTACCCCCTGGGAGCCATCGTTTGTAAAACAGAATTATTTAATTGCCTCCCCGCCGAATACCCGCCCAACTTTATCGAGAAGGCTGTGGGCAACTGGCATCCGTTCCGTTGGGCATGGTTCCTAACAGAAATCGTTCCTTTAGATCCAATTCCGGCCAGGGGCTATCAAGGATTTTGGAATTATTCCCATTCTGAAAATCCGCACAATGCGGAATTTGGATCATGAAACTAACAACTCAACCCGATGATATAGCCTACTTAGCCGCCTTAATACTCCGACTAAATAGCAGAATCCCTAATCGTAAAAGTCGCCAGTTCACAAAAGCATTAATTCTCGTTGCTTCTGGCATTCTTTCAGACGATTTAAAAGCCGAGTTTACAGCTTCCCACCTTCCACAATTTGACGAGGTTTTGAAGGACTACACAGAGAATTTCCGAGAACTCTACCCCCAATATTTCCAAGCCGTTCATCCCGTATTTCAGCAAATGACATTAATTATTTCAAAAGAACGTTTTAAAGGAAAGTTCATGCTTTTCTGTGAGTTTGAACTCCCTCAAAAAATGTCTCATGATTCAATTGAAAGATTAATGAGATCGGCAAAAATGTTACAGGCTAATCCGACACTGGCAAAGTTTAACCCAACAATTATTTTTGAGATTTCCAAACAATCAACCCCCCCAGAAGTTGTTGAGGAAATGCAGTTACTGGCGGAATCCGATCAACCTATTCCTATTGGAGTCAAAGAGGTACAGCAAAAGATACGGACGGCAAAAAACAAGACGCCAGAGGGATACATCAAAAAAGGTGACTTGGTTGAGATGCAATATCCGGTTAAAGGATGGAGTTATGGCCGTATCGTTTCCAAGTCTACAGATGGAATTGTCTGCAAAATTCAATCCATTACAGGGGAATCTTTAGGGGAGAAGCCTACCAAATCCTTAAGGCTTTGCCCTGTACAAAAAATCAATCCTAGCTCCGTTAATGAAAACATTGAACTGAATCAGCGAGTAATCATAAAGCCTTATACCACCGAACTACAGCCCCTCAACGGTAGCGAGGGTAAGGTTATTTTCCGAGATGAAAAACGGCGTCAATTCTCCGTTCAAATTGGGGATATGGTTAAGGATTTTCACTGGGAAGAAATAGAACTAATCCCAGATGCTACAGAAGTAATCGTAGAAGTTCAGGCGGTTGAAATTACGGAAACCGAAACCTTACCTAATATCAATCTGAAGGGGATGGGACGGAAACAGAAAAATCAACTATTAAAGGAATTGTTGAAGGATTTGCAGTTAGGCTCATCTCTAGCATCAGAAAGCGAACTTGAGGCGGTAAACGATTTAGTCAATGCAACCCTACAAAAGATGGAGGATTTAGCATTTTCCTCAAGTTTAAGGGAGCAATTTGTAGTCATTTTTCTCGATAAGTGTCTATAAAAATTCCCCCTTTGTCGAAAGGGGGAAACCATCAGGGTGTAATGAGTTAAGCATAGTCAAATACATAATAGGATTGTAACAAATGGTTGCTCAAATTGTCAACAAAAATCAGTCTGGTTTTGCGTCATTTTCCAATCAATTACCGCCCCAAAATATCGAAGCAGAGGAGGCAATATTAGGAGGGATTCTCCTAGACCCAGAAGCACTAGAGAGAATCATAACGGTACTCGAACCCTCCGATTTTTCCTTGAAAAACCACCAAATTATTTATCATGCTTGCGTAGCGTTAAAAGCTCAGGATAAACCCACGGATTTAATGACCGTTACGACCTATTTATCCGACAAAGGTTTGCTCGAATCAGTCGGGGGTCAACTTAAAATTTCTCAATTGGTAGAAGGAACAGTTTCGGCCGTCAATATTGACCAATACACAAATTTAATCCTTGAGAAACGATTAAGACGACAGTTAATTGAATATGGAAACAACGTTATTAATGGCAGTTTCACAATTAACCCCGATGAAGGCGTGGGGGGATTGTTGGAACAGATGGAATCTAGCTTTTTTGAAATCGCTAGTCGCTTCAGGCGTGGGAGTTTCGTTCGGGCTTCCACCGCAAAATTTCAAGCTATTTCAAGGGAATTAGAACGGATCGAAGATAACTGCGACAACAATGAAGCTTTGAAGCAGTGGGAATTACAGGAATTAGCCAAAAAGTATGGGTTTAAATCACGGCGTGAGATGTTGAATTTTCACGTTTTATGGTTAGGGAGCCGTAGCAAGAACCAATTTATGGGCCTGAAAGAATACCTAGAAAAATATGGGGATGCTTCGGAACATTGGTTATTGAGGGGATGGATTCCAAAACAAACGATCACCCTACTCCATGCCAAGGGGGGAAAAGGGAAAACTCGATTAGTCGGTCATTTATGCCGCGTCGTTATCAATGGCGGGCAGTGGGGGGATTATTATGCAGATAAACCGGGTTATGTTCTGTTTATCGAAACCGACCAAGGCGACCGGGTGACGGCCGAACAATTGAAGGAACAAGGATATTTAGATGATTCTCCAGAGGCTCAAGAGCGATTCTCAATCCTTAGCGACTGGAAAATTGAACAGTTTGGAATCTTGCGATCCAAAATTGCAGAAATTAAGGAAAAAGACCCCAAAGCCAACATCCTAATCATGATCGATTCCCTGAGTTCAACCTCAACTCAATCCTTATATTCAGAGAACGATCAGGAATACGCACGGCCATTAATGCGACTGCGAGATATTGCCGAAAAGAACGACGCCACATTTTTAGTGATTCACCACAGTAGCTCACAAGGTACGGCACGGGGTTCGACGGCTATCTATAATTCAGTCGATCAGGTTTGGAAACTTGAATCCGTAGGGGATGACCCCCGCGACTGCAAACGGATTTTAACCATTGAGAAAACCCGGAGCCGTGAACCGGGGCGCTACCAACTCGAATACGACCCGAATACATGGGGATGGAATATTAAAGGGATGCTCCTAGACGTTGAGGGAGAGGAACAGATCGAAAATTACAGCCAGCGAGAATTAAGCCTAATCAAATTTTTCCGTGAGAACGCGGGCACACCTTTCGAGGTTCAGGATTTAGCTGAAACTTTAGGATTTGCCGCCGACCCCCTGCGACGCGACTTAGGATTTCTCAGTCGGCGCGGCTTAATTAGCAAACAGCAAAAGCCAAATTCACGGGCCAACTGGTACTTTGTTGGAGAGCTAAAATTAACCGATCGAACCGATCGACCGATCGCACAAGAAAAATCGGAAAATCCAAAAACAAAATTTTTTCAAAATAGCGCGATCGCTTCGATCGGTAGTCCGAAACTCCCTCCAGAAGCCAGTCAGGAACCGATCGCAAATTTACGATCGGTACGATCGGATCGATCGGTTCCGATTTTTTTTGAAACCCCTACAGAGTATGCGTTACAGCCGAAAAACGACGAAAAAGATGTGTTACAAAATATACCAGCTAGTTTAGGTATTGTTAAGGAAACGTTACAAAACACCCCTCAACCGATCGTAAAACCTGGTCAAAAACAGGAACCGATCGATGTGCGATCGGTTGATTTCGACAAATTGAAAGAGGGTGACGTCCTTTTTGATAATGCAGGGATACCTTATCAGTTAGTCGAACTATCACGGCAGATATGGCTAACGCACAGAAAAGATGAATTTATTAGTCGTAATGACTTGCAGATTGGAAATTTTCACCATGCCACGGTCGAAGATATCGCAGGATTAATGAAACTGATTATTAAATCGAAAGATTTAAAACAGTTTGATTGGTTGTCTAAAATTTATGGGGATTCTAGTAACTCTTTAATGTCTCGTTCTGTCGTTGCATTTCCAGAATTGGCAGAAATTTATAAAATAGAGGTGTGCGAATAATGAAGATAAGTGTAGGAGCCGATAAAAAATGGCTCCGCCTTCGTTGGAAGGACGGCCAGGGAAAATATAAAATTCTTTATCCAGGCTGTGAGAATAATTCAGAAGGTAGCAGAACCGCCCAAAGAATTGCTTTGCAAATGGAAGAAGATTTTGAAAAAGGGAATTTCGATTATTCCCTGTCAAAATATAAGGTACAAACCTTAAAAGCTATTGAAATACAAACCTTTGAGGGCATTTATAAACAATGGATTGATTTAACCAAGAAGCATTTAACCGATAGAACGATTCAATTTTATAAATGTTTCGCTAACAGCATTGCATCACTCAATATTTTGTCTATGAAACCGGAACTAATCACTAGCAAAGAGGTTTCTTCAATTATTGCATTTTTGCAAAAATCCAATAAACCCAAAGTGATTAAACTGAAAATGAATATATTTTCTTCCGCTTGGGATTGGGGAAAAAAAAACGGATTAATTTCTACAGAAAACCCTTTCAAGGAAGTTAATATAGAAAATTCTCAACCCCCTACAATTGATCCTTTCAGCCAAGAAGAAATTAGGAAAATTCTGGAATTTTCACCCTTAGACAAAAAGCCTTTTATTAAATTTCTGTTTCTAACGGGATGTCGATTGGGAGAAGCCGTAGGATTGCAATGGGATGATTTATCTCCCAATTGCCAAAACGTCAAAATTTGTAGGCAATTCACCGGGGGAAAATTTAAACCTCTCAAAAAAGGGGGGAAACCTAGATCTTTCTGTCTGCCCATAAATTTCGCAGATGAATTAATAAAGTTAAAGTCCCAATCAGGTCACAACCTTGTTTTTGGCGAACCCGTAGATCTTCATGCTTTTCGGCAATTGTGGATCAAAATTTTGTTACAGGCAAAAGTCCGATATCGGAAACCATACAACACCCGCCATACTTTTGTTTGTCACCGATTAAAAGAAGGATGGAAGCCTAGCCAGATCGTTCAGGTGACCGGTCACAGTTTGCAGGTAATGTTTAGCTCTTATGCAACATTTATGGCCGAAATTTTACATTTGCCCGACTTAGAATAAAATCCGCATTGTGCGGAATTTGGATTGTAGACGTGCATCTACATCTACAATCTAAATTCCTTAATTAGCAGGGCTTTTATAGGTAAATTTTTTGAATAATATTATATTTCATAAAATGATTATAAAAACAGAATTGGGGATTGGAGATGAGAACTATAACTTCCCTGAATTTTGACTGTAGATTCAGCTAAACGTAGTGTTAAGGATAGACGTACTTTACCACTAATATTACATATAGAACGATGAATCAAATCATCGGTAAAAAAGATAAATTCTCCGGGTTTTAGAGTTACGGGTAAGGCGGATTTTTCGATTTCTGATTTGACTTCAAAAAAAGGATTTCCACTAAAGGGATCATTCATTTTTATAGGACATAAATTATGGTATTTTTTGGGTAAATATTCAAAACCATTTCCGGCATTGACTTCGGTTAATGCAATATAAACATTAATTGTTTTTCCGGTTTTTGTTAATAACTGAGGATAATGATCTTGGTGCCAAAGGGGAATTAACTGTTTTGCTGGATAATTAACCCATAATTCTGAACGCCAAAGAAAGGGCGATTCTCCTAAATATTCCCTGGCTTTTTCTAGTAAATATTGATTTTTACATAGTTCTAAAATTACGGGGGAATCTAAGTGTCTTTCCATATTAAATTGTCTTTTATATCCTTGAATTAATAATAATATTAATGATCCAAGATCCCTTTTTTTTATAAATTGATAACTATTAGAAAATACATGAATCGGAGAACGGGGTAAAACCGTTGTAAAGATATGTTTTTGAATCTCTTGGAGTTGAGTTGCAGTTAAGTTTAAAGAATAAGGCCCCCAGATACCATCCTCTGAATTATAAATAGTTGGGGTTTGGGAAATGGGGTTAGATAATCCTGTCCAGAATAAACTTTTTTGCCACAATTCTTGGGCTAAATGATCGTTTTTAGCTAAATCTGTTAAAGGGATATGTTGAAAATTTCGGCTTAAAAATTCACCATTGATTAATTGATATTCTGGATTAGTTAAAAATTTAATAATATTACGACTAATGGTTTGAGGAGAGTTTCCAATATGGAAAAAACGGCTGAAACGATGGGATAGACTAATATTAGATTGGACAAAACCCGGATGTAAGGCATTAATTCTGACAGAGGTTTGATTTAATTCATTTTGCAGAAGATATCGCATTAATAGCAATAAACAAACTTTAGAATCAGCATATAATTTGAGAAAGTTAAAGGGGGTTTTTTGTATCCATAATTTCCAGCCTAGATTTTTTGACCATAAAGCCATATCGGAAGCTATAAATAAAATTTGACTTGCTGCTGATGCTTTGAGTTTATCTAAGAGTAAATAAGTTAGTAAAAAATGCCCTAAATAATTAGTTCCCCAAATTAATTCAAACCCTTCTTGAGTGGTTCCAGATTGATTAAAAATTCCGGCATTATTAATTAATATATTTAAAGGAAGTTGACGTTCTAAGAATAAATTAACACAGGCACGAATTGAATCTAAAGAGGCTAAATCTAAAGGCAAAAATTCAACTTTTCCTTGATTGGTTTGTGCTATAATATAATTAATTGCTTGCTGGGCTTTTTGTTCAGAACGACAGGCAATAAAAACATGATTTCCCTGTTTTACGAGTTCTACTGCCGTCATTAAACCGATGCCAGAAGTTCCCCCTGTGACTAGACAAATTTGTGGGTTCATATCAAATGTTATTCAATAACAATAAATAAGAGAGACGCGCCGTGGCACGTCTCTACGGGGGGTTTATTCTATTCCCATTCGATAGTTCCAGGGGGTTTAGAAGTAATATCATAAACCACTCGATTCACGCCGCGAACTTCATTAACAATCCGATTAGAAATCAATTCTAATAAATCATAGGGAACCCGTGACCAATCGGCGGTCATCCCATCTTCACTACTAACAAATCGTAGTACAATTGGATAGGCATAGGTACGATGATCTCCCATTACTCCAACACTTCGCACCGGAAGTAATACGGCAAAAGCTTGCCAATAATCGTGATAAACTCCACGTCTATTGATTTCTTCTCGGACAATTAAATCCGCATCTCGGAGAATATTTAACCTTTCCGCCGTGACTTCTCCTAATATCCGAATCGCTAAACCTGGGCCGGGAAAAGGATGACGTCGGACAATTTCTTCGGGTAAACCAATCGAACGTCCGACTTTTCTGACTTCATCTTTAAACAGTTTTCGCAGAGGTTCTACTAATTTAAACCGTAAATCTTTTGGTAATCCCCCCACATTATGATGGCTTTTAATTTTAACCGCCACCCGTTCCCCACTTTTGGGGTCAACATTAGTATCGGCTGACTCAATTACATCAGGATATAATGTTCCTTGAGCTAAATAATCAAAGGGCCCTAAACGCACCGATTCTTCTTCAAAAACCTGAATAAATTCTCCCCCAATGCGTTTACGTTTTTCTTCGGGGTCGGTAATTCCTTCTAGTTTTTTTAAGAACCGTTCCCGGGCATTTACATACTCAACGGGAATGTGAAATTGTTCATGGAATAGTTTAACTAATCGTTCCGGTTCTAGCTTCCGCATAAACCCTTGATCGATAAACATACAAGTTAACTTATCACCGATCGCACGGTGCAGTAAAAACGCTAAAGTTGAAGAATCAACTCCCCCAGAAAGTGCTAATAAAACCCGTTTTTCCCCCACTTGGTTACGAATTTCTCGAATAGATTCTTCTACAAAAGCTTCGGTTGTCCAGGTAGGATGACAGCGACAAATATGGTAAACAAAATTACGAATTAGGGCTTGACCGCCAATAGAATGAACGACTTCGGGATGGAATTGTACCCCGTACATTCTGTTCTCATGGTCAGCAATCGCCGCCGAGGGAGTATTCTCGGTATGGGCTAAAATCTCAAATCCAGGGGGTAACTGGTTACAGGAGTCGGCGTGACTCATCCACATGGTCGCCCCCTGTTCCACGTTGGTCAGGAGGTCTGTGGGGTCATCAATCTGTAGGGATGCTTTGCCATATTCGGCTCGTTTAGCCCGTTCTACGCTACCCCCTAGCTGTTTGACCATTAGCTGCATTCCGTAGCAAACCCCTAAAACCGGAATTCCTAACTCCCAGATTTTAGGGTCACATTCGGGCGCCCCGTCATCATAGACGGAATTGGGGCCACCGGAGAGGATAATACCCTTGGGGTTGAGTTCCTTGAGTTTTTCGGCGGTTGTCCGGTAGGAAATGACTTCGGAATAAACCTCGGTTTCCCGAATGCGGCGGGCGATTAACTCGGAATATTGGGAACCGAAATCGAGAATCACGATCATTTGTCGGTTCAATTTTTCTACTGAAATATCAGTATTTTCAGTTTGAGTTGGGATTTGAGTCTGGGGAGACATATTGAGTTTAATGGGTTTTAATTTTAATTGTCAACCAAGGATAAACCTGATTGTTGTATCCGATTAGAATAACAAATTTACCCCAAAATTATATCAGCATTTTCACTTTTAATGATAATTTTACGCTGGCGGTCGAACATTACCGAACCAACCTTAATATTTTTTTCACAATGGGTGTAAATATAGTTCTGGGATCGTTGATCAATCGTCTTTGTTATTTCTCCATAGACCCGAATGACCCAATTTTCTCCTTTGATTGCGTCTAATTCTCGCAGATATTGTAAAGCATCTTCGGCCGTTGAACAATTAAAAACTTTTTGTAGATCGAAGGTGGGTAATCCTAAGTTAGCACAGTGGGCGGTTAATATTTCTAATCGTCCATCGGCAATATGATGATGGGTATGGAAAATTCCTCCGGCTAATTTGATTAATTTACCATGATAACCAAATAATAAGATTGACTTAACCTCTGCTAAGGAGGCACAGACTAACATTGGCCCTAACCAATTGGCGGTTTTAATCATTTGGTGGGGGGAAATCCCCATTTTTGCAGCTAATTCTAATCCATTTTCACCAATACAAAATACTAAAGAATCAAATTTTTTTGCTTTTTCTTGGAGTTGAATTTTATACTGTTCTAATTGTTCGGGAACAGTTAAGGGTTGAGAAATTCCTGTTGTTCCCAGTAAAGATAATCCTTCAACTATTCCAAAAGCAGCGTTAGAAGTTCGGGTTGCTAGTCGTTTTCCTTGGGGTAAAATAAAGGTAATTAAAATAGATTTATTTGGTGGTAATATTTTCTCAATATTGGCTAATAATAAAGTTTTAGCATAACGATATATTGCTGTTTGTCCGGTCTTTTGATCATAGCCAATTCCTTCTCCTCCTTTGATAAAAATAGTATCAGAAAGTTGACCCCCCCTAGCCCCCCCTTGGTAGGGTGGGGAACTTTGTTCTTTAGCCCCCCCTTGACAAGGGGGGGTTGGGGGGGGTTCCGAACTATCCCACCATTCCACCATTGCCCAAATCGGAGTATTTCGGGTTAAATCTAAATTATCCCCCGGATCAGAACGAGTAATTGCTAAAGCAGAATTATCGGTTAAAATTGCTATTTGTTCAATCAGAATATTAACGGTTTCCGCCGGATTAATTAAATCAATAGATACCTGTTCAATAGACTGATTTCTAGTTTGTAAATATTCCAAAGCCGCCATCGCCGCCGCGCAAGCAAAAACGGGTAGAGTATATCCAGAACGAGGTTGATTTGTGGTCATATTTTAGTCGTTTAGTTAATATTTTAAGATTTTAGACTATTTTGAGTCACTACCACCACCGATCCGTTATCCTATAATGTAAACGAATTACCCTAAAAAATAATTATGACTGATATTAACTGGGATAACTTCCGTGCTGAACTCTCAGGAATTGAAATGATTACGGATAAAACTCAAGTCAAAAAACTTTCCCAAGACTATTACCATTTTAGCCCAATTTTGCAACATGAACTCAAGGATAAAATCGGATATATTGTGGTGCGTCCCGCAACAGAAGCCGAAATTTTACAAGTGGCTAAAGTTTGTGTGAAATATAAAGTTCCTCTGACGGTTAGAGGTGCGGGAACGGGAAATTATGGACAATGTATTCCCTTGGAAGGAGGGGTGATTTTAGATATCTCTAAATTGAATAATATTAAATGGATAAAACCAGGGTTAGCTTGTATGGAACCTGGGGTAAAAATGGCAGCATTTGATAAACAAGCGCGGGAAATAGGATGGGAATTACGCATGGTTCCTTCTACCTATCGGACAGCAACAATTGGGGGATTTATTGAGGGCGGAAGTGGGGGAATTGGTTCGATTACCTATGGACAATTACGCGATCGCGGTAACTTACAAGCCGCGCGAGTTGTGACAATGGAAGATGAACCAAAAGTAATTGAATTAAGAGGGGATGATGTGCAGAAAGTCAATCATGCTTATGGTACAAATGGGATTATTACTGAGTTAGAAATTCCCTTAGCTCCCGCCTATCCTTGGTCAGAAATTATTGTTACCTTTAATGATTTTATGACATCGGCTCGATTTGGTCAAGCCTTAGCTTTATCCGATGGAATTATTAAAAAATTAGTCTGTGTTTGTGCGTCTCCTATTCCCTCCTATTTTACTGCATTTAAAGATATAATTCCAGAAGAAAAACACGTAGCATTATTAATAGTATCCGAAACCAGCTTAGAACCTTTTCAAGAATTAGTTAAACAGTATAACGGTGAAGTTTGTTATCAGAAATCATCCCAAGAAACGGGGAAAGGAACAACAATAATAGAATATAGTTGGAACCATACCACCTTACACGCCCGAAGTGTTGATCCGTCTATTACCTATTTACAAACCCTCTTACCTGCGGATCGAAAATTGGAATTATTGGAACATCTTTATACTCATTTTGGGGATGAAGTTATGCAGCATTTAGAGTTTTTAAGACTTCATGGAGAAATGCACCCCGCATCTTTACAATTAGTGCGATTTACAACAGAAGAAAGGTTAAATGAAATTATTCGTTACCATGAAGAACGGGGGGCGGTTATTTTTAATCCCCATACCTATATTTTAGAGGATGGTGGCATGAAAATGATTAATTTAGAACAGTTACAATTTAAACAAGAAGTTGACCCCTATGGGTTATTAAATCCTGGGAAAATGAGAGCTTGGTTAGAACGAGAAAAATATCTTTAACTAGCAACTCCTAGAAATCGGGTTTCTCAATCAAAAATATTGATTCTATCCCATAAATAAGGGCTAGAAACCCGATTTATGTTATGATTTATTTATCTTTAATTAACTCCATAGCTTGATTTAATATTTCTTCTTTGTTGGCTAATTTTTCTAATTCTTTAGCTTCATAAATTCCTTCAGAAACCTCTAAAGATGCTTTATTAATCGCTTGTTTATAAGCAACTTCTAAAACTTCGTCAAGTTCTTCTGGAGACAGATAATAACTTTGGGAGCAAGGACGTTTATTTTCATCCCTGATTTCAAAAATAGCATTCTGAATTGAAACATCCCAAGACCGAGTTGTTCGTTTTTCTACTTGACGTTTAATTAAATGAATTAATAAAACGATAGAATAGCTACGAATGGTTTTAACAATATCTTTGCGACCCATTTCTTCTAATTCTTCAACGATAGCAAGGGAACCAGGAATATCCCCTTTTAGCAATAATTCCTTTAGGGTTAGGATTTCTTCCATAATATTTGGAATTGATTAGGGTTAATTTTATTATAACACAAAATTTATGTTATAATAACTTAAATCCGAGTTAATCTCTATTACATGGAGAATTTTCTGTATTGGTTACATTTGTATTTGTTTCTTCTGTATTTGTTTGTTTTGAAATAGGTTTTGTAATTTGCCAAGCAATAAAACCTGCGATCGCTCCTATTACAATACTTAATAAACTTAATAAAGATGCTAGAATCCAAGGATCAAGGGGTTTTTCCAGATAGGATAGGGTTAGGGGTTTTTCAATGTATGCTGAGGTAATAGATAAAGCAATACCTCCTACACCTAAGCTAACGCCTAAAATTGAAATAGTACGCTCTAAAGATTGATCGCGTTTTTTTTCAGCTTCTTCATTATTACGGAGTATTTCTGCTTTGTCCCGATCTAGTTTTGCTTGTTCAATTTCAACTAATCCTCTAATACTAGATATCGCCTGATCTAATAAATTTGAGGCGGGTTTTAAATAGTTTAAATCCGCTTGAATTTGGGTAGGGAAAGTTTGACATTCTCGATTTAAAAAGCGGACAAAAAATTCTAAATCATCTAAATTAGCTTAATTTTTTCTGGGGTAGATTCGGTTAAATAAAATACAATTAAAATCCGATTCAGATTTATTCTAGGGTTTCCATATTCAACAATATAACTCCCTAACAGTTTTCCCTCTTGATAAAAACTATTACAATAATCCCCAAATAAATTATACCTTAATTGCTCGGCGATCGCTCTTAAATTTTGATCATCCGTTGGGGTATTTTCGGGTAAAAATGCCGTTACTAATAGGGTTTGTCCTAAAAAATCCATTTTGGGATCCTTTAAAATTAAACTTTCGGGGTGAAATTGATCAATTTCAGCTAACTTAACTTGATCATATCCGGGGTCTTGAGGTCGAAAAATATGCAATAATAAAGAATAGGTATAGGATATTTTTTGGGGATATAATAGCAGACTATATAACGATTTAGGTTTCTGGGGATTGGAGTTTTTTTCTAAACCTGATTTAAAGTAAAAATGCCGATCTTGACGTTGGGTTTTTAATAAATCTAGGGTTTCTCCTGGGATTGATTTTAAAGCATCTTCAGACCGTAATTGAGGATTGAGATCTCCGTCTTTAAATTGGGGTTTAAACAGGTCTAATATGGGTTGATACTGCTCTTTCAAACTTGCACCATGCTTTCATAAACATCTAAGGCATCCACCAACACCTGCTGACGACGACGGGGAGAACTCACCCACTCGCACAGTTGTTCAACTTGTACGGCTTTATCAATACTTGTCAGAAAGCAAAAAGGAATATATACTGTCTAAACAAGTATTGCGATCAGGAACAAGCATCGGGGCAAATGTTGAAGAAGCACTCGGAGGACAATCAAAAGCCGACTTCATCGCCAAACTTCCTATAGCCTACAAAGAAGCCCGTGAAACAAGTTACTGGTTACGACTTTTAAAAGATACCGATTACTTAACGGAAAAAGAGTTTGAAAGTATCCACGCTGATGCCGAAGAACTTTGACGAACTATTGGAAGCATCCAAAAAACCACAAAAGAAAACTCCTAATTCCCAATTCCTCTAACTCGTAATTCGTAATTCCCAATTCCTCTAATTCGTAATTCCTAATTCGTAATTCTAATGCTCCATAATTTTATTCCCCCTGAACGGTTTTTCCCCTATTTAACCTGGAAACAAATTGAATCAATGGCTGATAAAAGTAATCTGGTTATTTTACAACCGATTGGAGCGATTGAACAACATGGCCCCCACTTACCGTTAATTGTTGATGCCGCGATCGCAACGGCCATAACAGGTTACGCTTTAGCCCAACTTAATGATAACATTCCTGCCTACGCTTTGCCAACAATTTATTATGGAAAATCTAACGAACATTGGCATTTTCCTGGTACAATAACGTTAAGTTCCCAAACCTTAATAGCTGTATTAATGGAATTAGGTGAAAGCATTTATCGGGCTGGATTTAGAAAATTAGCCTTTATTAATGGTCATGGTGGACAACCCCAAATATTAGAGATGGTAGCGCGAGACTTACATCAAAAATATGAGGATTTTTCCGTATTTCCTTTATTTATTTGGCGGGTTCCAAATATTGCTGGGGAATTATTAACCCCGAAAGAATTAGAGTTAGGAATTCATGCCGGAGATGCCGAAACCAGTTTAATGTTATCTTTACTGCCAGAACAGGTTAAAATGGAGCAAGCTGTGTGTGAATATCCCCATAATTTACCCGAAAATAGTTTATTAAGTATGGAGGCAAACTTACCCTTTGCTTGGGTAACAAAAGATTTAACCAAAAGTGGAGTTTTAGGTGATGCAACGGTGGCGACGAAGGAAAAAGGCGATCGCATTTTAGCCTCTTTAGTTAATAGTTGGGTACAAGTTATTGAGGATTTATATAAATTTCAACAACCCCAAAGGTTTAGGGATTAATTGAATACTAACGCAGTGCGAGCGTCCCCGCTCGCTAGTTTCTCTAACAATAGGTTTGGTTTTTATAACAATAGGTTTGGTTTCTCTAACAATAGGTTTGGTTTCTCTAACAATAGGTTTGGTTTTTATAACCAGCGAGCGAGGACGCTCGCACTACTTTAATTTATATAATTGCACACCAAACTCAAATAAAAGTGCTATAATTGCAGATAATAAATAATTTTTATGCTTACGATCACCGGAATGTCATAACTTATGGGAAAATGTTTTAACCTAAGATAGATAGAGTCCTGAAGGGCTCACTACGTCAATAATCAAATTATGATGAATTCATCCTTACAACGAGCATTCAACCAAGGTAACGCCCTAAAAGTAATTAGCGGTTTAACCAATTTCAACGTCGGACGGGTCGCTTCTGTGGTCAAAGCCGCAACCAAAGGCGGCGCAACTTTTGTGGATATTGGCGCTGACCCTAATTTAGTCGAAATCGTGCGTCAATTAACCCATCTTCCCATCTGTGTTTCTGCGGTTGAACCCGAAAAATTTGTAACTTGCGTAGACGCAGGTGCAGACCTAATTGAAATTGGCAACTTCGACGCTTTCTACACTCAAGGACGGCGTTTTGAGGCGGCGGAAGTGCTGCAACTAACCCACGAAACCCGGGCTTTACTGCCCCATATTACCCTATCTGTCACCGTTCCCCATATCCTCGAACTCGACCAACAGGTTGAACTCGCCCTGGAACTCGTCAAAGCGGGTGCAGATATCATCCAAACCGAAGGCGGAACCAGTTCTTCCCCAGTTCATGGCGGGACATTGGGACTAATTGAAAAAGCCGCCCCGACCTTAGCCGCAGCCTCGGAAATTTCTCGCGCCGTTTCCGTCCCGGTGTTATGTGCTTCCGGTATCTCTAATATTACTGCTCCCATGGCGATTGCTGCGGGTGCTGCGGGCGTTGGTGTGGGTTCAGCTATTAACCGCCTCGATAACGAAGTGGCGATGCTGGCGGTAGTTCGGAGTTTAGTCGAAGCCTTAGCAACGGTTAAAGCTAACCGAGTTTACGCTTAATATTTTTTTGGAAATCAAAAAATGTAGAGACGTGAAATTTTGCGTCTCTGCGGGATTTAAACATAACAACCTATGAATAATTTATAAACCAGATTGAATAATCTTCTAGCAAAATATAGTTTGGAGAATCTTCATCTGATGGTTCTAATTCCGCTAAAGAAAGGGTAAATTCTCGTTGATCACTCACCCGTTTAACATCTACCATAATCCCATCCGTTTCATCAAATTTAGGCTGAAAATTTTCTAATACAAAAACATCGGTGTAAGAGGGATTAGTTTTTTTTAATTTCTCATACTCTTTGGTTTTTCCTGGGCCATAAAGATATTCTTCTTCCCATAAAAATTCTTCTGACCCACCCAAATAACAAGGTAATTCAAGATTTTCTTTCAAATACTTAAAATATTTATTTAAAGTTTTTTGATTAACCTTGATCCGGCTATTACCTAAAATTTTCTTGATTTTTCCTTCAAATTGTTCAACATCAAAGGTGTCATCGTCATCTTCTTCTTCATCTTCAACATCAAAGAAATCTTTATTAATTAACCCCAATGACTCCATTTGTTCAATCATACTTTTCAGTATCATTCTGGGATCGGAGGAGTCCAGACTATTTAGTCGCTTATTCACTAAACCGGATACAATCGTTTCATCAATTTGAATAGGTTTCAAATCATCTCCAGGTGGCTGTAATTTGTTTTTGTTTTTGTTTTGATATAGTTTAGACATTCTGTTACACCAAGCACAGTAGTTCTTCGTCTCAACCCTAGATGATTTTAATTAATCTGGTTTAAGGTTTATAGTGATAGAGACGTGATTAGTTTACACATCTACCTACTTTCAGCCTTAAGATTTTTCTATGGGGAAGGGAGTAGAATTTAGTATATCGTGCCACAGGTATTTTTGATATTCTCAAGGGGAAAAAATTATGGTACAAACACAGCAGGACTCTATACCCGTTATTTATCAAGGACAGTTTGGCAATTATACAATTAACGATCATGATCGCCAAAGTGTGATTATTTACCGCACGGGCATAATTATAGCAGCCCTGTGCTTCACCGTCGCCACCGGATTAGTTTTATTCCAACTCAATACCCCAGGGGTTCTACAAGCATTAACCCCGATTTACTTCTGTTTTTGGTTGGCTTTGGGAGTGAGTTTATTCACCATTCATATCTATTTAATTCAGTTACACCAACTCCTAGAACTGTTTTGGTTAATTGGTGGAATTGCTTCGGTAGTTTTCGCTGTGGTCGATGCAGAACCCTTAGCATTAACTATTTATCACAATCCTTATAGCTTATTTGGAGTGGGATTTACCTTTGTGGCGTTAACAGGAATTTATTTTAAAGAAGCCTTCTGTTTTAATCGGGTGGAAACGAAACTCCTAACTCCTTTGGTTCCGATTTTGTTATTAGGATTTATGGCTGGTTTGTGGTCAGTTGATGCTCAAAAAATTTTACTGGCATTTTGGGCGATTCAATTTATCATTTTTGCAGGTCGGAAAATATTCCAAGGCATTCCAGGGGATATTGGGGATAAAAGCGTTTTTGATTATTTAAAACATCAACGGTTAGCCTAATACAAAAATTGTTGATCCCCCCTAACCCCCTTAAAAAAAGGGGGAACAAGACTTCAAAGTCCCCCTTTTTAATGGGGATTTAGGGGGATCTGATCTGGGCTGTAATCAAAAGTTATCAAAAATAAGCGGATCTAATTCTGAATAATCGGGTAATTTTTCTTCTAATATTTTACCATTTCTAATCACAATCCGATCGCTTTGACACCGAGATAATATTTCACTCAAATAACGTCCTTGAAAAATAATAAAATCCGCAACCATTCCCACACCAATGCGTCCTGTATCGACTAAACCCATAAAATCCGCCGGGGTTTTTGTGACACTCGATAACCAATCTTGAAACGGTCGATCTAAATGACAAATTCTCACCGCCATTTTAAATACTTCTAACTCATCATGGTCACCAAAACCATAAAACGGATCACGACAATTATCACTAGCAAAAGCCACGGAAATCCCCGCTTGTTTCAATTCATGGACTAAGGTTGTTCCCCGCCAACGGGGGGTTTTTGGAAGTTCAGAGGGATGATATTGACGATCTTGTAAATAGAGATTACACATCGGTAAACTGACAATTCCAATATTCGCGGCTTTCACCAATTCTAGGGTTTTTTGAACAATATCCTGCGGTTGTACGGCTAAACTACAACAATGTCCGCAAATAATTTTACCTTCAAATTGATATTTTAAAGCTGCTTCCGCAATTTTATATAAACAAACAGATTCCGCTTCTCCTGTTTCATCAACATGAAAATCTAAGTTCAAATTCCGATCTTTAGCAATGGCAAAAATTCGCTCAATTTGTTGCTCTAAATCAGGATTAATATAAGCAACACCACCTAAAATACCGCCTGAATCTACTACTTTATTAACTAATTTTTCTCCTTCCGCCGTCGAATAATAGTCTAAAGTAGCTAAGGAAACACCTTGTAAAATTAAGCGATCTTGCCATGCTTTTTTTAATGTATTAAAAACATCCCAATTTATATCTATCAATTTTCCCGCCGAATCTAAATGGGTTCTAATGGCTTTGGTTCCATGGACATAACTACACTTCAAACCAAATTCTATCCGTCGGTAAATATCTTCGGTAGTCCAGGTTTCTTCATCTTTAAATATAGCGGTTAAGGCATCTGCAAAGGTTCCTTTAATATTTGGCGATCGCTCCCAAATATGACCCTTATCTAAATGAGTATGAACATCCACAAAACAGGGCCAAATTTGTTTCCCATGTAAATCCACCGTTGGGATATTTTCTAACTCAACAGATCCAGTAACAACAATCTGATTAATAATTTCTGAGACAATTTTAATATCAACTAAAGCCATACCCTCCATATTAGCTGAATTTGCGATCGCCCTATCAACATCGGTGAGTACACAAACCGGGACACGAACATTTTTCAGCCAGTAACAAGCAGTATTTGGAATCATAGAGCTAGGGAATAGGGAATAGGATTGCTATATGCAAAAAATGTATCGTATCAATGCTAAATTTTCATAAAACTTTAAGTTTTGTAACATTAGCTACGATTGCATCGGGTATAGGGGTCTAACTTAGTCACATTGCTTAACCTTTGGGTTGAGGCCAAAAACCTCCCAGTTCAAACACAAAAGGTCAATACTCTGATTTTAGATGACAGACCCGTTAATGTTTGGCCAAATTTGATCCAAATTCGAGACATAGCAACACTGAGGAACCCGCTATGACCAGCACAGTCCCGCAAAAAACAGCCACCAACAAATTTGAGAAACTCAAAGCCGAAAAAGACGGTTTAGCGGTTAAAGATGAACTAGAAACCTTCGCCCAACTAGGCTGGGAAGCCATGGAAGAAACCGACCGAGACCATCGCCTAAAATGGCTGGGGGTGTTTTTCCGTCCCGTGACTCCGGGGAAATTCATGATGCGGTTGCGTTTGCCCAATGGGGTGATCACCAGTGAGCAGATGCGGGTTTTGGGGGAAATCGTGCAACGCTACGGTGATGACGGTAGTGCTGATATTACCACAAGACAGAACCTTCAATTAAGGGGAATTAGAATTGAGGATCTCAGCGATATTTTTCAGAGGTTTGAAAGGGTTGGACTAACGAGCATTCAGTCGGGAATGGATAACGTCCGTAATATTACGGGTTCCCCCGTTGCTGGATTAGATGCCGATGAACTCTATGATACCAGGGAGTTAGTGCAACAGGTTCAAGACATGATTACCAACGAAGGAAAAGGGAATCCTGAGTTTAGTAATTTACCTCGAAAATTCAATATTGCGATTGGCGGATGTCGGGATAATTCAATTCACGCCGAAATTAATGATATTGCCTTTATTCCTGCGTTTAAACAGGAAGCTTTTGGCTTTAATGTGTTAGTGGGAGGATTCTTTTCTGCCACCCGTTGTGAAGCCGCTATTCCCCTAAATGTTTGGGCAAAACCTGAGCAAGTTGTCGATCTTTGTCGAGGGATTTTAGAAGTCTTTCGAGACCATGGGCCCAGGGGAGTTCGCCAAAAAACTCGGTTAATGTGGTTAATTGATGAATGGGGAATTGAAAAATTTCGTTCTGAAGTCGAAAAACAGATCGGTTATGCTTTAGAATCCGAAGCGGAAAAAGACGAAATTCTCTGGGAAAAACGGGATCATTTGGGGATTTATAAACAAAAACAACCCGGATTAAACTATGTGGGATTAAATATTCTCGTAGGTCGGTTATCGGCTAACGATATGTTAGAATTATCCCGGATTGCTGAAGTTTATGGGAGTGGAGAAATTCGCTTAACCGTTGAACAAAATGTGATTATTCCTAATATTTCCGATAGTCGGTTAGAGCCGTTTTTAACTGAACCTATTTTGGAAAAATTCTCCGTTAATCCCTCTGCCTTAAGTCGAGGATTAGTTTCTTGTACTGGCGCACAATTCTGTAACTTTGCTTTAGTAGAAACTAAACATCGGGCTGTCGAATTAGTTAAGGAATTAGAAGCGGAATTAACCGTCGAAAAAACCGTCAGAATTCACTGGACAGGCTGCCCCAATTCCTGCGGACAACCCCAAGTAGCTGATATTGGATTAATGGGAACCAAAGCCCGTAAAGAGGGCAAAACCCTTGAAGGAGTAAACCTTTATATGGGCGGAAAAGTCGGTAAAGATGCCCAACTAGGTGAATGTGTACAAAAATCCATTCCCTGTGAGGATCTCAAACCCGTTTTGCGACAAATTTTAGTGGAACAATTTGGCGCTCGCGTCAAAGAATAATTCATCTGAAAACCCACATCAACACCCTACTAATACGGAATCAAAACACAGAACATGAGTAAACTTTCACGTCGGAAATTCCTGTTTACAGCCGGTGCAACTGCCGCCGGAACTCTAATCATTCATGGTTGTGCTGCTAATAACAATCCTTCCACAACCTCCACAACAACTTCTGCTCCAGCCCCGGCGGTTAATATTAATCCGGCGGATGCTCCAGAAATAGCAACAGCAACATTAGGATTTATTGCCTTAACCGACTCTGCCCCCCTAATTATTGCCTTAGAAAAAGGCTTTTTTGCTAAGTATGGAATGTCGGATGTTAAGGTGCTTAAACAAGCCTCTTGGCCTGTTACTAGAGATAACCTAGAATTAGGTTCCGGTGGAGGCGGAATTGATGGGGCGCATATTTTATCCCCCATGCCCTATTTAATGACATTAGGAACGATTACAAAACAGCCAGTTCCGATGTATCTTTTAGCCCGATTAAATACTAATGGTCAGGCAATTTCTTTAGGTAAAGAATATCTGGATGCTAAAATTACCGTTAATGATAGTGCCAAATTCAAAGATATTTTATTAACCGCTAAAAATGCAGGAAAAGAACTCAAAGCTGCCATTACATTCCCCGGAGGAACTCACGATTTATGGATGCGGTATTGGTTAGCATCCGGGGGGACTGTTCCAGATACTGATATTTCCATTATTCCGGTGCCACCTCCCCAAATGGTAGCAAATATGAAAGTCGGAAATATGGAAGGGTTCTGTGTTGGTGAACCTTGGAATGCCCAATTAGTTAATCAAAAAGCCGGATATACTGCATTAATTACCGGGGAATTATGGAAAGATCACCCCGAAAAAGCCTTTACAATGCGAGCAGATTGGGTGGATAAAAACCCCAAAGCGGCTAAAGCTTTAACCATGGCTGTATTAGAAGCGCAACAATGGTGTGATAAACCGGAAAATATTGAGGAAATGTGTAAAATTGTTTCCCAAGATAAATGGTTTAAAGTGCCTTTTGAAGATATTATTGAGCGATCTAGGGGAAATATTGATTTTGGGGATGGTCGGGTGATCACCGCCAGTCCCATCGCCATGAAATTCTGGAGAGATAATGCCTCTTATCCCTATAAGAGCCATGATAGTTGGTTCCTAACCGAAGATATTCGCTGGGGATATTTACCAGCCGATTTAGATATTAAAGCCACCGTTGATAAGGTCAACCGCGAAGATTTATGGCGGGAAGCGGCGAAGTCTTTAAATGTTCCCGCAGCCGAAATTCCTGCTACTCCTTCTCGTGGCATTGAAACCTTCTTTGATGGCGTACAATTTAACCCCGAAGATCCTAAAGCCTATCTCAATAGTTTAGCGATCAAAAAGGTCTAATTTTCCCATATTTTCTGTAGCGGCGGGTTATTCAAGGTCTAACAATTCCTACAGATAATATTAATAAACAATGATCCCCCCAACCTCCCTTGATAATGGGGAATTGGAGAATTAAAGTTAGGGGGATTTAGGGAAATCGGATCATCAAAGTCCCCCTTTTTAATGGGATTTAGGGGGATCGACCTAACGGCTTTTCGGCTTAAGTTGATACCAATGTTACCCCCCCAGCTCCCCTTTGGTAAAGGGGGGCTGCAAGAGAAAAAAACTAACTAATTTATAATCATCATGACTACTGGCACTAAAACCACTTCTAATAGTAATAATCCTTTGAACTTTGTTTTCAATTGGTTCAATAAAAATCGTAATCAAATTATTCGTCCTTTGATTGGGATCTTTATTTTTCTGGCAATTTGGCAACTATTATGTTCAGGAGAAAATCCTAATTTACCATCTCCCATTACCACCGTTAAAGAATCTTGGGAATTAATTGTTAACCCATTTTTTGATAATGGCGGTACTGATAAAGGGTTGGGTTGGCAAGTCATTGCCAGTTTACAACGGGTGGCGATTGGCTTTAGCTTATCGGTCATTGTAGGAATTTCATTAGGGATTTTAGTGGGGAGTAATTCCTTTATGTATGATGCCTTAGATCCCCTATTTCAAATTCTTAGAACAATTCCGCCGCTTGCTTGGTTGCCCATTGCCCTAGCTGCCTTACAACAATCTAATCCGGCGGCTATTTTCGTCATCTTTATTACAGCAGTTTGGCCGATTATTATTAATACCACCGTCGGGGTACAACAAATTCCCCAAGACTATAAAAACGTGGCTAGAGTGTTACGTTTACCCAAACATAAATACTTCTTTAAAGTATTATTTCCCTCCGCAGTTCCCTATATTTTCACCGGATTAAGAATTGGGATTGGTCTATCTTGGTTAGCGATTATTGCGGCGGAAATGTTAGTCGGTGGAGTTGGGATTGGATTCTTTATTTGGGATGCCTATAATAGTTCTCGAATGAGTGCAATTATCGTGGCTTTAATTTATGTCGGAGTCGTCGGTTTAATCCTAGATAGAACCATTGGTTTTATTGCTTCTAAAGTGGTTCCCGCCGACCAGAAATAAACCCGAAACTATACTTGTTAACCCTTAACTAATCTAATATTTAATTATGTCTGTATTCGTACAAGTTGATCACGTCAATCGCGTTTTTAATCTTCCCAATGGAGAACAATATATTGCCCTAAAAAATATCGAACTCAAAATTGATAAAGGGGAATTTATTACCTTACTTGGACACTCTGGCTGTGGAAAATCTACCCTATTAAATATTATTGCGGGGTTAGATCAAGCATCAGAAGGAGGGATTATTTTAGAAGGGCGAGAAGTTCGAGAACCTGGGCCAGATCGGATGGTGGTATTTCAAAATTATTCCCTATTACCTTGGTTAACTGTTAGGGAAAATATTGCCTTAGCGGTTGATGAAGTGTATCGTAAACTTCCTAAAACTGAACGAAAAGAAATTGTTGAAAAACATCTTAAATTAGTCGGTTTAAGACAGGCTGCGGATAAACGACCGGGGGAAATTTCGGGGGGGATGAAACAGCGAGTCGCGATCGCTCGTGCCCTATCCATTCGACCCCAATTATTACTCCTAGATGAACCCTTTGGAGCCTTAGATGCTTTAACTAGAGGCGGGCTACAAGAGCAGTTAATGAAAATCTGTGAAGCCAACCAAGTCAGCGCCGTCATGGTGACCCACGATGTCGATGAAGCCTTATTATTATCCGATCGGATTGTAATGTTAACCAACGGCCCAGAAGCTCATATTGGGCAAATTTTAGAGGTGAATATTCCCCGTCCCCGTCAACGGATGGAAGTGGTTAATCATCCCAGCTATTATGCCTTGCGGAATGAAGTTGTTTATTTTCTCAATCAACAGAAAAAAGCCAAAAAATCAGCTACCAAAAAAGCACCTATGGTTATTGCTAAAAATGGCTTAGAAAAAGTCAATTTAGACCTGGGTTTTATTCCCCTAACCGACTGCGCCCCCCTAATTATTGCTAAGGAAAAAGGGATCTTTGAGGAATATGGATTAAGCGAAGTTACCCTCAGTCGAGAAACCAGTTGGAAACTGTTAGGTCAGGGGGTGATCGAAGGCCGTTTAGACGCGGCGCAAATGGTGGCAGGAATGCCCATAGCTATGACATTGGGCTTTGGTAAAAACCCACCCCTGCCCATAGTAACTGCCATGACCCTATCTCGAAATGGCAATGGAATTACCTTGAGTAAAAATTTATATGAACATGGGGTAAAAACCCTAGAAGATTTTAAAATTTATATCGAAAATAACCTTGACAAAGTGCATACTTTGGGTATGGTTCACCCTAGTTCTATGCACAATTTAATGTTACGCTATTGGTTAGCAGCAGGTAATATTAACCCCGATCAAGATGTTAATTTAACCGTGATTCCACCGCCCCAAATGCAGGCTAATTTAAAAGCCGGAAATATTGATGGGTATTGTGTGGGGGGGCCTTGGAATGCCCGATCTGTTCATGAGGGGTTAGGATTTGTTATTGCTAATAGTTTTGATATTTTCCCGAATGGACACACGGAGAAAGTTTTAGGGGTGAAAGAGGAGTGGGCAAATCGCTATCCTAAAACCCATGTTGCTCTAGTAAAATCCTTAATTGATGCCTGTGACTATTGCGATGATCGGCGAAATCGAGAAGAAATTTTAGAGATCTTATGTCGGGATGAATATATCGGATCGGCTCCAGAATATACCCGTTTAGGATTTATTGACCCCGTTGATCGGGGTAATGGTCAACCAGCCGAATTATTGATAAATTACAATCAGTTTTTTGTCGATAAAACTAATTGTCCTGATGCTACGGAATTTCTCTGGATCATGGCAGAAATGGCTCGTTGGGGGATTACACCCTTCCCGAAAAACTGGGTTTCTATCCTAGAAAGGGTATTAAGAACTGATGTTTATGGCCAAGCAGCCCGGGAATTAGGATTGTCTGATACAGGACGCGATCGCCAAAGTATCAAACTATTTGATGGCACTATTTTTAATCCTAACGATCCGATTAAATATCTCAAAAATCTCAAGATTAAACAAGAAATTCGGATTGAAGAAATTATCCTCGATCCCATAGCAGCCTAAAACAGTTGGATTGTCAACCGTTGTTAAGCCTAAAAAATTATGCAAATTTTAGATAGTATTTCTTCTAAACCAATGCCATCCTCAAAATCCGATGCTTTTTTACTGATTGATCAAGTTTCTAAAGTCTATAACACAGCAAAAGGTGAATATGTTGTCCTTGAAAATGTCAATCTTCAGGTGCAAGAAGGTGAATTTATCTGCATTATTGGTCACTCCGGTTGTGGAAAATCCACCTTATTAAATATGGTGGCGGGGTTTAATCAGCCCACCACTGGGGTCGTATCAGTTCAGGGAAAAACTATCACCGAACCTGGGCCAGAACGGATGGTAGTATTTCAAAACTATTCCCTGTTACCCTGGTTAACCGCAAAAGAAAATATTCATTTGGGGGTTGAGTCAGTATATCCTGACAAATCCACCGCCGAACATAAGACTATTGTTCAGGAAAACTTAGAGTTAGTCGGGTTATCGGAAGCGGCGAACAAAAAACCCGCCCAACTCTCAGGAGGTATGAAACAACGGGTTTCCATCGCTAGAGCTTTAGCTACCCGTCCCCAAATGTTGATTTTAGACGAACCCTTTGGCGCCTTAGACCCCATCACCCGGGAAGAACTTCAGGAAGAACTACTAAGTATTTGGCAAGATCATCGAATTACTGTATTGATGATTACCCATGATATCGATGAAGCCTTATTTTTAGCCGATCGTCTGGTGATGATGACCAATAGCCCATCAGCCCAAATTGGGGAGATCCTCGATATTCCCTTTTCCCGTCCCCGCAACCGCGCCAAAATCACCGAAGATCCACGATATTATGAATTACGGAACTATGCCCTCGATTTTCTATTCCGGCGCTTTGCCCACCATGAAGAAGATCAAGACACAACTGAAGATACAACATCTGACATGGAATCGGCACAAAGCACTACAATATCACCCAGTTCTAGTTCTATAGCAACAGAGGTGCTAAATATGCAACCCGATAAACCTAACCCTAATGAAAATCCTTATGCTCAACCTTCTGAACCTGAATTAATCCAGGAAGAAAGTTCTACCACGATCTCGGAAGAAATGTCTCCATCGGCGAAAACCGGAGTGTTATTTGCCCTATGGGGAGTCATTCTCGCCACCTTAGTCGGATCATTAGTTTTTAACTCCTCTGCGCCTACTACCCCCAATAAAGAGGCAGAAACCCCTGAATCTTCCTCAACGACAATGGAGACGTCAATCCCTGTGATTGTGGAAACCGCGACTCCGATCACAACACCCTCTCCGACTTTATCGCCTAGTCCCACGGCGACTTTATCCCCAGGTACAGTTCCCTCTGTTAGTATTTCTCCATCCCCTGAGTCTATTCCAGTGGCCTCTCCTAACCCGGTGGCAACGACTTCCCCTAGTCCCACTAATAGCGTTGCATCTACCACAACAATAACAACAACCCCCTCTCCCAGTTCAACAACGGCGATCGCACCTACCACAAAGGCATCTCCAACGGTTTCTCCCTCACCCATTGCTACGGCGTCCCCAACTCCAGGGAGTTTAGCCGAGGCTACGGCATCTCCTTCTGCTGTTGCTACCGGATCTCCGGCTACAACACCAACAACAACGTCTTCGCCTTCGCCTTCTCCTGTGGCAACATCCCCCAGTAGCAGCACTACAGCCACTCCTAGTGCGGCGGATTTAGAAAAGTTGAATCAAGAGGTTTTTGCTAACATCAATGAGGCTTGGACAAATACTCCCGTGACCGCAGTTTCTGTTTATTTAGTTAAGGTGAGTCAAACGGGGGAAATTTTGAGTTATGAGGCTAAATCTGCCGATGCAACTCAAAATCTGAACAATACCCCTCTGCCTAAGTTAGTGAAATCGGATGTGACCCAAACTCCCTATACGCAATTTGAGGTGACATTTACTCCCGTAGGAACCTTGGATTTAAAATCGGTTCAATAGGGAATATTTTAAGAGGAATTGGGAGTTAATTATTATCCCAATTTCTCACTCTGAGTTAACAATTTTTATATTAAATAAATTTTGGAATTCGTTGTTGGGCTTTAGCCCTCCATATTCCTGGGCTGAAGCCCCAAAAGATGGAGGGCTCAAGCCCAACAACTAGCCCAACAACTATTTTATAAAACAATGAAATCCATTAAAACCCTTTGTCCTTTCTGTGGTGTCGGTTGTGGTTTAGAAATTCTATCCACAGCAACAGCCGATCAAGATATTAAACGAAATGAACAGGAAAACCCAGTTTGGAAGGTGAGAGGCGATCGCCAACATCCTTCTAGTTTGGGAATGGTCTGTGTTAAAGGAGCCACCGTCACCGAATCAATTCATCGCGATCGTCTTTTATACCCAATGATTCGAGAAACCCTAGATCAACCCTTCCGCCAGGGGAGTTGGGAGGAAGCTCTAACTTTGATCGTGGATCGGATCAAAACCGTTAGTCATGAATATGGTTCCGATGCCCTATGTATGTACGGTTCCGGTCAGTGTGTTACCGAAGATTATTATGTGGCACAAAAACTATTTAAAGGTTGTTTAGGAACCAATAATTTTGATGCCAATTCTCGTTTATGTATGTCATCTGCCGTTTCAGGTTATGTTCAGAGCTTGGGGGCTGATGGGCCGCCCTGTTGTTATGATGATTTAGAATTAACTGATTGTGCTTTTATTGTAGGTAGTAATGCCGCCGAATGTCATCCAATTATATTTAATCGTTTAGCCAAATATCATAAAAAAAATCCCCACGTTAAACTAATTGTTGCTGATCCTCGATGCACCCAAACCGCAGCAGTTGCCGACCTGCATTTACCGATTCGCCCCGGAACTGATATTGACCTATTTAATGGTATTGGTTATTTATTATTAAAATCGGGAAATATTGATACCCTATTTGTGGAAGAATGTACCCGCAATTTTAAAGAATATGCTCAACTTTTACAATCTTATCCTCCCGAAAAAGTTGCCGAAACCTGTGGAATTACTATCGAAGCCTTAGAAACCGCTGCCCGTTATTGGCAAGAATCTAAACGGATTTTATCTATGTGGTCAATGGGATTAAATCAATCCTCCGAGGGTACGGCAAAAGTGCGATCGCTAATTAATTTACACCTAATGACCGGTCAAATTGGTAAACCCGGTTCTGGCCCGTTTTCCCTCACCGGACAACCCAACGCCATGGGCGGACGGGAAGCCGGAGGACTGGCCCATCTATTACCCGGCTATCGATCGGTAACTAACCCCCAACATCGGGCTCAAGTTGAACAGTTTTGGGGTATTCCCCCAGGTCGCATTTCCCCCCATACCGGACGCACCGTTTGGGATATGATTATCGGTTTAGAACAGAATCAGGTGCAGTTTCTCTGGATCGTCGCCACCAATCCGGCCGTGAGTATGCCTGACCTGAAACGCACCAAAGCCGCCCTATTAAAATCCCCCTTCACTGTCTATCAAGAAGCCTACTATCCCACGGAAACCGCCCCCTACGCCCATATTTTACTCCCCGCTACCCAATGGAGTGAAAAAACCGGGGTGATGACCAACTCCGAAAGGCGTGTAACCTACTGTCCGGGGTTTGATATCCCTTTGGGAGAAGCCCGACATGACTGGGAGATTTTTGCTGATGTCGGTAGGCGTTTAGGGTTTAAGGAAGAATTTGCTTTCCAAACCTCGGCGGATGTCTATGCTGAATTTGTGCAGCTTACTCAAGGGCGTCCCTGTGATATGTCAGGGTTAAGCCATGACCGTTTGCAACAACAGGGGCCGACCCAATGGCCCTGTCCAGAAGGAGAAGTTGACTCTAGTATTTCCTCCAAACGCCTCTACACCAATAATTATTTTGCCACCCCCGACGGTCGGGCGATTTTTGGCCCTTACCATTCCAAGGGGTTAGCTGAACCCAGTGATCCCGATTATCCCTATGTGTTGACAACGGGGCGTTTATATGGGCATTGGCACACCCTCACCCGCACCGGGAGAACGGCAAAAACCCAACAAATGCACCCCGACCCATTTATAGAAATTCATCCCAAAGATGCAGCTAATTTGGGGATTGAAAATGGCGATATTGTGCAAGTCTGTTCTCGACGGGGAAGTTGTCAATTTCCCGCTAAAGTCACTGCCTTTATTGCCCCTGGAACCGTTTTTGTCCCGATGCACTGGGGGGCGTTGTGGGCCGCAGATGCAGAAGCCAATAATTTAACCCATCCCCACGCCTGTCCTGACTCCCGCCAACCGGAATTAAAAGCCTGTGCAGTACAGTTATCAGTTATCAGTCATCAGTCATCAGTTATCAGTTCAAGAGTTGACAGTCATCTAGGGAACCTTTGATAATTTTTATCGACTATTAGAGTAAGTCAGGAATTAGAGAAACGACTAACTCCCATCTACCCTAAAGAACTTAAAAAGTCTGATCAAGACCTTTAAAATCATCTTTTGGGATGATGCAGAATCCCTAAAAAAATGTTAGCCTAAAATAAATAAAGGGATTCAAAATTTTATTAAGTTGAGTTAACCCATGAAAACCACATTAACCTTAGCAACATTAATATTATTAGCCAGTTCAATGCTCCCAGCCCATGCTGTGATGCTCAATAACCGGACTAATACAGACTTATCAAGACAACCCTCTCAAGATTTAATTCTGGCTCAAAATAATTTTGACCAATATCGTCAACAGCGTCACGCACAGTTAGAACAACAAATGCGGGAGGAGGTGAAAAAACCTCAATATAATAATTTGTCCCCAGCCCAAAAAGTCCAAATGATTCGGGATGCTCATAAAACTTTAGATCAAAGTTTAGACCGGGAATATGAAACCTGGAAAAAACAGCAATCTAATAATAATAATGGCCGTTACAACAATAATGGTCGTTATAATAACAATAATCCCAATAATCAACAATCCTTTGATCAATATCGTCAGCAACGCCATGCACAGTTAGAACAACAAATGCGGCAAGATATGAATCAACCCCAATATCGCAATTTATCCGCAGCCCAAAAAGCCCAAATGATTCGAGATGCTCATATTAATTTAGATCAAAATTTAGATCGGGAGTATGCGAATTGGCAACGGGGTAACAATAACGGGAATTATAATAACAACAATCCTAACAATCCCAATAGTCAACAATCCTTTGATCAATATCGTCAACAACGTCATGCACAGTTAGAACAACAAATGCGGCAAGATATGAATCAACCTCAATATCGCAATTTATCCGCAGCCCAAAAAGCCCAAATGATTCGAGATGCTCATATTAATTTGGATCAAAATTTAGATCGGGAGTATGCGACTTGGCAACGGGGTAACAATAACGGGAATTATAATGGCAGCGATCGCTATGATCGTTATAATCGTAACAATCAACCCTATCCTAATGGGGGTTATAATCGTTAATTGTAGGGTGTTTAAGTACGGCGCACGAACCATCTCAAATCAATTGATCATTAATCAACAGCCTTGAATTAAAATGAAGGCTCAAAACTCAAACTTTAGTCAATTTTAACCGACTAAAGTTTGATTATTTTTTGGGAGGTAATATTAGATTCTAAATATTAAACTAACCACAATATTTTAGGAAATTAACAAAAAATCCGTCCCAAGGTTGTAATATTTTATTGTAGGGGTTTGGTCTTCAAACCCAACCCAGTATCGGAAGTCCCCTATTAAATTGTATTTATGTTATCAGCCAATGGCTTATTTAATGAATCCTTTTATTTAGCACAAAACCCCGATGTGGCGGTGGCGGTTGCTAGTGGAATTATTGCTAATGGATTTCAACACTTTATTGAGTCCGGTCAATTTCAGGTTCGCCAACCCAGTCCCCTCTATGATGAATCCTATTATTTAGCTACAAATCCTGACGTTGCCCAATTGATTAAAAGTGGAGCTTTTGCCAGTGGGTTTCAACATTATATTAACCTGGGACAGTTGGAAAATCGCAGCCCCAGTGTTTTATTTGATAGTACCTATTATTTAACCGAAAATCCGGCTCTTGCGGCCATCGTTGCCCAGGGAAATATTACCGGAATTGAGCATTTTGTTAACTTTGGACAATTTGAAGATCGCAGTCCCACACCCTTTTATAATTCTAACTATTATTTAGCTAAAAATCCCGATGTTGCCATTGCCGTTGCCCGGGATGAACTCACCGGAATTGAACATTATATTAACATTGGAGCCGCCGAAAATCGTCAATTTACCCCCTTTATTCAACCCCAAGGTTCTAGTTTACCTAATCGAGTCGCCACCGGAGATACAACCCCCAATTCCACGGTATTTTTAACCCGTAGTTCGGCGGCGGGAACTGTTAGTCTGGAATATGGGAATAATCTTAGTTTTATTAATCCTTTGGGAATCCTTTATAGTGACGTCACAGATATTACTGAACCCGTTAAGTTAGCAGCTAATAATTTAACTCCAAATACTCAATATTTTTATCGGTTTACCAATGCAGAAGGAACATCATCAGTAGGAAGTTTTCGCACTCCAGCAGCTATTGGAACCCAACAGGGATTAAGATTTGGAGCCACCGCCGACGGACAAGGGGAATTAATGCCCTATATGTCGGTTAATAATATTCCTGAACGCAATTTAGACTTTTTTGTGGGATTGGGAAATACCATTTCTGCTGATACGATTTCCCCCGATTTACCCGGCGTTGAACAAGCGGTTACTCCCCTGGATTTTAGAACTAAATATAATGAGATTGTTTCCCCCCGTTTAGAACTTAATCCTTGGGCAAATTTACAAGCTGCAACAACAATATATAGCACTTGGAATGATCAAAATTTAATTACGGGTTTTGCGGGGGGAGAAATTCCCGCTTTATCTCCTCAACAGTTATTTTTTGGAACTGACGGACAATTTATTAATAATACTGATCAATTTAACATCGGTTTGCAAGCCTGGAAAGAGTATAATCCCGTGGGAAATCAAGTCTATGGAAAAACCGGAGACCCCCGCACTGCTAATCAAGATAAACTTTATAGATATCAACCTTTTGGCAGTGATGGGGCGTTATTTGTATTAGATGCACGTTCTTTTAGAGATGCACCTTTACCTCAAGTTCCTGACCCGGCTTTAGATATTCAAATTAATCAATTTTTAGCATCTTCTTTTGACCCTAACCGGACGTTATTAGGAAAAGCACAGTTAGATGATTTAAAGATTGATTTATTAGAAGCACAAAACTCTGGGGTGAGTTGGAAATTTATTTTTTCTCCGGTTCCAATTCAGAATTTAGGATTATATGATTCTGCTAACCGTTGGGAAGGATATGCCTCTGAACGTCGGGATTTATTACAATTTATTGATCAAAATAATATTAAAAATGTTGTATTTGTATCGGGAGGTGCCGGAGGAACTATTGTTAATGAGTTAACCTATCAATTGAATTTTGATCAACCTCAAATTAAAACCGATGCGATTGAAATTACTGTAGGGCCCATCGGTTATCAGTTAAATTTAGGTGAAAGCTTTATCCCTGGAACTTGGGGGTCAGAAATTATGAATTTTAGTTCTATTGATACTATTACCCAGGATACTAAGGATTTTTACTCAGGGTTAGATACGGCTTCAAGTAAAGATCAATTAGTCCAAAATATTCTGAATAATCAACTAAATCAATTCGGATATGATCCGATTGGTTTAGATGAAACAAAACTCAATTCTGAGTTAATTAAAGGGTCTTATTTTGCAGTTCATAATTTTGGCTGGACTGAATTTATTGTTGATCCACAAACTCAAAAATTGCAGGTGAATGTCTATGGAATTGAACCTTACACCCAAACAGATATCCAGTCAATTCCAGCTAATATTATTAATCGTCAGCCAGAAGTAATTAGTCAATTTGTGATTAATTCAATATAGCGCTAGGGAACAGCCCCCCGTGCACGGGGGATTTGGGAGAGAGGTCACACAGTTTTTCCTAGAGAATGAAACAGCCCCCCGTGCACGGGGGGTTTGGGGGAGAGGTCACACAGTTTTTCCTAGAGAATGAAACAGCCCCCCGTGCACGGGGGGTTTGGGGGGGCTATTCCCTATTCCTATAAATTCAAGCGATCACAGAATGTTCAGGACGGGCAAAAATCATCCGACCTGCGGAAGTTTGCAAGGAACTTGTCACAATTACTCGTACCAAATCCCCGACATACTCACTTCCATCTTCTACAACAACCATTGTACCATCATCTAAATAACCAATACCCTGAGATGGTTCTTTCCCTTCCTTTCTAATTTTCAACTCAATAATATCCCCTGGTAAATAGGAGGCACGGATCGCTTGCACCAAATCATTAATATTCAAAACTGGAACTTGTTGTACCGTTGCCACCTTTGATAAATTGTAATCATTGGTTAATAGCGTGCCATTGATTTCTTGAGCAAATCGGACTAATTTGGCATCGACTGTTTGCGGTTCTTCATAATCAATGGAATGAATCGAAATCTGATCGGGATAGTCTTCTCGTAGACGATTCAAAATATCTAATCCTCGCCGTCCTCGCACCCGTTTTTGATCATTAGCCGCATCAGCAACTAATTGTAACTCCTGTAAAATAAACTGAGGTACTAAAATTTGACCTTCAATAAACCCTGTTTCTAACAAACTTTCAATCCGACCATCAATAATACAACTGGTATCAATTACTTTGGTATAAGCAGGTTTTAGAGTTCCTTCCGCCAATAACATTGAGTCTAAACTACCCGGATTAATAATTCTGAAAAATGCCCGTCCGTGGGTATCCGCTAAATTAACGCCCGTAAACCCAAACATGGCACTACATAACAGTGCAAACAAAGGTTTCATAAACCCAAATTCCCTGGGAATAGGCAGTAAAAATAACGGTGCTAACATTAAATTAGCGACTAATAATCCAATCACCAAACCGATAGCACGGGTGATTAATACGTCAAGAGGCATCTGGCGAACTTGTTCTTCTAGGCGACGATAGCTGGTTTGCACCACTAAACCCATTACGCCTCCGATTAAAGCGGTAAATGCACCCGTAACCGATCGCAGTCCTTCGATATTTGTGACTTGATCGAGTACAGGTTTCGGAAGCAATTCAATGCCGTAGAAGCCCGTCCCAGCACCAGCTATTATGAATAAAATAATAATGATTGCATCTAGCATGATTTTAAGCCGATGGAAGTGGTTTGGAAATCCCGTTCAGGATATCCGTGGGTTTGTGTACCATTATATCTTCTGTGGGAAACCTAATCGGTATTTGACTGTGAGGGAAAACCGACCCCACTTATTCTCCCGACTCCATTATTGTCTATAATCCCCCCAAACCCTTAATATGACTGATTCTTCTATTCTCACTAACACTCAATCTCAACCCGGTTTTCCATCTTTAGAATCCCCCAGATCCGCCTATTTACATATTCCTTTCTGTCGTCGCCGTTGTTTCTACTGTGATTTTGCCGTGTCTGTAGTAGGCGATCGCCAACATGGGGATAATTCTGCCATAATTCAAGACTATGTAAAAGTTTTATGTCAAGAAATTGCCCAACAATCCGTTTCTTCTAATATTTATCCTTTAAAAACCGTTTTCTTTGGCGGTGGAACTCCTTCGTTATTATCGGTTAATCAGTTAGAACAAATTTTACATCTAGTAGATAAAAAATTAGGTATTTCTACAGATGCAGAAATTTCTATGGAAGTAGACCCCGGAACTTTCGATCAAGAAAAATTACAAGGTTTTCTGGATTTGGGGGTAAATCGAATTAGTTTAGGGGTACAAGGATTTCAGGATAAACTCTTACAATTAGCTGGGCGATCTCATACCGTTGATGATATTTTTTCAGCAATTAATATTATTGAAAAAACTGGAATCAAAAACTGGAGTTTAGATTTAATTTCCGGTCTACCCGAACAAACCTTAGAAGATTGGGAATATTCCTTAAAAACCCTATTAAAAATTAACCCCAATCATATCTCGATTTACGACCTAATAGTCGAAGATAAAACACCTTTTTCTCGATATTATACTCCGGGTGAATTTCCCCTACCCACGGAAGAATCCACCGCCCAAATGTATCGTTTAGCTCAACAACTTTTAACACAAGCTGGCTATGAACATTACGAAATTTCTAACTATGCCAAACCCGAATTTCAATGTCAACATAATTTAGTCTACTGGAAAAAACAACCCTATTATGGTTTTGGCATGGGGGCGGCAAGTTATCTTCAGGGTTATCGCTTAACTCGACCTCGAAAACGACAAGAATATTATGCCTGGGTTAATGGTAATTATTCATACAATATTGCCGAATTTGTCGATACAACCCAAGAAAAACTATTAGAAACATTAATGTTAGGATTACGGTTAGCAGAAGGAATTAATTTAGAATATCTATCACAACAATTTGGAGCCGAAACCCTAGCCCAAATATTAACAATATTAATTACTTTTAAAAATCAAGGATTAGTTCAATTTTTAGATACCCAAAAACAACCTATTTCTAACACCATTCAACCGCACTTAAATCAAGGTTTTATTCAATTAACAGATCCCGATGGTTTCTTACTTTCTAATCAAATTTTATCTACATTATTTGCAGAATTAAGTGATCTGTAACTTAGGTTATAGCAGTTGCCGCATCTATTAGGACATTCTTGAAAGCTAAAAGCTGCTCACAGCAAGTATTTACCTATAGCGAGATTGCCTATTCCCTATTGCCTCTTGCTATACATCCTATTCTTTGTGTCTTTGTGGTTAAATAAAGATAAAAACCGGGTTTCTTAGGTCAAAAATCCGGTTTTTGGGGGCAAGTTTATAAATTATATTTCAGAAGTTAAACCGTTACCGATTTTTCCAAAATCAATTTAGATCGTTTTACCTTTTCAGGAATATCAATTGGATAATTCCCAGTAAAACACGCCGAACAGAAAGTATTAGTATCTTCCCGTGTCGCGATTAACATTCCTTCCCAACTTAAATAAGCTAAAGTATCAACCTCAATCTGTTGACGAATTTCTTCCACTGATTTTGTTGCCGCAATCAATTGATCCTGACTATCAGTATCAATCCCATAAAAACAAGGATGAGTCACCGGAGGAGAAGAAATTCTCATGTGAACTTCCTTAGCACCCGCATCCCGCAGCGCTTTCACAATTTTGCGGCTGGTCGTCCCTCGGACAATCGAATCATCCACCATAATCACCCGTTTACCTTCCAAGACATCCTTTAACGGGTTTAACTTCATCCGAATCCCCGACTCCCGCATACTTTGAGTCGGTTGAATAAACGTCCGACCCACATAACGGTTTTTAATTAATCCCTCAGCAAAAGGAATCCCAGACTCCTGAGAAAATCCAATCGCCGCCGGAATCCCAGAGTCAGGAACCCCGATCACAATATCCGCATCAATAAAGGATTCTCTAGCTAAAATTCGTCCGATTTCCAAACGATAACTATAGAGACTTTCGCCACACATCACACTATCAGGACGGGCAAAATAAATCATCTCAAACACACATAATTTCCGGGAGGGTTTCTGACTCCAGTGGAAAGAAGACATTCCTTCTTCTGTAATCCAAACCAATTCCCCCGGTTCCACATCCCGCAGATATTCCGCCCCGATAATATCTAATCCACAGGTTTCTGACGCCAAAACATACCGTTGCGGACTCGTAGGTAAAATTCCAATCACTAACGGTCGAATCCCATTCGGGTCACGAACTCCCATCATCCCTTTAGGAGTCCCAATCACTAAACTATAGGCCCCCCGGCATTGAGTAAAAGCACTTAACGCCCCTTCTAACCAGTCTTTGCCATTATTGACTTCCGAAGCGATCGCTAAAGCAATCATTTCGCTATCGGTGGTGGTCAGAAAATCACATTCCCGCCGGGTTAATTCTGCACGCAATTCGCCCGTATTGACTAAATTACCATTATGTGCTAGAGCCAGGGAACCCAGGCGAGTTGAAACCACCGCCGGTTGAGCATTCACCCGACGGCTTGATCCCGTCGTGGAATAGCGGGTATGACCGACAGCCAGATTCCCAGTTAACTCATTTAAAATATTTTCATTAAACACCTGGGAGACTAATCCCATCTCCTTATGTAAATGCACCTTGTCGCCATCAAAGGTGGCAATTCCGGCGGATTCTTGGCCTCGGTGTTGTAGCGCATATAGACCAAAATAAGTCAGTTTAGCGACATCCTCCCCTGGAGCATACACCCCAAAAACGCCACAGGCTTCTTCCGGCTTATCAGGTCGTTCGTGATCAACCTGAGCAGAGTGGGTATCTAGGGAATCATTTGGAATCATTTTACGGTTTTGCTCCTGATTGGCAAAGTCAGATAGTGGGATTTATGAATTAAGGCTACTGGATAGCGCGAGTATAACTACTCAAAAGTTAACATTTTCTTAATCTTATCCCTTTTTAGCTGAAATCGCAAGAAAGTCTCGCGTCTGGAATCTTCTCTGTGTCTTTGTGGTTAAATTAATCCTGACCATCCACCCTGCGTTCAATCGCATTAAAATAGCGATCGCCCATTTCTCCAAGATCAACCTCAATTAAACCCTGATCATCAGCTAAAATCCTTAAAGGTTCAGATCCCGAACCCACAAAACCCAAGTTTTGCCAGATATCGTTTTCTTTCCCTAACTGTTGTTCTAAAAACCCTTCCCAAACCAACTGAGATTCAGGATGCACAGAAACCAGAATTCGTCCCCCTCCTTCTCCAAATAGAATATTATCCCAACGGACAGAAGGATTAGAACCTAAACCCAGCTTAACCGTCGCCCCTTTTTGGCCACTCAGACAAGATTCGGCCAGCGCCACCGCTAACCCCCCTTCAGCACAATCATGGGCCGATTTAATCCAACCTTGACGAATACCTTCCCGACAGGCAGTTTGTACCTTTTGTTCTAACTCAAAATCTACCCTCGGAGGCTTACCCGCAATCGTACTATGCAACACCGCCAGATATTCCGACGCGCCTAACGTGGGTAAGGTTTTGTCATCCCCCAAAAGATAGATTAAATCCCCCGAACTTTGCCAACCTTGGCCACAAACCTTGGTTAAATCCGCAATTAACCCCACCATTCCCACCACCGGGGTCGGATAAATGGATTCCGGGTTCCCCTGTGCATCCAGGGTTTCATTATAAAGTGACACATTCCCCCCCGTCACCGGAGTATTCAACGCCTTACAGCCATCGGAAATCCCCCGACAAGATTCCGCCAACTGCCAATATCCAATCGGTTTTTCAGGACTACCAAAATTCAAGTTATCCGTCACCGCAATCGGTTCGGCCCCCACACAACTTAAATTCCGGGCGGCTTCGGCTACCGTTGCCTTCGCTCCTTCGTAGGGGTCAAGATACACATACCGAGAGTTACAGTCTACTGTTGCGGCTAGTCCACAATAGACCCCCCTCAGTCCCCCCTTGGTAAGGGGGGAAGCCGGATCTTCATCTTCAAGCCCCCCCTTGGTAAGGGGGGGGTGGGGGGGTTCCAACGGCCTTAACCGAATCACCGCCGCATCCCCACCCCCAGGAACTAAAACCGTATTATTCTGAACTTGATGATCATATTGTCGATAAACCCAGCGTTTAGAAGCAATAGAAGGGGTATCTAATAGGGTCAATAATATTTGATTCCAAGATTGAAATTCCCCCTTAATTTTAATTCCTGATATTGTAGATTCCGGTAAATTTTCCGGTTTCCATTGCCAAGCTATTTGAACATATTCTGGCGGTTCTGATAATATTTCTCGCGGATATAATGGCGTATTTTCTGCTAAAGCATCCGCCGGAATTTCCGCAGCAATTTCCCCTTGAAATAAAATTCTAACTATTGGTTCAGCAATCACACTTCCCGCCACAACCGCTTGTAATCCCCAACGATGGAAAATATCAATTAACTCCTGTTCTCGCCCTTTTTGAGCGACAAATAACATCCGTTCTTGAGATTCTGATAACAGATATTCATAGGCAACCATTCCCGTTTCCCGTACCGGAATTAAGTCTAAATCTAGCTCAATTCCTACCCCACCTTTTGCCGCCATTTCTGATGTTGAGCAGGTAATTCCTGCCGCTCCCATATCCTGGGCTGCCACCACCGCACCCGTTTTAAATGCTTCTAGACAAGCTTCCACTAAAGACTTTTCTAAAAACGGATCTCCCACCTGAACCGCCGGACGATCTTGAATCGATTCTTCACTTAATTCGGCACTGGCGAAACTCGCTCCCCCCATGCCATCTCGTCCCGTTGTTGAACCTACATATAACACCGGATTTCCAATTCCAGAAGCACCAGATTTGACAATTTCTGGGGTTTCCATTAACCCAATTGCCATGGCATTAACTAGGGGATTTCCGTTATAAGCTGGATCAAAATAAACCTCTCCCCCAACCGTTGGAACTCCGAAACAATTACCATAATGACTAATACCAGAAACCACCCCTTTAAATATTTGTCTAGTTCGGTCATCTTCTAATGAACCAAACCGTAAAGAATTTAACGCCGCAATTGGACGCGCTCCCATCGTAAATATATCTCTTAAAATTCCCCCCACTCCTGTTGCAGCTCCTTGGAATGGTTCAATAGCTGAAGGGTGATTATGGGATTCGATTTTAAAGGCAATATGCAGCCCATCACCAAAGTCCACAACTCCGGCATTTTCTCCTGGGCCAACTAAAATTCGCTCTCCCGTGGTGGGAAATTGTTTGAGCAGAGGGCGGGAATTTTTATAACAACAGTGTTCGCTCCACATCACCCCAAACATCCCTAATTCCGCTTTTTTGGGATGTCTTCCTAAGCGTCGGACAATTTCTTCATATTCTTCGGGTTTGATGCCTTCAGAGGCAATTTCTTCAGCAGAAAAGGGACAATTATTTTTGGTAGACATCTATACAAGCGATCGCACTTTTCACCACAGCATTTCCCATTCTATCTTCTCCTCACTCAAAACTGATTTGATTAAAAAAATTGCCGACTAGATAGGAGCTACCCTTGACAAATTCCCGCAGCCGTCGTATAATGAGCATACGGCTAACATGGACATACACTTGATTAAAAAATCAATATACAAACACAACCCCCCGATGTCTGGTTCCCCAAACCCAATTTTTAACAACTATTCCACCCATCAATATTGGATGAGTCGGGCTTTAGAATTAGCGCAACAAGCTGGAGAAGCCGGAGAAGTCCCCGTTGGAGCTATTATTATTAATCAGAACAATCAACTAATTTCCCAAGCCCAAAACCGCAAAGAAAGAGACTGTGACCCCACCGCCCACGCCGAAATATTAGCCCTACGAGAAGCAGGAAAACTATTAAAAAATTGGCATCTAAATACCTGTACTTTGTACGTCACCCTTGAACCCTGTCCCTTATGTACCGGAGCCATATTACAAGCTCGTTTAGGGTTACTGGTTTATGGCGCCGATGACCCCAAAACCGGAACTATCCGTACCGTTATCAACCTTCCCAATAGTCCCTGTTCTTATCATAAATTATCGGTTTTAGGTGGAATATTAGAATCTCCTTGTCGTCAACAATTACAATCTTGGTTTGCTCAAAAACGCAATTAAATAGACAATAAAAAAACTGTCCTAATCACGATCAATAAAACCCTTTAAACTGTTTAAAATCCAGTTAAGAGGTTTATTCAACCTGCGAAAACCGTTATGCTCATCTTTGATCTAATCAATCTTTTGCAAAAATGTCCATATCTACAAAAGAAACACAGGTTAATTCTGACGTTTCTCCCTTGCTGGCTGCAATTGTTTATCCCTTGGGACGACATCTGGTTTTACCATTTTATTTTAAATCCTTGGAAGTCATCGGCCAAGAAAATCTTCCCCAACAAGGCCCTATTATTTTAGCACCAACCCATCGTTCCCGTTGGGATGCAATTATGATTCCCTTTTCCACAGGTCGCTATGTCACCGGGCGGGACTTGCGGTTTATGGTTACGGTTGATGAAATGAAAGGACTACAGGGGTGGTTTATTCGTCACCTCGGTGGGTTTGCAATTAATCAAAAACATCCGACTATTTCTACGATTCGTTATGGCGTGGAATTGCTACACCAAGGAGAAATGTTAGTGATTTTTCCAGAAGGAAATATTTTTCAGGATGACCAAGTTCACCCCCTAAAATTAGGACTGGGACGTTTAGCCATCCAAGCGGAAACTAGCCAGGAACATTTAGGAATTAAGATTGTCCCGATTTCTGTACGCTATAATCCGATTATTCCCTGTCGAGGTTCTAGTGTTAAAATAAAAATCGGTACTCCCTTATCTGTGACTGATTATTGTCAAGGTTCAGCCAAAAAAGATGCTCAACATCTGATTCAAGATTTACAATTAGCACTGAACCAAATTGATCAACCCTAAGTGTTATAATTATAACTACTTTTAATTAATAAGCTGTTAAGCATGATGGACTCTAGCTTGAATTTTAAGCCCGGTCAAATTGTGGGATTAAATCATCAAAACAGTTGTTTGTATGCAGAAGTAATTCAAGTTGTCGAAGTTCGGGGAGTCTGTTGGGTAAGACCTTTGATGTTAATTCAAGGATTATCTGAATATCCAGAAGACAATTTTTCGAGTTTTGGTCTTACCCCGGAAACCTTTATTTTATCTGATTTACGCCAAAGTCCTGATTTAATTTGGCCAACACATTTATTTAGGGCTGCTTTGGATACGGAAGTTATTACTTTCTTAGCACAGTTAGAGTCTCCAGAGGCTAATTATCCTGGACTTAAACGAGTCAATACTTGTTCTGCTCACCAACAACTGCAAGATTTTATCGGTCAGGTTTGGCGAGCTTCTGCTAATATTTTTGATTCTAATCGTTAGAATACAAAACCCTGTTTATTGTTGCATCTCGAAATTTTTAAATCCCAAGCTATTAATGGCTAGAAACTAAGCGAATGCGCCCAGCATCCATTTCTTCCATTAATAATTCTAAGGCTTCATAATCGACATCGGAAACATAACCCAGTCGGGTTAATTCTGTATTAATCGCATTTTCAATTTCAGGAGTCAGACATCTAAAATAGAGAGCTTTTTCAACCAGTTTACGAATCATATTCGTTGCTGACATAGTAGGTACGGATAACTCGCATATTTTTATTATGTTATAAATAGTGATTTTTATTTGTGATCATATCCTTTTATTTGAAGTGATCTTTATCACTTAATATATGGGAACTTTGGTAACATTTATTTAGTCCCAATTTCATCTACCTTGAGATAGATTTTCAGTATATTTTAATACGTTTGACCCAAAAGTTATTTTAAAAAATTAATTGTTTTTTAGGTTTCGTCCTCAAATATTTGATTACACGGTACTGCTACAATCAACACGATGGCAACATCAATGGTAATCTTAAAATATTGTCGTTATTAATAGGGTGAGGTTTGCCTTGAATGTCGCAGTCGAGAAACTAATTACACCAGAAATTCATCAACCTGCCCGTTATCTGGGTCAGGAGTTAGGCGCCAAACGCAAACCTTGGGAGTCCGCCGTCGTCCGTTGGTCGTTAACCTATCCTGAAGTTTACGAGGTCGGAGTCTCAAACCTTGGCCATGTTATTCTCTATAATATCTTAAATACCCAACCTCGGCAATTATGCGATCGCGCCTATCTCCCAGCGTCGGACTTAGCAAAAAAATTACGCGAGACTAAAACCCCTCTATTTGGTGTTGAGTCCCGTCATTTTTTAATTGATTTTGATATTTTAGGATTTAGCCTCAGCTACGAATTAGGGGCAACAAATATCTTAGAAATGTTAGATTTAGCTGGAATTCCTTTAACTTGGGAAGACCGACAAAATTATTCGGTCTGGGGCGATAACAAAAATTCCGATCAACCCCATTATCCCTTAATTTTTGCCGGGGGACAAACGGCCACATCTAACCCCGAACCCTACTCGGATTTTTTTGATTTTATCGCTTTAGGAGATGGGGAAGAATTATTACCAGAAATTGGATTAATTTTAGAAGAATGCAAGAAAAAAAACTTAGATAGAAAAGCCGTATTACTAGATTTAGCCGAAATTCCAGGGGTCTATGTTCCCCAATTTTATCAGATGGCAGAAGATGGTTCTGTTCATCCTAAACATCCTAATGTTCCCACCCAAATTTTAAGACGGGTAGCCGCACCAATGCCCGCCTATTCGATTAAATTTGTTCCTTATGTGCAAACAGTTCATGATCGGTTAGTAATTGAAGTTAGACGGGGTTGTACCAGGGGATGTCGTTTTTGTCAACCGGGAATGTTAACCCGTCCAGCGCGAGATGTGGAACCGGAAGATGTGATTCAAGCTGTTGAAAAAGGGATGAAAGAAACGGGTTATAATGAATTTTCCTTATTATCTTTGAGTTGTTCCGATTATTTATCCTTACCCTCGGTGGGAATGGAAATTAAGAACCGTCTGAAAGATTATAATGTTAGTTTATCTTTACCTAGTCAACGGGTAGATCGCTTTGATGAAAATATTGCTAATATTCTAGGGGGAGCGCGACAAAGTGGGTTAACTTTTGCCCCAGAAGCGGGAACCCAAAGAATGCGAGATATCATTAATAAAGGGTTAACCAATGAAGAATTATTAAAGGGAGTTAAAACCGCCTTTGACCAAGGTTGGGATAAAATTAAACTCTATTTTATGATTGGTTTACCCGGAGAAACCGATGCCGATATATTAGGAATTGCCGAAACCGTTGCTTGGTTAAAACGAGAATGTTCTGCTAAAGATCGCAGAAAGTTAAACTTTAATTTAACTATTTCTAACTTTACACCTAAACCCCATACTCCCTTTCAATGGCATTCAGTTTCCACAACAGAATTCCAACGCAAACAGAAATTATTAAAACAAGAATTTCGACAAATGCGAGGGGTAAAAGTTAACTTTACTGATGTTAGAATCTCGGCTATGGAGGATTTTGTTGGTCGAGGCGATCGCCGTTTAGGGCCAGTGGTGCGTCGGGCTTGGGAACTTGGGGCGGGAATGGACTCCTGGTGGGAAAGTTTAGATCGGGCTTTTGGCGCTTGGACACAGGCTATAGAAGAAGCAGGTTTGAGTTGGAAATATCGTCGGGTGGAAAGCGGGGAATGGAATTTAATTGAGGGAACAGGGAACAGGCTGCTTCGTGAGCTTGTCGAACGAGAACAGGGAATAGGGAACAGCCCCCCCAAACCCCCCGCGCACGGGGGGCTAGAGGGGGAGGGAATAGGGAATAGTCAAGAACAGGATTATGCAGTATTATTAGATCAGCCCTTACCTTGGGATCATATTGACAGTGGAATTGATAAAAATTGGCTCAAAGAAGATTTAAAACTGGCTTTAGAAGCTGCTACCGTTCCCGATTGTTCCTTTGAAAGTTGTTCCCATTGTGGAGTTTGTGGAACCGATTTTGGTCATAATATTGTGATTAAATCTCCCCCAATTCCCCAATTTGCCGGAGAATTTATTCCTAATTCTCAACGAGTCCAACGTTTAAGAGTTAGATTTGGAAAATTAGGAGATATGGCTTTAGTCGGACATTTGGATTTATTCAGATTATTTGATCGGGCGATTCGTCGGGCTTCAATTCCCTTAGCGTTTACCGGAGGATACCGTCCAAATCCGAGGATTTCCATTGCTTTTGCCTTACCATTAGGAGCAACAAGTAGCGGAGAAATTGTGGATTTTGAATTAACAGAATCCATGAATATCGAGGAATTTCGCCAAAAATTAGCCCAGGGTTTACCCGATACCATTCCTCTGTATCAAATTCAAGAAGTACCCATAGAATTACCTTCCCTAACGGATACGGTGGAAAAAGCAGAATATTATTTAACCGTAAATTCCATAGCAGAAATAGACGCTATCCCCGAATGGTTAAATTGGATTAATGCAGTTAAAGCCACATCAGAAATTTTATGGGAGAAAACCACAAAATCAGGGAAAAAGAACATCATCAACTTACGAGAACAATTATTTGAAATAGAAATGATTTCCGAGGAAGATCAATTGTTGCGTTATGTGGGGAGTTGTCGGAATGATGGGACACAACTACGACCCGAACTGATGATTAAGATGTTAGAACAGGTAACTGGCAAAGAATTCCAACTGTTACACATTCACCGCCATTCACTTTTAACGCGACCCGAAAAGATTTCTATATCTGGTTGGTGATAATTTGTGTTTACGACCGTGCTATAATGAAACCCGGTAAGCCAAGTTTTGTAGCATAGTGGGCGGGTTCGCCTGAATCTAGGCTACAAACCGACAATATTACAGATTGCAGGTTAGAAGCGGCTATAATAAACTGATCAAACCGGAAGCTCACCTGTACTTAAAGTTAGTGTAGGTTCTTGACTGGTAGCGCACCTGTTGATCAGGCGGTTGGGAAATCAACCAAACCCTAATGTTACTAAAAATCAACGGAAGAAAGTAGCAAAAAACTTTTTCTGGCATCTGTCTTGATACCATAAAGAAACAAACACTTTCAATGGCTAGATTTAAGTTCATTGAGGGCAGTTGGGGGAGAGATCATCTAGCTTGGAATGTGCGATCTAAGCTGTAGTCTGGTGAGATTTTCGTCGATATGGATACTATATTCGTGAGTTAGTCAAGAGGTCAACGTCTGTCCAACCCAAGTATTGCTTTAGACAGAAACTGATGAAGGCAGATGGATAACAAATAACCTCCTATAATTTCAATTTCCCATAACCTTTGAAGGCTTACAGTTGATAAATTTTGGATGTTAGATTTGGATATTTGTTAACCTTTGAGGGAATGGGAAATAGGCAATGGGCAATGGAAATCTTCCTATTCCCTATTGCCCATTGCCCATTGCCCGCCTTTTGATTTTAAACGATCAAAACCTGATTCCCTCTTGCGGTTTGCCTGTTGGCTTGGTGTGTTTTTGGTGTCTTCCTAGTCGGCGAAAATTCGAGTTAATGGATTGATTAATCACGTCAATATTGCTAGGTACACGCAACGTAGGTGCTGACCATATTGCTAAGTTTTGAGGGAATTGAATGTCAAAGCAAATTATTATCGCAGAACAGCAACGAATCGCTGCTGTCTTTTCAGAAGATCAAATTCAAGAACTGGTTGTAGCGACCGGAAATCACCAAGTTAGTGATATTTATCTGGGTATCGTGGAAAATGTCCTACCAGGGATTGATGCGGCCTTTGTCAATATTGGAGACCCGGAACGGAATGGATTTATCCATGTTTCCGACCTCGGGCCATTACGATTAAAACGTAGTTCCGGTTCGATTACCGAACTTTTAAGCCCCCAGCAAAAAGTGTTGGTGCAGGTAATGAAAGAACCCACCGGAACTAAAGGCCCTCGGTTAACCGGAAATATTTCCTTACCCGGACGGTATTTAGTGTTAATGCCCTATGGTAGAGGGGTGAATTTATCCCGTCGCATTCGCACGGAAAATGAACGCAACCGTTTAAGGGCCCTAGCCATTCTAATTAAACCCGCCGGAATGGGATTATTAGTCCGCACAGAAGCGGAAGATATGCCCGAAGACGCGATTTTAGAAGATTTGGAAAGCCTACAAAAGCAATGGGAATTGGTGCAACAGGAAGCCCAATCTTCCCGGCCTCCGGCTCTGTTAAATCGAGATAATGATTTTATTCAACGGGTGCTCCGCGATATGTACAGCACCGAAGTTAACCGAATTGTGGTCGATACCAGTACGGGGGTGAAGCGGGTCAAACAACATTTGATGAGTTGGAGTGTAGGAAAAGCTCCTCAAGGGGTGTTAATTGACCACCACCGAGAACGGATTCCGATTTTAGAGTATTTCCGAGCTAATGCAGCCATTCGAGAGGCTTTAAGACCTCGGGTAGATTTGCCATCGGGCGGTTATGTTGTGATTGAACCAACGGAAGCCCTGACGGTAATTGATGTTAACTCTGGCTCCTTTACCCGTTCGGCAACCTCTAGGGAAACGGTGTTATGGACAAATTGCGAAGCCGCCACCGAAATCGCCCGTCAGTTGAGGTTACGCAATATTGCCGGGGTGATTATTGTGGACTTCATTGATATGGATTCCCGCCGAGACCAATTACAAGTGCTGGAACATTTTAATAAAGTCCTGAAGGCCGATAAAGCCCGACCCCAAATTGCTCAATTATCAGAATTAGGGTTAGTGGAATTAACCCGCAAACGCCAGGGCCAAAATATCTATGAATTGTTTGGCAAAACCTGTACCACCTGTGGAGGCCTAGGCCATATCGTTCAGTTACCCGGAGAACCCGAACCCGAACCCGCAGAAACCACGGAACGGCTCGTGATTCCTAGTAATCGGATTATTCCGTCGCCGAGCAGTGGGGACAACTCAGAACGGCCCAGTTTACGTCCGGTTCCGGTTTATGAACAGCCGTCTTCCCGGGAAGAACCCGAAGTTTTAGATCTTGAGGCGTCTGAGGGTTTCCAAGAGTTAGAACTGCTCAACCATCCCAGTTATCAGGATATTGGCGCCAGTAATGCCCGTCGCCGTCGCCGTCGAATTCGGGATATGGATTCTTTAGGGCGAGATGAGGAACTCCCCGCCCCTGATGTTCGGGTGTCTCCAACGGTGAACTATGGGGAACCTCGCACGGATGTTGGGTTTAGTGAAGGGTTCTCAGGACGCAGTGGATTGAGTGAACGCAGTCGCCCCACAAAATCCGAAATTATTAAACCTTCGGTGGAACCAGCCGAGGTGATTTCGGTGGAAATGACTCCAGAGGAACAGGAGGTTTATGCGTTGATGGGGATTTCTCCCTTGATGCTCTCCCATGAACAGGTGAAAAATTCTCGCTCTGTGATTGTCACGGTTCGTTCTCCAGGGGAATCCCCTGTTTCTCCCACGACTCTGATGGATGAAGACTCCGATGAAGGACAAAACCTGCCTCTGTCGATTGGGTCGGGTGAAAGAACTATGCCTGAACGATCAATTTCTGAACGGATTATTCTCGACCGAACCATAACCGATCGGACAAGTTCACCAGTAGTTATTTCTGAGCGGATTGTTCCCGAACGGTCAATTTCTGACCGGATTATTCTCGAACCGAAAAAACCGGCAATACTAGAAATACCAGAAATAATAGAAATACCGGAAATAACAGAAACACCAAAAATACCAGAAACCCTAGAAAAAATTGAAGAACCTGAAACAACAGTAGAATTTTTTGTACCGGAAACTGAGGATGAGTCACCATCGGAGGATACCTCTGAATCAGATAAGGATCATCAACCGGGTGAACCGATTATTCGCCGCCGTCGCCGTCGGTCTTCGGCTCTGACGGATTAAGAACAGTTATGGGATATTGAGGGTTAACAGTTAATTGCTAACCCTCAACCCAAACCTAATTACTTAGGTAACTACTTGACTTCAATAATTTCTGTATCCCCGATTTCTTGATTCTCAACCATGAAGGTTTCATGACCATTTCCGTTTAAACTAACCCGAACTTCATTACGTCCTGCTGGTAGTTCCGAAAGATAATACCAGTTTCCATAAATTCGGGTGACTTTCTTCCCATTGATATAAAGGTGAGCGTGTCCTTCTTGATAGGAGTCGCTGGGTTGATTGGCTCTTTCTGGTGTGAATTTAAAATTAGTCAATTTCAACTCTAAATTCCATCCCTGACGGGCATCAGGATGGACAATCAGATCCACCGATGGTACGGGTTGACCAGGGGGAATCGAGATTATTTTATGGTGAGGGGAAGATGTATCATGTTGTTGTTCATGGGCTTCAACAGATGATAAACCTAATCCAGTAAAACTACTCAAAATTGTTCCCAAAAGGAGAGAAAACCCAATCACAATAGTTTGGTTTTGTTTGAAATTAAATTGGCAATTCATCAAATTAACTCAAGTAAATAAAATGGATTTTTTTATGGTCTGATATTAATTTTTTTACCTAAATATTAGTTTTGTCAAAAGACAGCTTGTCAAACTTAAGCACACTGATCACAGTTATGGGCGGGTTTATTAAGATTGGGGTGATTCACAAAGATTGAATAGAACCCGCCCCTACAAATGATTACTGATTTTTGATCTATATCTATCCTAAAATAGTAATATTCGGATCATCAGCAATAAAGTTAGCTGCGGTGAGTTGAACTGGGGTTATCCCTTGTACTAAACCATAAAAGGTTGTTCCCGATTGAATTGATGTGGATACTAATGCTGTACTACCATCGACTTGTACGGTGACAGGCGTTAATGTTAGTTGGGCAAAAGTTATCCCCGAAGGTAACATAATTTTATCGGTTCCGCCAAGAAAATCGGTGATTAGGTCGGCTTGATTTAAGCTAGTTGCGGCGACGGACGCTCCAGGTAACACAAAAATATCAGCATCGGCTCCCCCCGTGAGTTTATCTTGATCCGCATCACCAATCAAGTAATCCGCACCTGCACCGCCATCTAAGACGTCTGCACCTTTACCACCCCGGATAATATCATTTCCCACACCCCCCAATACGGTGTCATTGTCCAGGTTGCCATTGATTAAGTCATCTCCCTCTTGACCATCGAGGTTATCTGACCCTTTGCCGCCACGAATAGCAATCCGAATGGTATTGGCTGGAATTGTTAAAGTGCGATCGCCATCATTACCACCTCCGGCTAATATTTTATCATCCCCTAAATTGCCATTAATATTATCAGCCGATACGCTTCCCACAATGAAATCATTTCCATTTAAGGCTTGAATATAAAGGTTGGTTGCTGTTGCCGGGACAAAGGTATTATCGGCGGCGTTGGTAAACACAAAAGATGTAATTCCTTGGTCAACAAAGGTGGTATTTCCACCCCCTGGTGCTGGAACATCTGGCCCAGGATCACTTGCAGAGGCTGTTGGTGTTGTCCAAGTAATATTAGAGGTGGGAGGGGGTGCGGTGTTAGGAATATTAGAGTTGATAATATCTTGGCCTTTCAGATTCACAACGTCTTCAATTAACCCAATTCCTGCGGTTTTTGATGTGGTATCGGCATAAAAATCAACAATCAACAAATCTTGAGTTGGGTCAATTTTGCCATCAATATTTAAGTCAATAGCCAGATTTTTTCCTTGTCTTTCTAAACCATAACCCGTTGTACTAGGGCCAGATAGTAATAGGGTTATACCTGGAATAAAAAGACTGTCTGCTGCTCCTCCGGTATCTTGAATTTCAGTGCCATTACCAGTAGTAGTAACGGTGTAGAAATCATCGCCTAAACCCCCTTTCAGGGTATCTTTTCCTCCGGCTCCAGCCAAATTATCACTCGCCGCACCCCCAATTAAAATATTATCGCCCCCGGCTCCAGTCATATCATTGGGAATACCAGGAGCGCCAGTTATATTTTCAATCGGCCCAGTAATATTATCGGTGGCAATAACAACACCACCCCCGTCTAAAACTTCTCCCTTTGTGGTTAAATTAACTGTAATTCGATTAGCTCCAACCGGAAAAGTTGGGGTGACTTTTTCATAAGAAAGGTAGTCAATTCCATCTCCCCCATCGACATTATTTGTTCCTAAACCGCCAAAGAAAGTATCGTTTCCATCTCCACCAATGGCGTTATCATCTCCTTCTCCCAAATCGAAAGTATCGTTTCCTTTGCCACCATCACCGATGTCATTCCCCTTTCCACCGAGGATAATATCATCTCCTAGACCGCCAATCCCATAATCATTGCCATCGCCTAGGGTAATACTATCATTACCATCTCCGCCATTAATAGGATTATCGTCTCCGCCTCCGGCATCAATAGTATCATTTCCGGCTCCACCATCGGCTTTATCAGACCCATTCAATAAAAGGATAGTATCATTTCCGGCTAAATCAGATTCTTGAATCGTAATTAGAGGAATCAGAGGTAGACCATCTTTGGTAATGGCAACCAGTGGAAAAGCACCGATTTGAAGAACATCACCTAAATCTGTTCCTTGGAAAGTAGCCATTTGTTGTTCCTTTTGTTGTAAAAAATGTTAAATCCTACTTCAAGCTAGTTTAAATATTCAATACTGTCAATATTCCTGATGATCAATATTATAAATCTTAGATTTTTATAGCAATCTTATCGGTAATCAATTGTTTAAATTAATAGCAATAAATTGATTAATCAAACCTCCGGGGCTGAGATTGGCAACAAATCCCAAAAATTGATTAGAATTGATCACAGAAATTAAAGTTCCTGGAGTGCCATTAATAACGGTAGACGTGAGCAGAATATTATTTTGATTCAAACCCTCGGTTAAACCAATTTGATCCTCACCGATGATAAAATCCGTAATAATATCAACCGTATTCACACTATTGACAGCCGCACTAACAGGAAGAATAAAAATATCATTATTACCCCATTCCCAAAAAGTTGTTAAAAATAATGAAGATTCGGGATGCAGTTGAGACGGACTTACCAGCAATAGTTGATATTTATAATGCCGCGATTCCAGGGAGAATGGCGACAGCAGACCTGGAAATGATCTCGGTGGAAAGTCGAATTCCTTGGTATCAAGAACATCAAGCTCAGACTCATCCGGTTTGGGTGATTGAGTTAGATGAGCAAATTTTAGGATGGTTGAGTTTCCAAATCTTTTATAACCGTCCAGCCTATAACAGTACAGCAGAAGTGAGTATTTATGTTCATCCTAAATATCAAGGTCAGGGAATCGGAAAAAAACTATTAACCCAAGCGGTGCACCACAGTCCTAGTTTGGGATTAAAAGCGTTACTGGCGTTAATTTTTGCCCACAATCAACCCAGTTTAGAATTATTTAAACGCTTGGATTTTGAACAATGGGGTTATTTACCCAGAGTGGCTGATTTAGATGGAATTGAACGGGATTTAGTGATTATGGGACGTCATCTAACCCCGGCCAAAATTGATTAACTCCAAAATTTAATCCCCGACATGGGAGCAAAAAAAAGTATTTTTGAGTCTATAGACTTGGGATTCTACAAAATTAAGGAGCTTATCCAATTAACTGCTGATCTCGGAGATCGGCAGTTTTTTTTATTAGCTTTAGCGACGTTGTACAGGTAATCCTGGTGCGGTCTGAAGGTCAAGATCCCGATAGGAAGGTTGGGTCAGAATTGACGTGCTGTAGGGATTAATTAAATCGGCTGTACGAATAATCGGGTCGCTACTGGTTTGGCGCAGCATTCCATCCCGATACAATTGATTCACGAGACGGGCATCATTGGTCATTAGGGTTTCGGGAAAACCATTGATACCGTTGGGCCAAGGGAAACTAACCCCTAAATAAGTAGACATTTGACCCAGTAAGGATTTGTTTTTAAAGACATCCCCAGAGGTTCTCGATGCCGCCCGCATAAATTCTTCCGCAAAGGGTTGATAGGTGGTGGGATAGTCCTTAAACATCGGTTCAGCTTTGACAGCAGTGGCTAACACCGTCGATGCGATCGCCCCAACCACAGCATAGCTCAGGGATTTTAAGCGGTTATTCATAATCCTAGTTCCTCGATAACTCGTTAAATCTTAACCTGTTTTGTTAATCCCAGTCTTGACATTGGACACACCATCCAACGTGGAGATGTGAACTTTTTTGAAGCTTATGCTCATTTTTGTAACGAGATTGCCTATCCCTGCGTAAAATATGAGCTTAATAACTGCTACAAGTTCTTCAATAATTAGAGGAGAAAGAAACCCCATGGCAGAATTGATTAAACCCTATAATGGCGATCCCTTTGTCGGCCATCTGTCCACGCCGATCAGCGATTCCGATTTTACCCGTGCATTTATCGGGAATTTGCCCGCCTACCGTAAAGGTTTATCTCCTTTACTGCGGGGCTTAGAAGTCGGTATGGCCCATGGTTACTTTTTGATCGGGCCTTGGATTAAACTTGGGCCATTACGCGATCATCCCAGCGCCGCTAATTTAGGTGCATTAATCTCAGGAATTGCCTTAATCCTGATTGCCACGATTTGTTTATCTGCTTACGGATTAGTTTCTTTCCAAAAAGGCGATTCAAATACTGGCGACTCTCTGCAAACCTCTGAAGGTTGGAGTCAGTTTGCTGGTGGTTTCTTCATCGGTGGAATGGGTGGCGCTTTTGTTGCCTTTTTCTTGCTGGAAAACTTCGGTTTAGTTGATTCTATTTTCCGAGGCTTGGTTAATAGCTAATTTAGCTTTTTACCAAACATCAAAACTTTCTAATATTCAATAGGAGAATTTGATATGACCGGAGCTTATGCAGCCTCTTTTTTACCTTGGATTTTAATTCCCGTGGTTTGCTGGTTAATGCCAGTTGTGGCAATGGGTTTATTATTCATCCACATTGAAAGCGAAGCTTAGATCTTTGTTTTGATTCGCTAAAAATCTCCGCCATTATGGTGGGGATTTTTTTGTTTGTTTAAGGTTATTAAGTATTTAAACTATGCACCCTAGCGAGCGAGGACGCTCACACTACTTATACTTTCGATCTTAATCTTAATAGATAAAATAGAGAATATTGAGATCAGGAGGATTTTATTTAAGTCAGATTCACTTTTAACCAACTCAATATATCCCTCAAGGTTATAGTTAAATTAGAGATGAATTGAGGAACCGGAATTACAGCATCCAGTTCATCTAAAAACAGGGGTTGTTGTCCTGAAGGATAAACAAAAATAGACTTTTCCTCTGGAACAATTAACCATCCCATTTGACAACCGCAATTCAAACAATGTAAAATATTACTGGTAACTTTAATTGTGCTTTGTTCCGGGGATAAAATCTCAATTGTCCAGTCAGGATGAGCTTTAAAACTATTAGCAATATCTCCATCATTATCAAGCGGAATTCGTTCCCAGACAAAAACTACCACATCAGGAATAATAGAACGACCGCCAAAGGTACATCTTAACTCAGGTAAAGCTAAAGCGATCGCTTGTTCTTCAGCCATATTATTAATAACTGTAACTAATTTACCTTGTAGTTTACTATGTTTTCCTTGTGGCATGGGTTTCTGGATAATTTGACCATTAATATATTCGTTTGCGGGTTTAGTTTCGGGTAAGTTAAGAAATTCTTCTAAACTCAATGTTTTGTTAAGAATTTGTACCATTATTGCTTCCTTATCAAGAATTATTTAATAGATTATTCAACCTTGACAACCGCTTTTTGCGAATAACTGCTTCTAATTTAGCATTAATTTCTTCTAATTCTAAATTAAACTGTTCCATTTCTAAATGAATCCGGCATAAATTGGCTAATAGTCTTTCTCTTGTTGTCCGATCAGGAATAGGGTGTTGTTGGTTCATGGTAAATTCCACTCTAATTTTACTTCTTCTAAACTGCGTTCCCATGCGAGAATTCTAGCTTGAGTTGGGATATTATTGACAATATTATCGAGACAATCTTTGTGACTGACCAACAATCTCTCTAAAGCTTCCCCATTTCTACTCTTTTTGATTATCTTCTAAAGCTCTAACTGCCGCCTGAATTAAATTATAAAAAACAGGTTGAGACACATCAACAGTTTGAGCATCCTGACGACTTTTTCCTAACAGTCCAAAGCGTTGACCTTTTTTTATAGCTAATACTTCCCCTTTCTGATTTCGGATTTTTAATTCTTGGGTATTACCAACATAAGATAAACTACAACTATATTGTTTATCATTATAGTCAAATTCTGCACTTTTATTAACTTGAGAATGTTGAATTTCTGGAGATTCGGGTAATCTTGCCCCGACTAATTCTAACTCTATATTGGTTTGACCATTCCAACTATTTTCTTTTAATTGATAGGCGATATCTAAACAGTGGGGAAGGGGAAAATAGTCAGCCCAACGCCAAGCCATGCCATTAATTGTGGGTAAGGCGGTTAGTTGAGTATGGGAATATTTATCTTGGGTTAAGGTGAGTTTAATATGTCCTTTTCCGACAACTTTTTGTTGAACAATTCTAACATTAGGAGTCCAAAATGTAGGGGCGTTATTTTCTATACCACAGGGATGTAATTGATTAATTTGATCATAGAGATTAAAGTTAATTTCACTTAAATCCGCTTGAACATCAATTTTAATTAAGGGTTTTAGATGTTCTAATTCTAAACATTGATGGGCAAATTCACTTAATCGGGCTCTAATTTGATCTAAGTTTTCTGCGGGGAAAGAAAACCCTCCGGCGGCTTTATGTCCTCCGAATTTACCCAGTAAATCTTGACAATATTCTAAGGCTTTAAAAATATCAAATTCCGCAATTCCCCGGGCTGAACCTCGAACTATTTTAGGAGATTCTGTGTCATCTTCTGGCTGTTCATAGGTTCCAATAAACACAGGAACACCGTATCTTTCTACTAACCGAGAGGCGACAATTCCAATCACACCATGATGCCATTCTGGTTGCACAACTACTAACACCCTTTCTTGTTTTAAATCAATATTTTCTGATTCTATCCAAGCGATCGCTTCCTGTTGAATTTCTTCACATAATAATTGTCTTTGTTGATTTATTTGTTCACATTGCATTGCCCGTTCTAAGGCAATTCCCATATTTTCTGTTGTTAATAATTCGATCACAATTTGGGGGTCAGCTAACCGTCCAATGGCGTTAATTCTTGGCCCCAAACGAAAGCCAATATCATCGGGTTTTAGGGTTTTATTATTGGTAGATGGGAGGGAATTTTCGGGCTGTTCTTCCGATTTTACTTGATATCCGGTAGAGACTCCGGCCACTTGAATTAAGGCTTGAATCCCGGTGATTTGGGAATAGGGAATTAACTTTAACCCGCGTTTTAACCAACGTCGGTTAACTCCAACCAAAGGAGCTAAATCCGCAATAGTTCCTAATGTAAATAATTCTAACAAAGGATTGACTAATCCTTGCATTTTACCTAATTTTTGAGACAAACAAATGGCTAAAACATAGGCAACTCCCACCCCAGCTAATCCTCGATAGGGGGATAATAACGGTAATAATTTAGGGTTAAGAATCGCGTCGGCTGGGGGTAGTTTTTCAGGTAAATCATGATGATCGGTAATAATTACAATTAACCCTAATTCTTTGGCTCTAGCAATGGGTTGATAGGCAGAAATCCCGTTATCAACCGTGAGGATGATTTTAACATCTTCCTGATGAAATTCTTCTACTATTCGGGTATTAATTCCATAGCCTTCTTTCATGCGGCTAGGAATAGCATAATTAACATTAGCTCCCAAGGTAGAAAGCGATCGCATTAATAAAGCCGTACTGGTCATCCCATCGGCATCATAATCCCCACAAATTGCAATTTTATCCCCCTGATTAATCGCATTTTCTAATAGTTCTACACTTTTTTCTAAATCCTTAAATTCCTCCAATGGAGAGGGTAAAACTTGAGATTCAGGGGTTAAAAAAGCCTCCGCTTGTTCCGGGGTTTCAATCCCACGATTAATTAAAACTTGGGTAACTAATGGGATAATTCCCAGGGTATCTGCTAACTGTTGAGCAAGTTCAGATTGTTGCGGGAAAATATACCAGCGTTGATTCGGGAGGTGATCACAATTCAAGGATTCCGGGGAAGAAGGTTGCACAGTTTATTAAGATTAATCTAAATAAAAGAATACTCTATTATATCAAAATTATTGTTATTTTTAACAAAAATTAAGGGGGTTTTATTGATAAAATCAGGAGCAAAATATTACCTAAAAATCAGGTATTTTTTGCCCTGATCGCAATTTGGTTTTTATTAAGACAGATTAATACCGCTTAAACTGCAACTTTAACCCCTCGCCAAAATGCAATATGACCCTCAATATTTTTAGCCGCAGATTTTGGTTCAGGATAATACCAAGCGGCGTCCTTATTAACTTCACCTTCAACAACTACATTATAATAACTAGCAACTCCTTTCCAACTACAAGTTGTATGGGTGTTACTTTCTTGAAAATATTCACGGTTGATGGAGTCCGAGGGAAAATATTGATTACCATCAACGACAACGCATTTGTCACTTTCTGCTAAAACTGCACCATTCCAAACCGCTTTCGGCATAAATCTCCTCTAAACTTTGTAACTTTATCTTAAAATTTAACACCTTTAAGGCATTAAATAACTGTTCTGGGTTCTGAATTACAAAAAAATATCGGGATATCCCAACCATTTACCCAGTTTTAATTATAAAATAAAAAAGACGTTTTATCTAAATTACGAGCAATGTCAGGGCTAATTTCTACTCCCTTCGCCCAACCCCAATCCCTAGAACAGTCTCTTAAACATTTTTTTGGTTATGATTCCTTTCGACCCGGACAGCGCGAAATAATTGACCAGGCGCTACAAAAGCGAGATTTATTAATTATTATGCCCACCGGAGGCGGAAAGTCTCTGTGTTTTCAACTTCCGGCTTTATTAAAACCTGGATTAATGATTGTTGTGTCTCCTTTAATTGCCTTAATGCAAGATCAAGTGGAGGCATTACAAGATAATGGAGTTGGTGCTACCTTTCTCAATAGTACCTTAACGGCTGCGGAAGCAAAATCGCGGGAAACGGCAATTTTAAAAGGAGATATTAAACTGCTTTATGTTGCCCCAGAACGATTATTATCCGAACGATTTTTATTTTTTTTAGACACCTTAGAAGAACAGTTGGGAATCTCTGCTTTTGCCATTGATGAAGCCCATTGTGTTTCTGAATGGGGGCATGATTTTCGGCCGGAATATCGAAAATTAAAACAACTGCGAATTCGTTATCCTAAAATTCCAGTTGTAGCGTTAACAGCAACGGCAACTCAACGAGTTCGCCAGGATATTATTCAACAGTTAGAGTTAAAAAATCCCTATATTCATGTTGCTAGTTTTAATCGTACTAATTTATATTATGAAGTAATTCCCAAGAAAAAACAAACCTTTACCCAGCTATTAAAAATTATTCAGGAGGTGGGAGGTTCGGGAATTATCTATTGTTTAAGTCGAAAAAACGTAGAAGACTTGGCATTCCGATTACAAAATCATGGGATTTCAGCCCTACCCTATCACGCCGGACTTGAAGATCAAATCCGGTCAGAAAATCAGACTCGGTTTATTCGAGATGATGTTCAAATTATGGTGGCGACGGTTGCCTTTGGCATGGGAATTAATAAGCCCGATGTACGCTTTGTAATTCATTATAGTTTACCCCGAACCTTAGAAAGTTATTATCAAGAATCCGGTCGGGCGGGACGGGATGGAGAATCGGCTAGATGTACATTATTTTTTAGTTATGGTGATATTAAAACCATTGAATATTTAATTGAACAAAAACCCGATCCCGATGAACAACGCATCGCCCGTCAACAGTTAAGACAAATGTTAGATTATGCCGAAGCATCGGAATGTCGGCGCACCGTTCAATTGAGTTATTTTGGTGAATTTTTCTCGGAAAATTGTGCAAAATGTGATAATTGTCAGACACAAAATCCGGTGGAAGATTGGACAATTGAAGCGATGAAATTTTTATCTTGTATTGCCCGATGTCATGAAAGATTTGGCATGAATTATATTATTGATGTATTAAGAGGATCGAAAAGTCAAAAAATTCTGGATCGACGTCATGATCAACTTTCTACTTATGGTATTGGTAAGGACAAAACGGCGGAAGAATGGAAGAATTTAGGCCGATCTCTTTTACGTCAAGGACTCTTGGATCAAACCACTGATGGTTATGCTATTTTAAAGTTAAATTCCCGCAGTTGGGAAGTGATGAAACGGGAAAGAACCGTTGAAATTACTGTTATTAAAGAACAAAATGTCGAAAAATCGACTCGTTCTTTAGCAATAGAAGCGGAAATGTTATTTGAACAGTTGCGCCAACTTCGGAAAAAATTAGCCGATGAACAATCTATTCCTCCCTATATGGTTTTTTCCGATTCTACGTTAAAATTAATGGCACAACAACGACCCCAAAATTTAGAAGAATTAAGTCAAATTTCTGGAGTCGGGAGTTATAAATTAGAACGTTATGGTAAAGAATTTACTGAAGCTATTTTTACCTATTGTCATGGACAAAACTTGCCTACTTCTCGATCTAAAAAATCAGAATCTAAACGTCTAACCCTAGAAGATTTATCCGATAGTTTAATCATGACTTTATCTTTATATCAAGACGGTCTGAGTTTGAATGCGATCGCCAATGAACGCGGATTAAAAACCAGTACCATTGCCGATCATTTAACCCAATTAATTGCCGCCAATCAGAATATAAATATTGATCAATTTGTTGAACCTGAACGGCAAAAAAATATTATTCAAGCCATCGAAAAAGTTGGAGATATCAGCTTAAAAACAATTTATGAATGTTTGGGAGAAAACTATAATTATGAAGAAATAAAAATGGTTAGAGAATACTGGCGACAGCATCCTAATTAACTCGTTGTTGCGCCCGTTGTTGCACTCGTTGTTGCGCTTCAGCGCTCTTAACAGACTCCGCATCCCAACAACAAACTAATAAATGTTTTCCATTATAACTAATAACCTACCCAAACCAACTATGAACCCGATTATTTTTTGTGACTTCGATGGAACTATTACCGCAGAAGAAACTTTTGTAGCCATGTTAAAAGAATTTGCCCCAGAAAAGGCTGGGGAAATTATACCCTTATTGTATAGCCAGGAAATGACATTACGAGAAGGAGTTAGAACCATGTTAGAATCAATTCCATCCCGTTGTTATCCTGAAATTATAGAATTTTCTCGAACCAAAACAATACGACCCGGATTTGTGGAATTTCTGGATTTTCTGAATACCCAAAAAGTTCCTTTTATCCTGGTTTCAGGAGGGGTTAGGGTGATGGTAGAAACGGTTTTAGGAGATTTAAGTCAAAAAATTAATGGGATGTATGCCGTTGATTTAGACCCCTCAGAGGAGTATTTTCAGGTTAATTCCGAGTTTGAAGCCGATACAGAATTAGTCGCAAAAGTCAAGGTTATGGAACGCTATTCCCAGGCTGAAAAAATTGCCATTGGAGATTCGATTACCGACTTAAATATGGCCTTAGCAGCCCCAATTGTTTTTGCTCGCGATCGCTTGGCAAAATATTTAGACGAATATCAAAAACCCTATATTAACTGGACAGATTTTTTTGATATTAGAGATCACCTATCTCAAAAATGGAAGATATAGTAGGGAACACCGGAACAGCCCCCCAAACCCCCCGTGTACGGGGGGCTAGGGGGGGAGGGAACAGGGGGAAAAGACTATTTACTGCATTCGTCCGTGTCCTAACCGTGAGTCGCATGACTGCTATATTATAAATTCATTCATTATTTTTAAACAGGAGAAAATCTTAAAATATGGCAAAATTTACTCGGATTCTTTCTTTAGATGGCGGTGGACTGCGGGGAATAATTTCCGCCGAAGTTTTAAAGTATGTCGAACAGAAATTACAGGATTTTACAGGAAACTTAGATGCCAGAATAGCAGATTATTTTGACTTAATTGCTGGAACTAGCGTCGGAGGAATTTTAACGGCTCTTTACCTTTGCCCCTATCTTGAAAATCCGCTCAGACCGCGATGTTCTGCTCAGGAAGTTTATGATTTTTTTCGGTATAAATCAAGTCAAATCTTTGATCCTATTTCTAAAAATTCCTTGCCCGTCTTGGGAGAATTATTTGATGAAAAATACTCCTATCACAAGTTTGATCAGATCATGGGTGATTTTTTTCAAGATCTTAAATTAAGCGAACTCCTGAAACCTTGCTTAATTACTTCCTATGAAATAGAAAAGCGAAAAAGTCAATTTTTCACCCAACATGATGCTATTTTAGATCCCAAAAATGATTATTTTATTAGAGATGTTTTACGAGCCACTTCCGCCGCCCCTACGTTATTTGAAGTAGCTCAAATTAAGGCAATGAATCAGGATGTTTATACCTGTATTGATGGAGGTGTTTTTGCGAATAATCCTGCTCTTTGTGCCTATGCAGAAGCTCGACATAAATTTAATCGTGACTTTAATCTCGATAATCGCTATGAGAAAGGCCCAACCGCTAAACAAATGGTGGTTTTATCTTTAGGTACAGGAGTGGTTAAAAAGAAATATCCCTATGAAGAAGCAAAAAATTGGGGAAAATTACAATGGCTTGAGCCTTTATTTGATATTATTATGACCGGGGGGGCGGAAACCGTTGACTATCAAATGCAACAAATCTTTGATACCACAGAACATCCTGAAAACTATTTGCGAATTAATACGGTTTTAGAAAGTCGTAAAACCTTAAAAATGGATGATTGCTCGGAAGCCAATTTGAACGAAATTGCTAAATTAGGGCAACAATTAACAGAAGAAAATCGTCAACGATTAGATCAGTGGATTCAACTGCTTTTACTTTAATCTTAATTTCAAATGTGTTTAGAGGTTCTTGTCAATTAAAAATCTTAGAAGATATTAACTTAGAACTAACCGCCGAACAGGTTTTTGCCTGGTTAAAAATAGGCAAATGATTAATTAAAATAAAACCGGAGGAGTCGGTTAGTGTAACCTTTGATAAATATAGCAATAAGCAGGTTAGTCTTTACAACTTCTTGATCTTCTTTGTGTCTTTGTGTCTTTGTGGTTAAATTAGTCAAGATACCTGTAAGTTGGGCAGGTTTAGAAAGGTTATTGGTGGGAAGATCATAGATTTTTACCGAACCTGCCCCTACAGACCATTATAGATTAGTGTAGATAAGTTTTTAAAGTAAAAACCCACCAATCATTCCCCCTAATAAAATAAAACCAATTCCCACATTATTCCGAAAAATTTTAGCATAAATAGGTTTAGGAAGATCGGGATTTAGCAGTTGATAATATTGCCTAGACCAGAGTATAATAGAAAGGATTAAAGTCAACCAATATTCCCAATGTAACTGAAGATTCCAGCCTAAAATTCCCAATAATATTCCCGTCCCTAAAAACAAAATTCCCACGGCATTCGCCGATTGATCTCCGAAAAAAATAGCACTAGAATTAATACCCAAACGTTGATCATCTTCCCGATCGCTCATGGCATAAACAGTATCAAATCCCAACGTCCATAATACCGTTGCTCCCCATAAAAACCAAGTAGATGTCTGTAAACTTCCCACGGCCGCCGTCCAACTAATTAATACGGCAAATCCCCAAGCAATTGATAATATTAATTGCGGTACAGGAAAGACCCGTTTTGCTAAAGGATAACCAATAATTACCGGAACTGCTGCTACCGATAAACCAAAACTCAAGGGGTTTAAATAAACCGCCAGTCCCGCCGCACAAGCAAAGGAAATCACCGCGATCACAATAGCGGTTTTTACCGTTAACGCCCGGGAAGCCAGGGGACGGGTACGGGTGCGTTCCACTTCTGGGTCAATATCCCTATCCCATAAATCATTCACCACACAGCCCGCCGCACTGGTGGCCAAAGTCCCAAAAACAATAATTAAAATTAAACTTAGGGGCGGTGTGCCATGGGTAGCTAGGAAAATTGCCCACAATGCCGGAATCATCAAAATCAGACGTCCGGCGGGTTTATCCCATCGCAATAGCCGAATAATCGTTTGCCAAGTGGGTTCGGGGGGATTAGATGGGGTCAGCATTGCAGGTTGAATCAAAAAAATTGAATTGAATCTTTACAATATTTTGTAACATAGATCCGCCCACAGTTTAAAATTAAAAGCAGTAGATTTTTAGAGACTGATTATGGTCACATCAATGCCTTTGGTGAGAGAATCTGAACCCACAGACGACCGAGATCGAATCCTAGCTGCCATTGATTTAGGCACGAATTCTTTACACATGGTTGTGGTGAAAGTTCAACCCCAACTGCCGACATTTACGATTATTGCCCGGGAAAAAGAAACTATTCGTTTGGGAGATTGTGAGGAAAAAGGCAATCTCAAACCAGATGTAATGGAACGAGCTATTGCTTGTTTAAAACGGTTTCAAGGTGTGGCTAAAACCTTTAACGCTGAACAAATTGTGGCGGTAGCTACCAGTGCCATTAGAGAAGCGCCCAATGGTCGAGAATTTATTAGCCGAGTCGCCGATGAACTGAACTTAGAAATTAGTTTAATTTCTGGTCAAGAAGAAGCCCGACGCATCTATTTAGGGGTGCTGTCGGCGATGGAATTAAATAATCAACCCCATATTATTATTGATATTGGTGGCGGTTCTACGGAACTAATTTTAGGTGATGGTTGGGAACCTCGATTTTTAAGTAGTACAAAAGTCGGTGCTGTTCGATTAAGCAAGGATTTTGTCCATAGTGATCCGATTAGTCGCACAGAATTTTTATATTTACAAGCCTATATTCGAGGCACATTAGAACGGGTTGTGGATGAATTATTTTCCCATTTACAACCGGGTGAAATTCCTCGTTTAGTCGGAACTTCTGGAACCATTGAAACCTTAGTAGGAATTAAAGCCAGAGAAAAATCAGGCATAGACCCGACTCGTTTAGGTGGCTATGAATTAACTTTAGAAGAATTACAGGAATTTGTCAATAGAATTCGCAAATTATCCTATCCAGAAAGATTACAAATACCGGGTATGGCTGACCGTCGGGCGGAGATTATTGTCGCCGGAGCTTTGATTTTACAAGAAGCCATGACCTTGTTAAATATTCAGTCTTTAAAAGTCTGTGAACGGAGTCTGAGGGAGGGGTTAGTGGTAGACTGGATGTTAACCCATGGGTTAATTGATGATCGTCTCCATTATGGCAGTTCTGTTAGAGAAAGAAGTGTTTTAACTATTGCTCAAAAATATCAAGTTGATTTAGAACATAGTCAACGAGTTGCTACTTTTGCTTTAAGTTTATTTGATCAGACTAAAGGATTATTACATAATTGGGGATTAGCAGAACGGGAGTTATTATGGGCGGCGAGTATTCTGCATAATTGTGGATTATATATTAGTCATTCCGCCCACCATAAACATTCCTATTATTTAATTCGCTATGGGGAGTTATTAGGATTTACGGAAACTGAAATTGATGCGATCGCAAATTTAGCCCGATACCATCGTAAGAGTAGTGCTAAAAAGAAACATGAAGCCTATCAAAATCTACCTCGAAGGTTTCGACAAGTAATTGACCAATTGCATCCTTTATTAAGGTTGTCAGTCGCCTTAGACCGACGCATGATTGGGGCTATTTCTCAGGTGGTTTGTGAATATAAACCCATGACGCGGGAATTTCATTTGAAGTTAAAACCAACCTATGCTAACGATGATTGTGCATTAGAATTGTGGAGCTTGAACTTAAAAAAAGAAGCCTTTGAAATCAACTATGGATTAAAGTTAGTGGCTAAATTAGAATCTAAAAATAATTCAAACCCCACATTCCCCCAGTAGAGACGTTGTATACAAAGTCTCTACTATTCTTATTCCCAGGTTTGTAATTCTGCTACCCAGTTATTCCAAAGGGTGATTAACTGTTCTCGACGGGTTTCAAAATTAGCGGCAATCCAGATTAAAATCACCCCTAAAATAAACACAATTATCCACTTGATAAAGGAATAAATCGAATTTAAAATAATCAGTTGATTCACAATATTAATTAAAAATATTGCGGTTCCAATATAGAGAAAAGCTCTAATTTTTAATCCCAACCCGACAAAAATTGTAGCTAAACTTAAAATTCCTGCTAGAATTCCAGTTCCTTGGAAATTACCCAGGGAAGTTCCACATAAAATACCCGTTCCCAAGACTCGCAACCCATGGCGTAAATCTCGATTTTGTTCTAATTTTAAACTCGGTTCAACTTGGGAAAAATAGAGCAATGAGCAGGATATGGGGAGAGTAAAAATAAATATATCATCTGTTGAGCCTAGCCAATTATAAAAGGTAAAACTAATTAAGGTTAAACTTAGGTAAGTTAACCGAATATTTTGGGTAAATTTTGCTAAAATAATATAAAATAGAGTTCCAAAGATGGCTGATAAATACCAAGTTAACTGTTGTTCTGGTTGCAAAATAAAATGGGAACTAATAACGGTAATTACAGGGAGAATAATTGCTGCTCTTTTCCAAGGTCTAACTGGCCAGCCCCAAATATTCCAAGGAAGAATATAAAAGAAATAAGATAAAATTGAGACTAACGACCCCGACCAGGGAATCAAAAAGTTACTTATATCTAGTAAGTTTTGTAAATAAATTACTAAACCTGTTGTTTGGATTAAACCAACATAAACCCAAGTTTCTGCTGTGTATAAATATGAATTATAACGACCTTGGAATAGGGCATAACGAATTAATAATAAACTGGTTCCAATCGTTAAGAGAAGTTGGGAGTTAATAGGACTTGAAATCACTAAACCTAATAATATACTACTGATAAACCAATGTAGATGGGCAATAATTGTAATCTCAGGTTCAGGAATCTGTAAATAAGCTATTAACCAAGGACTAAGAATTCGGTAGCCATACATTAAGCTAGTTCCTAATGTGGCAAAAGCAATCCATTGTTCTGTTAAAGGTTGGGCATTAATTTGATATAATAATATTTCATAGGTAGAAACAGAAATCCCCATCAGTCCTAAATAAACTAGAGGTTTAGCTTCAATATTTCTTCTGCCAATCCCAATTAAAATTAAGGCGAATGCTAAAGAGATTAATCCCGTCCAGTTAGCGGAGGTTTGAACTCGAAAAATAATAGCTAAAATCCCATAAATAATTGGAATAATTTGCCAAGGATTAGGCAATTTTTCAATTTGATAATGACGTTGCCACCAATCCCCGAATAGTTGGGTCGTTAGTCCTAAAATAATATTAGCAACGGCGAAACTAACTAAAGATTGATTGCTAGAAATCAATCTTTCAATAATAAGTAATTCTATCGCCCAAGCTAAACTATATAATATCCAAGGAGAGAATCCAGACTTAGCTATTTTCCGAGGGTTTGCTAAATCAAATCCTCGAAAACTTAGGGCTGCAATTAAAATAATTAGGGTAGAAATTAGGGTAAAATCTCTGGGGATTTTATACAATAAAACCCCAAATGAATTAAGGGTTATAATTGATAGTTCAAATCCTAACAAAGTAATAGCCCAACCATCAAATGCTCGTTGATAAAGTCTAACAATATTGGATTCAGTCACACCGTAACGGAATAACATAAAACGTAATACCCATAATCCTGCGATAGTTAAACTTAAAAATATTAACCATCCTTCCACTGTAACTAAATCCTTGACGGATAGGAATAAAAAAGCTAATCCTAAACCTACGGTAAAAACCGATGAAAATAGGGTTTTAATGATTTGAGTATTAACAACCATAAATACTGTTGTTAAGCCTAAACTCCATAAATTAATTTGAGGATTGAATAGGTTTAAAACCTGAACTAAACCACAGGCTATTATACTAATAATAACCGCTTTTTTTTGTTGAGATTCTCTGGTTTGTGTAGCCACATAAGTTAATCCTAGGGGTGTGATTAACCAAGCCATTATCGAGGAATGGGGCGTGGAAAATTCAAAGTTAGTCAAAAATAAAATATAACTGATTCCTGATAATAATATTCCCAGGTCTAAGGCATCTTTACGGATAATATTTGCCCCCGGACTATTGACCGTAAATAATAGAAATTCACCTACCATTAAGATTAATAAAATAATTGCCCAATCGTCTAGGGCTAAGTTAGGAAATTGCCAGTAAACCAGATTAGCAAAGGTGACTAACCCTAAAATATGGGTTGCCAAAACGACGATAGGTTTTAGGGGTTGACGACGACTGATAACAACTGCTAAAGTAATAGTTGAAGCTAATAGATTTAGCGATCGCAATGCCGGATTTGATAGAGACAAACAGGTTAAAAACGTAGCAAATAGTAAACTCAGAAAATCTCCAAAATGGGCTACCTTTCGTTGTGGACGGTGATAAATCCAATCGGTTATAACCACCATAAAAATCAAATAGGGAAACCATGTTAAACTCAGTAATGCCCAAGGAGAATCCTGAGAACTGGATATTTCTACCCCTACATTAATGGCAGTTTTCCTTAATTCTGGCGGAATTAAACGACCGACTAAAGCCACCATTGATAACCCAAAACCAAATATTGCCGCCAAATCTCGCTCTCGCCAATATTTTAATAAATGGTGACTGAAAATCCCGATACCAATTCCACTAACTAAAAATGCCTGCCAAGGTTGGATATAAACAGTTACTAACCAACCGAATAATAAAATAAAATAGCTAGAACGATGTAAAATTAATGAGGAAGAAATATAGAGAAATCCGGCAAAAATTCCCAAAGCTAATCCCAGTTGACTAATATCAACATTGACGACAAAAATCGCCCGACCGAAAAGCAGAGTTAAAAGATAAATAACAACAATTTTAAAATCAATTCTTGGGCTAGAAGTAGAAGAAGTCGGGGGAGGGTTGACAATGGTTAAAAATACCGTAATCATGATGCCCAAATAAATCGCAATTACGGGAAAACCGGGAATTTGCCATCCCCAGTTTAAATAACTTAATCCTAAATGATTGAATAGAGAACGGCGTTGGAATTGTCCTTGATTTCGATATAAAGTTACAGTTAAAATAGTTAGGGCTAGGGCAGCAATAGCAATAGTCAATAAACCCAAGGAATCTGACCACAACTTTAACCCATCCATTGCCCAAAAATTCAGAGGAATTAATAATAAAGTGACTAATTTTAAGGCTTCGGAAGTTACAGGGAAACGGGACTGTTGACTTCCCCATAAACTCGCTCCCCAAAAAGCAAAAGTATAGGCAAATAAAATTAAATATTGTCCAGTGGCGGGAAATTTTTCCCACTGACTTGCAGCCAAAACTCCAGAGGAAATAATAACTAAAAATAAGCCTAAAAACAATAGCCAGCGAACACTCAACTCAGCTTTTAATGATTCGACTAAATTAGTGGCAAAATTAGGCAATTGAAAAGCAGGTTGAGGGGATGTAGAAACAACAAGCTTTGGAGTTATTTTTTCTGCCAAAACCCGTTGATTATTCCCAGAATTAACCGTCTTTTTGGGTAGAGGGTCACTCAAATAAAGTTCACCAATTTGACGAACTTGTGCATCGGATAATAAACCCAAATTCAACCAAACTTCTAACCCCTCCAATAACCGGGGATTGCTGCTATCCGCCTGAATTAAAATGCGAATTAAAGGTTTAGACATGGGCAAAACCGGGTGTAGGGTATGGGAAAGAAAACCGGGTAGACTTTAATTTAAGCTATTTTTGTATTTTAAAGTATTTATTATGATATACTAAATTATAGGTATTGATTTAGTCTGCTATGTACCAAACTAATCCCCCACGTTCCCCGAAAGAAGTCCTACCGACGATGTATGACCTGAAAAGTGAAGACCCGGAGGAACCCGGTTTGCCAGACGAATTCCATGATTTACAACCCGAATTGTTGAGAATAACTTTCCGTCCGCCGAGTTATTCCCCCGACTCGGTTTTTGTTGCTAGTGACCTGAATTTGTATTACGACCCTCGCCATTTTAACTGGTATAAACGTCCCGATTGGTTTGCCGTAATTGGGGTTTCTCGGTTGTATGAACAACGGGATTTACGATTAAGTTATGTAACTTGGCAAGAAGGAGTAAATCCCTTTGTTATTGTTGAATTATTATCCCCAGGAACAGAAGCGGAAGATTTAGGTCAAACCCTACGGGAAATTAATCAACCTCCGACGAAATGGGAAGTCTATGAACAGGTTTTACGCATTCCTTATTATGTGGTTTTTAGCCGCTATACGAATCAACTGCGGGTGTTTCAAAATAGTGCTAGTCGTTATCATGAATTAACAGTTTCAGACTCCCGAATTTGGATGCCGGAATTAGAATTGGGTTTAGGATTATGGCAAGGATGTTATCAAGAAATTGCCGGATGTTGGTTACGTTGGTATGATCAAAATCAGAACTGGATACCCACACCCACAGAACAAATAGAACAGGAACGTTTAAGGACAGAACAGGAACGTTTAAGGGCAGAACAGGAACGTTTAAGGACAGAACAGGAACGACAAAAAGTTGAACAATTAGAAGCTATATTGCAGCGTTATCGAGAACAATATGGCGATTTGCCCGAATAATTACGAATTACGAATTACGAATGAGTAAGCTATCAGTAATCAGTTAATTTATTAACAGTGAATGATTAACTCTTACACTGATAACTGATAACTGATAACTGATAACTGATAACTGATGGTTTGGGTTTGACGAATCAATATCAGAATCCGTTACGCGCCCAAACAACCATTGAAATTGAAAACGTAAATAGCACTAACAGCGAAACCCAGCCCAATGACACAATATCCATAGTGATGTATAAAAAAACGTTGCAAAATAACTCTACCCTAGATCATAACTTGAAATGACGCGATCGCATGAACCCTAACTCCTCCTCAAATTTTACGGCTACCGAACGGTTAGAATCCCTAAAGGGCGGTCTTCTGGCAGGTTTCTCTGTAGGACTCAGCCATCTTGTCCTGAGTGGTGTCAACCTGTGGCTTTGGGACGCCCCCGTTAATTTTCTATTTTCGACCCCCCTAGCTGGGTTTAGCGGGTTTTTATTTGGAGTCACCTATCGCTATATTATTCGCCGGGACGATAATCCCCAGTTAAAATTGGGGGGGATTTTTGCCTTTGGACTGGTACGCGCCCTCGCGGGAATGGAAATTCAACTTAATACCCCAACCTCCCTCGAACAAATAGCCCGGTTTGGGGGAGAAAGTTTATTATTATTTGGAATAGCCGGATTGATTTTAGATATAGCCTTACAAAAAGCTTGGGTTAAACCTTTTAATTAATCTTAAACCAAAATTCCCTCTGCAACTTTAATCACATTTCCCCCGACTTCCACTTGAATTAAATCTCCTATTTTTTCAGCTTTTAACAAAAGTAAAGAAGGACGATTAATTTCATATCCTTGTTCTACCCTAATATTAACTTGATCGGAACCAAAGTAACGATAGTGTGACAAATATCCAGCCAAACAACCATTAGCACTTCCAGTTGCCGGGTCTTCCGTAATTCCTAAAGCGGGTGCGAACATTCTAGCACATAACTGATTTTCGGGATGATGGGTTTCAGGACAAAATATAAAAATTTCCTTAGCCATTGTTCTTTTAATTAACTCAGTATAATATTCCAAATTAACCTTAGCTTTTCTTAATGCAGATTGAGTTTTTAAGGGTACAATAATAAACGGAATCCCCGTAGAAACCTCTTGAATCGGATAATCAGGATCAAAATCAGAGAGTTCTAAATTAAGAACAGGCGCTAATAGTTTATGATCATAAATATGAGTAAATTCGGGAGAATTTTGTCGCATCCAGAGTATTTTTTTTCCTGATTCTTCAGGTTTCCAATTCACCGGAATTTGACCCACAGCTAAATTTAAAATCACCTGAATAACATCAGTTTTAATTATTTCCTCAGAAATTATATAAGCAGTTCCCAAGGTAGGATGACCCGCAAAAGGTAATTCCCGTTTAGGGGTAAAAATTCGCACGGGATAACCGCCATTATCCGGTTCAGAATCACAAATAAATGTGGTTTCTGAATAGTTCATTTCTTGGGCAATTTTGAGCATTTCTTCATCGGATAACGACTCAACTCCGTCACCCCAAATTACCGCTAATTGATTTCCAGTATATTTGATTTCCGCAAAAACATCAACAATGGAGAATTTTATAGAATCTATCATTTTTGTTACAAAGTTTAATCTTAATTTTTTTTACTGTTAACGGGGATGGGCGAGAAAACCTCGCCCCTACAGTTGATCACTGATTATCTTTCATTCCAACTTTTTTCCGCATCTGCGATCGCTTGATCAACAGTTTTTTGATTCAACATTGCAGCTTGTAAATTATCATAAATAATTTTTTGCAACTGTTTAATATCTTTTTTAGGGGGAATCAAAACCTGAGCATTTTTGAGTTCTTGTGCACTAATTAAACGGGCTTGATCTGCCACGGTTGAATTAGCAGGAAGGGTGGTAAAATGACTATCTTTAAGAGCTTCTTGAATTGAAGGTAAAACATTAGCAGCTTTCGCAAATGCCAGTTGATTTGTACTATTAGTTACAAACAAAGCAAACTTTAAAGATTGTTCAGGAACATCCGTAGATCTGGGCATGACTAAATTCATTACCGCCACCGTAGTTTTCCTCTTATCTCCAGTAATTTGAGGCGCGGGAACAGACACTTGAGCTACCGTGGGGGCATTTTGACTAATAGCTTTTAAAAACTGTGGCCCCGAAGCTAATAAAGCTATTTCTCCCGCCTGATATAATTCAATTGCTCGGCGATGTCCTTGGGTCAAAACCTCTTTAGGAAGTAAATCTTTTTGATATAAACTAACCCAATATTCAAAAGCAGCTTTACCTTCAGGAGTATTAAAAGCCGCCTTGCCATTTTTATCCAGTAATACCACACCCATCTGTACCAAAGATTGTAAAACCTGGGCAGAATCTTCCGGCACAAAAGACATGAAAAACGCATATTTTCCCGTTTTTTCCTTGACTTTTTCTGCGACTTGTGCTAATTCTGTATAGGTTTTGGGCGGTTGATTTATTCCCGCTTGTTGGAGTAATTGTTGGTTATAAATAGTAATTTGAGTGGTTAAATACCAAGGAATCCCAAAGGTAACAGTTTCGCATTTATCGTTCGGACAAACTTCTATTTTATTCGCTTGCCAAATATTGGGTAAATATTGAGCTTGAACCGTTTCAGGAACCATTTCATTGAGATTTAACCAAGCATTTCGTCCTGCTAATAAAGCCGCAAAATCAGGATTTAAGTTAATCACATCGGCGGCAGTTTTAGCCGCAACCGCAGCTAATACTTTACTTTCCATCGCCGACCAAGGAATATCAACCCACTTCACTTTTAACCCTGGATTTTCGGTTTCAAAATTGGCAATGAGTTGATTAAAATAATCCGTAAATTGTGGTTGGAGTTGCATTGTCCAAAATTCAATTTCTTGCTTCCCGTTTTGAGAGGTTGGGGAAGAGGTGGAGCAACTGACACCCCAGCTTAAAAATAAACCCAAAACGAATAACAAACCCAACCGTTTCCAAAATTTTAATTGTTTCATTTGATTTAAAAATTAACGAATCGAGGTGAATTTTATTCCCTCAATTAGTATAAAACACTTGAATTGTTTTTTTGATGTTGCTCGTTGACATGGGGTAACTCTCAAATGTTACACAAGCTGAACAACGGGATGATCCGTTGGAGAGATGATCACCATCGCCTAAAATGCCTATGCAGCAAGCGATCCCGCCTTTATGTCAAGATTCCCTGACATTCTCTTGACACCCTAGTTTACGGGGTATATTATGAAACTGTCAAAAAAAAGAAATACTGTTACCATCAACACCAGAAACATTATTTCCATAAGTGAAATAACTTGTAGGTGCTGGATTACAGGTTTTTCTTTCAGCTATGCAGAACTCAACCTGCCCCAACCCGTGTTGTGCCTTTTGTGTCTACTTAATACCTCAACTATTGCTACCATCTATGTCTCTACGTCATTTTTTCATTGCTTCTAGCTTAATTCTTGCGCCCATCACCACCCTCGGTTTTGGGTCTGCTGCCTTTGCTGGTACAGACAGTACTAATATTATTATTCGTGGTACTGTTGATCCTGTTATTGATATTCAGGCAACAGCAACCGCCGTTGCTGAACAGTTACCTTTGTCTACACCAGGGGAACTGATTGTCAAAATTGCTGACCTTACTCTTAATAGTAACAATTATTCTGGTGTAACGGTAACTGCAACCTCGACAAATGACGGTCTGTTGGTTGATAGTAATAATCCTGATATTTTTGTTCCATACGAAATTGACCTAACTGGTGACGGTGGTGCACCCGGTGATTTTCGTCCCTTAAGTACTTTCAGCCAGATCGTGTCGAGTCCTCAGACAGATTTATACATTCTGGTTATCAAACCAAGTTTACCAAAACAAGGTAACTACGGTGATACTATAACCATAACAGTAGCTGATAATTAAGCTTTTCACTGATTTTAGGTTTTAGTTTTAGCCTGTTTTAAAGCAATCGGGTTTCTTATAGTGATGCGTATTCATCAAAGTCGCATTAACTATTCCAGAAATCCGGTTTCTGTTTCAGTTTTCGGGCTTTTCTCTCAAACTATATTCTGATTTGAACAACACATCTCTGCCAAAACAGGGAACTTACAGTGATGTCCTAACCCTGATGGTGACTGATAACGAATACTGTCAGCTGATCAACAGATGCTTGTATCCCGATAGACTAATATTAGCTATCAGGCAAACTCAAAGAAGCAAAAATCCCTACCGTTATGATCTTTGATTTAATGGTGGAAGTGTGGATTCGGAGCATTGATCATGTTTTCATATCGTTTTTTGATTTCTATAGCAATCCTAAATGATTTTCTATATATAAGTATACTGATGAATTTTGGGAAAATCAAATTTATGTTCCAGTTCGCCCCAAACATCAGGCTTTAATGCCGACGGTGTAAAGTCGGTAGATGTATATATTCGATTCAATCAAACAGCTATACCCAAGTCGGGTAACTACTCTGATGTGATCACTTTGACAGTATCCGATAATTAATCAAGGTCTTATCTATTAATCCTACTGTATTTGATCGTCGTTAAATCATGAAACTTTCAATTCGACACTTTTTTAGTTTTATTTTATTTGTAATATTAAGTGGGATTTCACCCGCATTAGCCTTCAAATTAGATCCGATTTCTAGGGTATTTGAACCAGCAGGAGCAGGTGCAACCCAGTCCTATCAAGTTATTAATGATAGTGCAGAACAAATCGCCGTTGAACTTTCAATGGTCGAGCGAAAAATTAGCTTAGACGGTGAAGAAACCACCGAAAGTGCTGATGATGATTTTTTAGTTTATCCATCCCAAATGATATTACCACCCCAAGGTGTACAATCTGTACGGGTGACGTGGTTAGGAAATCCCAACCCAGAAAAAGAACTCGCTTATCGCCTTGTTGCTGAACAATTACCGATTAATCTCGAAAAACCAGAAGCATCACAACCTGAAACAATAACAGGCGGAATCAAGATGATGTTTCGTTATATGGGATCAGTTTATATTCGCCCCAAAAATGCCGAATCAAATGTTGTCCTGAATAGCATCTCTCACGAAAAAGGAACAGATGGTAACGATCTCTTAGTCGTTACTTTTGATAACCAAGGAACTCGTCGTGCTGTCTTATCAGAATTAAATTTAAACTTAACCAGTCAAGGCAGTCAATTAACCTTAAAACCTGAACAATTAGAAGGAGTGAATAATGGAGTGATTTTAGCTGGAAATCAACGACGGTTTTCTATACCTTGGCCCCAACAATTGCCCATCGGTGAAGTCACAGGAACATTTACATTTAAAGATGTGAATTGACACTCGCCGAGCTAAGAGGGTTGGGTCTCCCAACCCTACGGGTTTTGATCACCCATTATTGAGACTTGCTAGAGCAAAACTGGTTTCTCAATGAAACTAAAACTTAAGCTTAATAATTTTAAATTATTGTTATTTTTTAGCTTGACTTTAATTCTATGTAATTCTTCCCGAACTTTAGGGCAAGATTCACCTTCTCCATCTCCTACTTTAGCCCCTGAAACTCAAAACCCAGACCCGACATTTGAGGATATTTTTGGCAAGCCGCGTAACCAAGCACAGAAGGTCATCGTACCCTTTTTTATTGATGGACAAAAAAGAGGAGAGGTATTACTAACCCTGGGAAATATATCCGAAGTTCAAATTCAAGCCGCACCTTTATTAACAGAAACAGAAAAGGTGATTCGTCCAGATACCCAAACTAAACTAACCAATGCAGTTGATATTGAAGGGAATCTCAGCTTAGAAATTTTACGACAAAATGGCTTAGAAGCAACTTTTGATCGCTCTAAATTAGAACTACAAATTCAAGTTCCACCGACTCAAAAACGCACCAATGTTGCCAGTTTAACCGAACGCAGATTACCCCCTGGTGCTGAAAATGCAATCCGTCCTAGTACATTCAGTGGTTATGTTAATTTTCGTGCTGATCAAGACTATATTTGGTGGGGTTCAGAACAAACCAAAATCGGACGTCAACCCCTCAGTTTTGGCTTAGATGGGGCTTTGAATTATAAAAATTGGGTGTTTGAGGGACGCAGCGATTTTACCGAAGGTCGAGAACCTGCTTTTATCCGAGGAGATTTACGACTGGTTCGGGATGCACCGGATCAAGCTTTACGGTATGTGATCGGTGATCTTTCAATTCCGGTTACAGGTTATCAAAATAGTCAATCTCAAATCGGAATTTCTGTCGCTAGAAATTTTAGTTTACAACCCCATATTGTTACTCGACCGATTAGTCAATATGAATTTTTATTAGAAAGTGATTCGAGAGTTGATGTATTAGTAAATGGTCGATTAGAACGAACCTTACAGTTACCCGCCGGACGGCAAGATATTCGTGATTTGCCTCTGAGTACAGGAACAAATGATGTCGAATTAGTGATTACAGATAATGTGGGTCGGGTACAAAGACTGAATTTTTATCATCCAGTTGGAGCCGATTTATTAGCACCCGGAGTTCAACAATTTGCCTATAGTTTGGGTTTTCCAACCACCGATAGTTCAGGCGATCGCAACTATGATTTTACCGAACCGATTGTAACGTTATCCCATCGTTTAGGAGTTACGAATCGCTTAACCGCAGGTAGTTATTTACAAGCTAATTTTGATCAGCAAATTATCGGTTTAGAAGGAAGTTGGGCAACTCGTTACGGGAATTTGGGCTGGGATATGGCCCTCAGTCACGAACCCGAATTAGGAATTGATTATGCAGCGCGGTTGCGTTATGAATATTCAAAATTGGGTGTTAATAATCCGTCTCAACGTTCCTTTCGATTAACCCTAGAAACCAGAGGAGAAAATTTTAGTCGAGTCGGAGAAGACAACCCCAATAATGATTTTTTTTACGATATTACGGCAAATTATAGCCAACAATTATTCTGGAAAATCAGAGGAAATCTCAGCACCCGATATAAATTCGGGCGAGACACTCCCAATACTTATAGCCTCAGCTTAGGTCTTTCTAAATCCTTCCGAAATGGCTTAAATATGAGGTTAAACCTCAGTCAAAATCGTGATCAAAACGGTTTTGAGCAACAACGTGCTTTTATCAATTTATCCTGGTCAATTCCCAAAATTCGTCAATCAATACAAGTTTCATCAGATGTTAATAATAATGGACAATATAAGAATAGTTTAAACTGGAGTTATAACCCCTTACGAACCATTGGAAGACCCAAAATGTCCCTGGGTTTAACTCAAAATGACCGAAGTTATAATTTGACCGGACGGTTATCTTATACCGGCTATTACTTCAATTGGGATTTATCGAATGATGCGGTTTTTACCGTCGATGGAGATGGTGGGATCTCAAATACCAGTAAACTCAGTTTGGCTACCGCCTTGGTGTTTGCAGACGGTCAGTTTGGCTGGTCACGTCCGATTAATAATAGTTTTGCTATCGTCGTTCCCAAAGACAGTGTTAGAGATCAAGAAATTGTAATTAATCCCAGTTTAAATGGTGATACAGCCCGCATTGATCGTTTTGGGTTTGCTGTTGTTCCTAATTTAGATCCTTATAACATTTCAAATCTGATTATTGATGCACCTAATTTACCTGCGGGAATGGATTTAGGGAATCGTAACATTACAATTTTACCCAGTTATCGAAGTGGGACATTAGTGAAAGTTGGAACAGATGCAACTGTATTTTTGCGAGGGATATTATTAAATGCTAATGGTGAACCCGTTTCATTACAATCAGGAGAAATTGTTTCTCTTTCTGATAGGAATTGGCAGCCTGTGACTCTGTTTACAAATCGATCAGGTAGATTTGCCACTGCTGGATTAAAACCAGGTCGCTATCAAATTAAATTATTTACCAACCCTCCAGCAGAAATGGAGTTTGAAATCCCCGCGAATGCAACCGGAATATATGATACCGGGACGCTTCAATTTCCTTAATCATTAATATCAGGTTGATTTGAAAGTGTTATCTTCACGAAAATTAACCCCGCGATTCAGCAGGATCAGGCTCATCATCTAGGGTTGAATGTTGTACCATAAATCTGTATCTTTATCCAGAATCGAGAATTTTAACGGTATCGGTACAGGTCAGCTAAAATACAGAATCAATCAATTAAACGACAACTATGGTTAGTTTATTACAAGGATTGTTCTCCAAGCGGAAGCCAGGAGTCGGAATTGAATTAGCCACAGAGCGAATTAATCTGGTGGAACTGCGGAAAAAAGGCAACCAATTAAAGTTAGTCACCTTAGCGACCACTCCGGTTCCCGAGGGCATTGTCCAAGATGGCCAAATTGTCGATACTCCAGCCATGGCGGAGTTAATTCAGTCCACTGTCACCGATAACAATATCAAAGCTAAGACCGTTGGTACATCCATCCCCGGACGGGAAGCCGTAACCCGGATTATTCCGGTTCCCGCCGAACTCAATGACGACGAACTCAAAGAATACATGAACGCCGAGTCGGGATTGTACCTCCCATTTCCCAGGGAAGAAGGAGACGTCGATTATCAAAAATTAGGGCGATTTGTAGATGAGGATGGCATCGAAAAAGTACAGGTTTTATTAGTCGCCACCCGCAAAGAAGTGACGGATACCTATGTAGAAACCTTTGCTCAAGCAGGTTTAAAAGTTACTGTATTAGAAGTTAGTAGTTTTTCTCTGATTCGTACCCTAAAACATCAACTTGAGCAGTTTTCCTCCACCGAAGCCGCGATTATTGCCGATATTCAATTTGATAGTACGGAATTGGCGATTGTTGTCAATGGCATTCCCCAGTTTAACCGCGCCATTCCTATTGGTCTGTTCCAAGTGCAAAGTGCCTTAAATAGTGCCATGAATTTACCTCCTACGAGGGATATCAGTGAATTACAGGCCATGACCCTTCCCGTGACTGATACAATGGGAGCATTAAACGATCCGAATCCCGGAACCAATGCCATCATTAAGGTTTTCGCCGAATTAGCCGATGAACTACGTCGCTCCGTTGACTTTTATATTAATCAAAGTGATGGCTTAGAAATGGCGCAGTTACTATTAACTGGCCCCGGGGCTGCGATTGGACAACTCGATGAGTTTTTCATGCAACGGTTGGCCATGCCTGCCACCCAAGTTGACCCGATTGAATCCCTCGCCCTTGCCTTTGAGCGGGAAATTCCCCCAGAACAACGTGCTAGTTTAGGAGTGGCATTAGGTTTAGGAATGCGAATGACCTAAATCGGGGATCACTCAGCCGTAAACCGTCAATCCCTTAACTGATTATGTATAACTTAGAGATCAACTTTTTGAATGATCGACCCGATCTATTAGAACGGGAAGTTCGACAACAGGTGAGTTACACCAAGAATATTGACCAGACTCCTATTTTAATCGGTGTTGGGGCGGCTGTAGTCCTAAATGCCATCATTGGCGGAGCTTGGTTGATTTTTGACCGACAAAATGCCGATTTACAAAAAGAACTCGATACCCTCGTTGCCACCTTGGGCACAAAAACATCGGAGGTACAAGCCTTAGATCAAATTAATGACCAAACCAAGCAAGCCAATCAGGAAGCCGACGCCCTGGCCACCGTATTTAATCAGATTAAACCCTGGTCAGCCCTCAGCCTGGAATTAGGACAACTGATGCAGGTCGCCGGGGTGAGAATTATTGATATTAAACAAACTGAACCCGAAATCATCCCAGTGGCAGCAGCCGCACCCCCCCCCGCAGCAGCCTCCGCCGACGGTCAAGCGGCCGCCCCGCCCCCTCCACCAGATCCAGCAACCGCTAAATTAGAAATTTCAGGAGTGGCTAACTCTTTTACCCAAATTAATGACTTTATATTATTACTGAATCAATCCCCCTTTTTTAATGGGGAAAAAACCCGATTAATTTCGGCTAAATTAGAAGAGAATCCCACTCAACTTGTATCCAAACTCGCTGGTACGGACACGGGGAATCTTAAACCCCAGTTAGAATCGGTGGTCAAATATACGATTGAAACAAATCTCAGTCGAGCCAGCGCCTCCGAGTTGTTACCCGAGCTTCAAAGTAAAGGAGCTTTAGGATTAGTTAATCGGATTAAAACCCTTCAGGAAAAAGGAGTCATCAAGCAATGACCGTAGCCAATGAATTTATTCAAGATGTAGACGGCGAAGACAGTGGGCCAGTTATCTTTGGCATTGCCTTAACACCAAAAATCATGGGAATTGGTGCGGGAGTTGTTGGCGTCCTCGTAGCGGGTTTCTTAATTTATCAATTCGTGCTTCCCACCTTAACCATAGGCCAAACTCTGCGGGGAGATATTAAAACTAAACAAGACGAAATTGAGAAACAAGATCAACGTTTACGCGAAAAAGATAAGGCTAAAAAAGAATTAGCAGACGCTAAAATTCGTCGAGATACAGTTACAGCTTTATTTGCCGATGATGCTAGTTTAGAAACTCTGTTATTTGATATTAACGAACAGATTAATAAAATTAATGCTGGGATAATTGATGGTGACAAACTAGCCCAACTCACCCAGTTTAAACCGATTCTACCAGAAAAACCAGAAGACAGGGACGAGATTGTTAACGATAGTAGCCTAGGGGCAGATGTGAATGGCAAACTCAGAAGACGCAGATATGAGGTTGAATTTACAGGCAGTTTTGAACAAACTCGCCAGTTTTTAGTTGCCCTGGAAAGATTACAACCTTTGTTAGTAGTCAGAGGCTTAAAATCCCAATTAGGGGATGCAACTTCCGTGATTGAGGGAGAATATCGACAAGGGAAATTTGTTCCCTCTGCGAATCAACCTCAAAGACGCCTAAAAAGCAATTTTGAATTACAGGTATTATTACCCTTGAGTCAAGAAGAAGTTAAAGCTGCGGCTGCCGCGGCTGCTGCTGAACCTCCTAAATAATTGGAATTTAGGCCAAAGTTGTTGTAAGGTAGCAGGATATTGACAATTGAAGTGTTGAGACGTTGAGGTGTTGGCTATTAACTAACATCCGAAATTTAGATCTTGTGTTGAGGAGCAAACGTGAAACATTTTCAAAGAATTGGTGCAGGAATTTTAACAGGTGCTGCGATCGCCATTGTGGCACCAACCCCGGCATTTGCACAAACCCAAGTCCAAGATATCCGACTGGTGGAAATGAACGGGGAAGTGGCTTTAGTCTTAGTCACCCGTAGCGGAGAACGACCGGAAGTATTTGTGGTCAGACGCGGCAATGATTTTGTTGCCGATATTATTAATACCCAACTTCCGGCCCAAAAACAAAACTTTCAACAAAATAATCCTATCCCCGGTATTGCCTCGGTGGTAGTTACCCAACTGGATTCTACCAGTGTGCGGGTGATTGTCAGTGGGGTGAATGGTTCCCCCGAAGCCCGGATTATGCAAGGGTCTAACGAAGGCATTGTGATTAGTATGGGTGCATCTGCGGGTGCTGTGGCCCAAGTACCTAATCAAGTTCCCCCAGCAGCACCGCCCGTACCTCCAGCCCCCCCAGCCAGAAGCCCTCAACCCGTATTAGTTCCCGATCCTCAAATTACTATTGGTGGTCGCAATGTTCCCCAGAGTGGGATTCGCCCTTCCGATGCGGCTCCGCCTTTCCTTCCCCGGGCCGTTGCCCCACCCTTGGGAGATATTGCCGTTTCTAATATTAACGCCGGAATCCCAACAATTCGACTAAATACCACTCAACGGATTCCCCGTTTAGTATTACGAGATGCCCCGGTGAGTGATGTTTTAGCATTATTAGCGAGAACTGCTGGACTCAACTTAGCAATCAGTAATTTAATCAAAGATTCCGCAAGTGGTGACTTCAGAGCACCCAATGATGAGAAGGAAGAAAAACAGATTCTCAACCGCAAGATATCCTTGGATATTGAAAATGAGTCCGTTGAGGATGTTTTTAACTATGTTTTACGTTTAAGTGGATTACAAGCCAATCGTACAGGAAATACGATTTTTGTCGGGGTAAAACTGCCTACTGCTGCCAGTGATGTTGTAGTTCGCAGTCTCAGACTGAATCAGGTTCCCGCAAATACCGCAGCAGGTTTTTTGAGTAGTCAAGGGGCAGGAACTCAAATTCAGGTCGATCAAATTCGGATTGAGGAAGTGGGGACAGGAATTAATTCAAGATTTGTGGAAACCCGAACACCCGCAATTACATCCTTAGCAGATAAAGAGTCCGATAGACCCCTGGTGCTCAGAGGATTATC
>Ga0082207_1000033_pt1 | contig 93209 bp, 95 predicted proteins | sample LakMenEpi10Aug09_FD_71540 | JGI IMG/M metagenome (GOLD analysis project Ga0082207, IMG submission 71540) | reverse complement strand
TTACGAATTCGACCGCCAACACCTGTGCCTTTAATGGTAGAAAGGTTTACACCAGCTTCAGCGGCAAGCTTTCTAACTATTGGTGTCACATAGGAATCATCTGGTCTAGCTGAATTAACTACTGGAGCAGCAGCAACTGGTGGTTGTGAAGGTTTGGAAATTACTGGTGGAGCAGCAACTGGTGCAGCAGTAACCACAGGTGCAATCGGAGCTGGTTTTTCTACAGCTGCAACAACAACAGGTGTGCTGCCAGAAACTCCAATGGAAGCAAGTCGTGCGCCAACTGCAACAGTTGAATCAACTGGCACATCAATTGTTAATAATGTACCGGTTACTGGGGATGGAATTTCAGTATCGACTTTATCGGTTGAAACTTCAAGCAGTGCTTCATCGGCATTTATCTGATCGCCAACATTTTTTAACCACCTAGTAACAGTTCCTTCAGTTACTGATTCGCCAAGTGCTGGCATCGCAACAATTGTGGCGCCAGAGGTAGCTGGCGTAGCAGGTGTTGGAGCAGCAACTGTTGCTGCAGCAACTGGCGCAGTTGGTGCGGTAGCTTTTGGTTGCTCAACAACTTTTACTGGTTCAGAAATTTTTTGTGGGGCGGCCGCACCTGATTCAGATATAACTGCAAGCTCGGCACCAACTGCAACAGTTGAATCAACTTGCACAACAATTTTTTGTAACACTCCTGCAACTGGAGATGGGATCTCAGTATCTACTTTGTCAGTTGATACCTCTAGTAATGGCTCATCGATTGCAATTTGATCGCCCTCTTTTTTAAGCCATCTAGTAACAGTTCCTTCAGTTACTGATTCACCAAGTGCTGGCATCGTAAGTGAGAAAGTCATCGGCTAACTCCTTTAACCATGTGCATGTAGTGGCTTGCCAGCCAAGGCTAGATGAGCTTCACCCATTGCCTCTGAAAGTGTTGGATGAGCATGGATATGTTGGGCAACATCATTTGCATCAGCTTCCCAATTAAAAATTAATTGTGCCTCAGCAAGTAGTTCACCTACTCGAGAGCCAACCATATGAATTCCTAACACTGGGCCATTTTTCTTAGCAATCAACTTTACCGATCCGGCAGTCTTTAAAATATTAGCCTTGCCATTACCAGCCAAATCATAATTTAACTCCACTACATCATGTCCAGCAGCTTTAGCAGCGATTGCGCTTAAGCCAACTGATGCCACCTCTGGTTCAGAGTAGGTGACGCGGGGGATACCATCATAATTTATCGATCTTGGATTTAAGCCGGCAATCTCCTCGGCCACCATAATTCCTTCGGCAAAACCAACATGAGCTAATTGTGGGGTTGGAATTAAGTCGCCAACTGCCCAAATTCCAGCAACATTAGTTCGACACTTGTTATCGACTAACACATAGCCGCGGTCCAGCTTGATTCCAGCCTCTTCATAACCTAAACCTTGCGAGACTGGGCCTCTGCCAACTGCAACTAGCAGGATTTCAGCTGAAAACTCTTTTCCATCCTCAAGTACTACCTTTACATCTTTTTTGTTTTTAGTAGCAGATTTAAATTTAACACCTAATTCAAAATTAATACCCCGTTTACGAAATGCTCTTTCCAATTGCTTACTGGAGGATTCATCCTCTAATGCCACCAAGTGGGGTAGGCCTTCAATGATTGTTACCTCAGAACCAAATGATTTCCATACGGAAGCAAACTCACAACCAATAACTCCGCCGCCTAACACAATTACCGATTTAGGAACATAATCTAATTTGATTGCCTGCTCGCTGGTAATAATCTGTTTGCCATCAATCTCAAGCCCTGGCAGCGTCTTTGGATATGAACCAGTAGCTAAAATTACATTTTTACCGGTGTACTTTGTGCCCCCGGCCTCAACTGTGTTATTTGAAATTAACTTACCAGCCGCTTGCACATAGGTAACATTTCTAGATTTAACTAAACCCTCTAAGCCTTTATGTAATTTAGCAATCACGCCATCTTTATATGAATTAACCGCACTCATATCCATAGCGTGAAAGTCAGCTTTTACGCCAAACTCACCAGCGTGACGGGTGTTATCAGCAATCTCACCAGCATGTAATAAAGCCTTGGTCGGAATGCAACCTTTATGTAAGCAGGTGCCGCCTAATTTATCTTTTTCAATTAGCACTACTTTTTGACCTAATTGTGAGGCCCGAAGTGCTGCGGCGTATCCGCCAGAGCCGCCTCCTAGAATTACTAAATCAAAATCGGCCATGAGGTAATCTTGCCACGAATTTGTAGTTGTCCCTTACGGCGCAGATTTAGCCTGTTACGGCTGTGAGCAAGCCAACTCAGCCAGGCAAACCAGGGATCGAAGAGCAATTCCAGTTCCGCCCACCGGCGTGTAGCCATGTGCTGCGCCAGTGTTAAAGGCCGGGCCTGCAATATCAAGGTGTAGCCATGGAATTTGTGGATCAACAAACTCTTTCAGAAACAAACCAGCTACCAGCATCCCACCCATGCGCTCGCCAATATTTGCAATATCAGCAATTGGTGAATCAAGGGATGCTCGTAATTCAACTGGTAGTGGCATTGGCCAAAATTGCTCACCTGAAATTGCAGATGCACTTAAAAATTGATCACATAATTGATCATCATTTGTCATTACCGCCGATGTTCTAGTACCTAATGCCACAACCTGAGCACCAGTTAATGTCGCAACATCAATTATTGCGTCCAGCCCACCAGATTTCTTTCCAACTTCGGTTGCTTTTACCAAAGCATCGGCAAGTACTAATCGACCTTCAGCATCTGGATTTAATACCTCAACACTTTTACCGCCATAAATAGTAATTACATCACTTGGCCTAGTTGCAGTGTCGCTGACCATGTTTTCCGCAAGTGGCGCCCAACCATCTACGGCAACTGGCAGTTTTAATTGGGCAATTGCAAAAACAGCTGCTACAACTGCAGCTGCACCAGACATATCTGCCTTCATTGCCTCCATGCCATTTGCTGGCTTTAATGCCAAGCCGCCAGTATCAAAAGTAATTCCCTTACCAACAAAGGCAAATCTCTTTTTTGGTTTAGCAGGTTTGTAAGAAAGGTGTACAAGGCATGGTGGATTTACCGATCCCTGACCAACACCAATGATTCCACCAAACCCCCCCTTTTTAAGAGCAGATGCATTGAGGATCTCTATCTTTACGCCATATTTGCCAGCTAACTTTTTAACTTTTTCAGAGAAAGAGATTGGAGTTAAGTGGCTAGGCGGGGTATTAATTAGATCTCTTACTAAGAAAGTTTGTTCGGCAATTATTTCAGCACGCTTTGCGGCCTCTTTAGCTTGAGCGGTAGTGGCAAATTTAGTCAAAACACTTACCTGTGAAAGTGCTTGCTTATTGTCATCCTTACTATTTCCTTTAAATTCATGGAATGAATAAGAGCCAAGGCATGCACCCTCGGCGATAGCTGAAATCTCAACTACTGATTTACTAGGTAATGCAAAGCAAGCGCTTTTATTGCCAGACAATTCTCTGGCAGCAGCCCCTGCTGCCCTACGTAAAGTTTCAACCTCTATCCCAGATCCAATTTCACCAAGGCCAGTGAAGGCAATTATTTTGCAATTTTTACCAGGTAACTTAATCACTTCATCTGCTTTGCCACTAGCTCCCATGGCAATTAATGTGGCTAGCAGGGCGGCGGTATCTATTTGAGATGGACCGGCTTCGATCTTCAACTTTTTATCGACGGTGCCAAAACCAACAACTAAGATTTCACTATCTAACTTTTCAGTTAGCTTTACCTTAACCACTCTAACTCCAATTTAACTCGGTAAGTTCTCAACTTAATTGCTTAAGCCTAGAGGATATTTTACGGTGCCGTTAACCTTAGAAGTTGGAGTTTAAGAATTAGGATCACTAATGCATTTAAAGCAGCTTTTGGAGTGTAGGTTTAACCAATGAAGAATTCGCCAATCGTGGGCAAACACCAGGGCTTAAGCGCCAAGATGGCAGATTTTGGTGGCTGGCTAATGCCAATTGAGTACCCAAAAACTGGTGCAATTGAAGAGTACAACTCAGTTCGAAATAACGTTGGAATTTTCGATGTTTCCCACTTAGGGAAAGTTTCAGTAATTGGCAAAGGTGCGACAAACTTTTTGAATGAACAATTCACTAATGATTTAAGCAAAATTATAGATGGTCAAGCACAATACACATTAATGTGTAACTCCCAGGGTGGTGTGATTGATGATTTAATCGCCTACCGCAACTCAGATTCAGATTATTTCCTGATTCCCAATGCGGCCAATACAGCTAGCGTCTATGAGGTGTTAAAGGCGAATGCGCCGGCGGGAGTTTCGGTAGAAAATTTACATGCACAATTTGCAGTCTTTGCACTGCAGGGGCCAAAGTCAATTGATTTATTAAACTCATTAGGAGTTGACTGTTCACTAGATTACATGGCATTTAGCAAGAGTAATTTTGATGGCACCGATGCGATTTTATGTCGAACTGGATATACCGGAGAGCTTGGTTTTGAAATCATTCCCACTTGGCAAGATGCAGGCAAGGTATGGGATCTATTGTTTAATTCAGTAATTAGCTTAGGTGGGGCAGTATGTGGATTAGGCGCTAGAGATCTACTACGAACTGAGATGGGTTATCCATTGCATGGACATGAACTAACTTTAGATATCTCACCAATCCAAGCCTCAGCAAGTTGGGCGGTAGATTTAAATAAACCAAATTTTACTGGCAAGCAAATCTTGTTGGACCAAAAACAAAATGGCACCACTCATAAGTTAAAGGCAATTTTAGCTACCGATCGAGCCATTCCCCGTAAAGATATGCAGGTTAAAGATCAAAGTGGCAACCTAATAGGTCAAGTAACTAGCGGCACATTTTCACCCTCATTAAAGAAGGGAATCGGGCTGGCTTTAATCAGTTCAGAAATTTCAGAGGGTGATCAGGTCATTGTTGATGTGCGAGGGCGTGATTCAGTTTTTGAAGTAGTAACCCTGCCATTTGTGCCATCAAGGGTGCGTTAGCAAAAAATCTTTAACTTTTGTTTCTCTCTAATACTTTTTAGTGCTACTTTAAATGCCTACAAATCAAGTAAGGATGGGTTAGCAAATGGAGTACCGACGCTTAGGTAGTACTGGAATGTATGTCTCAGAGATTACCTATGGAAATTGGATTACCCATGGCTCCCAAGTTGAATCTGATGCAGCGATTAAGTGCGTTAGAGCAGCCCTTGATTTAGGAATTACTACCTTAGATACCGCCGATGTTTATGCCGGCACAAAAGCTGAAAGCGTTATGGGTAAGGCATTAAAGGGTGTCAAGCGTGAGTCCTATGAATTATTCACCAAGGTTTATTGGCCAACCGGTACTGGAAAAAATGATCGTGGTCTTTCTCGCAAACATATTATGGAATCTTGTAACGCATCTTTAAAGCGTTTAAATACTGATTATGTAGATCTTTATCAAGCCCATCGATTTGATTATGAGACGCCACTTGAGGAAACACTTGGTGCTTTTGATGACCTAATTAGATCAGGCAAAGTTTTATATATTGGTTTTTCAGAGTGGAATGCAGAGCAAATTGCGGCCGCGCTTAAGATTCAAGATCAAAAGGGTTACTACCGATTTATCTCCAGCCAACCTCAATACTCAATGTTGTGGCGAGTAATTGAATCTGAGGTTGTACCGTTAAGTCAGAAAGAGGGAATTGGCCAAATAGTTTGGTCACCAATTGCACAAGGAGTGTTAACTGGTAAGTACCTACCTGGCAAAAAAGCGCCGGCTGGCTCTCGAGCTACTGATAAAAAAGGTGGCGCCGAGATGATCTCAAAGTTTATGAATGATCAAGTGCTAACTGCAGTACAAAAATTAATACCAATTGCCAAAAAGGTTGATTTAACTCCTGCTCAACTAGCAATTGCTTGGGTATTGCAAAATCAAAATGTATCTAGTGCAATTATTGGAGCAACTAAGCCATCTCAAATAAAAGAGAATGTGAAGGCTGCTGGAGTTAAATTAGATAAAGTCATTATGGATGAAATTGACCAAGCACTTAGTTCGGTTATTGAAAAGGATCCAGCAAAGACAATTAGTCCAAAGCCAAGAGCTTAAATTACTTTTTCTTACTCTTTACTGTTGGTCCAGTCTGTGGGGCTGGCGCTCGTAATCTACGAAGTTGAGTAGATCGCATCCAGCCATACATACCAATTCCTTTGGTTGGCTCCTCTGGATACTTCTCGGCTACTAGTTTTTTTAGTTTTCGAGAGAGAAAAATTCCATTTACCGTCATGAAAATCATTGAGCTATACATCAGGGCAACAGCCGCTAGTTGAACTGCGGGAATAGGAATAATGGTTAGGAATAAGACCAACATAATTAAAACTAAAAAGTATTCCGAGATACTTCGGCGTTCATCAATATAATTTCTAACAAATCTACGAGCAGGTCCCTTATCTCGATATGGCAGTGCGCTCTCTTCACCTCGCATATAAGCAGCCCGAGCCTCTAATCTTCGAACTCGAGATTGCTCTTTAAGGGCGCGCTTGGCATCTTTACTTGCAGTTGGCGATAGCGGTGAGATCTTTAACTTAGCCTCAGCATCTTTGCGCTTTGGAGTTGGTTTTCCTTTTTTCTCAGCCATGTGATTAAGGTAGAGCCAACATTCGCTCTAATGCAACTTTTGCTTGCTTTGCCACCTGCTCATCAACCTTAATCTGATTTACTACCCGCCCGGCCACCAAGGCCTCCATCGCCCAAACCAGATGAGGCAGATCAATTCGATTCATGGTTGAGCAGTAGCAAACAGTTTTATCCAGGAAGACAACCTCTTTATCAGGATTTTCTCGGGCAAGACGTTGGACAAGATTTAACTCCGTCCCAATGGCCCACTTACTGCCAGATGGGGAGTCGGTCACAGTTTTGATAATCATCTCGGTGCTACCGACAACATCAGCCTTTGCCACCACCTCATGTTGGCACTCTGGATGGACCAGCACCTTTACCTGTGGCAACACTCTTCTAACATTTTCAATATTTTCAACGGTGAATCTGCCATGAACTGAGCAATGTCCGCGCCACAAAATAACTTTGGCCATTTTAATTTGTGCCTCACTTAAGCCACCACTTGGTTTCCATGGATTCCAAATCACACAATCTTCTAGCTTTAACCCTAAAGATAAAACTGCAGTATTTCGGCCAAGGTGTTGATCTGGTAAAAATAATACTTTTTCACCCTTTTCAAATGCCCACTTCATAGCCCGCATAGCGTTAGAGGATGTACAGACTGCGCCATTATTTTTTCCCGTAAAGGCTTTAATTGCCGCAGAAGAGTTCATATAAGTTATTGGAATAGTTTTTTTAGCCACCCCTAATTTTTCTAACACCTGCCAACAATCCTCTACTTGAGCTGCGGTGGCCATATCTGCCATTGAGCAACCAGCAGCAAGATCAGGCAAAATAACTTTTTGATTTTGAGTAGTTAAAATATCGGCACTTTCAGCCATGAAGTGCACTCCGCAAAAGAAAATAAATTCAGCATTTGGATTATCTGCTGCTGCCTGAGCTAACTTAAATGAATCACCTCTAATATCGGCATAGGCAATTACCTCATCACGTTGATAATGGTGACCTAAAATCATGGCTCGATCTCCCAGGGAAGATCTGGCCTGGTTTGCGCGTTCTACTAGATCAGGATCACTTGGTGATGGCAGAGCGCCATCACAGGAGACCCCGCGCTCGCTGCCCAGGTCAGCCTCTTTACCAAGCAGTAGCAGATCAGTTATTCCCATAGAGGTAAGTGTAAACGCTCACAGGTTTTAGTGCAGAAATCATCTGCAATTACTAGTAACCTATGAGCCTGAGCAAACATTGGAGAGCAGTGAGTATGAGCACAGAGACAACAAGCACCACAGATATTGCAATATCTACAAAGGGAATTTCTTTATCCGATGTGGCTGCTGAAAAAGTGTTAGCTCTTTTAACACAAGAAGGCAGAGATGACTTAAGTCTTCGTGTTGCCGTTCAACCTGGTGGTTGCTCTGGACTTCGTTACCAACTGTATTTTGATGATCGTCAATTAGATGGCGATAGCATCAGTGAGTTTGCTAGTGGCAAAGTAAAGGTTGTAACAGACAAGATGAGTACCCCTTATTTAATGGGTGCCACAATTGATTTTGTAGACACAATCCAAAAGCAGGGTTTCACAATAGATAATCCAAATGCTCAAGGCTCTTGTGCTTGTGGAGATTCCTTTAATTAATCTTTGATTTTAGCTGCGTAAATTTTCAACTGCACTCTTAAGAGCTAGGCAAAAGTTTTTTACTATCTCTTGATTTAAATCTTTATGTAAAGTTAATCGAATATTGCCGATTATGGGTCTACCCATAGCCGCCAGTACATGACTAGGTTGCATATCAGCTGACTTACAGGCTGATCCTGAGTCCACTGAAAAACCAGCATCCTCTAACGCCAAAAGCAGGCGATCTGCCTCAACTGATTTGATTGAGATAGAGATCTGTTTACTAAGCCCAGATAGATTAGAGGCAATATCTACATCTTTAATTTGGTTAGAGATGAAATTAATTATGTACTCTTTTAATTCAGCTCGAATATCTTGATCTTTAAGGTAATTTTCAAGAGCGACCGCACTGGCTAGAACTAAGGGAAGTGAGAAGGAGTTAGGTACTCGAAGCAAATCATTATGGGGTAGAGGATTGCGCCAGCTCGATTTGGATTTAATGACCAAAATGCCCACTCCAGATGGTCCAGCCCAGCTTGTGCTATCAAATAAACCAGTTTGATAATCAAAGTCAGGCAGTAAATCCACGCCACTGCTTGTGCAGTCGGCAAAAATTTGGCAATCAACTTTTGGCGCAGATTGTTTATTGCCAGTCTCACCATTTGCCATCTGCCATACCAAAACATCATCTTTAGAGAATTTACTGACTTGAATTACACCCTGATTATCAACTGGTAATTCCTTGATAGTTCGACCTAGGTTTTCTTCAGTTTTTGCAACTGCAAAGACTTTTTGGCGATCAATTGCTGAGTAAAATAACTCACTACTTTGTTTAAGTAGTCCTTGGATTCCTAATTGAAATCCCAGATCTGTTTCCCCTAAGAACTCGATCTCAGATACATTTACTTTTAAGGAAGATGCAAAAGTTTCTTTAGCTTGCTGCAACAAAATGGCGCTCTGGCGAGATTGTTGATTTAACTTTGCAGGCTCATGCCAACCCTTAGCAAATAATTCCGGCAAAAGGCTAAAAGCGGCAGGGTGTAACTCTCTTTCCTGCTGAAAGTTGCCTGTGATGCGAACCACCCGCTACCCCTATCTGCGCCAGTGCGACATTGCTAGAGCAGAAGGTTATCCTTAACCCTATGCATCTGCCTCACCTAAAAACCTCAGTGGGCCTACTGGCGATTACACCATTACTTTCTGGTTGTGCCCAGGCGGAAATTTCAGGCCTTGGGTTTGAAGAGGGATTATCAAGCGTTAATGATCATTCATTATCTCTATGGCAGGGTGCTTGGATTGCCGCCGCCGTTGTTGGCGTTATTACTTTAATTTTGATTTTATGGCCAGTTTTCTTTCACCGCAAAAAAGATGAGAATTTTCCAAAACAAACTCAATACAACATTCCAGTTGAAGTGGCATACACATTAATTCCATTTTTAATTGTGGCAGTCCTGTTTTATTTCACCGTACAACGAGAATCTCGAATAGTTAAAATTTCACCAGACTCACAAGTTTCCCACTTCATAGATGTGGTTGGCTTCCAGTGGTCTTGGCAGTTTAAATACCGAGATGCTGGTGATTTTAAGAGCGCCACAGTTACTGGGACGCCAGCTCAACCACCAACCTTGTATTTGCCACAGGGGCAGAAAGTTCGATTTACCCTCGATGCCAATGATGTAGTTCATGGGTTCTGGATTCCAGCTTTTATGATTCAAATGCAAAATCTTCCTGGCGTAACAAACAAACTAGAGTTCACAGCAAATAAATTAGGCACCTATCCGGGTCGTTGCAATATCTTGTGCGGCAGAAATCATGCTCAAATGCTATTTACCGTGAAAGTTGTAACTTTGCAGGAGTATCAGACTTATATTGAAGGATTAGTAGCCGAAGAGAAAGCAGCCATCGCATGACCACTTACGCGCAGCGTCCAACAATTCCAGGTAGCAGGCCAGCTCCTGCGCCAACCTCTAAGGGTAAGTTGCTAGTTAAGTGGCTAACTTCAACCGACCATAAGACCATTGGTTATTTATATCTAATTACTTCATTTGCCTGGTTCTTAATTGGCGGAATTTTAGCGATGCTTCTTCGCGGTGAACTTGCTCGTCCGGGCATGCAGTTTTTAAGTAATGAGCAGTACAACCAGATATTTACAATGCATGGCACCATCATGTTACTTATGTTTGCCACCCCATTATTTGTGGGTTTTGCAAATGTAATTATGCCGCTACAAATCGGTGCAGCAGATGTGGCATTTCCTAGATTAAATATGCTTTCTTATTGGTTGTATCTATTTGGTGGAACGATGGCCTTTATTGGATTTCTAACTCCAGGTGGAGCGGCATCATTTGGTTGGACAGCTTATGCGCCACTTTCCAACGCAGAGTACTCACCAGGAATCGGTGCAGATTTATGGTTAGTTGGACTAGCAATTGGTGGTTTAGGAACGATTCTTGGTGGCGTTAACTTTATAACCACGATATTAACTATGCGAGCACCTGGTATGACGATGTTTAGAATGTCTATATTTAGCTGGAATGTTTTGTTAACTTCGATCTTAGTATTGATTGCATTCCCACCACTTGCTGCTGCGTTTTTAGCTTTGGAATCTGATCGATTGTTTGGCTCGCATATCTTTGATCCGGCAAATGGCGGAGCTATGTTGTGGCAACATCTGTTCTGGTTCTTTGGCCATCCTGAGGTATACATTCTGGCGCTACCATTTTTTGGTATTGCAACTGAAATTTTGCCAGTATTTAGTAGAAAGCCAATCTTTGGTTATAAAGGATTAATCGCAGCAACGATTGCAATCGCAGCTCTATCGGTGGCAGTTTGGGCCCACCATATGTATGCCAGCGGGCAGGTACTTCTACCATTTTTCTCATTTATGACATTTTTAATTGGTGTACCAACTGGTGTGAAATTCTTCAACTGGATTGGCACGATGTGGCGAGGTTCGGTCACATTTGAAACTCCAATGTTATTTGTATTGGGCTTTTTAGTTACCTTCTTATTTGGCGGAATCACTGGAATTATCTTGGCCTCACCACCACTTGATTTCGCAGTATCAGCCTCCTACTTTGTTGTTGCCCACTTTCACTATGTGTTATTTGGTACGGTGGTTTTTGCCATGTTTGCTGGTTTTTACTTCTGGTGGCCAAAGTTCACTGGTCGCATGCTGGATGAAACTCTAGGCAAGATTCACTTCTGGACTTTATTTTTTGGCTTCCACTTAACCTTCTTAATCCAACACTGGATGGGAATTAAGGGATTTCCACGTAGGTATGCAGATTATTTAGCCTCGGATGGCTTTACCTTTATGAATATGGTTTCCACAGTTGGCTCTGGCTTACTGGCGTTATCAATGGTGCCGTTCTTTATAAATATTTGGATTTCAAGGAATTCACCTAAGGTTGAAACCGATGACCCATGGGGATATGGCGCATCATTAGAGTGGGCAACTTCATGTCCACCACCTCGACATAACTTCACCTCCATGCCAAGAATTAGAAGTGAACGCCCAGCCTTTGATCTTCACTACCCACATATGGCTGAGAAAGCTAAGCACTAATGAAAACCAGTTGGATTTTATTTGTTGGCCTATCAATTTTTTATGCAATTCTTACTGTGGTTTACTGGCAACTAGGTGGGGAAGCGGTTGGTATAACGGCGATTGCATTAAGCGCCGGACTAGCTTTAATTGTTGGATTTTATCTTTGGTTCACCGATCGAAGATTAGGTAACTTACTGCCGGAGGATAATCAGCAAGGTGAGATTGCAGACTCTGCTGGTGAGATTGGATTTTTCTCACCGCACTCTTGGTGGCCACTGCCGGTTGCACTATCTGCCAGCGCACTTGCCTTAGGTTTGATTATTGGTTGGTGGTTAGTGTTACTTGCCCTAGGGGCTTTGATTGTCTCCATTATGGGTATGGTTTTAGAGTATGAGCGCCCAACTACCTCAGCTCATTAGGAGTTTATGAATTACCGCGCTGAAATTTTAGATACTAAAAATCCATTATTTTTTAAGGTCCAAATCGAGATTGATGCCCCTGCTAAGAAAATCTTTGATTTTTTAATTCAACCAAAAAATCACCGACTAATGGATGGATCGGGAACGCTGCGGGGTGAGTTTAAGGGGCCAGAAAAACTTTATTTAGGTGCAAAATTTGGTATGAAGATGAGAGTTGGCATTCCTTATGTAATCACAAATCAGGTGGTTGAATTTAAGGAAAACTCAGCAATTGCTTGGCGACATTTAATGCATAATGTTTGGCGATATGAGCTGGTATCAATTAGTGATCACAAGACCTTAGTAATAGAAAGCTGGGATGGCACAACTGCCAGATCTAAGTGGTGGGTCAGTGATTCAGGTAAGTGGGTACCAAAGGCGATGGCAAAGACATTAGTAAAACTTAAAGAGATAGTTGAAAAGTAAGAACTTACCTATTTATTAAAGGATCGATAATCGCTGCTAGCAAACTTGGCCGCTTAGTTATCTTCTCTTCATAATCTGCAGCAACGGTGGCTTTAAAGCCGGCATTAACTGCAAAGTAGCGAATAGGTTCAATCTCCCATTTACCAATTTTTTGATCAATAAAGGCAAGATTTGGTGTGGGTTTATTGCTGATACTTTGCGCCAAAGTTTTGGCAACTAGATAGGACAAAGTCACGCCATCTCCAACATAGCCACCAATTTGGGCAATACCGGAGTTTCTATCGAAATTTAAGTAAGCCTGCCACCTGCGAGTTAGCGCTACTGGTCCACCCCAGCGATACTCAAATTTAGTATCTGCCAATTGTGGAAACCAAGCCCTAGCTCTTCTTTCCAGTGCGGAATGCATTCGATTATCAATCTCACTTCGCTCGGAAAGACGAGAGAATAATTTATATCTAACACCGCGACCGCCTAAAGCCAATCTGTTATCACCAGTAAATTGTGCGTAGGTGATTAAGTGACAAGCCTGTTGCAACGTAGCTCGGCTAGAGTTTTTAACTTCAGCCATAAGCTCATTAGATAATGGCTCAGTTGCCACCATAAGTGAATAAATTGGAATCTGCTTGTTCTCTTGCCAAGCTCTGGGCGTAAATGCCTCAGTAGCTCTGATTGAAATTTCACTCTTAACCTTAAAATCATTTACAACTATTTGACCCTTTTCAACCTTAGAAACTTGAGAATTTTCAAAGATTTCTACCCCTAGCTTTTCTAAGTGAGCTGCTAGAGATTGACAAAGTAAAAATGGATTTAAGGCTGCGCAGTGTGGTGTAAAAACTGCGCCTAGAGCTGCTGGAATGTTTACTAACTCTTTTACCTGCGCTTTTGAGAACAGTTGATGCTCATCATCTATTTCAGTAGAGATTCGAGTTAATTGAGGTTTGTTAGTTGCAAAGAGAAGAGAACCACCCTTGGCATAATCAATCTGCCATTTATTCAGGCTGGCAATTTGGCCAATCTCATCTATTGAGTTAATTAATGCAGTACGCAACTGTTTGTAGCTATCTAGGCCATGCTCTTTAATTAATCTTTTACTTGAGGTTGGATATTCAGCAGAGGCCCAGCCACCATTTCTGCCACTTGCGCCAAAGCCGACATACTCTTTTTCAAAGATAGCAATTTTCAGCGCAGGTTGTAATTGTTTTAAGTGGTAGGCACTCCATAAGCCACTAAAGCCAGCACCAATAATTGAAATATCAAAGGAATCATTCTTGGCAATAGCAGATCGATAGGTTATCTCTGATTTTCCTTGCCAGAGTGAGGTATTCATTTGCTTGATTATAAGCGAGCTTAATTCATTAATCTAAGGGCAGAAAAAATACGAGTTTAAGAGTTAGTGGTGACCACTTTCAAGCTCTTTTAGCTCAGCAGCAGTTGGTTTAGCAATGTTTTCGGCATTTGCAGCACTAAAACGAGCTTGTAACTTGGCTCTAATGCCCTTTGGATTTAATACACCCCGAGCATCCTCTTTTACCATCTCAATAGCAACAGGTTGCTCATGTTGGGTGAGTGTGTATTTCTTTTCCGGAGTTAACTCTTCATGAACTTCAACAAACTCACCATGTGGCAACATCACCAAACGGCCAGTCTCTCTGCCATGCAGTACTAGCTCACGGTCTTTGCGTTGTAATGACAGACAGATTCGCTTTGTAATAACAAACGCCAGCGGTGGTAGCACAATTATGCCAATTCGAGAGAACCACATAATCTGATTAATAGTTAGATCAAAATGAGTTGCAATAATGTCATTACCACCATTGATCATTGCAATCACCATAAATGTTAACGACATTGCACCCAGGGCAGTTCTATTAGGGACATTTCGTGGTCGATCTAATAGGTGGTGCTCACGCTTATCACCGGTTAGCCAACTTTCAATAAATGGATACAGCGCCATACCGGTAAAAATAATTCCTGGAATTATCAAGCCTGGGATTAAAATATTCCAAGAGATAGTCTTACCAAATAAATAGGTTTCTAGTGGTGGTGCCATTCGCACCAAGCCATCTAACCAACCCATATACCAATCAGGTTGTGAGCCGGCTGAAATCTGACCTGGGGTGTAAGGTCCATAAAGCCAAAGTGGGTTAATCGATGCCACCGCACCTAAGAAAGCTGTAATTCCAAAAACAATGAAGAAGAAACCGCCAGCTTTTGCCATGTAGACCGGCATTAATGGATAACCAACAACATTTTTTTCAGTTCTACCAGGTCCTGGATACTGCGTGTGCTTCTGGTACCAAACCAACATCAAATGGATAGTAATTAAAGCTAGAAATATTCCTGGCAGAAGCAGTACGTGCACAATATAAATACGTGGAATAAAGACCTCACCTGGGAAGGCACCACCGAAGGCAAAGAAGGAAAGGTAAGTACCAACTACGGGGATGGATTGAATAATTGCATGCGCAATTCTTACCCCAGTTCCACTCAACAGATCATCAGGTAGCGAGTAGCCAAGGAAACCTTCAACGATAGCTAGAGTTAAAAGTGCAACTCCAAGAATCCAGTTAAACTCACGTGGTTTTCTAAATGCTCCTGTGAAATAAACACGAAGTAGGTGAACCACAATTGCGGCCACGAAAATCAAAGCCGCCCAGTGGTGAATCTGTCGCATCAGTAATCCACCGCGAACATCAAATGAGATGTGCAGAGTAGAGGCATAGGCAGCACTCATCTCGACATCTTTTAATGGTTGATAACTTCCCTCATATGTCACATGTCGCATCGAAGGATCAAACCAAAATGATAAGAATGTACCTGAGAGTAATAAAATTATAAATGAGTAGAGTGCAATCTCACCTAACATAAATGACCAGTGATCTGGGAATACTTTATTTAAATTCTTTTTCATCCATGCGGCAGCGCCAGTTCGCTCATCAACATAGTTAGCTACATTGCCAGCAACTCGCTCACGTGCGGTCATTATTTCCTCTCCCAGAAGCTAGGTCCAACAGCTTCAGTGAATGGCTGCTTGGCAACTAGATAACCATCAGCACCGACGGTAATGGCTAATTGTGGCAGAGGCCGAGCAGAGGGACCAAAGATAACCTTTGCCGCTCGCGTCACATCAAAGGTTGATTGGTGACATGGGCAGAGTAGATGTTTAGTAGTTTGTTCATATAACGCAACCGCACATCCCATATGGGAGCAAATCTTAGAAAATGCAATGATGCCCTCATAGGTCCAAGAAAGTCGCTCAGCATCTAATTGAAACTCAGAGGGGCGTAATCTAATTAACAACACCGCATCTTTTGCAATATCTTCTAGGGTGCGCTTTTTACCAGGAGCTAGCTCTGGCATAACTTGCGCAACCGCACCAACCTCTAAATCACTTGGCTTGATTGGTCGATCACCTGGATCAGTTACCAATCTAGTACCAGTTTTCCAACTTGTTTCATTTAGCGAATTACCTGGCAGTGGTCCTAAATCTCTTAATAAAATCACCGCTGGCAAACCTGCCAAACCAGCAGCTGCAGCCAGAGTTCGCTTAATTAATGGCCGCCGGCCAAGACCTGCTTGTGCTGCGCCATCTTTAGCGGTTTTAACAAAATCTTGTCGATCACTCTCCTCTGATTTCATTTCATGACGAAGTGCAATTACCTCTTGATCTGGCATCAAAGTCTTAGCCCAGTGCACAGCGCCAAATCCAATAAATAATAAGCTTGCGGCAATACCGATTCCAATTCCTAATTGCTGGGCATTATTGCTTCCCATAATTGGAATGAAGATAAATTGATCCTCATCAATAAAAAAGAATGAGTAGATAAATAACAAAGTACCAATTGCCGATAGTGAGAATAAGACTGCTACCTGACGCTCTGCCCGTTTAGCAGCAATTGGATCGGTATCAGCTTTTCGATGAATATGTTCTGGTAACCCTGGATCTGCCAGTGGCTCTAACTCTTTTGACATTTTTTAATTACCTAGCCTTTGCCGTTAACCAGACAGCAATACCAATTAATAAGCCAAGACCTAAGGTCCAAACAAGTAGACCTTCAGTTACTGGTCCTACTCGGCCAAGGGGAGCGCCACCTAAATTTGGCTCACTCTCGGCAGCTTTAATCCATTTAATGATAGAAAGTTTTTCCTCTGGGGTAATAGTTTTATCCGAGAAAACTGGCATCGCTTGTGGACCGGTAATCATCGCTTCATAAATATGTTTTGGCTCAACACCCATAACAGTTGGGGCATACTTTCCTTGAGTTAACGCCCCACCTTGACCGGCAAAGTTATGACACATGGCGCAGTTATTTCTAAATAACTCACCACCCTCGGCGGTATTACCATCGCGCTCCCACTTAATCTCTTCATTTGAGTAAGCCCTTGGTCCTGGTGCTAAGGATGCAACATAGGCAGCAAGAGCTGCGGTCTGCTCTTCATCATAAACCGGTGCCTTACGCATCGCTTGTTGGCTCATATCTTGCATTGGCATTCGGCCAGTTCCAACTTGAAAATCAACTGAGGCAGCGCCAACACCAATTAATGCCGGACCAGCACCTGCACCCTCACCATTTAAACCATGGCAGGATGAACAACCCTTTAAAAATATTTGTTGACCCTCTTCAATTAAGGTCGATCTGGCATCAGCTGCCATTGAGTTACTAGCTGGTGCGGCGGTAGCAATTGAAAAGGTGAAGCCAAGTGCGCAGAGTGAGAATAAAAGTAGAAAGGGTTTAGCTAATTTGTGTTTTCGATACTTAGAAATGAATCTCATTTTATTTTATCCTCAAACCCTACTTAATCAGATAGATCGCGGTAAACAACGCAATCCACACAATATCGACGAAGTGCCAGTAGTAGGAGACCACAATTGCCGTGGTCGCTTGTGAGTGACCAAACTTTTGAGCTTTAAATACTCGAATTAGGACAATTAAAAATGCGATTAAACCACCAGTCACATGTAGGCCGTGAAATCCAGTAGTCATGTAAAAAACTGAGCCATAAGCATTAGAGGAGAGAGTTAAACCTTCATGTACCAACTCTGCGTACTCAAATACCTGTCCGCCGATGAAAACTGCGCCCATTAAAAATGTTAAGGCAAACCACTCCCGCATTCCCCATTGGGAAATTTGCCATAATGAACCAGTTCTTCTGGCTTGAAATCTTTCAGCGGCAAATACACCGTACTGACAGGTGACTGAAGATAAAACTAAAATAGTGGTGTTGGTTGCTGAAAATGGAATATTCAACATCTCAGTTGATTCAGCCCAAATCATTGGACCTTGCACCGCACGGGTGGTGAAGTACATGGCAAAGAGTGCGGCAAAAAACATTAACTCAGATGAGAGCCAAACAATTGTGCCAACTGCAACTAGGTTAGGCCGATTGGTCTTAACCGCTGGGCTGGCATATGTGGTCATAGGGTGGATTATTCCGTAAATAGATAGGAATACCTCAATTACCCTAGGGGCGATACCCCTTATATCTGGGTGAAACTGATCACCACCAAAATTAGGCGCAAATTACCGTACCGGAAGAAAGGTAGGATTGGCATATGGCGCAGGATTTGAAGCAAGATTCACCGCAAGGTAATCCCAAGTTGGTAATCACCCTTTACTCAGATGATTCAACAGTTCGCCAATCGGTAATCACCGCCCTAGGAAAGCAGCTAGATAAGGATCTGCCCCCACACCAGATCAAAGAGTTTGCTACCGCCGATGCATTGCGCCTTTATGTTGATAGTAAAAAACAGGTTGATCTTTTTATTTTAGATGGTGAAGCAGTTCCCGAAGGTGGCATGGGGGTAGCTCGGCAATTAAAGGATGAGGTGTTCAATTGCCCACCAGTTTTAATTATCACTGGCCGAGTCCATGATGCTTGGCTTGCTACCTGGTCAAAGGCGGAGGCATCAGTTACTCACCCAATTGATCCATTTACCATTGCGGCAAAGTGTGCGGCGTTATTAAAAGTTACCTCTGCGCTCGCTAATTAATTAGAGAAGGTGCTCATGAATTGGGAGCTAATCAATAGCACCTTATCAAAAAAAGAAGATCTTTCTTCCCAGCAAGCAACCTGGGCAATGGCTGAAATTCTTGAAGGTAAAGCAAGTAGTGAAGAGATAAAAAATTTTTTACTAGGGTTAAAAAGTAAAGGTGAAAGCGCTAAAGAGGTTGAGGCGTTAGTAGAGCAGATGTATCAATACTGTGCGCCAATTAATATTTCAGAGCGAGCAGTGGACACTGTGGGCACTGGTGGCGATGGCACCAACACTATAAATATCTCAACTGTGGCGGCGATTATTACAAATGCAGCCGGAGCTAGGGTAGTTAAACATGGTAATCGAGCAATCTCCTCTAAATCTGGTGCAGCAGATTTACTTGAAGCCCTTGGGGTAAGAATTGATTTAACTGGCAAAGAGGTTGAACAGACAGTTTATAAAATTGGTATTGGCTTTTGTTTTGCCCCAGTTTTTCACTCAGCAATGAAACATGCCGCCAATGCCCGTAAGGAGTTAGGTGTACCTACTATTTTTAATATTTTAGGACCGCTCTCAAACCCAGCTAAGCCAAAGGCTTGTGCCATCGGAGTAGCAAGATCGGAGTTACTGCCACTAATGGCTCAAGTTTTACTAGATCAAGGTAAAGAGGGTTTTGTTTTTAGAGGAGATGATGGCTTAGATGAGGTTTCACTCTCAACCACCACCACTGTGCTGCAGATAAGTAATGGAAAAATTGAAGAAACTAAATTTGATCCAGAAGAGCTAGGGGTAAGTAGAGCAGAGTTGTCAGAGTTAGCTGGTGGTGATGCCAAAGTTAATGCCAGATTTACCCGAGAGATTTTAGGGGGCAAAACTGGTGCAATGCGAGATGCGGTAACACTTAATGCCGCCTTTGCTATTGCCGCCTTTAAGGGAGATTTTCATCTACCGCTACAAACCCAAATAGCTAATGGCTTAGTTCTAGCAAATAAGGCAATAGATTCTGGGGCGGCATTATCAGTACTGGTTAAGTGGGCTGAATTATCAAATGAGATAGTGAGTGCTAGGTAGAGCTTAATCCCCAATAATTTTGACGTTGGATGTGAGCGGACTTTTTAGCAAACTCCATAAGTGATTCCACAGTGTGAACATCAAAGCTACCTAATCGTTCAATTAAGCCATGAAGTATTTCAGTTGTCGCTTTGGCATCATCTAATGCCCGATGGTTTGGTTCAGTTTTAGTACCGAAAAATTGAGCCAAAGTGGCGAGCTTGCAATTTGGTACATCCTCTTTAGTAAGCACCTGCCTGGCAATTGTGACCGTATCTAAGGTTTTATAGCTTGGCCACTTAATAGCTAACTCTTTGGCTGCACTCTTTAAAAAACTAAGATCAAATTGCGCGTTATGCGCTACCAAAATAGATTCACTATCCCCACCTGCAAACTCTAAAAAAGTTGGAAATATTTCATCAATTACTGGCGCCGTTGCCAGCATCAGATCTGTTATCCCCGTCATTTGCGTTATGTACTCTGGAATTGGCGTTAAGGGATTTACAAAGGATTCAAAGTGGCCAAGATACTCACCAGATTTAACCTTTACTGCGCCAATTTCAGTAATAGCTGCTCCCTTTTTTGGTGAGGCACCTGTGGTCTCAAGATCGACAATTACAAATGTGACCTGCTGAAGTGGGGTGCTGCCGATAACCATAGACAGAAGATACCTGCCAGATATGACAAGTAGATAAAAATTGGGATTTAAATATTAAAAAAAGCTTTTATAGAGCTAACAATCATCTCAACTGCGATTGCAGATAGCAGTAATCCAGCAATCCTTGCCAGCAGCGTAACGCCAGCCTCTTTTATCACAGCTAAAATTTTGGTGGAGAACATAAAGGTAAGTCCGATAATTACATGAACGGCAACTATGGCCAGGGCCAGTGCGGTGAGTTGCTCGCCATTATTAGCCTTTTGAACATAAAGCATGGTGGTAACAATTGCACCTGGCCCAGCAAGTAGTGGAGTTCCTAGAGGAACTAGTGCAATGTTTTGGGAAGCGGCAGATTCACCTTCGATAAGCGAGCCAGTTAACAAGCCAAGACCGGTAATCAATAAGAGAATACCGCCTGCTCCTTGCAGAGCAGCTAGTGAGATATTTAGGTAATCAAGAAGTGCGTTGCCAAAAAGAGCAAAGGTGACAATTACAAAAAGTGAAACAAAGGCGGCTTGCCAAGCTAATTTGCGTTGCTCTTTAACACTCTTACCAGCAACTAATCCTAGAAAAATAGGGGCAGCACCTGGGGGATCTAAAATAACAAATAAGGTCACAAATGCTTGAGCGCCAAAGGTAAGGGCAGATAGTGCGGCTAAATCCTGCATACGCTGAGCATACCCGCTTTTCTTTTACTTTTTTAATCAATACTCTTTAGAGGTGAGGAATAAAATCAAGCAAAACTTCTTTACCAAGGTGAAGCAATGAGTTTTCTAGATCGTAATTTTGTATTGGATTTAGATACAAAAGATCCGCTTGCAAAGTTTAAATTAGAGTTTGTAGTTGATGATCCGCAGCTTTGTTACTTAGATGGCAATTCATTAGGCCGTCTACCAAAGCGGACTATAACTGCGGTAACCGATTTTCTAGCAAAGGAGTGGGGTCCAGAATTAGTTTCTGGCTGGAGCCATTGGGTGGATGAAGCTCAGCCGACCGGGGATTTACTTGGAAAATCTGCCCTTGGTGCTGCCGCTGGTCAAATTTTAGTCTGCGATACAACCTCAGTAAATTTCTACCAATTATGTGTTGCAGCAATTAAGGCTAGACCTAATCGAAAGACTGTAATTACCGATGCAGCAAATTTTCCAACAGATCGCTATATTTTAGAGGGAATAGCAAAACAGTTTGGCTTAAATTTAGTTATCATTCAAAATGAAGATCCAAACGTGGCCACTAATGAACGAATAACTACTGAGGTATTAGCGCCATATTTAAATGATGATGTTGCCATGGTGACATTTCAAATTATTCAATATCGATCTGGCGCCAGAAGTGAAGTCAAAGCAATCACCGATCAGGTTAGAGCTATTGGTGGCTTAGTACTCTGGGATGCAAGCCATGCAATTGGTGCAATTGAATTAGATTTAGATAACTCCGGGGTAGATCTTTGTGTGGGCTGTACCTATAAATATGGAAATTCTGGCCCAGGATCTCCGGCCTGGCTGTATGTATCAAAGCGAATTCAAAATGAGTTACAAGTTCCGATTCAAGGTTGGTTTGCACAAGAGGCGCAGTTTGAAATGGGGCCAAAATTTGAAAAAGTGCAAAGTATTAGAGGCTTCCAAATCGCTTCTCCTTCCTTAATCGGAATCAGATGCGTTCAATCTGCTTTTAATATGATTAATGAAGCCGGGATCACTCAGATTGCAAAAAAATCTGCACAAGGAACTGAGTTAATGATTGATCTATATGATCACTGGTTAAAACCATTGGGTTTTGAATTAAATACCCCGCGAAACTCAGATCACCGAGGTGGACATATTTCGCTAGTTCATCCCGATGCTGCTCAGATCTGTGTGGCACTTCGAACTCTGTCAAAGGTGATTCCAGATTATCGAACTCCAAACTCAATCAGAGTTGCGATTTCACCTCTTGCTACCTCATATGTTGAAGTTTGGGATGGATTTGCCAGAATTAGAGATCTGGTTGCAAGTGGTGAGTATAAAAAGGTGAAGGAGAGTGGATCAAGAGTCACATGAGTGAAAACTACGATTCCGCCCTTACCTACAACTCCTACCTAGCGGTAGATGAATTGCTGGCCTTACAAAAGCCATTATCGGATGGCCCAGAGCATGATGAGATGTTATTCATAATTATTCATCAAACATATGAGCTTTGGTTTAAACAATTAATTCATGAGTTTAAGCAGGCTCAAAAAGCTTTAGAGTCTGGTGAAACTCATTATTCGTTATCGATTTTAGGAAGAATTCGCACAATCCTTAAAGTTTGTGTCGCCCAAATCGATATCTTAGAAACCATGACCCCATTACAGTTCAATGCTTTTCGCTCCTACCTATCTTCATCAAGTGGTTTTCAATCTGCGCAATTTAGAATGGTGGAGGCATTGCTTGGTAGAAGAGATAGCAAGATGGCAAGCCACCTACCACCTGATGTTGCTGAAAAAATTACCGCCCTTGCCAAGCAAAATTCAATCTGGGATTCAACTCTTGAGTTTTTAACTAAACGAGGACATCAAGTTCCAAGTGAGATTTTGAATCGAGATAAGTCCACCGCCTATTTGGCAAATGAAAAGGTGCAGGATGTTTTGCTAAAAGTGCATCAAAGTGATCCACAAACAGCGATGGTTTGTGAAAGATTGGTTGATATTGATGAAGGCATGCAAGAGTGGCGATATCGCCATGTGAAAATGGTGGAGCGGACCATAGGTAAAAAGATGGGAACCGGTGGCTCTAGTGGGGTTGATTATTTAAGCTCTACATTGTTTAAGCCAGTATTTGCAGATCTTTGGGAGATTAGATCTCGCTTTTAAATTGATATTTAATTGCTATTTTTTATACTCCATGATGATGAGGTAGGTTTTAGCCATGATTGATCGGGCAAGGTTGGCCGAACTTCGCGCTAGTGAAGAGAAAAGATTTATTGAGCTGCACCCAAAAAGTGGGCAGCTATTTGAGAAGTCAAAAGTAAATATGCCAGATGGGGTTCCCATGTCCTGGATGGCTAAGTGGCCAGGTGCCTATCCAATTTTTGTGGAAGAGGCAAAAGGAGCAACCTTTGTTGATGTTGATGGCAACACATATATAGATTTTTGTTTAGGCGATACCGGCTCAATGACTGGCCACTCACCAGATGCAGTGGTAACTGCAATCAGAGAACAGGCTGGCAAAGGAATGTCGGCTATGTTGCCAACTAAAGATGCATCTGATGTGTCGGCAGATCTTGCTAGCAGATTCAACCTACCGTTTTGGCAATTCACCGTATCGGCCACAGATGCCAATCGACATGCAATTAGATACTCAAGATTAATTACCGGTAAATCAAAGGTAATAGTTATTGATCGTTGCTACCACGGTAGCGTTGATGAAAGTTTTGCTACCTTAGATAAAAAAGGTAAGACAGTTGCCAGAGAGGGCAATATTGGCGCGCCAGTAGATCTGGATCTAACCACCAGAGTTGTGGCGTTTAATGATTTGGCTGGGATGAAGAAAGCACTTGCCAATAATGATGTGGCTGCAATCTTGATGGAGCCAGCGATGACCAATGTTGGCATTGTCTTGCCAGCAGATGGGTACTTAAAAGAGGTAGAAAAACTGGCTAAGAAGTATGACGCCTTACTAATTATTGATGAGACCCACACTATTTCAGTTGGCCCAGGTGGAATGACCGCCCAATTAGGTCTGTGCCCAGATTTTCTCACCATCGGCAAAGCCATTGGTGGGGGTTTTCCAACTGGAGCATTTGGTATGCAAAAGCATGTGGCAGATTCAATTAAAAAGTTAGTTGAGCTTGAGGTGATTGATACCGGGGGTGTGGGGGGTACTCTGGCAGCAAATGCATTATCACTTGCGGCAATGCGAGCATCCTTAAGTAAGGTTTTAACTGCTGAAAATTTTGAACGAATGATAAAGCTAGGAGATCGTTGGGCAGATGGTGTTGAGCAGGCGATTGAGAAATATAAACTTTCCTGGACAGTTAATCGCTTAGGAGCAAGGGCTGAGTACATGTTTGCCCCTACCGCCCCTACAACTGGCAGGCAAGCAGCTGATGCTGGTGATTTTGAGTTAGAGCAATATATTCACCTTAGAATGCTAAATGATGGATTTTTAATTACACCATTTCATAATATGGCTTTGATTAGTCCAGATACCTCTATCAATGATGTTGATGCCCATACACAGGCCTTTGAAAAAATGTGTTCTGATTTAATTAAGTAGTTTTACTTTAAATCAGATATGGATAAATCACTTGAGTTACTGCCAATCAGCCAAGTACCGCAATTTTCTGATCAACCACTTGCTTGGAGCCTTAAATTATGGGCAACTGGGAAGGAGGAGTTTTCAGAGCAAGATTGGCACAATTTTTATGCCAACACAAAAAAATCTGATTACCAAAATTGGGATTTAGCTGGCACCGACCAAGAGCTGCTATTTCTGGCAATGGTAAATGTGGCTGGAAAGCAAGAGGTGGTGGCCTCAATTGGGCTATGTGATTTTGATGATTTTGAGGAGTTAAGAAAGTACAAACCTTGGATTGTGGCATTTGTAGTAAGGCAGGATCTGCGGGGTAGTGGTGTTGGTACCCAGGTGTTGCAATTGATGGAGGGTAAAGCACTTGAGTACGGAATTACACATATCTATCTTTGGACTGAAGGCGAGCGGCAGTTTTATGAAAATCGCGGCTACCAATTCGTTGAGCAGTTGATTAAAAAGGAGCGAGTAATTGATGTTATGGAAAAAAGTCTAAGCAGTTAATCATCTTTTCTTATTTTTTATAACTCTAGTTTCAAACAGGTTGCAAAAATTAGCCATAACTGCCTTTAAATGGACTAGGCGGTGAAGTGGCTTGGCTGGGGCTGCCACAAAGTACGGCTTGGCTGGGGCGGTTGTGCTTGTTTTGCCAGGGGCCTAGGCGCTTAAAGGCCAGCTTGTGCTTACCCACAACTCGTGTCGCTCCCACACAAACCTATAGTGCGGGTTTATAGTTGTCTTTCACAACTTAATAGGCCAAAATCCAGATCCTTCCGGCGTTATCCCACTACCGCATCCCCTGCGAGTAAACCGGAGCTCTTAATTTGGAATATTAAGAAGTGAAAGTCTGCAAAAAGAGTAAATACTGTAAAGGCAATTCCTAACCTTTAGATGCATTTTTCTCATTTTGCGACCCCAATTTTAAGGAGAGCTCATGCAAGTAACCGTTTACACGCTACCTTCCTGTGTGCAGTGTGACACTACGAAGCGGTATTTAGATAAGGGCAAGATCGATTACTCGATCGTGGATCTAAGTACGGATGAAGACGCTTACGAGATGATTAAGGCTCTGGGGTATCAACAGGCGCCAGTTGTAATAGCAGGAGATGAGCATTGGTCAGGCTTTAGACCAGACATGATCTCAAAGCTGTCGGTTGCCTAAAGTAGTCTTGAAATCAACATGCCTAGGATCGTCTACTTCTCCAACGTCTCTGAAAACACAAAGAGGTTTGTTGAGAAGTTAGATCTGCCAGCAGTGCGAATACCACTACAGGCAAGTGAGCAGATTGAGGTGGCCGAGCCCTATGTGTTGGTAACCCCAACCTATGGCAATGGCAAGGATGAGTCCGGGGTACCAAAGCAGGTAATTAAGTTTTTAAATGTTAAGAAGAATCGTGATCTAATAAAAGGAGTAATCGCCGCTGGTAATACAAATTTTGGGGATAAGTATTGCTACGCTGGTGAATTAATCGCCAAAAAATGTAATGTTCCGTTGCTCTACCAATTTGAGCTAATCGGCACCCCACATGATGTAACGACGGTCAAAGAGAGAATGGATTTAATGTGGAAGCAATTTTAATGGAGAAGCCGAAAGACTCGAGCTATAACTACCATGAGCTAAATGCCATGCTCAACCTGTATGGGGCAGATGGCAAAATCCAGTTCGAAAAAGATCGTCAAGCCGCCCGTCAGTACTTCTTAGAGCATGTAAATAAGAACACCGTATTTTTCCATAACTTAAAAGAGCGGTTGGATTATCTAGTTGAGGATGAGTACTACGAAAAAGAGTTACTAGATAAGTATTCATTTGAATTCATCACCAAGATCCACGATTACGCCTATTCATTTAAGTTTAGATTTGAATCCTTCCTTGGCGCCTTTAAGTTTTATACCAGCTACGCGCTAAAGACCTTTGATGGCAATCGCTACTTAGAGCGATTTGAAGATCGAATTGTTATGACCGCCTTATTGCTAGCTGAAGGTGATGAGCAACGTGCAATGACACTAGTTGCTGAGATTATCTCTGGCAGATTCCAGCCAGCAACACCAACATTTTTAAATAGTGGTAAAGCTCAACGCGGTGAACTTGTTTCCTGCTTCTTACTTCGAACCGAAGACAATATGGAATCGATCGCTAGATCTATCAACTCATCATTGCAATTATCAAAGCGTGGTGGCGGAGTTGCACTACTGCTAACAAATATTAGAGAGAGTGGAGCACCGATTAAGAAGATTGAAGGACAATCTTCTGGCGTGATTCCGGTAATGAAGATGTTAGAGGATGCATTTAGCTACGCAAATCAATTAGGAGCTCGCCAAGGAGCAGGAGCGGTTTATTTAAATGCTCATCATCCAGATATTTTAAAGTTCCTAGATACTAAGCGTGAGAATGCTGATGAAAAGGTTCGAATTAAGAGCTTAAGTTTGGGCGTGGTAATTCCAGATATTACTTTGGATCTAGCTAGAACCAATGAGGATATGTATCTGTTCTCACCATATGATGTGGAAAAGGTTTATGGCGTACCAATGAGTGATATCAGCGTCACTGAGAAATACCAAGAGATGGTAGATGATGCCAGAATTCGTAAGTCAAAGATTAATGCTCGAAAATTATTTGAAACTATTGCAGAGCTGCAATTTGAATCAGGTTATCCATATATTGTTTATGAAGATACGGTAAATCGGGACAACCCAATTGCCGGTCGAATCAACATGTCTAACCTATGCTCTGAAATCTTGCAGGTTAATACGCCAACTACCTATAACGAAGATTTAAGTTATAACCAGGTTGGCAAAGATATCTCCTGCAACTTAGGATCATTAAATATTGCCAAGACTATGGATTCACCAAACTTTCCATTAACGGTGGAAGCGGCGATTAGAGCTCTAACTGCCGTATCAGATTTGAGCAATATTGCCTCTGTTACCTCTATAAAAGATGGTAATGATAAGTCCCATGCGATTGGTCTAGGCCAAATGAATCTGCACGGCTACCTAGCTCGTGAGCGAATTCATTATGGATCTGATGAGGGTGTGGATTTTACAAATATTTACTTTTACACAATCTTGTTCCATGCCCTAACGGCATCAAATAAGATTGCAAAAGAGCGAAATAAAACTTTCGTAGGCTTTGAGAAATCAAAGTATGCCTCTGGTGAGTTCTTTAAGAAGTACATTGAAAAAGAGTGGAAGCCAAAGACTGCTCGGGTTGCTCAATTATTTACTGAGTCAAACATTGCAATTCCAACTCAAGATGATTGGAAGGCGCTGAGTGAAGAGATTAAGCAGCACGGTATTTATAACCAGAATCTGCAGGCTGTTCCACCTACTGGTTCAATCTCTTATATAAATAACTCAACTAGCTCAATTCACCCAGTGGCATCAAAGATTGAGATTAGAAAAGAGGGAAAGTTGGGTCGGGTTTACTATCCAGCCCCATATCTAACAAATGATAATTTGGAGTATTACGCAGATGCGTATGAAATTGGTCCAGAGAAAATCATTGCTACCTATGCAGCCGCTACACAACATGTTGATCAAGGGTTATCCCTGACTTTGTTCTTTAAAGATACTGCTACAACTAGAGATATCAATAAGGCACAGATCACAGCTTGGAAGGCTGGGATCAAGACCATCTACTACATTAGAATTAGGCAGATGGCACTAGAGGGAACAGAAGTTTCAGATTGCGTGAGTTGCATGCTATGAGTGATATGTTAATTAGTTCAAGCGAAAGCGATAAGAAGATGAAGTTAGCTAGCAAAATTACCCGTCCGGTTAATTGGAATAAGATCGAAGATCCAATTGATCTTGAGGTATGGAATCGCCTGACCTCTAACTTCTGGTTGCCCGAAAAAGTTCCGCTATCTAATGACATTCCATCTTGGGCCACATTGCGACCAGAGGAACAATCTTTAACCATGCGAGTATTTACTGGTCTTACATTGTTAGACACCATTCAAGGCACTGTGGGTGCGCTGACCTTGATTCCAGATGCATTAACAATGCATGAGGAGGCGGTATATACCAATATCTCATTTATGGAATCAGTTCATGCCAAGAGTTACTCTTCAATATTTTCAACTCTTAGTGCAACTGCTGAAATTGATGACGCATTCAGATGGTCAGAAGAGAATGTGAATTTACAGCGTAAGGCTGAGATTGTTTTGAATTACTACCGAGGCGATAATCCATTAAAGCGCAAAGTAGCATCCACTCTGCTTGAGTCATTCCTGTTTTACTCTGGCTTTTATCTACCTATGTACTGGTCATCTAGAGCTAAATTAACTAACACCGCTGATCTAATTCGTTTAATTATTCGCGATGAAGCAGTTCATGGTTATTACGTTGGCTATAAGTTCCAGAAAGGTATGGAGTTAGAAACTCCTGCCTATCGCGCAGAGATTAAGGCTTATACCTATGACTTACTACTTGAGTTATATGAAAATGAGATTAAGTACTCAGCAGATCTTTATGATCCACTAGGACTTACCGAGGATGTTAAACACTTCCTACATTACAACGCTAACAAAGCTTTGATGAATCTAGGTTTTGAAGCACTCTTCCCACATGAGAGTACTCAGGTAAATCCTGCGATTATGTCTGCCTTATCGCCAAATGCAGATGAGAATCATGACTTCTTCTCTGGCTCAGGCTCTTCATATGTAATTGGAAAGCACGAGGCAACAAAAGATGAAGACTGGGAGTTCTAACCCAGATTTTCAAATTAGAATTTATTCACCAATCTTGGTGAAATAAGTTCTAACGGTAGCCTTGTGATTAATCTAGATAATAACCAAGTTGGTTTTATCCTCTCACTTCTTGCGGCCCTTGCCACCATGATTGGTTGGGTAATAGTTGCGGTTAGAAAAAATCTATCTCAATACTTAGTTGCCGCCTCTTTGCTAGTTGCAGCAGCGGCGATGATTTTACTTAGCGCCTTTGAACTAATCCCAACTGCAAATAAAGTCGGATTATCCAGTGGTTCGATAATTTTATGGCTAGTAATTGGTGTATTGGTTGTTTTAGCTCTGAGATTTTTATCAGATAAATTAGATATGGCAGGTAGTAAGTTAGAAAAATCAGCCATATTGGTTGCCGCAGCCCTGACTTTGCACAATTTTCCAGAGGGCTCAGTTGCAATATCAACTGCAATTGTTGATTTTCAATCTGGATTAGTAGCAGCCTTAGCCATATCACTACACAATATTCCAGAAGGGCTAGCAATAGCTGTAACTGCCATTGCCGCTGGCATGAGTTCAAAGAAAGTATTTGCGTTAGTTGCAGCTGCCACAGTTGCTGAAATTTCTGGAGCAGCTGTAGTGCTTTATGAGAGTGCGGCTTTGTCAGAAATTTTAGTAGCAAAGTTGCTAACACTAGTTGCTGGCATTATGTTCACAGTTGCAATAACTGAATTAATCCCACATGGTTTAAGCTCATTGAAGGCGAGTAGGAAAAAGCCTAAATTAGATTAAGAAAAAAATCACTTTTATATACTTAATTACTTATCTTTCTTTGGTCTAACAATCATCTCATCTTTGCTAATTCTATTTGCTTGAAATTGATTAACGGGTGAGTTGCTTGGGTATCCAATGGCTAGCCCACATAGCAACCGGTAATCTTTCGAAATATCAAACTCTTTGCGAATAGCATCATCCCAAATATTCACCGCTCCCTGCGCACATGTGCCAAGTCCATGAGCGTGGGCTGAGAGCATTAAATTTTGCATCATTAAACCTGCATCAGATGCGGCGTAGACATGAAGACTTTTATGGATATAAATAAACAACTCAACTGGGGCGCCAAAGAATGCATAGTTCTTACCCCACTGCTTATCTCTGGCTTCACGATCACCGCGCTTAACACCAAATAATTCGTATAGCTCCTTGCCAACTCTTTGTGCTCTGGGTCGAAGCTCTGCCACATATGGTTTAACAATTGTTCGATTGCTAGTTGGCAGACCATATCTTGAGTAAAGCAGGCGCAGTTTGTTCTTAATTCCCTTACGCATTATCTTTGATAGAACACCCCAGCGAGATAAAAACTCATTACTAATTCGATCCCTAACATCACCAGTTGCTATTGCAACTTTGAAAGGGCGAGTATTAGACCAACTTGGAGCGGTTAGTGAGTCAGTAAGAATTTGATCCAGTATCTCTTGTGGCACTGGAGTAGGTAAGAAATCTCTAGTGCTCCGCCTTGAAGCTAAAAACTCAGATACCCATTTTGCGTCATGCTCATTTGAATTCACCGGATGAGTCTAACTCTTAAGTTTCAAAGCGATAGCTATCTACCACCATTATTTATAAGGCTAATTTAGGTATGAGATAAATTCTTCACGTTTTTCTACCAGGTGCTTGTACTGCAACATCTCAGGGGAAAGGGTGGCTAAAGTCTTGGCAAATTGCTCAGCAGCAACTGGATCCGACTTAATCCATTTAAGTGGCTCACTTCGATTTCGAATAGTAAACAAAATATATTTTCCATTTTCTAATGCGGTCAGGGTTTGTCGTTCAGTGCGCCACCAGTAATTTTCAACTGAGGCTGGACTGGATTTATAAACTGGTTCATGAAGCAGAGATGTCTCATGAAGTGACCAGTTTTTACGCCAAACCGGTCGATCTGGCTTTATCTTATTAAAAGTATCAGTCATAAATGGTTGCAATGCTTGGTTATAACCTGGGACCGGGGTGTGAATCTGGTCTAAATTTTTGCCAATTTTTTCTAACAGATTCCATCTGGATGGGAAAATAACCACGGCTGCTACCAACTGCCAAGCATCGTTTTTAAATTGAAGTAAACACAGATCTTCGGCAATAACTCGCGATAGTTGAACAAGTGGATTATCTTCGGCAAGATCAACTGTAATTTTGGACTCCAGGTGAGTAATTTTTGAATCACTCACCTCATATTGCGGGTGAAATTTCGCCAGATTTTCGACAATCTTGGATACAAAGTAATCAATTGCAACATTATGGCCAGGCTGAATTTGAACAACTTGATTTCGATTCTCAATCAATATCTTGCCGCGATCAGTTAGTTGATCAACTAGATCTGACCCACCTTCAATCCAATTAGCAGGATCAAGTTCTCTAAGCCCCATACTCAACCGAAATGGTTTTCCATCAGATGTAGGCGGATAGGCAAATTGGTTATTCATATGGCTTAAGTATGGTGGACGATACTGGGATCGAACCAGTGACCCCTTCCATGTCAAGGAAGTACGCTACCGCTGCGCTAATCGTCCGTTTAGTTAAAGTCTACTAGCGACCGAAATCATCCTCAATTCGTTCAATGTCATCTTCACCAAAGTAGGTTCCGGTTTGAACCTCAATAAAAATCAATTCAACTTGGCCGGTGTTACTTATTCTATGGAGAGATCCTTGTGGAATTTCGATTACAGAGCCGCGGGTGACATGGTGAATCTTTCCATCCAGTGTTACCTCACCGCTTCCATCGGTGATATACCAATGCTCACTTCTTTTACTATGCCTTTGGTAGGACAGACGCTTGCCAGCTAAGACATGAATTGATTTCACTTTATATGTGGCACCTTCTTGTAGTACCTCATAACGTCCCCATGGGCGCTCGGATTTTTCTAGCATGAAAGTACTTTAACCCTTAAACTACATAGGTGAGTAATTTTTCTGCCAAACCCACCAAATTGCCTTCAAACCAATTTGATCATTTTTATAAGGGTGGGTATCGGATTGGCAAGCTACGCAACGGACCGGGTGGCCCAATGCGACCTGAGGAGTGGATAGGTTCAACCACCACCCGCTTTGGTGAAACCGAAAATGGGCTTTCAAAATTACCTTCGGGCAAACTTCTTAAAGATGAGATTAATTCAGACCCCACCTCATGGCTTGGGCAAAAACATCTGGAAAAGTTTGGTACATCAACTGAAGTGTTAGTTAAGTTATTAGATCCAGATCAAAGATTGCCAGTCCATTACCATCCAGATCAAAAGTTTGCGAAAGAAAAACTACAACTCAATCATGGTAAGACTGAAGCGTGGATTGTGTTAGATGCTCCTGCGGGGGCTCGCGTTGGCGTTGGTTTCAAAGAATCTATGAAGAAAAATCAAGTTGCCCAGTTAGTAAAAGATCATGACTCAACTGGCTTACTTAACTCATTAGAGTTTAAAAATGTTAGGGCAGGGGATGCAGTTTTTGTGCCAGCAGGGGTGCCACATGCAATTGAGGCTGGAATCTTTGTGCTGGAGCTACAGGAGCCAACTGATCTTTCAATCTTATTAGAATGGGATGGCTTTGCAGTTGATGGCGACAAAGATGGACATTTAAATCTTGGCTTTGATACCGCATTAGATGCACTCCTACTAGATCCCTTGTCGCAAGAGCAGCAATTACAGATAGTAAGTAGGTTTGAACAAAACGAAGCAGCCTCACACCAAATATTTAAATCAGTAGCAGATAATTTTTTTAGGGCAGATTATTTGACTGGAGATAGTAAAAAGATCGAGCCTGGATTTGGATTATTTCTCGTTTTAACAGGGGATGGGGTTATGAATTTTGGAAATGGCGAAAAGCTTGGTGTAAGTACTGGAGATGCCGTAGTGATTCCATATGCAGCCGGAGATTTTTCAATTGAAAACTGCGCTGGAATTCTTTCTCGTCCACCTAAAGCTTAAAAAATCTTTGGAGGTCGGAACGGGATTTGAACCCGTGTAGCGGGATTTGCAGTCCCGAGCCTCGCCTCTCGGCCATCCGACCTAGCTTTATATGAATAAACTTTTTCTAAATACTTCTTCTTATGGAGCGGACGACCGGGTTCGAACCGGCGACCTGAACCTTGGCAAGGTTCCGCGCTACCAACTGCGCTACGTCCGCATGTTGCGAGGGTGAAATCTATCGCATTATGCCATTGTGCGCACAATCTAATTGATTTAACCTGCAAAAAGAGCGGTTGGCGGTAGCGTTCAAACATGGAAATCTCAGAATCAATCTTTTGGATGGGCAACAGATTGGCAACAAATTGCGTCGAGATTTCTAAAGATCCAGCAGATTTAAGTAAGCCTGGTTTTTGGGTAGTAGTTAATACCTTCGAGGGTGATTGGTTTTGCGCCAGGTTTACAGATGTTCAAGATGCACCATTGCCAATTTCACCGTGGGCAGGCATCGATGGCAAGTGGCATAGTTCTCAATCTCAAACTAGCTATGAAGCAAATGTTCACCAGATAAAAGAATTGATTGCCAAAGGAGAGATTTATCAAGTAAATCTCTGTCGAGTTCTAAGTAATGATTGCGATCAATCACTTCTTGGCTTGGCAAATTTGTTACAAAAATCAAATCCCGCACCTTACGCCAGTTACCTATCTTTGCCGGGATTGGAGATCGCATCTGCCTCACCAGAATTGTTCCTACAACGCAGTGGTGATCAGATTAAATCCACTCCGATAAAGGGGACCGCTTTGGAAGATAATTTTGGTGAAAAAGATAAGGCTGAAAATGTAATGATTGTTGATTTAATGCGTAATGATTTTGGAGCAATTTGCCAACCTGGATCTATCGATGTGCCGAGATTGTTGGCCAGTGAATCTCACCCAGGATTATTTCACTTAGTTTCAGATATCACTGGAGTTCTAAAATCAAACCAAAGCTGGCAAGAGATTTTGACCTCATTACTTCCCGCTGGATCAATTAGTGGCGCTCCTAAGTCATCGGCGATAAAGGTGATTAGCCAGATTGAAAAAAGTGAGCGAGGTCCATACTGCGGCGTAATTGGGTGGATCGAAAATAACCAAGCTCTTCTTTCGGTAGGGATAAGAATTTTTTGGTCTAAGCAGGATGGTCAAATAAATTTTGGTACTGGTGCAGGAATTACCTGGCAGAGTGATCCTAATAGTGAGTGGGAAGAGACTGAGTTGAAAGCAAAACGATTAATCTCAATTGCTGATGGGGTTAGGGTATGAAGTTAGTTGTTAACGGGCAGATCCAAAGTGATTTAACAAAATTGCCCTATTCAGATTCGCTAATTCGAGGTGATGGTCTATTTGAAACAATGTTGGCTATCGATGATAAACCTGTTGCCCTAGATCGCCATTTAGCCAGAATTGAAAAGTCGGCAGCTATCTCTTTGCTTACCCTTCCGGCATTAATCGATATTCAGCTCGCAATTACCGCTGTCTTAGAAAATCAGATTGGGAAATCAAAACTTCGATTAGTGGTGTTAAGTGATGGTAATTGGTTTATCTCCTGCCAGCCTCTATCGGAAGAGAGTGCTAGCACCTCACTTACTAGGTTTGATACTCCAGTTTTTTCCAAGGATTACTTAAATACTGTTAAGTCCACCTCTTATGCTCGTTCACTTTTGGCAGTTAGATATGCTAAATCTCTGGGCTTTGATGATTGTCTATTTATAAACGAGGCAGGATTTGTTGTTGAAACTGGTTTTTCTAACCTATTGGTACTAAATAACTCAAAATGGGTTACTCCGGCTTTAACTACGGGTTGCTTACCTGGTATCACCAGAGAGTTATTGATCAAATGGTTTGATGTAAGTGAGATTGAGATCTCTTTTGATGAATTGCTTACTTCGCAAGCGGTGTATGTAACCTCATCTCTTAGATTGATTCAACGAGTCAATAGAATTGAAAGTAGATCATTTAGCGAGAATTCACTTGGAAAAGAGTTAATTAGCCAATTTAATCAAAGGTTGTTTAGTAACATTAACCCATGAGTCCAATTGTAAAACGAGTCTTAGTTGGTTTTGTTGGTGGCTTGATTACTTTAATTGGCGTAGTTGCACTGGTAGCGCCAGGACCTGGCTGGTTGATTATCTTCACTGGACTTGGAATTTTGGCATCAGAGTTTGCTTGGGCCGCTCGAGTCCTAACCTCAGCAAAGGGTGTGGCATCAAGAGCTGCTGATGCTGCAAAAATACAAAAAAAGCACCAACTCCTTATTTTTGCAGGTCTATCTTTAGCCTCCCTATTATTCTTAGTTATTTGGTACGAATACCTACGTTAATCGCCCGGCTTTTACCGCCACTTTGCTAACCTAGCGTTATGTCTGTCCAAATCAAGATTACTCTCGATGGTAAAGCTGTAGCTATTGATGCTGATAAACGACCGACCCATCTATTTGAGGAGCAAAGCAATGTTGTGGTTTGTCGAATTAATGGCGAACTAAAAGATTTATGGAGTGAATTAAAAGAGGCAGATATAGTCGAGTCGGTGAGCATTGACTCACCCGATGGTTTAAATGTATTGCGTCATTCAACTGCTCATGTTTTGGCTCAAGCAGTGCAGGAAGTTTTCCCAGAGACTAAGTTAGGTATTGGTCCGCCAATCAGAGATGGTTTTTACTACGACTTTGACCCCAAAAATCCTTTTACCCCTGCAGATCTAGAAAAACTAGAGAGTGCAATGCGTAAAATCATTAAAGCAGGTCAGCGCTTTAAGCGTCGAGTAATAAGTGAGAAAGATGCTTTAGCAGAGTTAAAGAGTGAGCCATATAAGTGCGAGTTAATTGGTTTGAAATCTGGCTCAATTGAGGGTGATTCATCGGTTGAGGTAGGTGGAGCTGAATTAACTATTTACGACAATTTAGGTAGAGATGGCAAAGCTGTTTGGAGTGATCTTTGCCGTGGTCCTCACCTACCATCCACTAAACAAATACCAGCTTTCAAACTAATGCGGGCAGCAGGTGCTTATTGGCGAGGTTCAGAAAAAAATCCAATGTTACAAAGAATTTATGGCACAGCCTGGCAAAACCAAGAGGCACAAGATGCATATCTGTATTTGTTAGAAGAAGCAGAAAAGCGCGATCATCGAAAATTAGGAGCAGAGTTAGATTTATTCTCATTTCCAGAAGAGATTGGATCAGGACTTGCAGTTTTTCATCCCAAGGGTGGAATTATTCGAAGAGCGATGGAGGATTATTCTCGAAAACGCCACGAAGAAGAGGATTACCAATTTGTTTACTCACCACACTTAACCAAGGCGGCCTTGTTTGAAACAAGTGGTCACTTGCAATGGTATGCCGATGGTATGTATCCGCCGATGGAAATGGATGAAGAGTTTCATGCAGATGGAACCTTAAAAAAGGCTGGTCAAAAGTATTACATGAAGCCAATGAACTGCCCATTTCACAACTTAATTTACAAATCCTCGCCAAAATCTTATCGCGATCTACCGCTGAGATTGTTTGAGTTCGGAACTGTTTATCGATATGAAAAGTCTGGAGTTGTGCATGGTATAACTCGGGCACGTGGATTTACTCAAGATGATGCCCATATCTATTGCACAAAAGAGCAAATGGCTGGGGAGCTAGATTCATTACTTACATTTGTGTTAAATCTATTGCGCGATTACGGCCTCTCAGATTTTTACCTGGAGCTATCTACTCGCAACCCTGAAAAATCGGTTGGCGATGATCAGGATTGGCAGAGTGCAACTGATGCGCTAAGACTGGCAGCAGATAAACAGGGATTAGAGTTAGTTCTAGATCCTGGCGGTGCAGCATTTTATGGGCCGAAGATTTCAGTTCAAGCTCGAGATGCAATTGGTCGCACCTGGCAGATGTCCACCATTCAAGTAGATTTCCAATTACCACAGAGGTTTAACTTAGGTTATGCAGCATCTGATGGCACAATCAAACAACCGGTAATGATTCATCGAGCACTATTTGGATCAATCGAGAGATTTTTTGGTGTGTTAACTGAACATTACGCTGGAGCTTTCCCACCATGGCTGGCACCAGTACAAGTTAGAGCGATTCCAGTAGCTGATTCTTTTGCGCCTTATTTGTCTGATGTAGTTAAGAAGTTTAAAGCATCTGGAATTAGAGCAGATATTGATACCTCAGATGATCGCATGCAAAAAAAGGTACGAAATGCCCAAATGGAGAAAGTGCCCTTTATGATGATCGCAGGTGAGGAAGATCAGAATGTAAATGCTGTTTCATTTAGATATCGAAATGGTGAGCAGAAAAATCAGATTCCAATAGATCAAGCAATAGCTGAAGTTTTAGCTGCTGTTAAAGAGCGCAAACAAATTTAAATGACAGATCAATCAATTTCAGGCGGTGCTGGTATGCCAGATAGCTGGCAAAGACTGTGGGCTCCGCATCGCATGTCATATCTTGAGGGTGAAAATAGACCCTTACCTGGCAATGAAATCGAATGCCCATTTTGTCGAATTCCAAATTTACCTGATGAGGAAGCATTGATTGTTGCCAGAGGCGATCAAGCTTATGTAGTAATGAATCTCTATCCTTACAACGCAGGTCATTTATTAATTTGTACCAACCGACATGTGGCTGAGTTGCCTGAGTTAACAGAAAGTGAGCGCAATGAGATTTCAGATCTCACCGTACATGCAATGAAAGTGCTACGAAAAGCTAGTAAGGCTGTTGGTTTTAATATTGGTATTAATCAGGGCAGTGTTTCTGGAGCTGGAATTGCAGGTCACTTTCATCAACATATCGTTCCAAGATGGGCAGGGGATGCTAACTTCATGCCAATCATTGGAAAAACTAAAGTTTTACCCCAATTACTTCAGGAAAGTAGATCCTTACTGGCTGCTGGCTGGGATCATATTTAAAAATCTTTTGACTTCATCCACTCCTAAATTATTTTTTAACATCAACGGAATGGCGGGAATTACCAGGCCATGAACAAATTGTTCCCAGCCACCTTCAAGTAATGCAGATGACAATTCTTCTTTAAACTCTGATATTAATTCTCGATGTTCAGTCTCGCTAGCAAGTTGAACCACTTTTTCCGATGAATAATCAGTGATCATTTGATCCTCTAAATTTATCAATGCACTTGGTTCACCATTGTCTGAATGCAAAACTAAATAGGGAGTTAGTACCGGCTCTAACATTTTTCCAATGATTGCACTCATATCTTCAAAGTCGACATCGCCAGTTTCAAAATCAATTACCACGACAATCGTTGGAATATAGAGTTCCCTGAATGTGCTCCAATTTGCGACCACTTTTGGATCAATTCCAGTTTTCGCACTAGCAACTATTACAACTACATCAGCGGTAATAAGTTGCGGATTATCGATCTCGGCCACTGGTAAGCCAAGTGCTACAGAAATCTGGTGATTCTCAGGAGATATTCCGAGAATAAACCGTGCGTTAATTAGGCTACTCATCATTGGTAAGCCTACGATGGGAATTATGTTACAGCGCTCATTACGGGATCCTGTCGCCAGAATAATTCAACCATTTGTTAGATTTCTAGTGAAGATAGGCATAACAGCAAACATAATCTCTACTTTAGGTGGCTTAGGTTCTACGATCGCTGCCCTTTACTTTTTTTCTAAAGGTGAGTTTTTTATTGGGGTACTCGTAGTTGCATTTTTTGTTTTGTTTGATTTATTTGATGGTGCTGTGGCGCGAGCTTCTCAAAGTGGGGAGAGCAAATGGGGAGCACTTTTAGATTCAACACTTGATCGAATCAGCGATGCTGCAATATTTATTGGTGGACTACTTTTCTTTCTTAAAACCTCAGATAGCCTAACCGTTATTTTTTTGATCGCAGCTACTGCATCTTTTCTAGTCTCATATGTAAAGGCACGAGCAGAATCTTTAAGCATTAAATGTGACGGTGGCATTGCTGAAAGAAGTGAACGATTAGTTATTGTGTTAGTGGCTTATGGTTTACATGGACTAGGCCTGAACTATGCCATGGCAATTGGCATGTGGCTGGTAGCTATACTTTCAATTGTCACAGTAATACAAAGGATGATGATTGTATATAAAGCGGTGAAGTGATGTATTTGTTTTATCTTTTAGCCTGGAAAATTATCGGACTATTGCCTGAAAAATTGGCTTACAAATTAGCGAATAGAATTGCTGATTTTGCTTACCGGAAAGATGGTAAGGGTGTCCGTCGATTGAGAAGTAATTATCGGCGAGTGATGCCAAGTATTTCTGAGTCTGAGCTTTCAAATTTAACTAAATTAGGTATGAGGTCATATTTAAGATATTGGTTTGATACATTTCGATTGAATAAATGGAGCAAAAATCGAATTATTGACACAACTACTGTTATTCGCGAGGAACTTCTGAGAGAAAGTATTGAATCAAAGCGCGGCTGCATCGTGGCATTGCCACACGCAGGTAATTGGGATCATGCAGCTGCATATTTTTGCTCTACAGGAATTACCCTAACTGCCGTTGTGGAGAAACTTAAGCCAGAAGCAATATTTAAAAGATTTTTGGATTATCGGCAAAGCATTGGTATTGAGCCGATTAGTCACGAAGAAAAAACTATTCCAATCTTGCTGGAGCGATTAAAGAGTGGAAAATTAGTAGCTCTAGTGGCAGATAGAGATATGTCGCGCAGTGGAATTGAAGTTCAATTTCTAGGTGGTACGGCGAAAATGCCGGCTGGCCCGGCAATATTGGCTTTGCAATCAGGCTCACCATTAATAACAGCCTATATTCGATATTTAGAGAAAGGTATCGAAATTACATTTGATGAAACGATAAAATTGCCCTCTACCGGTGATGAAAGTGAAAATATAAGATTAGTAACCCAATCTATGGCAGATAATTTTGCGAAGAGAATTAAAGATTCACCGGTTGATTGGCATATGTTGCAACGGATTTGGATAGATGAGAAAAATTAGAATCGGAATGGTCTGTCCGTACGGTTGGGATACACCAGGTGGGGTTCAGACCCATATGAAAGATTTAGCTGAATATTTAATAGGTGAAGGTCACTATGTTTCAGTACTAGCACCAATTAGTGATGAAAGCGCTGTGCATGAAAATTATGTTGTTAATGCTGGAAAACCTATTTCTATCCCTATGAATGGATCTGTAGCAAGAGTTCTTTTTGGGCCTATAGCAAGTTCAAGAGCTAAGCAATGGATTGCTTCTGGTGATTTTGATTTACTTCATCTACATGAACCAGCAATTCCATCCCTGTCACTATTGGCTTGTTCTGCCGCTGAAGGTCCACTAGTTGGCACGTTTCATGTTTCAACCTCAAAAAAGAAAGCTATATATGCCATCGGTCCAATTCTTGAACCTATCGTTGAAAAATTAACAGCACGTATTGCCGTTAGTGAATTGGCTAGATCTACCCTTAAAGACCACTTTGACACAGATGCAGTAGTAATTCCCAACGGAATTGATGGACAAAAGTATGCAAACGCTCAAATAATTGATGAGTATCACAGCAAAAACACTATTGGGTTCATGGGTAGATTTGAAGAACCACGAAAAGGTTTACAAGTTTTGCTTGATTCATTGGCAATAGTTTCTAGATTTATACCAGATGCTAAAGTTTTAATTGCAGGTCCTGGAGATAGTCAGGCGATACTAAAGGAAATTAATCCTCAGTTAAGAGGGCGAATTAAATTTATAGGTCGACTCAGTGATGATCAAAAGGCTAGTTTCCTAAAATCTGTTCCGATTTATGTTGCTCCAAATACAGGGGGAGAATCATTTGGAATTATTTTAACCGAGGCTTTATCGGCTGGAACCGCGGTGATTGCTAGTGATATTCCAGCTTTTAAATCTACCCTTGAGAATGGAGAGATTGGAGCTTTATTCAAAAATGAGGATTCAGCTGATCTTGCAAGAGTGATCGTTAGTTTGCTGCGAGATGAGGAACGCCGTAAAGAACTAGCAACTAAAGGAAGATTGAGCGCTCAAAAATATGATTGGCAAGTAGTTGCCGAGCAAATTGAAAGTGTTTATGAGATGGCAATTGCCGGAGGGCAAAGAGTTACTCTTTCTTCTGAGAATAAGTTTTGGAGTCGAAGATGAATCTAGAAACGCTACTAACTCTCCTTGCCATTGTAATTATTGGTTGGTACCTATCCTTTTTAGCTTCAAGATTAGACCGATTACATCATCGGGTTGAAACTTCTTGGGCGACATTGGATTCACTTTTGCAACAACGAGCTGCCCTTGCTCAGCAAATTGTGGCCGAGTCCAATCTTGATCCAGCAACAGCTTACTTAATTTCTACCTCAGCAATCTCAGCCCGTAAAGCAAATATAATTGAAAGGTCTGCAGCTGAGAGCGTTCTTTCAGAGTCATTAAAACTTGTGCAAAATTCAGCTCAGGATAATTCACTCGAGCTTCCTTCTGAGCTTTTGGTTGAGCTTTCAGATATTACAAACAAGGTAAAAATGGCTATCAATATTCACTTAGAAGCAGTAAATGCAACTAGAAATGTACGCTCGAAGATATTTATTAGATTATTTAGGTTAGCTGGTAAAGCACCGTTACCTGTCCGATACGAATTTGAAGATGACTCATTATGAGACTAGTCCGAAAGTTTTTTCTTATTACTTCACTCGTAGTAGTGCTGGCATCAATTGCTGGATTAACTGATCTGACTGAAATCACCAACAAGCCAGAGATCGAACGCAATGTATTTAATGGCTTACCAGGAGAGAATAATCAAATTCTAGTTGTCAAAATTGATGATACTAAGATTGCACACCCTCAAATTGGTATTGCAGATGCAGATATTGTTTATGTTGAACAAGTCGAGTCTGGTTTAACTCGGCTTGCTGCTATCTTCTCATCAGAGCTACCACCACTTATTGGGCCGGTAAGAAGTGCACGAATCTCTGATATTGAATTGTTGGCACAATTTGGCAGAGTTGGATTTGCATACAGTGGGGCACAGTCAAAATTACGACCTGTACTTGCAGAGGCAAATTTAGAAAATCTTTCGGCTGAACGAAATCCACCTAGTATTTATGGTAAGGATCCAAATCGACCTGGTCCTGTGAATATGATTTTAAAACCAGATTTGCTTTTAGAGCGAGCCAACGCAAGAGAGGCAACCGTCATTGATAGTCCGGTAACTGCTCCTTGGGTATTTGGTGATCAACAGGAAAGTTTAGTTCAGGCAAGTCAGGTTGAAATAAAATGGCCAAATGCAACTTATAGACTCAAATGGAGTGTAGAGCAAGAGAAGTATTTAATTTATTTTGGTGATTCGCCAAATTTGGATGCATCAGGCGAGCATCTTTTTGCTGACACTGCAGTTATTCAGTTGGTTTCAATTACACCTTCGATTTATGGCGATAAATTTGGCGGCGTCACACCGTTTAGCAAGACAACGGGTATTGGTAAAGCAATTTTGTTGCGAGATGGTTTCAGTCATGAAATATCTTGGGAACGCGAGAGTGAAGAAGATGTAACAACCTGGCGCAGATCAGATGGTGAAGTCGCTAATTTCAAGCCAGGTCGAATATGGGTATTTCTTACAGATCAAATGCCAAAAATTACCCCTTAGTTACGCTTATGGTGTGAGCGGGGCTTCATATTTAATGTCTTTATGGCTTGAGAATAATTAGTACAATTAGAGGCTAGGCACAAACAAGGAGTTGGAATGTCCAAGGAAACAGGCACAGCACGAGTAAAGCGCGGCATGGCAGAAATGCTTAAAGGCGGCGTAATTATGGATGTTGTAAATGTTGAGCAGGCGAAGATTGCAGAAGACGCTGGTGCAGTAGCAGTAATGGCACTAGAGCGCGTTCCTGCTGATATTCGTGCCCAAGGTGGAGTTGCTCGCATGTCAGATCCTGACATGATCGCTGCTATTCAAGAGGCGGTATCAATTCCAGTTATGGCTAAAGCTCGAATTGGTCATTTTGTTGAAGCGCAAGTTTTGCAATCACTCGGTGTTGACTACATTGATGAATCAGAGGTTTTAACTCCAGCAGATTATGCAAACCATATTGATAAGTGGAATTTCACAATTCCTTTCGTCTGTGGTGCAACCAATCTAGGTGAGGCATTAAGAAGAATTAATGAAGGTGCAGCAATGATTAGATCAAAGGGCGAGGCTGGTACCGGAGATGTCTCTAATGCCACGACCCATATGCGCTCAATCTCTTCTGAAATTCGAAGACTAACTTCTATGAGAGAAGATGAATTATTTGTGGCTGCGAAAGATATGCAAGCGCCTTATGAATTAGTGAAAGAAGTTGCTAGTACCGGAAAATTGCCAGTCGTACTTTTTACAGCAGGTGGAATTGCTACACCAGCTGATGCTGCAATGATGATGCAATTAGGTGCCGACGGAGTATTTGTAGGTTCTGGAATATTTAAATCAGGCGATCCTGCAAAACGAGCTGCAGCATGTGTTAAAGCAGTAACTTACTTCACTGATCCAAAGGTAATCGCAGATGTATCAAGAGGGCTAGGAGATGCAATGGTTGGAATTAATGTTGCAGATATCCCAGTTCCTCACCGGCTTGCGGAGCGGGGCTGGTAATTGTGAAAATTGGAGTTCTCGCACTCCAAGGTGATGTTCGTGAGCATATTCAGTCACTAAGTGACTGTGGTGTCGATGCCCTTGCAGTAAAAACTAAGCAGGAGATCGAGAGTATTTCTGCATTAGTAATTCCTGGTGGAGAGTCGACAACTATTTCAAAGTTAGCCAGATCTTTTGATCTATTTGATGTCATTAAAGACAGAATACGAAATGGCATGCCCACTTACGGATCCTGTGCGGGAATGATTTTATTAGCCAACAAGGTTGAAGATGCAATAGATGGTCAAGAAAGTTTTGGTGGTATCAACATGGTCGTGCGTCGAAATGCTTTTGGTAGGCAGGTTGACTCTTTTGAGACAGATCTTAAATTTAAAGGAATTACAGAGCCAAAGGTGCGTGCTGTTTTTATAAGGGCACCATGGGTGGAGTCAGTCGGTAGTGAGGTTGAAGTTCTAGCAGAGATTACTGATAGTTTTGGCGTTAACCACCCGGTTGCAGTGCGGCAAGCAAATTTGTTAGCGACATCTTTTCATCCAGAACTTACTGGCGATAATCGTGTTCATAGATTTTTTGTAGAAAATATCTGTAGACAGTTAGCAACTTTTTAAAGGAAACTATCATGAGTGGTCATTCCAAGTGGGCAACAACTAAACACAAGAAAGCAATAATTGATTCTAGGCGGTCCAAAAATTTTGCCAAGTTAATCAAGTCAATTGAGGTTTCCGCGCGTACGGGCGGTGCTGACATTTCGGGAAACCCAACTTTGTTTGATGCGATTGCTAAAGCGAAAAAGAACTCAGTGCCTGCAGATAATATTGATCGTGCGGTAAAACGCGGCGCTGGTCTTGAGACTGGTGGCAAAGAGTGGGAAACAATTATGTATGAAGGTTATGCAGCAGGTGGGGTTGCGTTACTTATTGAGTGCTTATCAGATAATAGAAATCGGGCTGCATCAGAGGTCAGGGTTGCTGTAACACGCAATGGTGGCAATATGGCTGACCCAGGATCGGTTTCATATTTGTTTAATCGAAAAGGTGTTGTATTAGTTTCAAAAGATAAGGGCAAAATAACTGAAGATTCTTTGCTTGAGGTGGTATTAGATGTAGGCGCTGAAGAGGTGAATGACTTAGGGGAGTCATTTGAAATAGTTTCTTCACCCTCTGATTTAGTAGCGGTTCGAACTTCCCTACAGAGTGCTGGAATTGACTATGACTCTGCCGAATCCTCATTCTTGCCAACTATGTCAATCCCAATTGATGGCGATACTGCCAAAAAAGTTTTTGAATTAATTGAGGCAATTGAAGAGCTAGATGATGTACAGAATGTATATGGCAACTTCGATGTTTCAGATGAAGTGATGGCGAGCCTGAATTAATAAGTAATTCCGGCTGATTAGGATTTCTCCTATGCGCGTTTTAGGGATTGATCCAGGCTTAACTAGATGTGGGATAGGTGTGGTTGACTCTACTGCGCCACAAAAATTACAGATGGTAGGCGTTGGTGTTATTAAAACTGACCCCGAGGCGCCATTGGAATATAGATTGCTAGAACTTGAGAAAGAGTTAATTATTTGGATTAAAGAATATAAGCCAGATGTAATTGCGATTGAAAGAGTTTTTTCACAGCTGAATGTAAGGACTGCAATGGCTACTGGCCAGGCAGCAGGTGTAGCACTTTTGCTTGCTGCTAAAAATTCTATTCCGGTGGGAATTCACACACCCAGTGAGGTCAAGGCTGCTGTTACTGGATCTGGCCGAGCCGACAAGAAACAAGTGGCTCAAATGGTAAAAAGGTTGTTAAAACTAAAAGAGATGCCAAAACCAGTTGATAGTACTGATGCTTTAGCCCTTGCAATCTGCCATCATTGGCGAGGTGTTGGTAATGCTCGATTAGCTGCTGCAAAGAAAAAGGCGACAAAAAAACGATGATTAGTTCGATTTCTGGGATAGTTAAATCTATCTCACTTAACTCTGTAGTTGTAGAGGTAGGTGGAGTTGGTATTTTAATTCAGGTTCCAAACCGGGTAGCAATTTCATTGAGTGCTGGAGCTACAGCTAGTTTCCATACATATCTTGTTGTTCGTGAAGATGCATTAATTTTATTTGGCTTTACTGATCTAATTGATAGAGATTTTTTTGAGTTACTCCTTTCAGTAACTGGTATTGGACCAAAGGTTGCACAAGCAATTTTGTCAGGCTCTGACTCAGCAACAATTGCTACGGCAATTTCATCTAGTAATTTAAAAACCCTTGAATCTTTCCCTGGATTAGGAAAAAAGGGGGCCCAGCGATTAGTTCTTGAACTTAAGGATAAAGTGGCTGGCTTTGCTTCTAAGAATGCTAATAAGAGCTTGTCAGTTGGTAATCAAGTTGAAAATGCATTACAAGGTTTAGGGTATTCAGCTAAGGATGCCGCGAACATGGTTTCGCAGGTGTTGAGTGGTGATGGAAAAGAGAACTTAAGTTCATCAGAAATCCTTAAGTTAGCGTTAAAGAATAGCGGTAAAGAGTGATGTCTGATCGAGTTACTAATGAAGGTGCAGACGATTCAGAGAGAATTGCTGAATTAGTTCTTCGTCCTAAATCACTAAATGAGTTTGTTGGTCAGTCCAGAGTGCGTGATCAACTAGATTTGTTGCTTTCAGCTGCTAGACAGCGCAGTGCAGTTTCAGACCACATTCTTTTTTCCGGTCCACCAGGATTAGGGAAAACAACTCTTGCCATGATCGTTGCCACGGAAATGAATACGCCAATCCGAATTACCTCAGGGCCAGCAATACAGCATGCTGGAGACTTGGCTTCAATTCTTTCCTCGTTAGTTGAAGGTGAAGTCTTATTTCTCGATGAAATTCATAGAATGTCTAGGCCTGCAGAAGAAATGCTTTACATGGCTATGGAGGATTTTAGAGTTGACGTAATTGTAGGCAAAGGTGCTGGTGCAACATCTATTCCTTTGGAATTGCCCCATTTCACTTTAGTGGGAGCAACAACTAGAGCAGGTTTGTTGCCAAGCCCATTGCGTGATCGATTTGGATTTACCGCACAACTAGATTTTTACGAAACTGAAGAGTTGTCTCAAATTATTCGAAGAAGTGCAGAACTACTTGAGATCAAGATTGATGCAGATTCGGTTGCTGAAATTGCATCAAGATCTAGGGGAACACCGCGTGTTGCAAACCGATTACTAAGACGAGTTCGCGACTATGCACAAGTAAATGCAGAAAAAATTATAAAGCTTGATCATGCTCAGACAGCCTTAAAAATATATGAAGTAGATGAAGTTGGTTTGGATAGATTAGACAAATCAGTTTTATCTGCGCTGATAAAAAATTTTAATGGTGGGCCGGTTGGTGTTTCTACACTAGCGATGGCAGTAGGTGAGGAGATAGAAACTATTGAATCACTAGCTGAACCATTTTTAGTTCGTATGGGTTTTATTGCGCGCACTCCAAGAGGCAGAGTAGCCACTGCTGCTGGTTGGTCTCACTTGGGAATCAAGCCACCGCTTTCTGCGCACATCGGAACTGATGCAACGCTTTTTGATCAAGATCCAGATATTGCTCAGTAAAGAGATTTTGATCAGAAATAAAGCCATATTTGCCCAAAAGTTGGCAGGATTTCTCAATAAAGTAGCCTCAGCATAGAATTGCCCACTATGTCCGCCAATAAGGTTGCCGCTACACAAGCACGAGCTTTAAGAACTATCTCCACACTTCTTTTAGTAATTGTTGCTTTTTCTGGAATTGCTGTTGTAGTTGGAGCCACCTCATTTAAATTAGGTTTAGACCTACAAGGTGGAACTAGCGTTACTTTGCAGCCGAGAATTCAAGATGGTGTGAGTGGAAATGTAACCTCTGAATCTATAGACCAAGCCGTTGCGATTATTCGCCAGCGAGTTAACTCCCTTGGTGTTGCAGAATCTGAAGTTGCCTCACAAGGCACTGGTGTTAACCGACAAATTGTTATCAGTGTGCCAGGTGAGACTGGAAGAAGAATTGTTGATCTAGTTGGACAGACCGCAGAATTAAGATTTAGACCTGTACTGGTTGAAGCAGCTGCAAATGCAACAACAGTAGGTAGTGATCCAATTGCTTTACCGGCTGGTGTAACCCCTGAGTTAAGTGCACAGTTTGCTGCCCTGGATTGTTCTTTGCCAGAAAATAGACAAGGCGGCGTTAGTGGTAATGAAACTCAAGCAGTTGTCAGTTGCGATCGTGCTGGAGGAGCAAAATACATACTTGCTCCAGCTGAAGTTTTAGGAAAGCAAGTTACTCAAGCAACTTCCTTGATTGACCCACAAGGAGCATCTGGCTGGTATGTAACTTTGGAGTTTGATGGTGAGGGCACAAGCAAGTTTGGTGCAATGACTTCTCGCTTAACAGGATTACCAGCACCACAAAATCAAGCAGCCATTGTTTTGGATGGCTTGGTTTATTCAGCACCTAGAATCAATGAGGCTATTAATACTGGAACAGCTCAAATTACTGGAAACTTTACGCAATTAGATGCACAAGATTTAGCAAATGTACTCAAATATGGTGCACTTCCACTTGCTTTTGATCGAGGAGAGGTTCAACAAGTTTCACCAACATTAGGCGCCGAACAATTACGTGGTGGCTTGATTGCAGGAATTCTTGGACTCTTGTTAGTTTTTATTTATTCAATTTTGTACTATCGAGGACTCGGAATAGTCTCGGTTGGATCATTGCTTATTGCAACGATTATGACTCTTCTTTCATTCTTGTTACTAGGTGAATGGATTGGATTTACATTAACTCTTGCAGGTATTGCAGGCGCTATCGTGGCTATTGGTATTACAGCAGATTCATTCATCGTTTATTTTGAGCGTATCAGAGATGAAGTTCGTGAAGGAAAATCTCTACGTTCTGCAGTTGAGACTGGTTGGGCTAGAGCTAGACGAACTGTAATTGTGGCCGACGTTGTTTCGATGATTGCTGCCATAATGCTTTATACATTTGCTGTGGGTGGAGTTCGAGGTTTTGCTTTCACATTAGGTCTAACAACGATCATAGATTTAATAGTTGTTTTCTTCTTTACAAAACCGTTAGTTACATACTTGTCTAAGTTTAATTTCTTTAACCAGGGACATCCGCTTTCAGGTTTTTCTCCAAAGTCCATTGGCTTGGTACAAACCAATTCATCTGAAAAAGCGGAGGTTAAGTAATGGCTAAATTTTCTGGCTTGGGTGGACGCTTATACCGCGGCGAAACTTCAGTAGATTTTATTGGTAAGCGCAAAATCTGGTACTCATTCAGCCTTTTGTTAATCATTATCTCTGGCGTAACTATTTTTACTCAAGGCCTGCACTTAGGTATTGAATTTAAGGGCGGTTCATCTTTTACTGTGAATAGCTCTAATGCGTCAATTGTTAAAGCAGAAGAAGCGTTGTCTACTGCTGGAATTGATTCTCAGACAATCATTCAAATGATTGGCAATGATAAAGTAAGAATTCAAACAGATGCACTAACTGGAGCTGAACAAGGTTCAGTTGAGAGTGCATTATCTTCTAAATTTAATGTAACAATTGATTCTATAGATTCGCAGATTATTGGACCTTCTTGGGGAGAAGAGATAACGCGCAAAGCAATTTATGGCCTTCTTGGATTCTTGTTTGTTGTAATGATCTACCTAGCGATGGCACTAGAAGGAAAAATGGCCGTTGCCGCCATCATTGCTGTAGTACATGATGTGTTCATTACTGTTGGTATTTATGCAGTCGTTGGTTTTGAAGTTACACCTGCAACTGTTATTGGGTTCTTAACCATCCTGGGATACTCTTTATATGACACGGTAGTTGTATTTGATAAGGTAAGAGAAAATACCAAGGGAATTGCTGCAAGCGGGCGAAGCACTTACTCACATGCAGCTAACCTGGCTGTTAATCAGACGATTGTTAGATCTTTTAATACCTCTTTGGTGGCACTACTACCTGTTGGATCAATTCTATTTGTTGGTGCTGGCTTATTAGGTGCAGGAACTCTTAAGGATCTTTCTTTAGCTTTGTTTATAGGCTTAGCAACTGGAACATACTCTTCATTGTGTATTGCTACTCCTATCTTGGCGGCACTTCGTGAACGGGAGCCTGCAATGCAAGCTTTGCGAAAGCGAGTAGGAAATAGATCAGATAAACCAAACACAGCAAGTACAGTTCAGGAAAAAGTAGATCGTGGACCAAGGAATCAACCTAAGCGCGATCGTCGTAGATAATTAATTGAAGTAAGTCAGGGGTCAGCGCGCTATGACAACAACAAGTTTGTTAAAGCCGCTTGTCGATGGACTTTCTCAGTCTCATCCAGGGTTCGCACTTTCTGAGCTAGAAAAAGCTTTTACTGCTGCTGAAAAAGCACATTCTGGTCAGTTAAGAAAATCTGGTGAGGACTACATCACCCACCCAGTTGCTGTTGCGCAAATCCTTATTGATCTAGGAATGGATCTAGCAACGGTTATCGCAGCCCTATTGCATGACACGGTAGAGGACACTTCGTTCTCGATAGAACAAATCAAAAATCAATTCGGCGATGAGGTTTCATCTCTTGTTGATGGTGTTACAAAATTAGACAAGCTAACTTATGGCCCAACAGCGGAGGCTGAAACTCTGCGAAAAATGGTAATCGCAATGTCGAGAGATATCAGAGTTTTAGTTATCAAATTGGCAGATCGCCTTCACAACGCACGAACTTGGCAATTTATAGAAGGTGATAAAGCAAAGAAAAAGGCTAGAGAGACAATTGATATTTATGCTCCATTAGCTCACCGATTAGGAATGAATGCCATCAAATGGGAACTAGAAGATTTGTCATTTAAGGTTCTGGAACCGAAGAAATTTGATGAAATTGAACGGCTAGTGGGTGAAAGGTCGCCAGCTAGAGAGCAATTCACCAATGAGGTTGTCGATGCAATCACAAGTGACTTAAAGATTGAAGGTGTAACTGCGCAAGTCAAAGGTAGGCAAAAACATTTCTATAGCGTGTATCAAAAGATGGTTGTTCGAGGGCGCGAATTTAATGAGATCTATGATTTGGTTGGAATTCGAATACTTGTTGAATCAGTTCGAGATTGTTATGGAGTCCTTGGATCAATCCATGCCCGCTGGAGTCCAGTACCTGGAAGATTTAAGGATTATATTGCTATGCCTAAGTTCAACTTATACCAGTCTCTACACACCACAGTTATTGGTCCGAACGGAAAAGCAGTAGAGATTCAAATTAGAACATTTGATATGCACGCTAGGGCTGAGTTTGGTATTGCTGCTCACTGGAAGTACAAACAGAAAACAAGCGATGGTGGTAAATCACCGGACGTGTTATGGCTACGTCAGCTTCATGAATGGCAGCAGGAGAGCGAAGATGTTACAGATTTTCTCGAGACTTTACGATATGACCTTCGTACACCAGAAGTTTTTGTATTTACGCCTAAAGGAAGTGTGATTGCCCTTCCGTCTGGCTCAACGCCAGTTGATTTTGCATATGCCGTACACACAGAAGTTGGAAATAAGTGTGTTGGCGCAAAAGTAAATGGAAAACTAGTTCCACTCGAATCTCATTTAATAAATGGAGATGTTGTCGAGGTGGTTATAAACAAAGGTTTAAATGCTGCACCAAGTCACGATTGGTTAAATTTCGTAACCTCATCTCGTGCCAGATCTAAAATCAAGGCCTGGTTTTCTAAAGAGAGAAAAGAAGAAGCAATTGAAGCTGGTCAAGAATCTATTGCACGCCAGATGAGAAAAGCAGGCTTGCCCATACAAAAAATATTAGGTGGGCATGCACTTTTAGAGTTAGCTCATGAACTTAGATATGAGGATATTGAAAGTTTGTATGAATCTGTCGGTAATGGGCATGTCTCTGCGCATTCAGTAATAGAGAAATTAATGCTGCAAATAGGCGCAGTAGATAGTCATCCCGAAAACGAACCAACTCCACTTCAAACTCGAATAAAGCGAGAGCGGAAAAGCATCACCGGAATTGATGTAGAAGGGGCCGATGATGTACTGGTAAAGCTTGCTAGATGCTGTGCACCAGTTCCTGGAGATGAAATTACTGGATTTATAACTCGAGGCAGTGGAGTCTCAGTTCACCGAAGCGATTGTATAAATATGGGCGATTTGAAAGTTCATCAGTTCGATCGCATAGTTGGTGTAAAGTGGAATAATTCTGCAAAAAGTACTTTCCTGGTAAATATTCAAGTTGAAGCATTGGATAGAGCAAGGCTACTTTCAGATGTTACTAAGGCACTATCAGATCAGCATGTAAATATATTAAGTGCTTCTGTTGTTACCAATAAAGACCAAACCGCAATAAGTAAATTCCTTTTTGAAATGGCAGATGCTTCACATCTTGATACAGTACTAGCGGCTGTAAGATCAGTAGAAGGTGTTTACGACGTTAATCGGGTATTTAACAACTAGCCAGTAAATTCAGTTAAACCTTTTTGAGCTTGCTCTAACCAAACTCGGCGAGCAGCAGCAGCCTCTCGAGCCACCATAGCTTTAGCTGTTTGACCAGCAGCCTCAGCCTTTGCTGCTTGTTTTTCATAATTTTCAATAGCTTCAGCTAAGCCTTGAACAACCTTATTAGCTTGAGCCTTTGCAGTAGGGTCACTCTTTCGCTGGAAGTTTCTTTCCAGCTCATTAATTTCATCTTCAACTTTCTTTATTTTACTGTCTAATGCAGATTTCTTTTTGCGATCTGTCATACCTATTCTTTGGTACTTATCCATCAAATCATTGAATTTTTTCTTTGCTGGTTTAAAATCAGTGATTGGAAGTAAGGCTTCAAATTCAGATACCAGTGCTTCTCGCTTACTCAGATTCTCAACCATAGAGCCTTTACGCTTTTCCATATCAGAGTTTTTAGCTGTAAAGAAAGAATCCTGAGCAATCTTAAATCTGTTCCAAAGCGCGGTATCCGAAGATTTCTTACCTCTACCTGAAGCTTTCCACTGATCCATTAGCGATTTAAAGCGCTTGGCGGTGTTTAACCAATCTTTAGAGTTAGCAAGACTTTCTGCCTCTTTAACGATCAATTCCTTTGCGACTGCAACTGATTTATGTTCTCCATCTAAGTTTGCAAAGTGCACCCTGCGTCTTTTATCAAACTTATTTCTAGATGATGAAAACCTCTTCCAAAGCGCAGTATCGACTTTTTTATCCAGGCGAGGTGCTTTTTTCCAATCCTCTAGTAACTCTTTTAAACGTGCCGTAGTTACTTTCCATGCTACTGAATCGACTAGAGATTCTGCCTCTGCAACAATCTTTTCCTTAATAGCAGCAGCTTCAACTTTGCGTGCCTCTCGCTCAGCAGCTTGAGCTGCTTTCTTTGCAATGTAAGCACCCTCATGTTCACTTATTAATGCTGGGATTTTTTCGAGAGAACTAGCTAGATTTTCTAGATCGCCAACGCCATTTAGATCTTTGATTTGGTTTCTAAGTTTATTAACTGCCTCATGAGCATCGCTTGGCACCATTGCACCTGAACGAATTCTCGCCGCAAGTAATGCAACCTCTGAAGCCACCATTTCAAACTTTTTTACAAAATAAGCCAATGCTTCTTCTGGGCTCTTGCCTGGATAAGAACCGACCACTCGGTCTCCAGTAGGGGTGATTACATAAACAGTGCCATCTTCGGCTACTCGACCAAACTTTGCAGGATCTCCTATTAGTGCCGCTGCTGCCCCAGTATTCGAAAGGTTTAAAGACTCTTGACTATTCATAATGCTTACCTTTCGTTGCACGATCGCTCTAAAGCTTTCGTTATGGGGTGGCGTAGTAATTATTATGCAAAATTGCATTTTAATTACAGGTTTAGTGCTGGCTAAAAGATAGCCTAGATAGGTATTTTTTGGGAAATCCGCCGGTAGCTAGAGATGAGCAGAGGGGTGAACGTGCTTATTGAACGGGTAGTTGCCCCCTATTTTGAAACAAACTGTTGGATTTTAGCTCCTGAATCTGGTCAGGAGTGCGTCATCGTGGACCCCGGTATCGGTAAACCGGATTTAGTTAAGAACGTGAAAGATAAATTGGAGTCACACAAACTTAAGCCAATTGCAGTATTAATAACTCATGGCCATTTAGATCATTTTTTTTCGGTATTTCCGCTAACGAAAGAAATTCCAATGCAGACATACATTACAAAAACTGATCGATTTTTACTTGAGAATCCCATGGGTGCACTCGATAAAGGAGGAGTAAGTGAACAAATTCTTGAAGCTTTCGGTGCCAAAAATTTTAAAGAACCAGCTGATGTGGTCGAACTTGAAGATTTTTCAAAATTAGTTTTGGCTGATCTAAATATGGAAGTTGTCTTTGCTCCAGGGCATACCAAGGGCTCCGTTATGTTTACTGTCGATAATGCACATCTTATTTCTGGGGACGTGCTATTTGCTGGCAGCATAGGACGGACTGATTTACCTACCGGATCGGCACAAGATATGAAGAAAACCTTGCGTGAGCGAATTTTAACGCTACCAGATCATCTAAATGTCCTGCCTGGGCACGGTGGGCAAACTACAATCGGAACTGAGCGCGTAAGAAATCCTTACCTGCAAAATGATTTTCTCAATCAGAGTGGGTGGTGAATATGAGTAAGTTTCAGGCACCCAAGGGTGTGAGCGAGTATTTTCCTCCCAACTCTTTGCAATTTGAATATGTAAGAGATCAATTAATCAATAATGCAAAAGTAGCTGGCTACTCATTGATCGAATTGCCAGTGTTTGAAGATACTGAAGTTTTCACTAGGGGTGTTGGTGAATCAACCGATGTGGTCAGCAAAGAGATGTATACCTTTGAAGATCGAGGTGGAAGATCAATCACGCTAAGGCCAGAGGGTACGGCTGGGGTAATGAGATCAGTGATCGAACATAATTTGGACCGCGGCCAACTACCCGTCAAACTTTTTTACTCGGGGGCATTTTTTAGAGCAGAGCGACCACAAGCCGGACGTTACCGACAATTTTATCAAGTAGGAATTGAAGCAATTGGCTACAACGATCCAGAGATTGATGCCGAAGTTATCTCAGTTGCTGATTCTGCTTTTAAAACTTTGGGACTAAAGAATTACAAACTCAATATAACCTCATTGGGAGATGCTAAGACTCGTGATTTACATCGAAAAGATTTAGTTAAATTTATTGCTGGATTAGACTTAGATGAAAGCACCTCCGAAAGGGCTAAATTAAATCCATTAAGACTCTTTGATGACAAGCGCGAAGAGATTAGATCCAAAATGCAAGGTGCACCACTTATCTTGGATTATCTAAGTGTTGAAAGTGCAGAACATTTCAGTAAAGTAAAACAATTACTTGAGAGTTTAAAAATAGATTACTTTGTAAATCCAAGAATGGTCAGAGGGCTGGATTATTACACGGGAACAACATTTGAATTTGAGCATGAATTGCTCGGAGCACAGTCTGGCATTGGTGGCGGTGGGAGATATGACGGCTTAATGGGGTTACTTGGTGGATCAGATCTGAGTGGCATAGGTTTTGGTATAGGAGTTGATCGAGTATTAATGGCGTGCCAGGCCGAAGGTTGCCTGCCAGAGTCGATTAACCCGTTACAACTTTTCATCGTCGCAATATCACAAGAGGCAAAATCAGTTGCTTTTAAGTTAGTAAGTGAACTTAGAACTTTGGGTATGACATGCGATATGGCATATGGAGATAGAGGATTAAAAGGTGGCATGAAGGCTGCAGATAAAAGCGGTGCGTTATGCACGCTCGTAATTGGTGATGATGAAATCTCCTCTGGAAATTGTGATCTTAAGATAATGAAAAGTGGAGAAAATGTATCTAGTACTCTTAAGGCTTCCGATTTAGTAGTGAAGTTAGGAAATATTAAATAATGCTACGTTCACACGATGCGGGCTCACTAAATGCTAAAGCAGTTGGTACAAATGTAACTTTGGCTGGCTGGGTAGCTAGAAGAAGAGACCATGGTGGAGTTGCCTTCATTGACCTGCGAGATTCAACTGGTGCAGTCCAAGTTGTAATAAATGATGAAAAAATAGCTGGTGAGCTACGCGCTGAGTGGTGTGTGTTAATTGTGGGAACTGTAAAACTTAGACCGGCTGGGAATGAGAATAAAGAGATTGCAACTGGAGAAATTGAAGTCGTTTGCGAGTCACTTGAGGTTCTGAGCGAAGCTGCTCCGCTGCCTTTCCCGGTAGATAGTGGTGATATTGGAAATATTTCAGAAGAGGTAAGGCTTAAGTATCGGTACTTAGATTTAAGACGTGAAGGTCCTTCTAAAAATTTAAAACTTAGATCTAAAGTGACATCTGCTATTCGAGAGGTTATGACAGAGTTAGATTTTTTAGAAATTGAAACACCATATTTGACTCGATCAACTCCTGAAGGCGCGAGAGATTTTCTGGTACCAGTTCGCCTACAACCAGGCTCTTGGTATGCCCTTCCGCAATCTCCTCAATTATTTAAACAGCTTTTAATGGTGGCAGGCATGGAGAGGTACTATCAAATTGCAAGATGCTTCCGCGATGAAGATTTTAGAGCTGATCGACAACCTGAGTTTACGCAACTTGATATTGAACTATCTTTTGCAGATCAATCTGATGTCATAAGAGTTGCAGAAAAGGTAATAGCCAGTGTTTTCGATCAAGTTATTGGACACAAAATTTCTCTTCCAATTCCTCATATGACCTATAAGGATGCAATGCGTGATTATGGTTCCGATAAACCAGATTTAAGATTCGAAAATAAAATTGTCGAGGTAACTGAATTTTTTAAGGAAACTAGCTTTAGAGTGTTCCAGGCGGATTATGTAGGCGCAGTTGTAATGCCTGGGGGAGCAAGTTCACCACGACGTGAACTAGATGCTTGGCAGGAGTGGGCAAAAGCTAGAGGGGCAAAGGGGCTGGCTTATATATTAGTTGGTACGGATGGCACATTAACTGGACCAGTAGCAAAGAATCTTTCTGAAAAAGAAAGTACAGGTATCGCAAATTTTGTGGGGGCTAAGAATGGAGATGCTATATTTTTTGCAGCCGGCTCTGCAGTCGGATCACAGAATTTACTGGGTGCAGTTAGATTAGAAATTGGCAGCAGATGTAATTTGATTGATGAAAAAGCCTGGAAATTCGTTTGGATTGTTGATGCTCCTATGTTTGAACTTAAGGATTCAGAGAATCCAACATCTGGTTGGACTGCCGTTCATCACCCATTCACTGGACCAAAGCCTGAATTTGCGAAAAACTTTGATTCTGAACCCGAAAATGCCTTGGCCTATGCATATGACATCGTTCTTAATGGAAATGAAATCGGTGGGGGATCAATCAGAATTCATCAAAGAGAAATGCAACAAAGAGTTTTCAAGACTATTGGATTAACGCAATCTGAGGCTGAAAGTAAATTCGGATTTCTACTAGAAGCCTTTAATTATGGACCACCACCACATGGCGGTATTGCATTAGGTTTAGATCGACTTTGCGCTTTGCTCGCTGGTGCCCAATCAATTCGTGAAGTTATTGCATTTCCAAAGACAGCTAGCGGTGGTGATCCACTCACCGGTGCACCTACTCCAATCACGCCAGCACAGCGAAAAGAGACTGGCGTAGATACTCCAGTAGATGCTAAATAGTCACTACCTTTTCAGGTATTCTTCCTAACATGGGTCCAGGTGGTATCGCTACAATCATTGCAGCCTCTTCATTGGCTGTAATTGCTATTGCTATTTCTTACACAGTAATTCGACTGTCTAGGCTAATTGATGAGGTTACCCAAACCATCTCAATGATAAATGGTCCTTTAAAAAACCTCAGTAACGCTGGTAAATCTATTGAACAACTGACCAAAAAAGTAACCAAAACTGCTGAGAATTTTTTGGATGAAAACCCGATTGCTATGAAGGCTGCCGCTGCAGTTATGACAGCTGCAAAGCTAAAGAAAAAGGGTAAGAAAAAAAGTAAAGCGAAGGATTAGTAATTGAACTCCGCAGAGATTAGGTCGCGCTGGTTAAAATTTTTTGAATCAGAGAATTCTTTAAATCTTTCCCATACAGTCGTGCCTTCGGCATCCTTAATAGCTGATGATCCGAATCTTTTACTAGTTAATGCTGGAATGGTTCCATTTAAGCCATTTTTTTTGGGTGAGGTTAAACCGCCGTATCAACGAGCAACTTCGGTGCAAAAATGTGTGCGGACCTTAGATATTGATGAAGTTGGAAAGACCACAAGGCATGCTTCATTTTTTCAAATGTGCGGAAATTTTTCTTTTGGTGATTACTTTAAAGAAGGTGCTATTGCGCTTGCCTGGGAGCTGCTTACAAAACCTATTGCAAATGGAGGGTATGGGTTTTCTGAGGACAAACTATGGGTGACAGTTTATGAGAATGACGACGAGGCAGCTGAGATTTGGGAGAAGAAAATTGGTGTGCCTGCAAAAAAGATTCAGCGGCGAGGAATGGCAGATAATTTTTGGTCAATGGGAGTTCCGGGTCCATGTGGGCCTTGTTCTGAAATTTATTTTGATCGGGGTAGTGAATATGGCAAAGAGGGTGGACCTATTGCTGATGAGGATCGTTACCTAGAAATCTGGAATTTAGTTTTCATGCAAAACGTTCGAGGTCAAGGTGGAGACAAGAATTCCTTTCCAATAGTTGGAGAGTTACCTGCAAAAAATATTGACACAGGACTTGGTCTTGAACGAACCGCTGCTTTACTTCAAGGAGTTGAAAATATCTATGAAATTGATACTACTAAGATAATTTTAGATAAAGCATCTGCCTTAACAAAAGTTAAGTATGGTAAGCAAGAGCACACAGATGTTTCCCTTCGAGTTATTGCCGATCATGCCAGAACCGCAATGATGTTAATTGGTGATGGAGTTACACCTGGTAATGAGGGCCGTGGTTATGTCTTAAGGCGAATGATGAGAAGAGCGATTAGAAATATGCGATTACTCGGATCTCAGGATTTGGTGATAAATGAGCTGATGCAAAGTGCAATTTCAGCTATGGGAGCTCAATATCCAGAACTTGTAAAAGAGTCAGATCGTATTCTGGCAGTTGCTGAAGCTGAGGAAGAAAGTTTTGTACAAACTCTTAAAAGTGGTACAAATATTTTCGACTTAGCAGCGGACCAAGTCAAGAGCAGTAAAGGTAAATCAATCGCTGCTGATACAGCTTTTAAATTACATGACACATATGGTTTCCCATTTGATTTAACTCTAGAAATGGCACGAGAAAAAGGGCTAGAAGTAGATGAATCTGGATTTAGAAGACTCATGGATGAGCAGCGCCAAAGAGCAAAAGCTGATGCTAAGTCAAAAAAGAGTGGGCATACGGATTTATCAGAGTATAAAACAATTGTAGATAAGTCTGGGTCTACCAAGTTCGTTGGCTACGAAAACATTTCATCTGAAGCGCAGTTAACTGGTTTATTGGTGGATGGAAAATTAATAGCAGAGGTAAATGCGGGAACAGAAATTGAAGTCACCCTAAATCAAACACCGTTTTATGCTGAAGGCGGAGGACAGTTGGCGGATGCTGGAGTTATAAAACTAGCTAACGGTGCCATCATTGAAATTAGAGATGTTCAAACACCTCTTCCGGGCTTAATCGTTCATAGAGGTATTGTGAAGTCGGGTGTAGTTAAAAATTCACAACAGGTAGTTGCAGAGATTGACACCAAGCGAAGAGTGGCAATTTCCAGGGCGCATACTGCAACCCATATGGTTCATAAAGCTTTCCGTGAGATTTTAGGTGAGACAGCTACTCAGGCAGGTTCTGAAAACTCTCCTGGAAGATTCAGATTTGATTTTCCTTCTACCAGCGCTGTTGCAGAATCGGTGTTAAATGAAGTCGAGGCTCGAGTTAACGATTTATTAATTTCAGATCTTCAAGTTCATGCAGAAGTTATGTCTCAAGATGCTGCTAAGAAAATGGGCGCGATGGCATTGTTCGGTGAAAAATATGGTGATCAGGTGAGAGTAGTAAGCGTTGGCGATTGGGCAAAGGAACTTTGTGGTGGTACCCATGTTTCTCGCTCGGGCGAGCTTGGATTAGTTAAATTACTTTCGGAGTCCTCAATTGGTGCAGGAGTTCGAAGAGTTGAAGCGATAGTTGGGCGCGATGCTTATGACTTTTTAGCTAAAGAACATCTACTACTTAACTCGTTAACTGAAGTAATTAAGGGAGCAAAAACCGAAGAGTTACCCGAAAGAATTTCAGACTTAGTTGATAAAGTAAAAACTTTAGAGAAGGAATTGGCTTCTTTTAGATCCGCAAAAGCGATGGAATCAGTAGGTAAATTAGCTAGTAAAGCTAAGAAGATTGGCAACTTTACTCTGGTGATCGAAAAATTAGAGGATGGTGTTTCAATTGAAGATTTGAGGTCTATTGCTACAAATTTGAAGTCAAAAAATAGTTCTTCAGTTATTGTTTTAGCATCCATAAATAGTGATAAACCACTTCTGGTAGCTGCTGTGTCTAACGAGGCAATTAAAGCTGGCATTAAAGCAGGAGATCTGATGAAGGTTGGATCAACTGCATTAGGTGGGGGCGGTGGAGGTAAGGAAGATTTTGCCCAAGGCGGTGGTGTAAATGCTAGTGAAATACCTAAAGCATTTGAGGAAATAACTAGAGTTGTTACTGGAAAAGTAAGTTAAAGGTGGAGAATGAGTAGACCAATTACGATTGGAAGACGTATTGGTTTCGATTATGGAGAAAAAAGAATTGGCGTCGCGACAAGTGATAGTGAATCAATTTTAGTTTCACCACATGCAACTATCCTGAACGATGCACAATTAGAGGTTAAAATAACCGAAATCTTGGAAGATGTTCGGCCTATTTATGTTGTGGTCGGAAATCCCAAACATTTATCTGGTTTTGAGAGTGATAAATCAAGGTCAGCAATGGCTTTTGCATTACAGATCAGGAAGAAATATACCGGCTCTATTTATTTAGTTGATGAACGGTATTCAACCGTGAGTTCAAGTAATAAGTTAAGGGAATTAGGAATTTCTGAGAAGGATGGAAGATCTATTATTGATCAAATTGCAGCGATCAGTATTTTAGAGGCAGCCCTACAAAATGAGAGAGCTGGAAGCCCAATTGGAGAAATTATTTGAAAAAAATTTCCAGATTGATATTAGTTGCAGTAGTTACTACAGCCTTAGCAATCTTAATCCATAACACGTTTCTGCTGAATGATCACAGGAGTACTAGCTCTGATCAAAAGGTACAAGTGCTGATAGAGCCGGGAGACACTGGCTACACAATCTCTATTAAACTCGAAGAATCAGATGTTATAAAAGCAGCAAAAGTTTTCTATAAGATCGCCCTGAATGACAGAAGAGCCAAGTCGATTGCTCCAGGGGTTCATGAGATAGATAGGGAGATATCTTCTCGATCTGCTTTAGAGCAATTACTAGATAGTAAGCGGATTTTAGGTGTATTTGGTTTCCCTGAAGGGTTGCGCAAAAGCGAGATATTTGAGTTACTTTCAAAATCACAATCTGTAACCGGCAAATTTTCAAATAAAATTTACCCCAATTCTATTTACAAAACTAAGCAGATTGAAGGCTTCCTTTTCCCAGCGCAGTATTCATTCCTTCCTGGAACTACTTTTGATCAAGCAATAGAACAAATGCTCAAAAGATTTAATTTTGCAGCAAAGGAAAGTAAAATTGACCAGGGCTATTTGAATTTTTCCCCATATGAATTATTGATAATAGCTTCACTTGTTCAATCCGAAGGTGACCCTGAAGACTTCTCAAAAATTTCCAGAGTTATCTATAATCGGTTAAAGATTGGAATGCCACTTCAGATAAACGCAACTATTGATTATGCCTTAAATCTGCGGGGTGATATCAGACTTCCTTATAAGAGACTAGAGACAGATTCAAAATATAACACTTACAAATTTAGAGGTTTGCCGCCAGGCCCAATAAGTAATCCCGGGCAAGATGCACTAGATGCTACTGTCAATCCTATGTCGGGAGACTGGCTTTATTATGTGACTGTTAAGCCTGGAGACACAAGGTTTACTAAGTCCTATGAAGAGTTTTTAGGCTGGGCAAATGAATTTAGAAAGAATGAAAGAGATGGACTTTTCGAATGATTAAGTTAGCTGTAGCAGGCAGTCCCATTTCCCACTCGTTATCTCCTCTCTTACACAGTACTGCTTATGAAATTCTAAACGTGCCTGCAGACTTTACTTCAAATGAAGTTACTGATCTTGAGTTTGGTGATTTTTATTTTCAGGCAAAGAATTCTGGCTACAGAGGGCTTGCGCTAACTATGCCTTTGAAAGAAATTGCGATTGGCTTTGTAGACAGAGTAGATCCGATTGCTAAACAAATATCATCAATCAATACAATAATCTTTGAATCAACCGGAAGCATTGGTTTATCTACTGACTTAATGGCATTTAAAAGTCTACTGAAGCCTTATTTTGGAAAAAAAATTGCAGTATTGGGAGCTGGTGGAACTGCAAGAGCGGCAATAGGTGCACTCAAAGGTACCGGTACTGAGGTTTCGGTTTTAACTCGATCGGTAACTAGACATGACCAACTTCATGCGGCCGCTGTTGATCTAAAAATTGATTTCTTGGACTGGCATAGATTTGAGGAAATTCAGGATAGAGATTTGATTATCTCAACGACCCCAGCAGGAGCAACGGATGGATTATCTGTGATTTCTTCCAAAGCTGATTTTTTTGAAGTAATTTACCACCCATGGCCAACTGAATTGGCTAAGCGGTATCAAAATCTAGGTCGTACTGTGATCGGGGGATTGTCGCTACTTGTAGAACAGGCCTTATTTCAAATTAAATATTTTACCCAAGTAGAGTTTGATTTTAATGACATGCGTAAAACTTTACTAAAGGTTGGTCACGAGGCGATAAAGAAATAATCCACAGCCACAATTCTTAAGCTCTTTGTCTTTCCTAGAATCTCCATATGTGGCTTGATTTATTCATAGCAGGTATATGTTTATGGATTTCATACTATGACGTGAAATTTCACCTTATACGAAATATTGATCTTTTAGTATTGCTGACTGCAACTTCATTACAAAGTATTGGTAACCTCAAATATGCTTTGTTTAGCCTAGGGGTGTATATATCTGTAAACATAGTTGCAAGAGGAAATATTGGAGCTGGCGATATAAAGCTATCGTTTGTTATCGGTTTCTTAATGAACTCTTTCTCGCAGGTAACTAATGCGATTCTGATTGCATGGATTATCGGGGGTTTGTACTCTCTTGTTCGTAGAGATCAAGCGATTCCGTTTGCTCCATTTATGATTTTAGGTACATATTTTGTAAAGATTCTATGAATGTTCGCCTTAATTAAGCCCGAGTAAGGATAGTAATCTGAGAGAATAGCCCTCTAGAAATTGTGGAGGAATAATGCTTCGTTGGCTGACTGCGGGTGAGTCTCATGGCCCTGCGCTATCTGCAATCATCGAAGGCATTCCAGCTCATGTTCAAATAACGAGCAAAGATATTGATAATGATTTATCACGAAGGCGTTTAGGTTTCGGTAGAGGTGCACGGCAAAACTTCGAGGCTGACAAAATAACAATAACTGGTGGGATCAGATTAGGTATTACGCAAGGTGGTCCGATCGCAATTCAAATAGCAAATTCAGAATGGCCAAAGTGGGAAAAAGTAATGAGTGCGGACCCAGTTAATGAAGAAGAGATTAGAGATTTAGCAAGAAATGCTCCACTAACAAGGCCACGGCCAGGACATGCAGATTTAGTTGGAATGCAAAAATTTAATTTCTCAGATGCAAGACCTATTTTAGAGCGAGCCAGCGCCCGTGAAACAGCTGCTCGAGTTGCCTTAGGTGCAGTTGCTAGAGCATTCTTAAAACAAAGCGTTGGAATTGAAATTATTAGCCATGTGATATCAATCGGGCAAATATCTGTCTCAGAAGGTTATGAGTTACCAAAATCTTCAGATCGGCTAAGGATAGATGAGGACCCTGTTAGGTGCGCTGATAAAAAAGTTAGCGATGCGATTGTAAAAGAAATTGAAGCAGCCCACCGAGATGGCGACACTTTGGGAGGGGTTGTTGAAGTTTTAGGATTTAATATGCCGCCCGGTTTAGGTTCACACACACACTGGGATAAACGATTAGATGCTCGCTTAGCTGGAGCCATGATGGGGATTCAAGCAATTAAAGGTGTTGAAATCGGAGATGGTTTTCAAACTGCAAAAAGACGTGGTTCGGTAGCTCACGATGAGATTGAAAAGAACTCTGCCGGAGCAATAGTAAGAAGAACAGATCGTGCTGGTGGTACAGAGGGCGGAATGAGTAATGGTGAAGTACTGCGGATTAAAGTTGCGATGAAACCAATATCGACAGTTCCTAAAGCCCTTGACACAATTGATGTTGCTACAGGTAACCCAGCAAAAGCTATTAATCAAAGGTCAGATGTCTGTGCAGTTCCTGCATCTGGAATTGTTGCTGAAGCAATGGCTGCATTAGTTCTAGCCGATGCTGTTTTGGAGAAATTCGGTGGTGATAGTGTTCAGGAAACTAAACGAAATTTTGAAAGTTACATAAAGACTCTAGAAATAAAATAGATGACTGAGAAAGTAGTTTTAATAGGTCCGCCTGGTGCTGGAAAGACAAGCATTGGAAAAGCCCTTTCAAAGGAGTTAAATCTGCCTTTTATTGATAGTGATGCAGAGATTGAAAAGCTTATCGGCAAGAAAATATCAGAAATTTTTGTTGAAGATGGCGAGGCCATATTCAGAAAAGCTGAAGTTAAAGTGGTAAATGAATTACTTAATGAGTTTGAGGGAGTAATCGCTTTAGGAGGAGGCGCACCTATTAATCTAGAGATACAAGATGTGTTATCCAAGGCCAACTACCCAGTAATTTTCGTAGATGTTTCGATTGCCCAAGCTGCAAATCGCATCGGATTTAACAAAGATCGACCGCTACTCTTGATTAATCCCCGACAACAGTGGCTAAGCCTTATGAGTGAGCGACGCCCTATTTATGAAAAAATCGCCACCGCTACAGTCTCTTCCGACAATCATAAACCGTCAGAAGTAGCAAAAATAATTTCTGAGAAAATTGAGAGCAAAATATGAAAATTGTAGAAGTTGTTGCAGACAGAAATTATCAAGTAGTGATTGGGGGCAACGGACTATCGGAAATTAAGCGTATATCTAGCGAGCATCGAAAAGTTCTTATCATTGCGCCATCTTCACTTTTAAAACTGTTTAAGATTAAAGAAAGTGGCAACATTTCAATATTTGTAGCACCTGAAGGAGAATCACAAAAAAGTCTGAAAGTCCTAGAACGAGTATGGAAAAAATGCGCGTCAGTCGGCTTAGAACGGACTGATGCAATAGTAGGCGTTGGTGGTGGAGCTACAACGGATTTAGCGGGATTTGCTGCTTCAACTTGGCTAAGAGGAATTGACTGGTATGCAATCCCAACGTCACTAGCTGGAATGGTAGACGCTGCGATCGGTGGAAAGACTGGCTTAAATGCTTCAAGTGGGAAGAATTTGATCGGTGCTTTTTATTCACCGCGTAAAGTTTTGATTGATATTGATTTTCTAAGAACCTTACCGCACAGAGATTTAAATGCAGGAATGGCAGAGGTTATTAAATGTGGGTTTATTTCTGATTATAAGATATTAAATCTTGTTCAAGATGATGTTCTAGATTTTGAACAGTTAATTCACCGTTCAGTTAAGGTAAAAGCAAAAGTTGTTGGAAAGGATTTTAAAGAAAGTAAACTGAGAGAGGTTTTAAATTATGGGCACACTCTTGGTCATGCTATCGAAAAAGACTCAAAATATAGGTTGCGTCATGGCGAGGCAGTATCAATTGGAATGATTTTTGCTGCAGAACTAAGTAGGGATCTGGTTGACTTAGACGTTGATGTAGTCGATCTACACAGGAGATTATCGATTAACTTCAAATTACCAGTTTCATACCCAAAGAGTAGGCTGAAATATTTAATGAATCTATTAATGCAAGATAAAAAAGTGAAATCTGGCAAGCTGAGATTTATAGGAATCAGTAAGATTGGTAAACCGGTTTGGCTGGAAGATGTCTCTTCACGCACCATCTCAAGAGTTTATGAGAGAATATGCAAATGAAAATCATGATTCTAAATGGGCCAAATCTGGCAAGGCTTGATCTGCGTGATAAAGATATATACGGAAATTTGAGTTATGAGGATTTAAGAAAATTTATAGTCGACAAAGCAGGAGCATTGGGATTAGAAGTTGACATAAGACAAAGTGATAGTGAAAGCGAGATAGTTTCGTGGATTCACGAAGCTGCAGATAAAAAGATGCCTATGATTATAAATCCAGCGGCCTTTACTCATTATTCATATGCAATTCGAGATGCTGTCAGTATGCTCAAGGCGCCTGCGATTGAAGTTCACCTTTCCAATCCACTTTCTCGCGAAGAGTTTAGACATACTTCAGTAGTAAGTGGGGTTGTTCAGGGCACAATTGCCGGCTTTGGTGCTGAAAGTTACGGCTTGGCATTAGTAGCAATGCAAAAGTTAATGAACTAGCAAGGTAGGCTTATCTTATAATTTTGATCATAATCTGAACTTGCAGGAAAACAGAATGGGAAGAAATGGCAACTACTAACGATCTTAAGAATGGCATGACCCTTAATCTTGATGGTCAATTATGGAATGTAATTGAGTTCCAGCATGTTAAACCAGGCAAAGGTGGCGCTTTTGTAAGAACTAAAATGCGGTCTGTACTTTCTGGAAAAGTTGTCGAAAAAACGTTTAACGCTGGCGTTAAAGTTGAGGTTGCATCAGTAGAAAAAAGAGATATGCAATACCTATATCGCGATGGCGACGATTTCATGTTTATGGACTCTGCTAATTATGATCAAATCTCTATAAGTAAGCAAGTTGTAGGCGATGCTGTTGATTACATGCTAGAAAATGCAGATGCAATAGTTGCAATGCATGAAGGAAATCCATTGTTTATTGAGTTACCAGCTTCTGTTGAACTAGTTGTTACCTACACCGAGCCAGGTCTACAAGGTGACCGATCATCTGGTGGTACAAAGCCAGCAACAGTTGAAACTGGTATTACAGTCCAGGTACCGCTGTTTATAAAACAAGATGAAAAGATTCTTGTTGACACCCGTACTGGCGCATATTTAGGCCGGGCAAATTAAGAGTGTCAGCTAGAGGTAAGGCACGTAAACGGGCGTTAGATTTTCTTTACGAAGCAGAGATTAAAAAACTTTCTGCGCTGTCATTATTTAGTGCGCGCGGTTCAACTGAATTATCCCAAGAGCCGTATGTAAAAGTCTTACTTTCAGGCGTAGAGGAACATATACAGAAAATTGATGAGCTGATCAATACCTATGCCCAGGATTGGGATATGGATCGGATGCCCGCTATTGATAGAAATATTTTACGCATTGCCATATTTGAAATTCTTTGGGTAGCTGAAATTGATCTAAGAATTGCTTGTGATCAGGCGGTTGAATTGGCTAAGTCCTTATCTACTGATGAATCCTCTAAATATATAAACGGAGTTTTAGGCAGGATAATAAAGTTAAAGGATTCGATCGCAATTTAAATATGTATTAACTGTGATTCAATTAACCAATCTAGAGTATCGGGCTCACTTTTTTCTATCAGGAGAGCCAAAAACTGAAGATCGTTACTTCGTATAGTCAGTATTTGTCCATTCCAATCCTTGCGCCTGTTGCTAATACTTTTGGTGAATTTTCTAAGTGTCTGTGCCTGCTGATCAGTCGGACTTTCCAGTTTGGCAATATTGACACTGATACTTCTTGCACTAACTTCAGTAGTAATTTCAGGGAATAGCTCAGTTATCGGGACCTGATAAAACTGCATCAGTGATATGGCTTTTTTCAGCGATATGGCTCGGTCGGCCCGTTCATAGGAGCCAACAACTACAGCCTTCCATTTTCCATTTGAGTGGTGCTCGACATCTTGTAAGCTCCATCCCTTAGATTTACGTATAGTTCGTAACCGTTCTGCATGATTATTTGTATTCATCTCCAAAGATTAGCCACACCATAAAATCCATGATTTTTAGTATCCACAGCCCTTCTGCTAACATACGGCGATTCCTTTAACGATCCGTCCAGAGAGGCGGCGAAGGAGAAGTAAATGGGTATTTTGCTATCAAGCGGTGATATCGACCGTGCTATTAAGCGCATTTCTCACGAAATCATTGAGAATAATCAAGGTGTTGAAAATTTAGTCCTCATGGGCATTCCAACTAGAGGTGCCTATCTTGCAGATCGTATCTGCGCATTTATATCTGAGATTGAAAGACCTATAAGTGCCGGCGTGCTTGATATAACGCTACATCGGGATGATTTAAGAATGCGGCCCCCAAAACCTTTGCTGCCAACTAAGTTGCCATCAGGCGGGATCGAAGGCAAAGATCTAGTTTTAGTAGATGATGTTCTTTTCTCTGGGCGCACTATTAGGGCGGCTCTAGATGCAATTGGTGAGCTGGGCAGACCAAGAAGTGTTCAGTTGGCTGTTCTAGTTGACCGAGGCCATAGAGAATTGCCAATTCGCGCTGATTACGTCGGCAAGAATATTCCTACCGCTAAGAGTGAGAGCGTAAAGGTACATTTAAAAGAGCTTGATTCAGAAGATTTAGTGGAGTTGATCAAATGATCAGTTCACATCTACTTTCCGTTGCGGATCTCTCTAAAGATGAAGCCCTAGCTCTATTAGCCACTGGCAAAGAACTAGCAGCAATTACTGATGGGCCAAATAAAAAGTTGCCAACACTTAGAGGAAAGACCGTGGTAAATCTCTTTTTTGAAGATTCAACCAGAACTAGAATAAGTTTTGAGACCGCTGCTAAAAGACTTTCAGCTGATGTAATTAACTTTTCGGCTAAAGGGTCATCAGTAAGTAAGGGCGAAAGCTTAAAAGATACCGCACAAACTTTACAGGCTATGGGCGCTGATGCTGTGGTTATTCGGCACGGTAGTAGTGGAGCAGCCAAGCGTTTGGCTGATTCTGGATGGATTCAAGCAAGTGTTATAAACGCTGGAGATGGAACTCATGAACATCCAACACAGGCACTCCTAGATGCTTTCACAATAAAGCAGCATTTAAAACCAAATGATCCAGACCTTCTAGGCGTTAAGGTGCTAATTGTGGGAGATATCCTCCACTCAAGAGTTGCTAGAAGTAATGTGATCCTACTAACTAAATTGGGTGCAAAAGTTGTCTTGGTAGCACCGCCTACACTGCTCCCGGTAGGTGTTGAGAATTGGCCAGTAAAGATTTCTTATGACTTAGATTCTCAAATAGAAGATTGCGATGTAATTATGATGTTAAGAATTCAGCAGGAAAGAATGGCAGATTCATACTTTCCAACTGAGCGTGAGTACTCACGTAGATATGGTTTAAATGCAAACCGCCTTTCTAAATTATCAAAAACTGCAATCGTTATGCATCCAGGTCCAATGAATCGCGGGCTAGAGATTTCAGCAGAGAGCGCCGATGATCTTAAGTCAGTCATTATTGATCAAGTAAAAAATGGCGTGGCAATACGGATGGCAGTTTTGTATCAACTTTTAGGTGGAGCCCCGTTAGGAGTTGAGAAGTGATAAAGATTGATAATGCAAAGCTAATTGACGACTCAATTGTAGATATTGAAATTGAGAACGGGTTAATTAAATCTTTAAAGAAATCAAATGGTAAATCAGCTAATGGCGGTATCGATGCAGCTGGAAAACTTCTTATTCCTGGGTTAGTGGATCTGCATACCCACCTTCGGGAGCCTGGGCGAGAGGATTCAGAGACTGTTAAAACAGGCTCAGAAGCTGCTGTTGCTGGTGGTTACACAGCTATTTCGGCTATGGCTAACACCAATCCAGTAGCTGACACAGCTGGAGTTGTAGAACAAATTTATCGACTTGGCAAAGACACAAACTTGTGTGAGGTTAATCCGATAGGTGCTGTTACTAAAGGCCTTAAGGGTGAGCAGCTTGCTGAAATTGGTGCAATGGCTGATTCAATTGCCAGGGTACGAATTTTTAGTGATGATGGAAATTGTGTATCTGACCCATTAATCATGCGCAGAGCGTTGGAATATGTAAAAACATTTAATGGAATTATTGCCCAACATGCTCAGGAGCCAAGATTAACCGTTAATGCGCAGATGAACGAAGGAAGAGTTTCCGCCAAAATAGGTTTAACTGGTTGGCCAGCGATTGCCGAAGAAGCGATTATTGCGCGCGATATTTTGCTAACAGAGCATGTTCAATCGCGATTGCACATATGTCATGTGACTACTGCAGGTGGAGTTGAATTGATCCGATGGGCTAAGGCGCGTGGCATTTCAGTTACTGCAGAAGTGACTCCACATCATCTTTTGCTTACCGATGATTTAGTGGAAAATTATGACCCTATCTATAAAGTTAATCCACCATTACGAACCGAAAAGGATGTAATGGCACTTAGGGAAGGCTTAGCTGAAGGAGTAATCGATATTGTTGCAACTGATCATGCACCACATCCATCAGAGGATAAAGATTGTGAATGGCAGGCAGCAGCATTTGGTATGGTGGGTCTAGAAACAGCATTATCTGTCGTAATAAAAACTATGATTGAATCAAAATTGATGAGTTGGTCAGATTTGGTTAACCGGATGTCTACTCGTCCTGCAGAGATTGCTGGTTATAAAAACCAAGGTAAGCAAATTGCTGAAGGGGTAGAGGCTAATTTAGTAATACTAGACCCAGCTCTTTCATGGACTGTTAACCGAAATGAACTCAGATCCAAGAGCAAAAATACTCCATTTAATATGATGAGTTTGCCTGGTGTAATAACTGATGTTTTCTATGCTGGTAAACAAGTATTTAGGAAGAGTAGTTAATGGAGTCTTTATCGGTATTGCCTAATAAGCAATCAGTTGCATATTTGGTTCTAGATGACGGACGCATATTTGAAGGCAAATCCTGGGCGAAGACCGGAGAAGCTTTTGGAGAAGCAGTTTTTTCTACAGGCATGACCGGCTATCAGGAGACTTTAACTGACCCTTCTTATCACAAACAAATTGTTGTCATGACCGCCCCTCATATTGGTAATACCGGTATGAATGAATTAGACAAAGAGTCCAGAAAGATTTGGGTATCAGGATTTGTAGTTAGAAATCCTTCGCCAATCACTAGTAATTGGCGAAGTAAAAAAAGTTTGGAACAAGAGTTAATAGATTCAGAAGTTGTAGGAATTCAAGGAATTGATACACGAGCGCTAACCAGGCATTTGCGTGATCGTGGTGCAATGCGGGTGGGAATATTTAGTGATACGACGCTAAGCCGTGAAGATATGGTTGTAAAGGTTCGCAAAACCGCGCCAATGGCTGGTTCTTATTTGGCTAAGGATGTAACTACTAAACAACCTTATGTGGTCTATCCACCAACGGGCACTCCGACAAAGTTTAAAGTAGCTGCAATAGATCTTGGAATAAAAGGTGCAACACCAAAAGCAATGGCAAATCTAGGTATGGAAGTTCATGTGTTGCCACTTGATACAACTTTTGAGCAGATTAGAGCGCTAAAACCAAATGGTGTTTTCCTGTCGAATGGCCCGGGAGATCCGGCAGCCATGGTTGATATTGTGGAATTAGTTAGAAATGTATTACTTGAGGAGATCCCATTTTTTGGAATCTGTTTTGGTCATCAGATACTTGGTAGGGCATTAGGTTTCGAGACCTATAAATTACCTTTTGGGCATCGCGGAATTAATCAACCGGTTATTGACTTAACTACTGGCAAAGTTGAAATAACCGCGCATAATCATGGATTTGCTGTTGCTGCGCCCAAGGAGAATGATTTCAATACAGTTTATGGTTCCGGTCGAGTTTCCCATCTTTCACTAAATGATTCAGTGGTCGAGGGTCTTGAAATGATCTCTGTGCCGGCATTTTCTGTTCAATATCATCCAGAGTCAGCTGCTGGTCCTCACGATGCTGCATATCTGTTTGAAAGATTTGCAGTTTTAATGGCATCGCCACGCGTTGGCCTTAAGGACTCTAATGCCTAGAGATAATTCAATACAGAGCGTTTTAGTAATCGGTAGTGGGCCAATTGTTATTGGGCAGGCTTGTGAATTTGATTATTCAGGAACACAGGCCTGTCGTGTTTTACGTAGCGAGGGAATTAGAGTAATTCTTATAAATTCCAACCCTGCAACAATTATGACTGACCCTGAGTTTGCAGATGCAACCTATATTGAGCCAATTACCCCTGAAGTAATTGAAAAAATACTAGAAAAAGAAAGACCAGATGCCGTCCTTGCAACTTTAGGGGGACAAACAGCATTAAATGCGGCAATGGCACTTTTTGAACGTGGTTCATTTGAAAAATATGGAAGTAAATTAATTGGTGCAAATGTAGATGCGATTAAGCGTGGTGAAGACCGAGAAATATTTAAGAAAATTGTCGAAACAGTCGGGGGAGAATCAGCAAAATCTCGAATTTGTCATTCAATGCAGGAGTGTATTGATGCAGTGGTACAGCTTAAGTATCCGGTTGTAGTAAGACCATCATTTACTATGGGAGGTCTCGGATCTGGAATTGCATATAACGAGGCTGAGCTAAATCAGATAGCAGGAGCTGGCTTACGCCATAGTCCAATTTCAGAAGTCTTATTGGAAGAATCAATTATTGGGTGGAAAGAATATGAACTAGAAGTAATGCGTGATCACAAGGACAATGTTGTGATTGTATGCAGTATTGAAAATGTTGATCCTATGGGAGTTCATACTGGAGACTCAATAACAGTGGCTCCGGCAATGACCCTAACCGATGTTGAGTATCAGAAACTTCGCGACTTATCGATTGCAATAATTAGAGAAGTTGGAGTTGCAACTGGTGGTTGTAATATTCAATTTGCGGTCGATCCCAAAGATGGGCGAATTATTGTGATCGAGATGAATCCGCGAGTTTCTAGGTCTTCTGCACTTGCTTCAAAAGCGACTGGATTTCCGATTGCAAAGATTGCAACTAAGCTGGCAATTGGATATACATTAGATGAAATTACTAACGATATAACAAAGACCACACCAGCTTCATTTGAACCATCTCTTGATTATGTAGTTGTTAAAGTGCCTCGCTTTGCATTCGAAAAGTTCCCTGAAGCAGATCCGAGATTGACTACAACAATGAAAAGTGTTGGAGAGGCTATGGCAATCGGTCGTAGTTTTCCGGAGGCTCTGCAAAAAGCCCTTAGATCTCTTGAGAAAAAGGGTGCTTCGTTTAGTTGGGGTAATGGAGATCTTGCTGAATTACTTAAAGTAATAGGGATACCCACTGAATTTCGATTGCAACAAGTACAGCAAGCATTATTTTTGGGAGCAAGTGTTGATGAAGTATTTAGTATTACAAAGATAGATCCGTGGTTTTTAGAGCAGATCCGACTGATTAATCAAAAAGCCATCGAGATCTCACAGCCAGGTGAGTTAACTAAAGAGCTACTGAAATCTTCAAAACAAATGGGATTCTCTGATTTTCAAATTGCAGAGTTAAGAAATGAGAAAGAAGCAGATATTAAGCAGATCCGAAATACCTTCGGTTTGCACCCAGTTTTTAAAACTGTAGATACTTGTGCAGGAGAATTCGAAGCACTTACTCCTTATTATTACTCAGCATATGATGAAGAAAGCGAAGTCTTGCCGAGAACAAAGACAGCAGTAATCATTCTTGGTAGTGGACCTAACCGTATTGGCCAGGGAATTGAATTTGATTATTCATGTGTTCATGCATCATTTGCATTAAAGAATGCTGGTTATGAAACTATTATGATCAATTGCAATCCTGAAACAGTTTCAACAGATTACGATACTTCTGATCGCTTATACTTCGAGCCTTTAACCTTAGAGGATGTTCTAGAAGTAATACAGGCTGAATCTGCAGCAGGTCCAGTTCTAGGTGTAATTGCCCAACTTGGTGGTCAAACTCCACTTGGCTTAGCTAGGGGACTTATGGAATCTGGTGTAAAGATTTTAGGTACCTCACCGGATGCAATTGACTTAGCAGAAGAGCGAGGAGCATTTGGTCAGATCCTTAAAAATAATGATTTAAGTGCACCAGATTTTGGGATGGCTAACTCATACCAAGAAGCAGCAGAAATTGCGGCAAAAATTAATTATCCAGTATTAGTTAGGCCCTCTTATGTACTAGGTGGCCGGGGTATGGAGATTGTCTACGATGAACAATCCCTGAAAGGCTTTATTGAAAAAGCAACAGCTATTACTCCAAACCATCCAGTTCTGATCGATAAGTTCTTAGATGATGCAATAGAAATTGATGTGGATGCACTTTATGATGGACAAGAGCTGTATTTGGCTGGCGTAATGGAGCATATAGAAGAAGCAGGTGTCCATAGCGGTGATTCCGCTTGTGTGCTTCCAAGTATTTCTTTAGAGAAAAATATGATTGCTGAAATTCGAATAGCTACGGAGAAATTAGCGCGTGATATAGGTGTAAGAGGTCTAATTAATATTCAATTTGCTATAAGCGGTGAGAATAAGAAACTATATGTACTAGAAGCCAATCCAAGAGCTTCAAGAACAGTTCCGTTTGTAGCTAAAGCTACAGGCGTGCAATTAGCTAAAGCGGCTGCATTGATTGCAACTGGTGTATCAATTGACAGCCTTCGGAAGAATAAAATTTTGCCAACGATAGGTGATGGCAAGCCGAATGGTGTCTCGGTGAAAGAGGCTGTTTTGCCATTTAATCGATTCAGAAGAGTTGATGGCACAGGTATTGATACTGTATTAGGACCAGAAATGAAGTCCACTGGCGAAGTAATGGGCATAGCAAATAATTTTGGGTTAGCTTATGCAAAAAGTCAGACAGCAGCTTTCGGCTCGCTTCCAAAGAGTGGCTCAGTTTTTATTTCACTATCTGATCGAGCAAAAGAGTCTGGTTGGCGGGCAGCCCGAGATTTACATCAACTTGGATTTAAGATTTATAGCACTTCTGGAACGAATATTTTCCTTGCGGAAAAGGGCATTCCGTCAGAGTTGGTTAGGAAAAATTCAGATACCAGCTCTGCGCAATTATCAGCTAATGATGTAATTACTAAGGGGTTAGTCCAACTGGTGATTAATACGCCAATTGGCCGCGGTTCAAGGCAAGATGGCTTCTTGATTCGAACTGCTGCAATTTCAAGATCCGTGCCATGTATTACAACTATCCCTGGATTCAAAGCTGCTGTTGCTGGTATCTCTGAACTTCAAAACAGTGAATTTCAAATTAAATCTCTTCAGGAGTGGATGAAGAAGTGATACCTCATCGAATAAATAAATCTGCAGTACAAATCTCTGCAGAGGTAATTAGTAACAAAAAGTTTGGACCATATCATCATATGGTTTTTGCAGTTGGTGAGATGGCAGCAAATTCAAGGCCGGGAAATTTTGTTGCAATTTCAATAGGCGATAGTCAGTCCGCGCACATACTTCGTAGAGCGTTTGCGGTTTATCGAGCAATTGATAAAGGTCCAATGGGCGGAAGCATCGAACTTGTCATTGCTCCTCATGGCCATGGAAGCACTTGGTTGTGCTCTCGATCGGTTGGCGAATTCGTGGATCTGATTGGCCCATTAGGAACTGCATTTGGTGTTCCAAGTAGCAATGCAAATGCAATGCTAATCGGTGGGGGATATGGGTCAGCACCGTTATTTGCCTTGGCCGAGTTGCTGAAAAACAGAGGCTGCAGAGTTGATATGGTTTTGGGAGCTAGTACGGCAGCTAAAATTTTTGCACCGCTTGAAGGAAAACGAAGCGTTTCTTCGCTAACGCTAACTACAGATGATGGAAGTGCAGGTATACATGGACAAATTAGCGAAGCGATTCCTAGGTTAATCAGGGAGTATAAGACAGAGGTTATTTATTCTTGTGGGCCAATGGGAATGTTGTCAGCCATTGCAAAAATTGCAGAGGATTTTGATATTGCCCATCAATGCTCTGTAGAAGAATCTATGGCTTGCGGTATTGGCGTATGTATGACTTGTGTAGTTCCGATCAAGCATGAAAGTGGAATTAAAATGGTTCGCACATGCATTGATGGTCCTGTTATGGATGCAGCTGAAATTATCTGGGATAAAAAAACGGTTACGGATTTACTCCACTCATGACAACTTTGGATTACTCCACAAAAATTGGTAGCAAAAGGTTTTCTAATCCAATATTTACCGCTAGTGGCTGTGCAAGTTCTGGCCAGGAGCTTTCTCAGTTTTTTCCATTAACCGATCTTGGCGCAATAGTTACGAAGTCGATTATGACTAAGCCTCGAACAGGTCGCAATACTCCCAGAATGGCAGAAACTCCTAGTGGAATGCTAAATTCTATTGGATTACAAGGACCCGGAATTGATGCCTTTTTAGAAAATGATATCCCCTGGTTAGTTGATCAAAAGGTAAAGGTAATTGTTTCCATTGCTGGTGAAACAGTTGAAGAATATGGTGTGCTTTCAAGACGCTTACGTGCAGTCTCTGGAATTAGCGCAGTCGAGGTTAATATTTCTTGTCCTAACGTTGAAAATAGAGGCCAAGTATTTGCTTGTCATCCAGATACATCAGTTGCAGTAATAGAAGCAGTAAGAAGGAATATTGGTGGTGAGCTCCCTATAGTTGCAAAGCTTTCACCGGATGTGACGGACATAGTAGAAATAGCTAAATCAGTGATAAATGCTGGTGTTGATGGATTAGCACTTATTAATACACTGCTAGGCATGGTAATCGATGTTAATACTATGAAACCAAAATTAGCAGGTAAAACAGGAGGGCTATCTGGCCCAGCAATTAGGCCAGTGGCCGTACGTGCTATTTATCAAGTGCATCAAGCATTTCCAAATATTCCTATAGTGGGCATGGGAGGAGTCTCAACAGGACGTGATGCTTTGGAATTAATTTTGGCTGGAGCGAGTGCCGTTTCAATTGGAACTGCTAGTTTTGGTAATCCTAATGCCGCTATGCTTGTAAAGAATCAGTTATCAGATTTGCTCATAGAACGCGGCTTTAAAGATTTCAGAGATGCTATTGGATTTGCACATAGGGGAGTTTGATGAGTTCACCAGTTATATTGGCACTAGATACCAAAGATCTATCACAGGCAGAAAGTTGGATTAAATCTTCAAATGAGTTTATAGATCATTATAAAGTTGGTCTTGAGTTCTTCTTGCGAAATGGAGTAGATGGAATAAGAAAATTACGAACAGTGGCCGATTTTGAACTGTTCCTAGATTTAAAGTTATATGACATACCAAATACAGTAAAAGGTGCCGTAGAGTCTGTTGCAGAGTTAAAGCCAAAATTTCTCACAGTACATGCCTCAGGTGGTAGCAAGATGATTACTGCAGCAAAAGATGCCTTACCTAATGGTTCGATTACTGCAGTTACTGTCCTTACATCATTTTCTGAAGAAGGTTTCTCAGCTCTTGGTCAAAGCCAAAATATTGAAGAGACTACAAAAAACTGGGCCAAACTTGCGCTAGCTGCTGGGGCTACATCTTTAGTCTGCTCACCGTTTGAAGTTGCTACCTTAAGAGACTTATCAAATTCTGCAATTCTGATAACACCTGGTGTGCGAGTTCCAGGGGATGATCTAGGGGATCAAGTTCGAGTAATGTCGCCTAAAGAGGCAATATCAGCAGGTGCTAATTTTGTGGTTATCGGACGATCTATCACCCAGTTGTGGGATGGTAATGGCAAGGCGATGCAAAAAAAGATCGAACTAATTTTGAATTCATTAGCTTAATGCAGCCACCTAAGATAAGTAACAGATTCCGCCGTAAGGCTGGTCGAAAGGCAGTGGAGGCACGCCAGGAGCGAGCTGAAGTGAAAGATCAGGTTACCAATGGAAAATTGTATTTCTTTGATCTGTTCAGTGATACGCGTAAATCTATCTCTCGCATGAAGTTAGTCGATCTATTGCAATCGGTACCAGGAATCGGCAAAGTGCGCGCAGAGTTAATCCTGGAAAGAACAAAGATCTCACCATCGCGTAGAATCGGTGGTGTTGGACACAGGCAACTTGAGCTACTACGACAGGAGTTTTTGCTGATGAAAAATTCTCCTAAGACTGGAAAATTGCTTGTTGTTTCAGGTCCAAGTGGTGTCGGAAAAAGCACGATAACAAACCACCTCCGTTCAGATAATAGGTTTTGGATCTCAGTTTCTGTTACTACCAGACCTATTCGGCCAGGGGAAAAAGATGGAGAGTCTTACCATTTTGTTACTGGTGAAAAATTTGCAGAAATGGTTACAAATAATGAATTTTTAGAATGGGCAGAGTTTGCTGGAGCCAGATACGGCACACCCAAAACACCAGTTTTCGAAGCACTTAGTAATGGAAAGAATGTAATCCTTGAAATAGAACTAAATGGTGCTAGACAAGTGCGGAAAAATTCAAAGGATGCAATATTTATTTTCATTGAACCACCCAACTGGGAAGAGTTGAAAATCAGACTTATTAATCGGGGTACTGAGTCCGAGCACTCCACTCAGGCTCGCCTAGATAGAGCAAAAGAGGAGCTTTCGGCTGCAGCCGAATTCGATTATGTTGTGGTAAATCACGAGGTAGAGCGGTCGGTATCAGAACTGGTATCTTTAGCCCTTCGCTAGTTAATTAAAGGGGCCAAGATGAGTAACCAAGCATTAGACGGAATTACCAATCCACCAATTGATGCTTTGTTAGATAAAGCTGGCTCAAAATACAGTTTAGTTCTATACGCAGCTAAGCGTGCTCGACAAATCAACGCTTATTACTCACAGCTGGGCGAGGGTTTATTGGAATATGTTGGGCCACTTGTAGAAACTTATGTTCACGAAAAGCCGTTGTCGATTGCTTTGAGGGAAATTAATGAAGGCCTATTAACTATAGAGAATTTAGAACCAAAGCCAGCTGATACAGCTAGCTAATTTTTAGCCATGTTTCCCCGTGGTCGTAAGCTTTTACTTGGAGTTTCGGCTGGCATCTCTGCCTATAAATCTTGTGAGTTGTTAAGAAGATTACAAGATGAGGGATTTATTGTAGATGTGGTACCGACTTCAGCCAGTTTAAATTTTGTAGGTAAAGCAACATGGGAAGCTCTATCTGGACGTAAAGTTGTTACAGAGTTTTGGACAGAAGTTGAAAATGTGCCACATATTTCAATGGCTAAAGAGAATGATTTGGTAGTTATAGCCCCTGCTACAGCTGACATCATTGCAAAAATTTCAGCCGGTATGGCAGACGATCTACTGACTAACATTGTCTTAGCCTCTACTGGGATTAAATTTTTAGTTCCAGCAATGCATCCTGAGATGTGGAGCAATCCGGCCACAGTTGAGAACATTGAAATTTTGAAAAGAAGAGGATTTATAGTTATTGAGCCAGACGAAGGACGTATGACTGGTGCTGATTTTGGTTTAGGTAGATACCCTGAGGTTTCAAAAATAATTTCTTCAATTTATGCCCAAACAAGTTTAAGCACAGACCTAAAGGGATATAAAATTTTGGTAACTGCAGGTGGAACCCGAGAACCAATTGATCCAGTTAGATTCATAGGAAATAGATCATCAGGTAAACAGGGGTTTGCCATTGCTGAAGCTGCTGCAAGTCGAGGAGCTCAGGTTCATCTGGTGGCAGCCAATACGGACCTGCCGATGATAGAAGGCGTTATTACTACATATGTTCAGACTGCAGATGAGATGGCGGCGGTACTAAATGTAGAGTTCGCTCATTCCGACGCCCTAATAATGAGTGCAGCGGTTGCAGATGCAAAAGTTAGGAATTACTCCGACACAAAGATTAAAAAATCAGGATTAGATTCAATAAATTTAGAGGCGAATCAAGATATTCTACAAAAGCTCTCTCAGACTAAACGTAAGGACCAAGTAATTGTTGGTTTTGCTGCAGAAACAAGCAAGGAAGAATCAGATTTAATTGCTGCAGGACAAAAAAAATTAGATGGTAAGTACTTAGACATGATTTATGTTAATGATGTAACAAATGGGGCGATTTTTGGCAGTGATTCTACTGAAGGCTTTTTAATTGGTAGGAATCAAGATTTGATCAAGGTTCCAAGGATTTCTAAGCAGACACTTTCAGATATATTGCTTGATCAAATGTGCTCTCGGTTAGAGTTAGCGCATGAGTAATAGGCTTTTCACCTCAGAATCGGTGACTGAAGGACATCCAGACAAAATTGCTGATCAGATTTCGGATGCAATTTTGGACTCCTTACTTGCTCAAGATCCTAAAAGCCGAGTTGCTGTTGAAACCTTAATTACTACGGGGCAAGTTCATGTTGCCGGTGAAGTCACGACCAATGGGTATGCAGATGTAATGAATATAGTCAGAGATACTGTTTTAGAGATTGGTTATGACTCTTCTGATAAAGGTTTTGATGGAAATAGCTGTGGAGTATCTATTTCTATCGGGCAGCAATCATCAGATATTGCTCAAGGAGTAGATCAGGCTGTTGAGAAAAGAAAGTCTGACTCGGTTGATCCATTGGATTTGCAAGGAGCAGGTGATCAAGGATTAATGTTTGGTTATGCTTGCATTGATACACCAGAGTTAATGCCACTTCCTATTTCGCTTGCGCATAAACTTTCATTACAGCTTTCGAAGGTAAGGAAGAATGGGACCCTTTCCTACTTAAGACCTGACGGTAAAACACAGGTAACGATTGAGTATGCTGGCGATAAGGCAATCGCATTAAATACTATAGTTATATCTACTCAACACTCTAGTGATGTAGATTTAGAGCGAAAATTAACTCCAGAAGTAAGAGATCAGGTAATTGATCCAATTTTAAAGGATCTAGAGATTGAAACAAAAAATGTTAAAGTTTTAATTAACCCAACTGGGAGATTTGTCATCGGTGGACCAATGGGCGATGCTGGCCTGACTGGTAGAAAAATAATTGTAGATACTTACGGTGGAATGGCTCGGCATGGCGGTGGTGCTTTTTCTGGAAAAGACCCTTCAAAAGTTGATAGATCGGCTGCCTATGCCATGCGGTGGGTAGCAAAAAATGTTGTGGCAGCAGGATTGGCCGAAAGATGTGAAGTCCAAGTTGCTTATGCAATAGGCAAAGCACATCCCGTAGGATTATTTGTCGAGACATTCGGAACCGAGAAGGTTTCAAACTTAAAAATCAGTGAAGCGATTAAGAACGTATTTGATCTTCGCCCTGCAGCAATCATTAGAGATTTAGATCTACTTCGTCCAATTTATAGCCAGACAGCTGCTTACGGTCATTTTGGAAGAGAATTGCCTGATTTCACTTGGGAAAAGACCGATCGAGCATCTGCCCTGAAATCTTATTTTAATTAGCAGTGACTGCTCCACTAAAGCTCAAGCGACAGTCAGTAAAGAGCAAACCTGGAAAAGATAAAGAAGATCTAGCAAAACTAAAAGTAGCCTCAGTATTAGTAGACACGCCCGTATCTCATCTAGAGGGCCTATATGACTACTTAATTCCAAGCAGTTTAACTTCTATTGCAACTATTGGTACAAAAGTAATAGTTGAGTTTGGAAAAAAGAATACCGAAGGGTTAATTGTTGGAATTTCTGACATTGATTCTTCAAATCGCGAAAAGAAGCTCATTCAAAGTGTGAGTTCGCCAAGTGGCTTTATTTCACAACAATTGATTTATCATTTAGAGCAGGTTAGAAACCGATTCGGTGGTAGTTTTTGGAACTTGCTGAAACAAGCAGTACCAGCTCGTGTAATTAAAGAAGAAAAGCTTTTTTTCAAGAGTGCAGTAGATTCACCAGATTTAGATCTAGATAATGACTTTTCTAGAATATTCGAGCACTCTGAGTTTTCAGAGCTAAGAATAGATAAAAGACTTAGATGGGCGGTAAATACACCTGCAGGGGTAGATGTTTACAAATTTTTATCAGAGATAGTGAAGTTAAGATCAAAGATAGGGCAAGTTTTACTGGTTGTGCCAGATGAGAAAGATATTCTTAACTTTAAGGAAATTCTAGCGCCACTATTTGGAGATCAACTAGTTGAACTAGGTTCACATTTAGCTAAGAATGAAAGATATAGAAATTTTTTGATAGTTAATTCTGCTAAGCCTGCAGTTGTTTTAGCAACTAGGAGTGGAATATTTGCTCCTTTATCATCTACTGCAACAGTGATTGTATTTTCTGATTTAGATAACTCTCACTATGAACTACATTCTCCTGGTTGGAATACTCGAGATGTTTCGCTTCTTCGAGCACAAGATGTTTCTCTAATGTTTGTTTCAGCTTCACACTCTTTAGAGATTGAAAGATTAATTGATATAGGTTGGCTAGAACGTAAAAAGTTTAGTAGCTCGAGTAAGAGAAGGTTTATAACAAATGAAGATTCAAGCGGATATTTGTCTCAGATTAAGATCGGGGCTTCCAAAGGAAATGTCTTAGTTTCTGTTGCTGAGAAGGGGTATGGAAATCTATTTTTATGCTCAAAATGTCGAAATGCTGCCAATTGTGAGTGTGGTGGAAAGTTGCAGATTGTTGGTACCGGAAAGGTACCAAGATGTTATATCTGTTATAAAGCGCACAATGATTGGAGATGTAATTTTTGTGGTGGAAACTTGCCATATGTGATCTCTAAAGGCATTGAACGCCTAGCTGAAGAGATTGGTAGAGCTCTACCTAAGATTCCACTTTTAGTTTCCTCTGGCACTAAGCAAATACGACTTATGCCAAAGGGTAATCATATTGTCTTAGCTACGGCCGGATCAGAGCCTCAAGACCTTTATGCTGCTGTCATTTTGTTCGATGGAGAGAGATTAGTTAATCGCCCATTTTTGCGTTCTGAGGAGTTAGCCAGACATACTTGGTTTTCAATTTTAAATAGAAGTCTTGATTTAGCAGAGGTTTTTATCTCTTTGCCAAATAAGCATCCTCTTACTCAATCTTTACTTAGATCTGACTCATCTTATTTGGTAAAACAAATTCTTAAAGAGCGCAAGACCGCTAAGTTACCTCCCTTTTTTCGTATGGCCGTTGTGACAGGTATAAAGAAAGATATTTCAAAGTTTTCGGAAAATCTAAAATCAGCTACCACCTATGAAGTGAATGGACCAATAGATATAGACAGTTCTAACAGTAAAATCATCATCAGAGCGTCGCTGGAAGAATCTAGCAAGTTCGTCGACATGCTAGACGATGTCGTAAGGTTGCAAGGGCTAAAAGGTAAGAGTGTTTTTCAAATTCGTTTAGATCCATTTGATCTTTAATATGAAGTATCATTAGAACATGACTGTTCAATCAATTAGGTTATTTGGGGATCCAGTGCTGGTTACGCCTGCAAATCCAGTAACTGATTTTGACAAAGAGCTTAGGAATTTAGTCTCTGACCTGACTCAAACAATGCAGGCAGCACCAGGAGCTGGATTAGCTGCTCCTCAAATTGGCGTTCCACTTAGGGTTTTCGTATGGGATATAGACGATGAACTTGGACACTTAGTTAATCCAACACTGGATTTGAGTGAGGAAATGCAAGAGGGGGAGGAAGGATGTTTATCCTTTCCTAATCTATCGTTTGATACTCCAAGGGCATTTAGGGCGGTTGCTAAAGGGTTCAATATGTACGGCGATCCAGTTGTAGTTGAAGGGACTGAACTATTAGCTAGATGTTTACAGCACGAAACCGATCACCTCAATGGGGTGCTTTTCATAGATCGAATGAATAGTGAGCAAAGAAAAATTGCCATGAAAGAAATTCGAGAATCTGATTGGTTTGGGCTGGCAAATCAGAATGGTTTTGCGCCAAAAATTAAAATCTCTCCTCATAATACACATGGCCAGGGTTTGTAAATTTGAAGATAATAGTTGCATCAACTTCGCTTATAGCAAGGCCGCTAGCTCTAGCATTAAAACATAATCAAAATCATGAGTTAGTCGGGATCGTTACTAGCCAAGATAAGGCAGTTGGTAGAGGCTTATCAGTAACTTCTAACCCCCTAGCCGTTTGGGCAAAAGAAGAAGAAATAGAAGTTTTCAAGCCCGAGAATATGGATGACTTCGAACTGCTAATAACAACATCAAAAGTTGATTTGATTATAACTATTTCCTACGGACAAATTATTACGCCAAGATTATTGAGCTTGCCAAAGTTTGGTTGGCTCAATGTCCATTTTTCAGTGTTGCCAAAGTTTCGTGGAGCAGCGCCAGTTCAGCGCGCAATTTTGTCGGGCGATAAGACGACTGGAGTTTCGGTATTTAAACTTGACCAAGGACTTGACACCGGGGCTGTTTATAAAGTGCTTGAGGTACCGCTAAAAGTTGATGCAACAACGGAAGATGTATTAATTGAACTTAGTGAATTGGGTGCAGGTCTTGCTGTAGAGACATTAAGCATGATTTCCAATGGCTTGCTACCGACTCCCCAAAGTGAAGTTGGAGTTTCCTATGCTGCAAAATTCAATAAAGCTGATGGTCAGATTATTTGGGATTCACCTAGCGAGCACATTTACAATTTGTATCGGGCTTTGCATAACAATCCAGGAGTATGGACAACGCTTGGAGAGCTTAGACTGAAAATTGAAAGGCTAAAGCCGACAATTGTGAACAAAACTTTGAAATGCGGCGAAGTCTTAATTGATACCGAAAGGTTGATTGTTGGAACGGCTTCCGGTGCAATTGAAATATTGAACTTAACACCCGCCGGAAGAGTATCGATGACCGCTAGTGAATTCATTCGTGGCCTTAGTAATCGAACGGGTTTGCATCTTGGGTAAGCCAAAACCTAATCAATCCCGACTCATTGCTTATGAGTTAGTTTCTCAAGTAAATAGGCAAGGAGCTTATGCAAATTTAAGACTCCCAGAACTTCTTTCAAATTCTAAAATGGAACAATCTGATCGAGCGTTCACCACTGAGCTGGCTTATGGAACTCTTCGCATGCAAGGAAAGCACGACTATATTGCTTCTAAATATTTGGATAGAAGCATTGATGAGGTTGATCCAAAAATAGTCGATTTAATTCGAATAGGGATTCACCAAATAACCCAAATGCGAGTACCAAACCATGCAGCAGTTTCAGAGACTGTTGAAGTTGCAAAATTCGTTGCTGGAGAATCTAAAGCTTCTTATGTTAATGCCATTTTAAGAAAAGTAACTTCCGAAGAAGCCTCAATTACTGAGATACAGGATCTACCTGTTATTCAGAGATTGAGCATTGAATATAGTCATCCAGAATGGATAGTTAGTTCTTTCTATGATTGTTTAAAAGATTGGCAAGAAGTTGAAGAGTTGCTTCGTTCAAACAATTTGCCAGCTGCTCCTGATTTAGTTTGTTGGCCAGGCAAATCAACTATTAATGAAATTGAATCGCTAGGTGGAGTTAAGATTTCGGGCATTCCGAATGGATTTAATGTTCCCATAATCCCATCTGAGTTTCCGCCAGTACTGGAAAGAAGAGTTGGAGTTCAAGATAGGGGATCTCAATTGGTGGTAGAGAACTTCCTAGCAACTGCTGAAAATAATCAGAAGTGGTTGGATTTATGTGCAGGTCCTGGTGGCAAAGCAGCTTATCTTTATAACTGGATAAAAGTTAATCATCCTGAGTCCAAATTTATAGCAAACGAAATTAACCCAACTAGAGCTGAGTTAGTAAAGCGGGTCACAAATAATAATGATGTTCTTGTTAATGATGGTACTAAGCCTGATAATTTTTTAGATAAGTATGATCGTATTCTCATCGATGCTCCATGCACTGGTCTTGGTGCCCTAAGAAGAAGACCGGAGGCTAGGTGGAGAAAATCTGTCGTAAATTTAAAGGAGTTAGTAACTCTTCAAAGGAATCTATTAGGCAGTGCTTACTCTCTATTGAATCCAAACGGAATGATTGCGTATGTAACTTGCTCGCCCCATTTAGCAGAAACTAAAGGCCAAGTAATCGATTTCTTAGGCAGTCACCCTGATATGAAATTAGTCCCTATGCAATCTTTGATGCTCGAGAACAAAAGTGGAGTTCAGGAAGATGGAACTATGCAATTGTGGACGCATAAAAATCAGTCGGATGCTATGTTTATGGCATTGTTTAAGAAGGAAGTGTAATCTTGAATAAATCAGCTCAGGTATTTATCAATCCCAGCATTTTGAATGCTAATTTTGATGACCTTGAGAATGAAATTTCAAAAGTAGCAGCTGTTTCAGATTTTCTTCACTTAGATATTATGGATAATAAATTTGTACCAAATTTTACATTTGCATTTGAGCGCGCAGTTGAGATTATTAAAATTTCCAAACTTCCAGTTGACGCTCACTTGATGATAGAAAATCCTGATTTAATTGCCCCTAGGTATGCACATGCTGGATGCGCCTCAGTAACCTTTCACTATGAAGCAGCTAAAAGTGTAGGTCAAACCATTAATGACATAAGATCAAATGGGGCAAAGGTAGGAATCGCGATTAAGCCCGGCACTGATTTTTCAAAAGTTGAGGATTTTATTGCAGATATAGACATGCTAGTAGTTATGACGGTTGAACCTGGCTTTGGAGGACAAGCTTTCATGAGGCAACAAATGCCAAAGGTTAAACAGGCACGTGAATGGATAAACTCATTAAATGGTGCGAAGCCAATACTTCAGGTTGATGGTGGGATTTCAGAAATCACAATTGAAGAGGCGGCCGAATCTGGTGCTAACTGTTTTGTGGCTGGAAGCGCTGTTTATAAATCAGTTAATCCCGTCGCTACGATTGAAAAATTGCGCGAACTGGCTAAAGCAAGATTTTCTTAAAATTGAATTCCCATAAATAGCAACACTGCACTCAAATCAGGCTGAGATATGGTTGTATCGGCGATTTTATTTAATTTTGATTTACCATTAAATGCAATACCAAGTCCAGCAGATTCAATCATGTCGATATCGTTTGCGCCATCACCGACAGCAACAGTATGAGCTAGATCAATTTTGCCTAGGAGAGCAAGTTCCTTTAAGGCCAAAAGCTTTGCACCGCTGTCTATGATATCTCCCTCTAACTTTCCGGTGAGTTTGCCATCGATTACTTCAAGCTTGTTAGCCCGGTAGAAGTCAATTTTTAGATCCTGAAGAATCGGTTCAATTACATCTAAAAAGCCACCCGATACCACTCCAACAAGGTGGCCGCATGCGTGCAATTTTGAGATCATTTCTACGGCACCCTTAGCCAACTTAATCTCTTTGCGTACTTCATTAAAAATAGAAACATCTAGATCTTTTAGCGCACCTACTCTTTTCTCTAGCGCCTCTTTAAAGTTTATTTCACCATTCATAGCTTGTTTAGTTATCTCTGCTACAAAACTACCTTGGCCTGCATGTTCTGCAAGAAGATCAATTACTTCCTGTTCTATTAAGGTCGAATCCATATCAAGTAAAACTATTCGTTTTCTTTGTCGAGCGCTTCCACCTAGCTCAACTGATAGATCTATATCATTTAATAGAGCAACCTCTTTAAGATTTTGTTGAACTACTTTTAGAAGTTTGTTTGGAATGGACAGTTGAAGTTCAATTGATTCAAGTGAATTGTATTCTGATCGCCTTATCTGCTTAATGTTCCCATCCATCTTTGCAATTTCAGATGCAATTAATGCTAGCTTCAAAGGTTTTATCTCTTGGCCTACAATTATCACTATCAATGAGTCAGACTCTTCACGCAATGCCATATATTCAGCAAAATCGATAGCTATATCCAAACCACTTTTCTTTTGTAAATGGTCAAGATCAATCGCTATAGCCTCTGCATGAGCTTGATCTAGGGAGATGAGAACCGCCAGGATCAAACGTCCTCGAATGCATATTTGCTGGACATCAATTATCTTTACTGAAAACTCTGACAGAGTCGTCATTAGATCTGCCATGATTCCTGGCCTGTCTTGGCCTGAAACTAGAATCAAACCAGTGAATTGTGAGATATTCTCGCTAGGCATTGGCTCAGATTATCCGTTATTGGCCTTAAGCGAGGTATCTTTTATCCTTATGAGCGCTATATTAAATCTAGAAGAGATAAGCGTTCGCAGAGGCGATAAAACCATACTCGGACCTTTGAGTTGGCAGGTTCTTGAAGGGCAGCGTTGGGTGGTCTTGGGGCCTAATGGCGCGGGCAAAACTACCTTATTGCAAATCTGTGCATCACTAATCCATCCAACCACCGGCAAAATTGAGATCTTGGGCCAGCAGTTAGGTAAGGTCGATGTTTTTGAATTACGAACTCGCATTGGCCTGACATCTTCTGCATTAGTTGAACAATTACCATCCGATGAACTAGTAATTGATGCAGTGCTTACTGCAGCATATGCTGTTTTAGGTAGATGGCAGGAAAAATATGATTTATGGGATGAGTCACGAGCTATGGCACTTCTTACAGCCTTAGGAGTTAGAGAACTAGGTGATCGAACATTTGGCACCCTTAGTGAAGGTGAGAAAAAGCGAGTTCAAATAGCAAGAGCATTAATGGCAGACCCGGAACTTTTGCTTTTAGATGAGCCAGCATCTTCCTTAGATTTAGGCGGTCGAGAGGATTTGCTTAAGCGGATTGAAGTATTTGCTAAGGATCCACTGGCGCCCGCTACGGTAATTGTTACTCACCACATTGAAGAGATTCCAGCTGGAACTTCTCATGCTTTGCTACTTAAAGATGGTGAAGTAGTTGCTTCAGGCGATGTTAATCAGGTTATTACAGATGAAAATTTGACTTCAGCTTATGGCCTACCAATATCTGTTCAATCTCAAAATGGACGTTTCTTCGCTCGTGCGCGTTGACTTAGTTAGATTACTGCCTGAGCCGTGGCATAAAATTGTTAACTTACAAATCTTAGAATCTTTAAGCAAATCACTACCTGAACAATTTTTACCAGATCAAGAAGATATTTTTAGAGCGCTATCAATACCGCCAGCCCACGTTAAGGTTGTTATAGTTGGGCAAGACCCTTATCCAAACCCTAAATATGCAATGGGCATGGCCTTTTCCGTTCGAGAGAACACAAATCCTTTACCAGCATCGTTGAAAAATATTTTTACTGAGCTAGAGGATGATCTAGGTTATAAAAGAACAAACGGTGATTTAAGTGACTGGAAAGATCAGGGCGTATTACTTCTGAATCGTTCTTTAACTGTAGACGCGCATGATTCCAATTCACATATAAATTTAAATTGGTCTCAAATCACCGAACCAATAATTGAATCTGTTGCTAGGAATGGTGCAATTGGCATTTTATGGGGAAATCAAGCAGCTATTGCTGGTAAGTACTTTCCAAAAGAGAATGTACTCACCTCTGCACATCCGAGTCCACTATCGGCATATCGTGGTTTTTTTGGATCTAAGCCCTTTAGTAAATCAAACTTGAAGTTGCTTGAAAAAGGGTTATCGCCAATTAAATGGTAAAGGGGTGGATGCTTAGCACCCACCCCTACCTATTTTATGTTTTATGCAGTCCAGATATTGATTGGAGATTGCAAGAAGTAAATCATAAACAAACCAGCCACGACCCACATCAAAGGATTAATCTCCTTAGTGCGTCCTTGGAATAGTCTGATTACTACATACGACACAAAGCCGGCACCAATACCAACTGAAATGTTGTAGGTGAATGGCATCAAGATAATTGTAAGGAAGGCTGGAATCGCAATTCCAAGATCATCCCAATCAATTCCCTTGATCTGAGTCATCATTAAGAATCCAACAATGATTAACGCAGGTGTAGCAGCTTCGTAAGGAATTACCGCAACAAGTGGAGCTAAGAATGTTGTCAACAGGAACAACAAGCCAGTGACCACAGAGGCTAGGCCAGTACGAGCACCTTCGCCAACGCCGGATGCAGATTCAATATAGGAAGTATTTGAAGAAACTGAACCAGCTCCGCCAGCGGCTGCAGCAATAGAGTCAACCAGAAGAATGCGGTTAGCTCCTTCTACATTTCCATCTCGGTCTACAAGTCCTGCCTGATTACCAATAGCAGTCATAGTTCCCATTGTGTCAAAGAAGTCTGCTAGTAGAAGTGTAAATACTAGGAGAACGGCTGCCACTAGTGAGATTCGATCAAATCCACCAAGTAGATTGAAGTCTCCTAAGATTCCAAAGCTTGGTGTAGCAGCAATCGCTTCAGGCATTGCTGGAACATTTAGGTTCCAACCCTTTGGATTAACTGCTCCGGTAGCGCCATTAAATAATGGACCGATCTTAAATGCGGACTCAACTGCAATTGCCAAAGCGGTTGCGGCAACAATTCCAATTAGGATTGCAGCCTTAACTTTTCTGACCATCAATGCAATAGTTAGCAATAGACCGAATGCAAATACAATAATTGGCCAACCGACCAAATTACCATTATCGCCGAGTGTTACAGGTACAGGTCCAGTTCCAGTTCTGCGAACGAAGCCTGCATCTACTAAACCGATTAAGGCAATAAATAGACCGATACCAACTGAAATAGCGATCTTAAGTTGCGTAGGAACTGCTCGGAATACCGCAGTGCGAAATCCGGTCAGTACGAGAATTAAAATAATTAAACCTTCAAGGACTACAAGTCCCATGGCATCTGCCCAGGTCATTTTTGAGGCGATACCAACAGCAACGAATGTGTTTAAACCTAATCCGGTTGCTATGGCTAATGGAAAGTTAGCGACTACGCCCATCAATATGGTCATAACGCCGGCAATGAGTGCAGTGGCTGCAGCAACTAATGCAAGATTAGGAGCATCGCCTCCGCCAATATATTTTCCATCAGCATCTTTAGCAAGACCGATGATGAGTGGATTTAGCGCAACAATGTAGGCCATTGTGAAAAAGGTGACGACTCCGCCACGAACTTCACGAGCTACGGTTGAGCCACGCTGACTGATTTTAAAGAAACTATCAAGCATGGATTAGACCCTTCTGTTTTTTTAACATGGTGTTTTCGACATGTTGTCAGATTCGGTCCGACAAACCGAGGGGAGTGCCTTAAATCTATTGGTTACTTAGTGGTAAGCCGGCCTACGACACCAAGAGAAATAGCAACAGATTGCCCAATAAGTAAGGCAAAAAGGGCGGTTCCTACGCCCAATGTTCCGCCCAATAGGGCGCCAGCAATTAACGCCGAGATCTCCAGCATTAACCTAACTCTTCCAACCCTAATTCCAGTCCGATAATGAAGCCCAGTCATTAGTCCATCCCTTGGGCCAGTACCTAAGCCACAGGTTATATATAGAGCTGATCCTGCACCCACCAGTGCGATCCCAAATAGGACATAAAAATATTTTAGGTAAATATTCTCAACCTCAGGTATAAAAAATAATCCAACCTCAATTGCTACAGCAATAATTACTATATTTGCAATCGTGCCAAATCCTGGCCGCTGCTTCAATGGCAGCCAAAGAAGAAGAACTAATGCTGAGATTACGAATGTAGAGGCTCCAATATTTAGTGGAGAATTAAGTGAAATTCCCTCCGCCAGCACAGTCCAAGGTGAATTACCTAGATTGGTTACAATTAAAAAAGCATCACCGATTCCAAAGATTGTCAATCCAAAAATTAATATCGACATACGCTGTAGGTGTTGTTTTTGTAAACCAATAGCCCAAGTAGATTCTGCTCGCCATGGCGTTATGGGAATTGTTCTAGAAGGCTTGAAAACACTGATTAGTGTCCCAAATCTGTTACTACCTTTAGATGATTCACTCACTGCTAAACTATAGTAGATAAATTCTAGAGATTGGCTAATAGTGGAGTTCACTTACGGGCAAGCCTTATTGATTGGCGCGATTCAGGGCATAACTGAACTATTTCCAATATCTAGCTTAGGTCATGCAATTTTGATTCCTGCCTGGATTGGTGGATCATTCAAGGAGTTTATTAGTGATGAGAATCAAACCTATTTGCTTATATCGATTGCAATGCACCTTGCCAGTTCTTTTGCATTGTTTCTAGTATTTAGAAAAAGATGGCTCAATTTAATCGGTGGATCTTTTAGGGCGGTTAAGACTAGAAATTACCAAAGTACACCTTTCAGGGTTCTTGCATATGTGGTAATAGCCACGATACCTGTTGGCATACTTGGGCTAGCTTTTGAGGAGTATTTTCAGCAGATATTTGGCAACCCCTCTTTTTCAGCAGTTTTCCTAACGATAAATGGACTAATACTAATAACCGCCGAAAGATTATCTAGGCGAGATCTAGCACATGAGTTTCATGATTCGGATGCAGAAATTGATAATAGAGTTAATGCAAAAAGTGCTTTAGTTATTGGATTCGGTCAGAGTTTAGCTTTGTTTGCAGGAATAAGTCGCTTTGGTGTGACAATGAGTGCTGGACTACTGCGAAAATTGAACCATTCAGTGGCATCAGATTTTGCCTTCCTGCTTTCATTGCCGGTCATTTTGGGAGCTTCTGTTATTAAATTGCCCCAATTATTTACAACTGATGCAAATCAACTTCTTGGCCAAATCCTGGCTGGTTCAATAGTTTCATTCATTTGTACCTATATAAGTGTTACTTTCTTAGTTCGATGGTTTAAAACCCGAACACTATATCCGTTCGCAATTTATTGCTTAATAGCGGGCGTTGCATCTTTTGTGAGGTTTAGCTGATGTTTGCCGGTATCGGAACAGTACTAAACATTTCAACAATCATTCTTGGTGGAGCTCTTGGTGTTCTTATTGGGGCGAAGATTTCTGAAAGATTGAGAAATCTAATTTTAGATGCATTAGGTTGCATAACAATTATTTCGGCCGCTGATGCACTTATGGATTTTTGGAATCCAACTTTTCAAAACTCAATGCCTAAGGGGTGGCCGCTCTTAATAATTGTCTTCTCACTAGTAATGGGGGCTGTTATTGGTAGTTGGTGGCGGATAGAGGACAGGTTGGAAAAATTTGGTGAAACTTTAAAAAAGAGATTTGCAAAAGACGGGGATTCGAACTTCATTGAAGGATTTGTGACATCATCTTTAATTTTCGTGATTGGCCCGCTTGCAATATTGGGCAGTATTTCAGATGGAATGGGAACTGGCATTGATCAGTTAGTTTTAAAGAGCACACTCGATGGATTTGCTGCAATGGCTTTTGCAGCAACTTTCGGTTGGGGAGTAGCGCTTTCATGTGTACCCGTTGGGATCTACCAATTTGGCTGGACTTTGGTTGGCTTATTTCTTGGTGCGATACTAAGTGATTATCAAATCTTAGCTATGACATCAGTAGGTGGAATATTGCTAATCGGTATCTCTCTAAGATTACTGAGGATTAAGAGCATTGAAATTGGAAACTTGCTGCCAGCTTTGGCGCTAGCACCAGTACTGGCGCTAGCAGCACATCAATTTATTTAAAAGGTAGATGCGTCAATTACAAATCGGTACTTAACATCGCTGGCAACGGTACGATCATAAGCAGTATTTATATAATCTGCTTTAATGACTTCAACATCA
>Ga0082207_1000032_pt1 | contig 93919 bp, 72 predicted proteins | sample LakMenEpi10Aug09_FD_71540 | JGI IMG/M metagenome (GOLD analysis project Ga0082207, IMG submission 71540) | reverse complement strand
ACTTCTGGGGCAATATATCCCCTTGTTCCTAACACATCTGGTGGAAACATTTGAGGAACAACTAAAGAGTCAATATCAATGATTAGGCATTGTCCAGAAGTTGGATCGATTAAGACATTTTTATTGGATAAATCAGAATGGGCTAATCCCGCTTGGTGTAAACGCCTAACGGCTCGTGCTAAACGAATACAAATCTGAAAATAATTAACCCATGTTCCCTGTTCTTCTGGTGGCAAAATAGAGCGAAGTTTAGAACGAACAAACCAGCTACTTTCTTTTTCTTTTCCTTGCAATTTCCCCGTTTCAAAGAAATAGTTATTGGGATAAATGGGAGTAATAACTCCTAATGATGGTTGAGTCACAATTGCTGTCGGCCAACAAAACAAGTTTTGGAAATAATCCCCATTATGACCCAGTGTAGGATTATATCTATTTAAAATGGCAGCGAGTCGAGATAACCGATTTCTATCTGAACCAGCATTTGGATCTTTGTAAAAGCAAATTACGGCTGTTTTATCAGCAGTAAAATAGACTTCCTTCATCGCCCCTTCCCCAATCATATCGGGGATATATTCAATAATGCTCCCATCGGCTAAAGTTGCAATTGCCATTAATTTTCCTCCCGATATAAAACAACTAAAGTGCGATCGTCAAAAGAACCTCTCCGATAGTAGGAGTCTAACCAAATTTTTAATTTTTCTTCTGAGGGCATTTCTTCACATTCTGGAGACATTTCTTGGGCTAAAATTCCAGCATTCAATAAACCTGGAGAAGCCACCACCTCTTTTATAGATTTACCTAACTGTTCAGCATATTTAGCAATAGAACGAATTGAAACTGTTTTATGTTCATCAGGATCGGGTCGTAAAATTCTCTCAATTTCATCTTGAAACTTACTCTGATTCCTTCTGACTTCATCTTGAGTTTTAAAACTGGTGTCTTGTAATTGTCTTTCTATCTCTTGGCTATCAATATTAGGAATATTAATAACTTTATTTAAGATCAAATCTCCATACAGTTCCAACATACCTGGATCATTAGGGAAATAGTCATCCGCCACTCCATCTGTCATAATCATCAAGGCTTTTAGATTACCGAGAAAAGCGAATGTTTTTTGGACAAGATTAGGATGCGAGAGTTTGCTCTTTGAAGTCAAAAAATCCGTTTGCCCTCCATGCTCTCCAATATCAGGTTTTCCCAGTAATTGTAAATTATTTTCATGAGAAAGAGCAGCTAACATTCCATCTCCAACTTGACAAGTTAAAACAAAATCATAGCTGGAAGATTCCACCTTAATTGTTGTATATACAGCTACAAGGAGAGTAGATGATAAATCTTTTATATCCAGTTCTTTTTTGCCTACTGCCTTAGTTAAATCTCTAAAATTTTTTAGATAATTAGCTTTTTTCTCTACCTCATTGTAAGCATCATTAAAAGATTTATATAAATACTGTTGAATAGACTTAAACTCTTCCCCTATAAACATCCAGTTTTGATCTTGCTTCAAATTAATCTTTAAATCATCTTCTCTAGCTTGCTCTTTAAGTTGATAAGATTTAAGAGAATTTTCTAATGACTTAACGGCTGTTTCACAAGAAACTTTTGCCCCAATCCGAGAAAACTTTTTAGATCCTGCTCCATCAGCAACCGCAATAATTGTCCATTGACCAATGGTAGAAAATTCAAACCAATCATCACAATTAGTTCCCTGATGTTTGTGCATTTTTCCTCGCACTCTTGCACCAATCAATTTTAGTCCTTCTGGGGATTGATTAGATTTATAATCAAATTCTGAATGAGGTTCTGGTTCCTGATAAGGAACAGGATGATACTGCCAAGGGGGGATAACAGGGGTAGAAATTGCTTCAGTTTGGGCTAGTTGTTGCTGAGTTCCTTCTGAAGAAGGCACTTCTTGGTTTGGGGAATCTGCTAAACCTGCTGTTGGATGTTGATGTACTGCATGATTTTGAGAAGTTTCATCTATTTGTGAATCTGTTTTTTTTGTAGTATTTCCTATTTCTGTTGCGTCAGAATTTTCTGAAACCCTATTAGCTGGATTTTCATGATCAGTAGATAAATTATTGCTAGATTGCCTTAAATCTTGAGTTGAACGAGAGACTGAAGTTTCCAAAAATTGTCCGGTTGATGACTGAGATGCAGTTATGTCACTATTGGGCTGAGGGTTAACATTGGTTTGAGGTGATGTCAAAGCAGGCAATTGGGGAGATTTTTCAATTAAGACTTGGCGAATAGCATTTTTAATGCTTGTTTTTAATTCCTGACTAGCAATCTTCATCTGTTCAATTAAATCTTTGTTGATTTCTTGATTCTTTCCTGACAACAATCCAAACCAATCAATCCATATATTTTCTATTTTTTTGATTGCAGGTTCGACTGAATTTTGGAGTTGACTATTAAATCTAATGGCAAAAACTTGTTCCCATATTTTTGCTAATGCTTTAGTAATTTTGTTAATTTTATCTTGATTACTTGTTTTATTAGCAAATTTTTCCCATTCTTTTTGTAATTCATCTGAATCATTATCATTTTCAAGGTGAAGTTTCCAGCAAATAGCTTGGATTAATTTTTCCAACTCAGGATCTTGATTTAGGTCATGATTAGACATAATGTTTACTAACTCTCCTTTTGTTAATTATTAGGTCTTAATGGGGGTAATGCACCCTGATCGGGTGCATCAGGCTTGTATTAAGGAATAATTTGGATTCCTTTAGGTGGGGGGGGTAAATTGATAGGTTGGTTATCAGCCATCACCTGAGCCACACTTTGAGAAGTTTGTTTAATAGACTGTGATACCCACTTAAAGAATTGTTTGAGAGTATCCGGCTGAAGATTATCTAATTTTACTACAATTTCTGTCAGTTTCTTGAGCGTATATTCATCGGCTCCTGAACCTGCTGCACAAGCAATAATATTAGCAGGTTTTTTCTTTTTCAATTCATCAGCCGCTTTTTCCCAAGTATCAGTTGGCATTCCATCTGTCATTAGAAATACTAACGGTTTCCAATCCCCTTTTTGACTATCGCTGGCTTTTTTAACTTCTTTCTCGAAGCATTGAGTTAACAATTTTAAGGCTCCACCTAAAGCCGTTGTGCCTCCTGCGGACAGTGTAGGTGGCTGAAAAGCCATTAATTCAGTCAGTGGACAAACTTGTTGAGCGGTACTTTCAAAGGTAATTACGGAGAGGTAAGCGGTTTCTATAGCATAGGGTTCGCTTTGAAGTTCAGCTACCAGTGCTTTAACGCCTTGATTGACGGCTTCAATGGGATCACCAAACATGGAACCGGAACAATCTAAAACTAAATAAACAGGTAAACGACGAGATGACATGATTTTTCTCCTACTTGTATTAAGGAATAATTGGGATTCTGTGAGGTAGGGCGGTAAATTAACTGGTTGGTTATCAGCCATCACCTGAGCCATGCTTTGAGAAGTTTGTTTAATCGATTGAGAGATCCACTTAAAGAATTGCTTAAGAGTATCTGGCTGAAGCTCATCTAACTTAAATACATTCGCTGTAATATTGTTGAGCATAAAGTTATAGGCTTCTGAATCAGATACAACAGCAATAATATTAGCGAGTTTTCTCTTTTTCAATTCATCAGATGCTTTTTCCCAAGTATCAGTCGGTATTCCATCTGCCATTATAAACACTAAAGGTTTCCAATCTCCTTTTTGAGTATCGCTGGCTTTTTTAATTTCTTTGTCGAAGCATTGAACTAATAATTTTAAGGCTCCACCTAATGCTCTTGTACCTCCTGCTGAGAGTAAAGGGGGTTGAAATGCCATTAATTCAGTTAAGGGACAAACTTGTTGGGTGCTCATTCCAAAGGTAATGACAGATAGATAGACAGTTTGTATGGCATAGGGTTCGCTTTGTAGTTCAGCCACCAGTGCTTTAATTCCTTGATTAATAGCTTCAATGGGATCACCCGACATCGAATCTGAACAATCTAAAACTAAATAAACCGGTAAACGACGAGATGACATGATTTTTCTCCTTCTTTTTCTCCTTGAATGAAATGAAACTAATCAAAAAGTATTTTCGAGCTTGAACTAAGTTATATCCCTTTTGTTAAAACCAACTTAGCTTTAGAGACTATTGTTGATCAGTTTTTATTTGGAATAACAACCGTTTGATAAATTTTTTGACCATAGACTTCTAATTCAAATCCTTGAGTATTTAGGGGGACTGTAAACGAGACTTTAGCGGGAAGACCATCTGTATATTTTTTGATGACCTTGCCTGAATCATCATAAATAGTTGCAGTAGGAGCAACAATATGGTTTTCATCAACTACTTCAGCAAAAATCTCAACTAAAGCACTCATTTCATTGGCAATTTTATGATCCCAGATATCAACCCCTGTGCCAGTTGTCAAATTATCCAGTTCTTCTAGCTGTCGCTGATCAATTTCATCACCTACGCCGATTAGAACACATTTTACTAGATTTCTCTGACCTAATTTGATCTGATTTGCTAACAGATTTGTATATTTTTTTACATTGGCTAAATCATCAATTTTGCCGTCGGTAATAAACACATACATTCCTCGTTTTGCATCAGCAAATCGTTCAGTAAAATATTTAACAGCAGGGGTAAGAATTGTGCCTGTTCCAAAGCTCATGGATTTGGGGCCATTAACTTCGAGTTGACGACATTTTTCTTCTGTAAAATCTCCTAAAACTTCAATAGAACTACCATCTTCACCTGCCCAATAAATTACACTGGTTCCGCCATCTGCATCTAAATTTCCGGCTAAGTAACTAATAAATTCTTGGGCTAAGGGTTGAACAATATTGTCACTGGGCTTAATGTATCCTTTTTGAATAGCATCTTCATAAGCTTGTGACTTGATGACTTTGTAAGTTTTTCCATCTTGAACTTGTAGAGTAATCCATCCTTTTTTTTCATATTTTACACTTAAATTTTCAGGAATTTCACCGATTAAACTTCGCCCATACACACCTCGCATTGAGGCACTAGCATCCAAAGCAATACCTGTTTGCCACCCTTCTGAATCTGCTCCTTGAGGTTCCATAAGAATAGTGAACATAACTTGCAGATTTGGCCCATTTTTTTTTATATTAACTTCACCAAATTCCTTTGCAACAACAATTCTAGGAAGTTGATAACTAGATTTTTTCTCCTCTGAATTTGAGCTTGAACTGTACATTGTTTTGTTTTCCTTTTTTTAAAATTCTCTAAGTTAATCTAGTCATAACCCTTCAGAAATACTTTGAATAATACTTCCACCTGAAAATTCTAAAGTGAAAGCTGTTGAGCCAGAAGGTAAATTAAAACGAAGTAATGCAGGAACACCGTCTGAATAATCTTTACAAACTTTCCCTGCTTGGTTTAAGATGCGACCTGAATCAATAACAGTTATATCTTCAGAAACCAACTCTTTGAAAACCTGTTCTAATTTATTCATATCACTAGCTAATTGATGATCCCAAATATCAATATCTTGCCCTGAAGCATCCTTGATATTTTTTCCTTCAAACATATTATCCAATTCTTCCATTTGTCCTTCATCAACCTCATCGCCAATCCCAATTAGCAGCATTTTGATAAACGGCTTACTTTTATTGGCGATTTCTTGAGCATACTGGAAGCAATATTGTTTGACTTCTGAGAGATCTTCAATAATCCCATCGGTAACAAAAACACAAAGCGCACCAGGCTGCTTAACACCAAAAGCGGGAGCATCTTTAAATTTGTCAATAAAATGTTTTAAAGGTGCTAACAATTTAGTTCCTCTTCCCCAAGGTAGTTTTTTAGGGCCTATAATGGCTAAATTTTGAGTTTTTTCTTCATCAAATTCTCCTACTTCTTCAATTTTGGAACCATCAGCACTACAAGCCCAATAAATTAAATCAACCTTGCCATTTGATGAAAAATTAGATAAATAATTAATCATCGTGTGAGCAACAGGTTCAACGACATTAGGGACACTGGCAGCCGCGCCAAAAACTCCTCCCACCACCCCACTGACTCCATACATTTTCTTCATGGAGGCAGAACCATCTAAAGCTAAACCCATTCTCACCCCTTCCAAATCTGGAACACTAAGAATCGTTGCGACAATATTAATACTACCGTTTTGTTGCTTGTAAACATTAACTTCACCAAAAGGTTCAACTACATTTGTAAGCTGCATATTAGAAAGTCTCCAAAAATTAACACGATCTCAAGTTAAAAATTAAGCAATCCTACATTGTAGGTTAAAGCCGGGTATTCCAAGATAAAAGTTTTTACACAATGGCTTGGGCATTATGGATGAGTTTAAAATCTCGATCCTCTTTTAAATCCTATAATCTTGATGATTATAGCAATTTTTCTCACTTTTAAATCAGAAATACTCACTCTAAGTAAGTAGGATATATAAAACTACCCCACTATGTAAACAATTGTAAACCGTTCTAACGCTCTCTAATGGGCGATCGAAGCCCTCTTTACAGATTGTTACATGGTAGAGTTTAATCCCGCCTACCTACTTAAACTGGTATTATCTTAAACCCAAGAGGGAGTTAGAGCAATAGTATATTTACTGAAATTTTAACACTCTCAGCTAGTCGTTTTTCGCAAAAAAAACACCAGAAATTACTGATACTGCATATCAAACGTATACATTGGTATCAACTTAGGGAGAATGTAGAGGAGGGAGATCGCAAGAGTCAACGGACGGGAGAGCGATCTCCCTCTGGGACTTCATGACGGGAATAGTGATCGTAACTCTCCAAAAATCACAAGAGAGACGGAAGCCACCAACGATAATCATATTCAGGTGATCGCGTCATTCTATAAATTAAACACGATCAGCTACAGATTGATAAACCTGTTCAATAACCGTTGCCAACCGTTTCATCCCTTCTGTAATTTCCTCATTTGTAGCAGTTAAACTAATCCGAATACATTGGTTTTTATGACTCCACTCTCCTTGTAAACCCGGGAAAAATGAACTACCCGGAACTACAATTACCCCCACTTCTTTTAACTGTTGATACAGTTCCCAGTCAGTTATCGGTAAATCTTTAAACCACATCCAGGCAAAAATTGCCCCTTCTCCCCGATGTAAAAACCAGGGTAAATTTTTAGGCATAGCTTGATTTAATGCTGTTTCCACAACGGTGAATTTCTGTTGATAATAGGGACGAATTACCTCCGCGGCAATTTCTGATAATGCTCCAGAACCAATAGCACGGGCGGCAATAGCTTGTCCATAACGGGGGGAATGAATACACATATTGGTTTGAAATGCTTCTAATACTTGAATTGTGATTTCATTGCCAATAGCAATCCCTAATCGTTCCCCTGGTAATCCTGCTTTTGATAAACTAATACAGTGAATAATATTATCGCCAAAAACTGGTTTCATTTCGGTGAAATTTAGGGCAGGAAATGGGGGAGCATAAGCAGAATCAATAAATACTGGAACGTTAAAATTAGCAGCTAAATTGGCAATTTTTTTAACTTCTTCTTCGGTTAAAACGTTTCCACTGGGGTTACAAGGACGGGAAAATATAACACATCCTGTGGTTTCATCAATAATTAATTGACTAAAATCAGGACGATATTTAAAATGATGATTGACTTCATCAATATCTAACTTTGGTTGATAGGAAAAAACCGCTTCAGGAATTAAACTCACACCCCCATATCCGGTATAATCAGGACTCAAAGGAAGAACAATTTTTTTCAATTTACCATCGGTGGTATATCCGCCAAAAGCATTGGTAGCATAGAAATAAATTGATTGACTACCAGGTGTAATTAATACATTGCGGTCGGTTAAATTTAACCCGTAACGAGAATTAAAATCCTCAACAATGACATCAATAAATGGTTGATATCCCTGACTAGAACCATATCGACAAACGACTTCCCCATATTCAGGACTTGATAGTAATTCTGCGGTACAATCTCGCCACAATTGTTCAACTTCGGGCAAAATTACCGGATTTCCTGCACTTAAATTAATAAAATCTTTGCCTTTTCCTAATCTTAAAGTTTCAATAATATCTTTCATAATCGCACGAACTCCCGTTAAATGAGACATCCGTTCGCCAAATTGTGTCAAAGCAGGATTCATAGTTTTATAACCAAATTAATTAACATCATCCCCCTATAATTAGGAGATAGTAGGTAGGAGCTAGAATTATAACCCGAAATCCGATACCCACAACTTTAGTGATGGAATCTGACATCTGTTAATCCTCATTTGATCAATCTTAACCTTAGAATTGAAAATATAGAATAGTTTTCAACCAGAATATTAGGATTTTTTGTGTCTATGGTAATTTGGCAAGCTGATTTTTATCGTCGTCCCCTCAAGGATGCAAGCGGACAACCTCTTTGGGAGTTGTTAGTCTGTGACGAAACTCGCCAGGTTGAGTTCATAGCGATGTGTCCTCAGTCGCAAGCAAATTCAACTTGGTTAATAGAACAATTGCAACAAGTAATTGTTACTCAAAAACCTGATAAAATCCAAGTGTTTCGTCCCCAGTCTTTAAGTTTATTAGAAACGGCTGGCAAAGGATTAGGAATTGTAGTGGAACCCTATCGAAATACCAAGACATTAAAACAATGGTTAACTGAACGTTCAACACAATATTCTCAGTCAGAATATTATACAGCAGAACCCTATAATCCTGTGAAATTAGAACAAATGCCACCTTTACCATTACCCGATAAATTATGGGGTGATAGTTGGAAATTTGCAAGTATTTCTGCCGGAAATTTACAAGAATTTTTTGCCGACCGTCCGATTCCTATTGTACAAATTCAGGATAATTTTTTACCCATAAATATAGGTTTAGCATCGGTAGTAGCGATTCCTGGGATTATTATTAATGGTGGTAAAAAATCAATGCAATTAGCCAGATGGTTAGAGGAAATTCGACCCTTTGCTTTCAATTATATTGCAGGTTCTCCTAATGGATTGATCTTAGAATCAGGTTTAGTTGATCGTTGGGTGATGGCAACCTTTGAAGATGCGGAAGTTATGGATTCTGCTAAAACCTTTGAAGTCAAAAAACAGTTAGCAAAAGGATTACATTTTCTATTAGTTCAACCGGATGATTCGGGGATGACTTTTACTGGTTTTTGGCTATTACAAGGGGAAATAAAAAACTAATGACTTGATAAATTGGGTTTCTTGAATAAACCCGATTTCTGAATAGTCTACAGTTTAACTTCTACAATTTCAGCTTATATGATAGATTGATCATTGTAAAATGAATAGGTCAGATGATTGGGGAGGAATAATCCGGGGTGTTTGACAGTATTTGCAAGTTTCTGGCAGAAAATTTTTCTGAAGATTTGGCGAGTTGGTTGTTGGGTTCTCCCGTTGCATTAACTGAGTTGAGTCCCCAAGAGTTATCATTAGAACCAATTCGGGCTGATTCTTTAATCTTACTGCAATCAGATGATCTGGTTTTGCACACAGAATTTCAAACCGAACCCGATGCTAAAATCCCCTTTAGGATGTTAGATTATCGAGTAAGGGTCTATCGTCGTTTTCCCAACAAAGTCATGCGTCAGGTGGTGATTTATCTGGGTCAAACTAATTCTCTTTTAGTTCAAGAAAATAGTTTTCGTCTGGAGAATACGTTTCATCAGTTTGAGGTGATTCGTCTTTGGGAACAACCGCCGGAACAGTTTTTAAATGTAACAGGATTGTTACCTTTTGCTGTACTTAGTCAGACCGATGATCCGACCATGATATTAAGTCAAGTTGCTGAAGTAATTGAGGGAATTACCGATCAACAAGTTCAAAGCAATCTTGTTGCGGCCTCGGCAATTTTGGCGGGTTTAGTTTTAAATAAAGATACAGTGAAAAGACTTTTAAGGAGTGATCTTATGAGAAATTCAGTCATTTATCAAGAAATTCTACAGGAAGGGAAATTGGAAGGCAAATTGGAAGGGAAATTGGAAGGGAAATTGGAAGGGAAAGAAGAAGTTGCTTTAAATTTATTACGAATGGGTTTTAGTTTAGAGCAAGTTGTTCAAGCAACGGGATTAAGTCTTGAAAAGATTCAATCTTTGTAAATTAGCTTTGACAGCATTAATGATTGATTAATGGAGGTGAACAAAATGCAAATTTATTTTCTTGAATCAGGATAACGAATAGTTCAGCTAAAATGACATCTAAAAATATTGTTTTTTGGATGTTATTTTAGTCTAAATTAAGGGATAATAGATTTTGTCTAAACTTCAGAAAAAATTACGATTACCTCAACACCATGCTGTCTTTTCTTCGTAACGACCTCAACCAACTTCAGGCCTATGCTCCCCACCCAGGAGGCAATTCTGGCAGTCCGATCGAGACTCAAATATTAGACCGTTTAGATACTAATGAATGTCCCTATGATTTACCTGAAGAATTAAAACAAAAGCTGGCTTGGACATATCAACATGAAATTGAAACTAATCGTTATCCTGATGGTAGTCATTTTCCGTTAAAAATAGCTATCGCTAATTATATTAACGAGATTATTTCTAATTCTGAGGCTTTTGTCAATCCTGAGCAGATTTCCGTTGGCAATGGGTCAGATGAATTAATTCGATCCATCTTAATTGCCACTTGTTTGGGGGGAGAAGGCTCAATTTTAGTGGCTAATCCTACCTTTTCCATGTATGGAATTATTGCCCAAACGTTAGGGATTTCGGTTGTTGGTATAGGACGGGATAAAGATACCTTTGAGATGGATTTAAACGCGGCTAAAACTGCGATTGAAACAACACAAAATCCTCCGATTCGAGTTGTATTTGTAGTTCATCCTAATTCTCCTACAGCGAATGCTTTAACGGATAATGAATTAGACTGGTTGCGTCAGTTACCAGAACAGATTTTAGTGGTAATTGATGAAGCCTATTTTGAGTTTAGTCAAACCAGCGTTATAGAGGAGTTAAAACAGCATCCCAATTGGGTGATTTTACGCACATTTTCTAAAGCATTTCGTTTAGCTTCCTTGCGGGCTGGATATGCGATCGCCCATCCTGAATTAATTACCGCTTTAGAAAAAGTTCGGCTTCCCTATAACCTTCCTAGTTTCACACAAACGGCTGCATTATTAGCATTAAATAATTGTCAAGATTTGCTGAAAGTTATCCCTGAAATTTTAGCAGAAAGGACTAATTTAATTAATGCTTTAACTGAAAATAAACAATTAAAAATTTGGCGAAGTGATGCTAATTTTATTTATATTAGACTCACTGATGAACAAAATTCTGATCAAGCCTTAAACCAGATTATGCAGCAATTAAAAACCAAAGGAACATTAGTTCGTCACACCGGAGGAGGACTAAGAATTACCGTTGGTCGTCCTAACGAAAATCAACGCACCATTGAACGATTATTTTCTATTCTATAGTTAAGTAAAAAAAAGGTTTGGGCGGGTTTGTACAAATTACGATGATTAGTTTAAGATTTGGGTGAACCCGCCCTTACAATGGATTTATTGTTGATTTTGTATTAATTATGCAACGCTATTTTAAGATTTTAATGTTATTTTGGGAAACTGCGATCGCAGCAGAACTAGAATATCGGATTAACTTTCTGATTTCTGCTATCACAAGTTTAGGAAGTTTAATTGGCAGTATTTTTAGCCTATTTTTATTTTATAGAACGGGTTACAGTTTTGAAGGATGGAGTTGGGAAGAAGCCTTAGTTGTTTTGGGAATATTTACAATATTACAAGGATTTTCAACCACAATATTAGTTCCCAATTTAAACAGAATTGTGACTCATGTTCAAGATGGAACCTTAGATTTTGTATTACTTAAACCCCTGAGTAGTCAATTTTGGCTATCGACTCGTATGGTGTCGCCTTGGGGAACACCTGACCTAATTTTTGGGTGTTCAATGGTTGCTTATCAAGGGAGTAAACTAGGCTTAACCTGGAAAGATTATTTAGCAAGTTTATTACCTTTATCTTTTGGAATGATGAGTTTATATAGTTTATGGTTTATCTTAGGCGCGACCAGTATTTGGTTTGTGAAAATTTATAATGTGACGGAAGTATTACAGGGATTATTAGAAGCCGGAAGATATCCAATGGTGGCTTATCCTATGGCTTATCGTTTCTTTTTTACCTTTATTATTCCTGTCGCTTTTTTAACAACAATTCCAGCAGAATCAATCCTAGGAAGAAATAATATATCCTGGGTGGTAGGTTCGGGATTTTTAGCCCTGGGATTATTATTTATTTCGGCTAGATTTTGGCAATTTGCCTTAAAATTTTATACCAGTGCATCGAGTTAATTTTAAGTACGATTGAAACTTACCAAGTAGAGGTAAGCGCCCTAGTAGTGAGGCGTTCACGCCTCTTTAAGATGCGTCGCATCGCAACAACGGACGCCATATTTTAATTGTTCCGTCTTGACTCCCGCTAACTATTGTTTGATTATCGGGACTAATGGCAATGGAATAAACAATACCTGTATGTCCGGTTAAGGTACAAATTTCTTCTCCTGTTTCTATCCCATAAATGACCCAAGATCGTAATATAAGCTAAAAGCTCAGGAATATGAGAGTGCTTACCTAATTCATCTAACCTAATTGCTTCCTGTGCAAATAATTCCGATGCTTTTTGCCAAGTATCAGCATCTTGAGATTGGGGAAAAAATTGTTTAATGACACAGCGCGGTTTAGAAGGTTTATCGTCATCAACGGCTAAAAATGTTTTCCCAAATCCCCCTTGTCCAATGATATCAATAGCTTGATATCGATCTTTTAACCGTAGTTGATTCCCACAGGTTAAACAAAATTGACTCTGATCAGAATTATAGAGTTTAGCACATTCGGGATTTAAACAATAAGCCATAGAAAAACTTCTAGTATTCCCATCCAATTGTAGAGTATGCCATTAGATCCGTCATAGTCCCCTTGATCATCTTTCTTTGTGTCTTAGTACCTTTGTGGTTATTTTAATATAACAATAGCTGGCAGGGACTTAAAAAGAGCCATTGCCAGTCTAAAGTGTGTACGTTCAAATTTAGTCTCAGGACTTATTAAAAACAATATCCCTGGGATTATTCTTCGTCGTCTCCAGCTTCAACTTGTTTGAGGTGAATATGCTTACGTCCGAGAGAAATTTCAAACTCATCGCCAGCCGTTAAATCCATTTGTTTTGTATAGGCTGCACCAATCAACAAGTTTCCATTTGATTGCACACTAATTCTATAACTAGCAGAGCGTCCACCCCGGCCGTTTCCTTGTTGTTTGCCATCTAACTCAATTCCCTCAGCATCAATTAAAGCATTGAGGAATTTCATCATGTTGACACGCTCAACATTATTCTTAGTCAGGGTGTAGTAACCACATTCTCTAGCTTTTTCTTCTTTGCTCAGATGTTCAAGTCCTTTGACTTTATCGAGTAAAGCTTCCCCAGTTAGAGGCTGAGGTTGAGGATCAGAACTTTTCTTTTTAACCATTAACTGTGCCTGTAAATGTTTTACAAAAGGTCTTGACTTTTATCGTGGGTGGGTGATAGATCACCCAGATTTTTTAGCTAGATCCTTGCTTGAGAAACTATATTACACTAATTAAGGAAATTATTCACCTATTTTAAAAATTTTTTATTGGATCTAATTAGGGTCAAGGAGTTGAGTGGAAGGGTGGGACATCCAACAACTCAGGATCGGGTTCAGCTATCAGCTTTTCGGGAATAGCATTAATCCCTATAGCATCAACTCAAACTCCCCTTTAAATCCCAAAATTTCCTGTTCAGACTGATGAGAAGTTATCAACTCCAGACTAAACTCTTGAGGCGGATCTTGCTGCGCGATCGGTTAGAGTTGTGGTGAATTTCGTTTAGGTATGCTCAAATTGGTAGAATCACCTCAAGACCATCTTTAGCCTTTAAAACTCCATTGCCAAGTTATCTATTTTATTACCCAGAATGAAGTTAACGACACGGGGACACTATAGCGTTAAAGCCTTGCTTGATCTATCCTTACAACGGGGGATGGAGCCGACTTCTGTGAATGCGATCGCACGACGTCAAAATATTCCTGCACCCTATCTGGAAAAACTCCTGATCGAGATGCGACGATCGGGGTTAGTTGAATCAGTTCGAGGTGCTCAAGGAGGCTATCAATTGGCAAAATCTCCAGCCCAAATCTCCCTAGGACAAATATTAGAAGCAGTGGGAGAAACTATTGAACCTTTACCCCGCCATCAAGCGGATATTGAACAAGCAGAAGACTGGGTAACTTTTACCCTATGGAATCGGTTACACCAAAAGCTGAAAGAGGCACTCTATGGGATTTCCCTCGAAGATCTCTATTATGATGCTCGCAGTTGGCAAGCCGCCCAGGGGGAAGAAACAAGTTTTGTGGTTTAGGGAATTTTGCACCCCAGAAGTTGAGTTCCAGATTGATTGTCCTTTTCTATTTATCAATTGTCCATGACGGATTTTAATTCCCTAATCATTATATTGATTGCTGCTGTGGGTGATTATCTGATTGGAGATCCCAAAAATTGGTTACATCCAGTGCAGGTGATGGGGTGGATAATTACTTACTATACTCAAATTTTCTTTAAATACTTTGATCAACCGAGAATTCTGCGGGTGGCGGGGGTATTTCTGACCCTAATTGTGGTATTGGGGAGTGCTTTGACAGTGGCGTTAATTAGAGAGGGGGTACGGGTGCTAGTTGTCAAATTTTCGGGGCCTGAAATTTTGACCATTGCGGTAGAAAGTATTCTCCTGGCCAGTTGTTTTGCGGGTCGGAGTTTAAGGGATTCCGCCGAGGATGTTTTATATTGGATTGATCAAGGAGATTTAGTTACGGCTCGTCAACGATTAAGTCGTTATGTAGGTCGAGATACCGAAACCCTATCGGAATCAGAAATCCTTAGAGCGGTTTTAGAAACCGTGACAGAAAATGCCACCGATGGCGTCATGGCTCCTTTATTTTATGCCTTAATTGGTGCGGTATTACCTGGGGTCGGTAGTGTCCCTCTTACTTTTGCCTACAAAGCCGCTAGTACCCTCGATTCTATGGTCGGTTATCGAGAAGCACCCTATGGGGATATAGGATGGTTTAGTGCCAAATTAGAGGATGTTTTAACTTGGCTTCCCTGTCGATTAACGGTGATCATGATCGCTATATTATCAGGAAAACCTGGTTATGTTTTCAGCATTTGTCAACGGGATGCTGTTTTTGATCCGAGTCCCAATGCGGGATGGAGTGAATGCGCTTATGCCGCCGCCCTGGGGGTACAAGTAGGGGGAGAAAATTCCTATCGGGGGGTGATTAAACAGAAACCTTTCTTGGGAGATCCTCAACAACCGATTACATCAACTACCATTAAACAAGCATTACAACTGACTCGATATAGTTTTTTAATCACGTTAGGATTATTTACAGGGGGATTTATCCTTTTCAACATGGGAAATTAATCCCTAAGTGCTTAAAAAAAAATCAAGATTGTTAATTTTTAATCTAAAATGACAAAAATTGTTGAAATTCTGTCTGCGGCTGAAATCCGACGAACCGTCACCCGGATGGCTTCACAAATTGTTGAAAAATATGGGAATTTAGACAATATAGTTTTACTCGGAATCTATACCCGTGGGGTTCTATTAGCGGAACTTTTGGCTAATCAAATTGAAGTCTTGGAACAGTTGCGGGTTCCGGTGGGGGCATTAGATATTACGTTTTATCGAGATGATTTAGACCAAGTGGGAATGCGAACTCCAGAAAAAACTAAGATTCCCTTTGACTTGACAGGAAAAACCGTGGTTTTAGTGGATGATGTGATTTATAAAGGCAGAACAATTAGGGCGGCTCTCAACGCTGTAATTGATTATGGACGTCCTGAAACCATTGGGTTAGCGGTTCTGGTGGATAGGGGTCATCGCCAACTTCCGATTCATCCTGATTTTACAGGTAAAAAGCTCCCCACCGCCAAGGAAGAACAGGTGAAGGTCTATTTAGAAGATCTGGATGGGCGGGATGCCGTTGAATTATTATCTCCTATTTCTTAGTGAAAATCTTTGAAAAACCCGTTGTTGCGCTTGATCGCTCTTAGTAGTTGTTGCGGTTGAGCGCTCTTATTCAGAGCTTTAGCAGCAACAACAAATTTTTTTAATATAGAACAGCCCCCGGGGAACAGGGGGGAAAATACTTCACTGTCTGGTAAAATAGGAAAGTAGAGCTAGGCTAAAACCTAAATTTAGGCGTTTTTGAATTAAATGCTTTCGCCAAGTGTCATAAGTAGGAGCCTGAGATAAAACAAAACCCGAAGAAAATATCTTGAATTTTGTTTGAATAAATTCACCAAATTCTGATAGTCTTGATTCAGTTGTAGTCATGGGTTACTTGGGTTTCCTGAAGGAGATTCATACAATCTTACGAGGAGCAATTATTTTACAATTACCTGGAATTGAATTTTATAATAACTGTGAATAATAATCCACGCCAAGTTGCATTTTTAGCACTCCGAGACATTAACCGACGAGGGGGGCTCGCAGATGTGGTTTTAGATCAATGGCTTCGTGAATCCGATCTATCAGATATTAACCGACGCTTAACCACGGAATTAGTATATGGTTGTGTGCGTAGACGGCGATCGCTTGATAGTTTAATTGATTACTTAGCCCCAAAAAAATCCCATCAACAGCACCCGGATATTCGTACTATACTACATCTCGGTTTTTATCAAATTTGCTATCTGAATCAAGTTCCTAATTCGGCGGCGGTCGATACCAGTGTTGAATTAGTTAAACAGAATGGACTAACCCATTTTAGTGGTTTTGTCAATGGGATATTGAGACATTATATTAGAGAATCTGAAAAATGTCCTGTAGAAACTTCTGATTCTTTTAACTCTGTTTTTACCCCCTTTAAATTACCCCAAAATCCCATAGAAAAATTAGGAATTATCTATAGTTTTCCCGACTGGCTAATTCAATTTTGGTTAGATACTTTAGGATTAGCAGAAACCGAACAGCTTTGTAATTGGTTTAATCAATCTCCCACTATTGATTTAAGAATTAATCCCCTACAAACCACTTTAGAAACCGTAGAATCAGAATTTCAATCTAGGGGAATTTCTGTTAATAGAATTTCCGGTTTACCCCTAGGATTAAGATTAACTGGTAGTATCGGATCAATTAAAGATTTACCCGGTTATAATCAAGGTTGGTGGTCAATTCAAGATGGTAGCGCCCAATGGGTTAGCTATTTATTAGATCCCCAACCCGGAGAAACTATTATTGACGCCTGTGCCGCCCCGGGTGGAAAAACCACCCATATTGCTGAATTAATTCAAGATCAAGGTCAAGTTTTAGGCTTTGATTCTATTAAATCCAGACTGAAAAAAATCAAGCAAAATTTAACTCGATTAAAACTTAATTCCATTCAAATCAAAGCAGGCGATGCTAGGAAATTAGATGGGTGTTTCGAGATAGCTGATCGGCTATTATTAGATGCTCCCTGTTCCGGTTTAGGAACCTTACATCGACGGGCGGATGGACGATGGAAACATGATCTTCAAAATATCCAAGACCTGTCTCAATTGCAGTTAGAACTATTAGAAACAACTCAAAATTGGGTCAACCCAGGTGGCTGTTTAGTCTATGCAACCTGTACTCTCCATCCTCAAGAAAATGAAACCATAATTCAAAACTTTTTAAGTCAACATTCTAACTGGAAAATTCAAACTCCCCCGGAAAGTTTTTGTTTAACTACCGAACCGGAAGGCTGGATTAAAATTTGGCCCCACAGACAGAATATGGATGGATTTTTTATGGTAAAATTAATCAAAGATCTAACTTAATTATTATTAACTTTATGCACCTAATTTTATGTCATAAAACCGTTGATTTTGATGCCCTCGGTGCAGCGGTGGGATTAACTCGAATTTACCCCGGAAGTCGAATTGTATTAGCGGGGGGAAGTCATCCGGCGGTGAGGGATTTTTTAGCCTTATATCGAGATGAATTTGCTTTAATTGAACAGCGCTCTGTGAATCCAAATAAAATTCATTCGATTAGTGTTGTTGATACCCAAAGTTGCGATCGCTTAGGAAAAAGTGCCGAATGGTTTAAGTTAGCCAATTTATCCGCCATTAGAATATACGATCATCATCCCGATACAATATCCGATATTCCCGCCACAGAAACCTATATTGAATCCGTTGGGGCGACGACAACCTTAATTGTGGAAATGTTAAGAAATCAACCCCAAAAACCACTTTTAACCACCGCAGAAGCGACGGTAATGGCGTTAGGAATCCATTTAGATACGGGTTCCTTAACCTTTCCCCATTCCACCGCTAGAGATGCCATAGCATTAGCTTGGTTAATGGAGCAAGGCGCTAATTTACCCGTGATTGCTGAATATGTAGAACCCGGTTTACCCCAGAAATTACAAGAGTTATTAAGTCTAGCCTTAGAACAATTACAAAAATCAACAATTAGAGGTTATACCGTCGCTTGGATATTATTTAAAACTGATGAATATGTGCCAGGATTATCAACTTTGGCATCAGAATTAATTGATTTAACCGAAAGTGATGCCTTACTATTAGCTAATCAATATGGTCGGGGAGAAGGAGATCGATTAAGTATTATTGGACGCTCTCGAATTGAAAAAACAAACTTGAATGAATTGTTTAAACCTTATGGCGGTGGTGGTCATACCCGGGCGGCTTCAGTCGCGTTAAAAGAAGGCAATTTTTCAGAGATTTTAGAGCAATTAGTTGAACAATTAAAAGCACAAATTCCCCACCCGCCAACGGCGCAGGAATTGATGTCCTCTCCGGTGAGAACCATTCGCCCCAATACCTCCGTAGAAGAAGCCCATCGGATTTTATTACGTTATGATCATTCCGGTCTTTCCGTGGTGGATGAACAGGATCAATTAGTAGGAATTATTTCCCGTCGAGACTTAGATATTGCCCTGCATCATGGCTTTAGTCACGCCCCGGTTAAGGGCTATATGACACCACAATTAAAAACCATTACTCCAGAAACAACCCTACCCGAAATTGAAGCCTTAATGGTGACTTATGATATTGGTAGATTACCAGTTTTACAAGATCAAAATTTAGTGGGAATTGTTACTCGAACCGATGTTTTAAGGTTACTTCATCAACAACAACGGCCGCAGAAATCAATTTTTAAAGGCTGTATTCCGGGGTTGACCTGTACCAGTGTGGAAGAATTATTAGAAGAAAAATTAGCCACACCTTTATTAACTTTACTAAATCGCCTATCATTTTTAGCAGAAAAACGCGGATGGCAGGTTTATTTAGTTGGGGGTGCGGTACGAGATTTATTATTAGCAAAATCGGAAACAACGGTATTACTAAATGATATTGATATTGTCGTGGATGGCTGTTATAAAAATGCTAATTTCAGCCCGGATATTTCATCATCTGTTTCTCCGGCGGTGGAATTAGCCCAGGATTTACAAAAACATTATCCCGCAGCAAGATTAGATGTTCATGGACAATTTCAAACCGCGGCTTTATTATGGCATAATGACCCAATTTTAGATTCCCTTTGGATTGATATTGCCACCGCAAGAACGGAATTTTATCCCTATCCGGCGGCTAATCCTCAAGTCGAAGCGAGTTCCATTCGTCAGGATTTATACAGGAGAGATTTTACAATTAATGCCTTAGCATTGCGGTTAACTTCTCCTCAAGTTGGCGAATTATTAGACTTTTTTGGGGGATTAGCGGATTTAGAATCTGGAAAAATTCGGGTTTTACACGCGAATAGTTTTATTGAAGATCCGACTCGAATTTATCGAGCGGTGCGGTTTACAGTGCGGTTGGGATTTGAAATTGAAGCTCAAACTCAAGAATATATTAGTTATGCGATTAGTAGTGGAATTTATCAAAAACAACGGGAAGAAAGTAATAAATCCTTTGATCAAAATCGTCGAATTCCGGCTTTAGAAACCCGTTTAAAAAGTGAGTTAAGATATATTTTTCAATCTCCCGATTGGAAACGTTCGTTAAAACTTTTAGGGGAGTTAAAAGCGTTACGGTGTATTCATCCCAGCTTAGAATTAAGTCCGCAGTTATGGCGACAAGTACGGTCTGTTGATCGCTGTTTACAACGCTTTGATCCCGAAAACAATTTAAACCATTGGGAGGTTCGTTTGGAGGTATTAGTAGCTTATTTATCCTCAGAATATCGGGAAAAAGTGGCACAGAATCTTCAGCTACAGGCGGGAACTATTGAACGGTTAAAAAGTTTAGAATTAGCTAAAAATCAGATGCTTGAAAATATATATAAATTGGAAAAAAATAGTCAGTTTTTCTGGTTATTTAAACCCTATAATTTATCAATGTTAATTTTAATGGCGGTGCAATCTCCTCGACAAGTCAGAAAGCGAATTTGGCAATATTTAACCCAATGGCGAGACATTCAACCCCCCTTAAATGGTAATGATTTAAAGGCGATGGGATATAAACCCAGTCATCAATTTAAGCAAATTTTGGATGATTTGTTAACGCTTACATTAGATGGAGAAATAGGCGATCGCGCTGCTGCTGAAGCCTTTTTAGAACGGAATTATCCGTTATAGCAGTAGTCAAGGGAGTTAGGATTAGGACAAAGTTTATTAATGAGAAAAATAGCAGGTTGACAAAAGTTAATTATTTTCATGAATTTTATAGCGCTACGCATTACAGTTAGAACATTTCTAAATCCTGAAACCCTTTCACTTCTTACTGTTCCCTGTTCCCTTGCGCGTAGCACTATAGATTAAATTAATATTGAAATCGGAGAAATGAACTCAATTTAACTTGATCTCTACCATTTCTTTTCGCTTTATATAGAGCTTGATCAGTTGCTGAAAATAAGGTTTCAATATTGATTGCATCTACACCGGGAATCGCAGTGGCAACTCCTAAACTAATGGTAATAATTGGTACCCGACGGTTTGGCAATTTATCAGTTTTAAAAGGCAGAGCTAAGGCATTAATATTCTCGCGCACAGATTCTGCAATGTACATTGCACCTTTAGCATCGGTTTGAGGGAGAACAATCACAAATTCTTCACCCCCATAGCGGGCGACCATATCCCCCGGACGTCGAACCATATCACGAATAGCCTGCGCTACGGCCTTTAAGCAGTGATCTCCGGCTTGATGACCATAGGTGTCATTATAAATTTTAAAATGATCAATATCACATAAAATTAAAGATAATGGGGCAATTTCCCGCATCATTCGTTTCCATTCAATATCTACGGAGCGATCAAATTCTCTGCGGTTAAAAACCTGGGTCAATGTGTCAATATAAACTAGGGATTTTAACAGTTTATTTTCTTCTTGTAGCTGTTTTAAATTAATGGGAGTATTATGGTTTTCACTGAGAATTTGGGTGCTAAAATAGAGACGATAGAGTTCACAGGATGGTGTACAGTAGTTTTCATTAAAATCAACAAGGTTTAAACTATATAATTGATAGGCAATGATCGGTTCTAGTTGTATATCTATTTTAGAGGTAGCAACCCGTTGCATGGCGATCGCCAGTTCGGTTTTTTTATGTAGAATCAGCCAAATATATTGTAAGTGTTCTTTGTAAATTCCCTCTAGGGTTGGAGCTTTTTTTAATAAGTCTTCTAGGCTGATTAAATTATTGGCTAGATGATAAATAGCCAGATGCAATAAATAGGGATGTCCTCCGACTAAATGGGTTAATTTTTGAATTTGAGGATCACTAAAATTCAGGTGATAACGTTCAGCCAGATTTTGAACTTGATTAACCGTAAACGGAGGCAATTCAATGGACAATCCCATATTAAAAGGAGATTGATTAATATTTAAAGACACATAAAATTCCGTCGATTGAACCAAAAATAAGTGTATATTTTTCCAGGTCTGGTTATGTCGAGATTGTTCATACCAAAATCGAATTAAAGGTAGAAAATTCTGAGTAATATTTGTATGTTCAAATACAATATTTAACTCATTGAAAACCAGGAATAGTGGGCAACTAATTTGTGGGAAAATATAGAGTTCAAAATAGAGTGTAGAACTCACTTTACTTCCCATATCTTCATCCCAATATTCTTCTAATTTGGGTTCCAGTTTTAATTGTCGAGCTACATTAATACACAGCCACCGCAGAAATTTATGACTACTTTCAAAAATTTCTTGATCGACTTGCAGAAAATCAATTAAAACGGTACGGTATCCCAAGGTTTCTGCATAATCTATTAACCTTAACATTAAGGAACTTTTTCCCATTTTTCTTGGCGCTGTGACTCGCAATAAGCTCCCAGATTTTTCGAGTTCTGTATAAGCCAATTCTTCACTAGGAGAGCGACGAATATAGAAAGGAGAATTTAATGCGAGGGGACGGTCAGGAAATATTAATGTGTTTTTTGGTAACATTTTTTTGGGGGAAAGCATAAATTATTACATGGGTTGAGGTTAAATCTGGAAATAAAATCAAGTTTCAAAAGAAAGGATGCTAGTTAAAGTATGAAAAGATATAATTTAATTAGTATAGATCACTGCTTGTTTAAATTCAACAGATTTCCCCAAATACCAATCAATAGAAAGCTCTCACGCCGATTATAGCAGGGAACACCGGAACAGCCCCCCTAGCCCCCCGTGCACGAGGGGCTAGGGGGGGGAAAGAACAGGGGACAGGGAATGAGTTTCAGGATTTAGAAGTGTCCTAACTTTAATGCGCAGCACTATAGACCCCTCCTAAACCGCTTTTCCCAAGGAGCAAAACTTTTGTTAAAGGAGATTCATGGGGTCTAATTCGGGATTTAATCAAGGGTTTTAGACTGAATTTGCGACTTCAGTTAAAATCACAACTTAGACATCAGGATAAGCCATTTTATAGGGATTGACAATCTGGTCAAATTCTTCACTGGAAATATATCCTAATTCCAAACAAACTTCCTTTAAAGTCAGATTTTTTTCCAGGGCAATATGGGCAACTTGGGCAGCATGATCATAGCCAATTTTAGGAGCTAAAGCTGTCACTAACATTAAAGATTGTTCAACATAGCTGTTAATTTTATTTCGATTAACTTTTAATCCAGCTAATAAGAAATCCGTAAAATTATGACAACTATCGGATAAAATAGCCACCGATTGAATGAAGTTAAAAATGATCATCGGTTTGAACACATTTAACTCAAAATGCCCCTGGGAACCTGCAATAGTAATAGCAGTATCATAACCCATTACCTGGGCGGCTACCATGGTGATCGCTTCGCATTGGGTTGGGTTAACTTTCCCCGGCATAATTGACGAACCGGGTTCATTTTCAGGTAATATTAATTCCCCTAAACCACAACGGGGGCCACTGCCTAAAAACCGAATATCGTTGGCAATTTTCATCAAGGAACAGGCTAGGGTTTTTAATGCCCCACTAGCCATAACTAGACCATCATGGGCGGCCATGGCTGCAAATTTATTCGGAGCAGAAATAAAGGGTAATCCGGTTAATTGACTAATTTGATTAGAGACTTTTTCTGCAAATCCTTTCGGGGTATTTAATCCCGTTCCAACGGCGGTTCCACCAATGGCTAATTCATATAAATCGGGTAAAATAAGTTCAAGACGCTTTAAATCTGCATCGAGTTGAGCAACATAACCGGAAAATTCTTGACCTAAAGTTAAGGGAACAGCATCTTGTAAATGGGTTCTGCCAATTTTAACAATATCGGCAAATTCATCGACTTTTTTTTGTAACTCATCTCGCATTTTTTTGACGCTGGGAATTAACCTTTGGGTCACGGCGATCGCCGCCGCAATGTGCATGGCGGTAGGAAAGGTATCATTAGAAGATTGGGACATATTAACATGATCATTGGGATGAATTGGGGTTTTACTGCCTAAAATTCCGCCGGAAATTTCAATCCCTCGATTAGCAATCACTTCATTAATATTCATATTAGATTGGGTTCCACTTCCGGTCATCCAAACCTTTAAAGGAAAGTGATCATCGAGTTTGCCATCAATCACTTCATCGGCGGCTTGAACGATTAATTGAGCTTTATCTGCGGGGAGTTTTCCTAATTCTTGATTGGTGATAGCCGCGGCTTTTTTCAGAATCCCAAAGGCGGTAATCACTTCCTTGGGCATTAAATCATTGCCTATATTAAAATAATAGATAGAACGTTGAGTTTGAGCGCCCCAATAGCGATCGCTTTTAACCTCAATTTCTCCCATACTATCGCGTTCTTTCCGGGTCGGTTGTTCTGTTGTCATGTTGAGAGTTCTCCTAATTTTAGGCAATTAATTATTTTACTTTATTATAAACTAAGACCTAACCCCCCAGCCCCCTTATCTAAAAGGGCAGGGGAAGAATTTAATGCTATTAAAGATCGTTATAATTTAATACTGTTTCATTGCCCTTTCCATCGCCCTTTTATCATCTTTTTGACGAATATCATCCCGTTTATCGTGGAGTTTTTTGCCTCGGCCAACGGCAATATCAACTTTAACTCGGCCTTCCTTGAGGTACATTTTCAGGGGAACTAATGTTAACCCCTTTTGTTCGACCTGTCCCAATAGTTTATTAATTTGTTCTTTATGCAGCAATAATTTGCGGGTGCGACGAGGATCATGGTTAAAATAAACACTGGCCTTTTCAAAGGGCGAGATATGGGCATTCAATAGCCAAGCTTCACCCCCCCGAATTAAGGCATAGGCATCTTGCAGGTTGACTTTACCCGCCCGAATTGACTTGACTTCCGTTCCCTCAAGGGCGATGCCCGCTTGATAGGTCTCTAAAATCTCGTAAAGATAGCGGGCTTTGCGGTTGTCGCTAACAATTTTATATCCTTCGCTGTTTTTAGTCATGTTTTCAATTTAGCAGATGATTGGGTCGAAGGTCTAAGGGTTATGGTTAATTATAGCAATTTGCGACTTTTTTTAACCGAAATGAATAGAAAACAAGTTAATTAAATCAACCAATATATTCCTTGAGCTAGAGGGTAAAATAATTTATTTGCTTTAAGCTGAGTGAGTAATAAAAGCAAATTCAATTAATTTAATCAAAGTTTAGGAATCATCAAAATGCGGAAATTAATTCAAGCTCTACGGTCTATATCCTTCAAAAATATTTTAGGTGTGTTTTTTGCGGGATTATTAATGTTTATCAGTACCGCCTGTAGTAATACTCCTCCCACGGCTCAGTCACCGGGAGAGGGCAGTTCCAATCAAGCTAAAGGATTAACCAGTGAACTTCCTAGCTCGGTTAAATCTAAGCAAACAGGTGAGATGTATGCCTATAACAACAGTGACCAAGATATCGTGAAACGGGTCAAGGATGTATCAGAAAAAGTTAGTGACTCAGCCAGTAAAATGGCCGGGGATTTGAAGGAAGGAACCCAACAAAATATTAACAAGGCTGAAGGTAACACCAAACAAGCTCTAAATCAAGTCCAGAAGGGGGCGGAAAAAACCTCAAAGGATATTAAAAATCAGGCTGCTAAGGGTGCTGGAAAGGTCAAAGATACAGCAGCAGATTTTCAACGGGGGATACAAAAATCCTGATCAATTGGCTAGATAATTGACTCAGTTGCTATATCTATCTAAAGGTAGATGTGTCCACAAATCCTGTGGGGTTAGATTGTAACAACTATCGCACGTTCTCAATTCGCGCTTTCCCCAGTCAACCAAAAGCTGGGGATTTTTCATCACTTTTCCCTGTTCCCTCCCCCCCTAGCCCCCACGGGGGGTTTGGTAGGGCTGTTCCGGTGTTCCCTCCTATAGTTGTTTAAAGCGTTCAGTCCCCAAAATTTTAATTAATTGGAATTAGGATAGTAAATTCTGCTCCTTCTCCGGGTTTGGAATTATAGCAGTTGCCGCATCTATTAGGACATTCTTGAAAGCTAAAAGCTGCTCACAGTAAGTATTTACCTATAGCGAGATTGCCTATTCCCTATTGCCTCTTGCTATACAACTCATTTGACCCTGATGACGTTCAACAACAATTAAGTAACTAATTGATAGACCCAAACCCGTCCCACTACCGAACAATTGAATAAAAAGCCTAGGTAGAACTTAGGGGTTTTAAACCCATTTTTCTGATAACAATCTTATACCCAAAAAACCTGCTTTCTTCAAGAAACCAGGTTTTTACTTAATTCTGAATGGAAAAAGCACTTGGGAGTCTGGCCGAGTTTCGACCCCAAGTGCTTCTTCTTTATTAATTTCACTCCTCACACTCCTCAAATATACACGATTATTTTGGGATGTCAAGGAAAAACTGAAAAATAAAATTTCCAGCCCGGCTCAAGAACGTTTCAAATCCTTAGACAACAGACGGTTGAGGCTGGAATTGGAACATGGAATAAATCACATTTCGGCGAATATCGGTCATCATATCCAAGAACAATTCATATCCCTCGCTCTTATATTCAATTAAGGGGTCTTTTTGTCCATAACTCCGTAAACCGACCGACTCCCGTAGCGCGTCCATTTGTTGTAAATGCTCCCGCCACAGGGTATCAATTTGCTGGAGAATGAAGAAGCGTTCAGCTTCGCGCATTAACCCCGGTCGGATTTGATTAACTTGGTTTTCTTTCATATCATAAGCATTGCGTAACTGTTCATGGAGGAAAGTTTTAATTTCATCTACCGATAAATCCACTAATTGTTCGGCGGTTAAATCGGCTAACAGATAGACAAATTCCTTGGATTTAGTAACAAGACTCTCTAAATCCCATTCTTCCGAAGGTAAGTCAGGATTAATATAGGCTTCCACGATATCATCCATGGTTTGTTCCCCATATTTAATCACTTGTTCCTTCAAATCTTGCCCTTCTAAAACCCGTCGGCGTTCGGCATAAATTGCCCGCCGTTGGTTGTTCATAACCTCATCATATTCAAATACCTGTTTACGGATATCGTAATAGTAGGTTTCAACTTTTCGTTGGGCATTTTCCAGCGATCGGGTTAATAATTTAGACTCAATGGGCATATCTTCATCCACATTAAAAGCATCCATTAATCCGGCCACTCGATCGCCCCCAAAAATCCGTAATAAATTATCCTGTAAACTCAGGAAAAACCGCGTGGAACCCGGATCACCTTGGCGTCCAGCCCGTCCCCGCAATTGATTATCAATCCGGCGAGATTCATGGCGTTCGGTTCCAATTACATGAAGTCCACCATATTCCACCACCTCATTATGTTCCTGTTTGGTGAAGTTTTCGTACTCATGAACGATCAGGTTATAGACTTCTCGCAATTTTTGAATTACCGGGTCATTGGTGGGAGCTTTTTCCGAAGCAACGGCTAATAAATCCTCCGCTTGTAACTCTGCTAAATTGCGTTCTCCATGAACTCCCACGGCAAAATCAACCGCATCTTTCAGTTTTTGTTCAGTGGGTTTGGATAATTCCGTTGGGAATAATTGAGTAGTTACTTTCCAGGTTTTAGGTTTTTTACTCTGATCAAATCCTTGGGCTGCGGGGCGACGACTCCCTGCTCCCCCGACAAACGCTAATTCCTTTTCATCATCGGGTTTAACAAGTTTAGGCATCAAATACTCGCGCATTTTGAGCCGTCCCATAAACTCCGCATTTCCCCCCAAAATAATATCCGTTCCCCGTCCGGCCATGTTAGTAGAAATAGTCACAGCCCCTTTGCGTCCGGCTTGGGAAATAATTTCCGATTCCCGTTCGACGTTTTCGGGTTTAGCATTTAATAAATTATGGGGAATTTTGCGTTGTTGTAATAAATTCGAGAGAATTTCTGATTTTTCTACGCTCGTTGTTCCGACTAAAACCGGACGGCCTTCTTTATGTAAATCCGCACATTCTTCAGCAATGGAAGTCCATTTTCCTTCTTCGGTTTTATAGACCACATCGGGTAAATCTTCCCGTCCGGTAATCCGGTTGGTCGGAATAATAGTAACTTGCAGCTTATAGATGCGTTCAAATTCGGCTTCTTCAGTTTTTGCAGTTCCGGTCATCCCCGATAATTTGGGATATAATAGGAAGAAATTCTGATAAGTAATAGTGGCTAAAGTTTGGGTTTCCGGTTGAATATCTACCCGTTCTTTAGCTTCAATGGCTTGGTGTAAACCGTCACTCCAACGCCTTCCGGGCATCACCCGTCCGGTAAATTCATCCACGATAATGACTTCCCCATTACCGATAATATAGTTGACGTCTTTAATAAATAATTCTTTGGCTTTTAAGGCATTAAAAACAAAGTGCGCCCAAGGATCATTAGGATCATATAAATCTTGAACCCCAAATAGTTCTTCCGCCCGGGCAAAACCTTCATCGGTCATCAGAACATTACGGCCTTTTTCATCGACTTCATAATGTTCTTCTTTTTCCATCATTTGAGCAACTTCCGCCGCCCGCATATATTTTTGACTCGGACGTTCCACCTGACCAGAAATAATTAAAGGCGTCCGGGCTTCATCAACTAAAACCGAGTCTACTTCATCAATAATGCAATAGTTGAACACCCTCTGCACAACTTCATCCATGGAGATCGCCATGTTGTCGCGCAGGTAGTCAAACCCCATTTCACTGTTTGTACCGTAGGTAATATCACAGTTGTAGTTTTTCTTCCGTTGGTCGGGACTCATTTCCTGCTGAATTAGCCCCACACTTAGCCCCAGGAATCGGTGGATTTGTCCCATCCATTCGGCATCCCGTCGGGCGAGATAATCGTTGACGGTGATGACGTGAACCCCTTTTCCGGCTAAGGCGTTGAGGTAGGCCGGAAGGGTGGAAACCAGGGTTTTTCCTTCTCCGGTTTTCATCTCGGCAATTTGCCCCGTGTGGAGGATAATCCCGCCCAGGAGTTGGACGTCAAAGTGTCGCATCCCCAAAACCCTCTTTCCGGCTTCGCGGACAACGGCAAACGCTTCTGGGAGAATTTCATCCAGGATTAGGTTTTCGTCGTCTCGGTTTTTAGCTTTGGATAATTTTTCCTTAAATTCCCCTGTCTTGGCCCGCAGTTGTTCATCCGAGAGGCTTTGAATTTCTTCCTCTAAAATGTTGATATCCGTGACAAGAGGCTGATATTTTTTAAGTTTACGCGCATTCGGATCGCCTAACAGAGCTTTTAACATGGCAAGAACAGGATATAGTTACGAAAATTTATTGGTTTTGAATAAATCATTGTTGATTCTAGCATTTCCTGGCTGCATCTGTTTCACCTGACACCGTTGACCCTAATTCAATCCGGACTGCACTCGCCATAAACCCGCATAAATACCCGGCGCTTCTAAGAGGTTTTCATGGGTTCCAGATTCGACTAATTTTCCCTGTTCCATCACATAAATACAGTCGGCATTTCTAACCGTTGAAAGCCGATGGGCGATCGCAATTGTTGTCCGATTTTTGGTAATCTTTTCTAAGGATCTTTGAATGGCTGCTTCGGTTTCATTATCCACGGCCGATGTCGCTTCATCTAAGATTAAAATAGGCGGATTTTTTAAGACCGCCCGGGCGATAGCAATTCGTTGTCGCTGTCCGCCGGATAATTTCTGACCCCGTTCCCCTACAATTGTCTCATATCTATTTGGTAAATCCCGAATAAATTCATCGGCTTCGGCGATTTTTGCGGCTTCAATAATATCAGTTAAGGACGCATCAAAGGAGCCATAAGCAATATTTTCGGCAACGGTTCCATGAAACAGAAAAACATCCTGACTGACTAAGCCAATTGCTTGGCGTAAATCCTCTAATTTCAACTGGTTTAATTCAATTCCATCTATAGTAATTACCCCGGCATTAATTTCATATAACCTCAATAATAGTTTTACTAAGGTACTTTTTCCCGACCCCGTAGCACCGACAATGGCAATAGTTTTTCCGGGGGGAATTTTTAGGGATAAATCTTGAATAATCTGATTTCGATTTTGATAGGAAAAATAGACATTTTTTAACTCTATTTCTCCCCTGACGAAAGCCACAGGTAGGGCAATATCCCCGGTATGAATTTCTATTGGAGTATCTAATAAATTCATCACCCGGTTAATAGAAGCCATCGCCCGTTGATATTGATCAAAGGTATCTCCAAGGCGGGTTAAAGGCCATAATAATCGTTGAGTAATAAACACTAAAACGCTATAGGTTCCTACGGCTAACTGTCCTGAAGTTACTTGTAAACCTCCTAATAATAAGGTGGCAATAAATCCAAATAGAATCAAACTTCTAATTACTGGAACATAAGCGGAAGATAGGGAAATTGCTCGGCGATTACTTTGGCGATAGGCTTCACTATGTTCGGTAATTCTTTGGATTTCATACTGTTCGGCGGTAAAACTTTTAATGGTAGTAATACCACCCAAATTATTCGCCAGTTGTCCATTCAGTAACCCGACTTTTTCCCGGACATCTGCATAACGGGGGGCGAGTAATTTCTGGAACCAAACCGAACCCCAAACAATAAAAGGCATCGGAAACATTGCCCACCAAGCAACGGTTGGTGCTAAAATAAAGAAGGCTGCTCCAATTACAATTACCGTGGTAATTACTTGGATAATTTCATTCGACCCCATATCTAAAAACCTTTCTAGCTGGTTAATATCATCATTTAAAATTGACATTAAACCGCCACTACTACGTTCTTCAAAATAGGCTAATTCTAAGTTTTGTAAATGTCCGTAAGCATCTAATCTGAGATTATGTTGCAAGGTTTGGGCTAAATTTCGCCATAAGACTTTATAAGCATATTCAAAAACCGATTCTAAACTCCAAATTATTAAACTTAAAAACGATAACATCAACAATTGATTAAATGCTCCTTGAATCCCCCACTGGGATAGGAAGGAAACCTTGGGGTTAATCACAACATCAACGGCCCATCCAATTAATACCGGAGGGGCTAAATCAAAGATTTTATTTAAAACCGAATAAACCGTTGCTAACCCAATCGTTTTTTGATAGGGACGAGCATAAACTAGAAACCGTTTTAAGGGATGATTGGGTTGAGACAAGGGACAATCCTAAAATGATTATTTCTCTATTATATAATAGTAATCAGTTTCTTACCCATTACCTATAGCAACCGCCTAGGTTTGCTGTATCAGTCTATGTCCTAACACCCCAGTCGCGGTTGCTATAATTCAGTTTTGACGGGAAGTAGGAGGAACTTCCGGCTCAGGAGATGAAAGGGTTGTTGGAGAATTTTGCTCGGATTTATTAAAGCTCATGGCAACTAATGAAAATCCTAAATAAGCGGGTAAAATAATCGCAGTAATAAAAGCCAAAACAGTTAACCAAGACCCTAAATTATTAGATTTTCCATAGGTAGAACGATAGGGATCTTGCTTGATTTGATAGGGGTTTTCTTGAGTTTCTAATCTTCTTAAACGTTTAAATCTAACCCGTCGGTCATCTAATTTTTCCACTAAAACCCAGCCCGTTTCTGCTTCTTCCTGACATAGCCGTTTAAAAACAGTTGGATTGCGAAATACATCTTGACTGGCGCGGACAATCTTGTATTCCCATTCCTTAACTAAAGGTTCAGGGGATTCAGGATTAGAATAGCCATTAGATTGTACGGATTTTGCACGCATTTGTTTAATATCTTCTGAGTCGTAACGAGTCAATGTTTCTTCCTCCTCCTGTTCTAATTCTACATTTATTTGGATGGAACAGAGCCAGTTAGCGAGTAAAACCGCATCAATTCCTAGACTACTGACCATCAGACTTAATACAGCAATCTCGCTCATAATTAAGCTGGAGATAAATAACCTTCAATCCACAAATCACAACCCACAGAACCCCAAGTCATTCTTTCTAATAAAAGTGCCTCTGTCATTTGAGTAAAACCCAAATCTCCCACGGGAGAAGGCGCCCCACTTCCCCCAATAATTTTAGGGGCAATAAAGGCTAAAATTTTATGAATGCTGCCATCTTTGAGTGCATTGGTGGCTAGGGTTCCCCCACATTCCCACAACACCGATAAAAATTGACGTTTGTAGAAATAAGTCATGACTTGGGCGGGTGTCAAGGGCGACAATTCCGCGACCTCTACCCCCTTATTCTGTAGAAAATGTTGGAAATCTGGATTTATACCCTCCTCTGTTATAACTAAAGTTTTCGCCTCTTGAGTGTCCCATAAATGGGCTTGTTTGGGTAAATCCAAGGTGCGACTCATCACCACTCGCAAGGGGTTGGGTTCCCCAGCATCGTGGGTTGTCAGCAAAGGATTATCTCGTCGGACGGTATTTCCCCCAACAATTACCGCATCACAGGCGACTCGTAACTGATGAACTTTTTGTCGGGCTTCTGTTCCCGTCACCCAATAACTATGACCCGTTGTAGTGGCAATTTTTCCATCTAAGGTCATCGCATATTTCCAAATTCCTAGGGGTTGATGATGCAGAATTTGATGCGTAAATGCTTCATTTAACTGTTGACAATCTGCTGTTTCTATGCCTACAATTACCTCAATTCCTGCATCTTTTAAACGTTGAATTCCTGTACCTGAAACTAAGGGGTTGGGGTCAACCATTCCCACTACAACCTTAGCTATTTTTGCTGCAATTAGGGCTTCTGTGCAGGGGGGAGTCCGACCAAAATGATTACAGGGTTCTAAATTCACATAAACCGTTGCTCCCTTTGCTTGTTCTCCGGCATTTCTCAGGGCAAAAACTTCGGCATGAGGTTCACCCGCCCCCGGATGAAATCCTTCTCCAATAATTTTTCCGTCTTGAACAATTACAGAACCGACTAGAGGATTAGGTGCAGTTTTTCCTAATGCTTGACGGGCTAATTTCAAGCATTGCTGCATCATTTGTTGATCAAAATTTAAGGTCATAGAATAGGGAAGGGGGAAAGGGTAATGGGTAATGAGTAATGGGTTTTGGGTAATGGGTAATGGGTTTTGGGTAATAAACTGTTAACTGTTAACTGATGACTGATAACTGATAACTGATAACTGATAACTGATAACTGATAACTGATGACTGGTGACTGATAACTGATGACTGGTGACTGTTTCAACTGTCTTCAATGGCTGGAAGTTGGGGTAAGATTTGAGATTCGGGAAGTTGGGAAATAGTGAAAATTGAAGTTCCAGACTGGGATTGATTTTGGGCTTTGGTGAGTAAATCAACCGTATCGCCTAAAGCCATAGTTAAACTATTGCGAGTTTCCAGGTGAGCGGTTTTTTCGGTATCCAAGGCTTCAACAAGTTGATGAATTTGTTCACGAGAGCGATCGCGTTCTAACATCACCTCAATTAATTTTGCCTTAACTTCATCCAAAGTTTTTAACTGATCAATTTCTTGACGAACTGCGACCCGCACCTGTAACTCATTGGGAAGTGGAGACAGGCGTTGCCATCGTTCCAACTCTCCCCGCAGTTCTCCCACTTGTTCTAAATAGCGTCCGGCTTCTTGGCGTCGTTGTTGGGCTTCAGTATTGTAGCGTTGTCGCCATTGGTCGGAACTTTCGACCGCCGCGTTCAGATCCAGTTGGGTTTGTGCCAACTGTTGTTTCAAGCGTTTAATTTCATCAAGCCACTGCCGAATATCCTGGGTCATAGAACTGGGAAAAATAAAAAATCGGGCAATTATTGATTCTAAAATTTTATCATCTAATTTTAGGTTAAATTGGTTAAATTAGATTGAAATACTGTTCAATGTAAACTTTAAGGAAATTGGGTTATATATTATTTAATTCTGATTGAATCCCATGAATATTTTAATCATCTCCTCTACGTTTCCCTATCCACCCAGTCGAGGAGGAACGGAAATTAGAACCTTTAACTTGCTCAAATATCTTCATTCTCGCCATCATGTTACTCTAATCACCCAACGACATTCGGGGGTTAGTGATCAGGATGTTGAGGAATTGCGTCAATGGGTGAGTCAACTGGTGGTTTTTCCCCTCCCTCCCGAACCTCCGACTTGGGCCATTGCTAAGGTGGGTCGGTTTATAAATTCCCTGGTCAAAAGTACCCCTCCCAATGTGCTTCATCGTTATTCAAAAGAAATGCAAACTTGGATCGATCAAGCGGTTGAACAGGGTAAAATTGATATAATTACTTGCGAACATAGTGTTAATGAAATTTATATTCGACCGTCCTATTTAAACCAAGTTCATACCGTTGTTAATATTCATAGTTCCGTTGTCGGTTGGACTCGTAATCATTTAGAAATGGGGGCTTCTCCCCATCCTCAAAGAGATCAGATTTATTTACAATTACTCCTAGAACGTTATGAAAAACGTTATGCAGCTAAATTTCATGATTTAGTTGTTACCACCGCAGATGATGAAAAACAATTCCGCCAATTTCAACCCCAAGGAGAAATTCATGTAGTTGCTAATGGGGTGGATTTAGAATTATTTCCGATGCGATCTTTTGATCCTAATAATCATAACTTAGTATTTGTGGGGGCAATGGACGCCTCCCATAATATCGACGCCGCCAGATTTTTCAGCCAAGAGGTTTTACCCATCCTGCAAAATTCCTATCCCGATACTACCTTTACCATTATCGGAGCCCGACCCGTACCAGAGGTTCTACAATTAGCTAATCATCCGGGTGTTATCGTCACCGGGGGAGTCCCCCAGGTCGTCGATTATTTGCATCAGGGGACAGTCTGTGTCACCCCCCTCCGCAGTGGCTACGGGATTAAAAATAAAACCCTAGAAGCCATGGCCGCAGGAGTTCCCGTGGTGGCCAGCGATCGCGGTTTAGAAGGTTTGGCCGTTGATGGGCCCAATGATCCCCATCGCGCTCTCCGGGCTAACACCGTGGCAGAATATGTAGAAACCATTAGCCGACTGTTTGAACATCCCCATCTGAGGGAACAATTGTCGCAAAATGGGAGATTATTAATAGAAACTGAATATACTTGGGAACGAGCCGGTGAACTTTATGAACAAGTATTGCTGCGTCGTTAGCCTAATCCCATCCTAATCCGAATCCATGATGAATCCTTTAGAGACAGGTCATCAACCCTCGCCTAGAAAAAAGAGTCAACCCCAAAAACCTCAGCCTAAAACAGCCAAAACCTCCGCCAAATCAGGGCAACAGCGTCGTCCAAATCGACGTCCCCAAACGACTGCTTTACCTGCGGGGAAAAAAACAGCCCCCCAACCTCCGAAATCTAAACCGTCCCAACCGATTAGCAGGTTATGGAAAAAATGGATAGCCGACGGGGTTGCCTTTACTTTACTATTCGGAGGAACAGGATTAATTGGAGGCTGTGCCTGGTTTAGTTATCAACTAATTGTTAATCCTGATATTGGAGTTTGGTTAAATCAATTGTTACCCAGTTGGACACAAATTCCCCTACAACGCCGCGACTCAATTGTTACCTTAGATGAAATTAATCAAGCCCTCAAAACAGAAGGGTTCATGGTGGGGAAATCCCTAACTTTACCGAGGGTTGATTCCATTTCAAAAACGGGGAATGAGCAAAAATCCGCAGTCCCATTTAACTCTTTATTGATAAATTCAGATGCTATTGTTCAAAAGTCGAATGATTTATTAATTCCTATTTTAAAAACCCGTGACTCTAGTGTTACCCATCCCTGCGAAGGGGGTTGTCAAGAAATTGTGCAAGTGCGGGTTTATGAAGCAGTTCAAACCCCCTATCAACGCCGGGGTAGCACTCAATATTATCGGTTAATGCAGCAGCTAGAAATCAAGGGGCCAGCCGAATCTTTTGTAATTGCATCGTTAATTGGAACCGAATCTAATCAACAGGGTTCTAATAAGCCCTTACCCCTAACTCGACTGACACAATTTAAAGGAAAAGTTCCTCAAGGGGGGGTCTGGTTTAATCTTAATAGTGAGCGGTTGGTGGGAGATAAAACCGTTCCTTATGGACAGATTCTGCATTACAATCCGAGTCGCCATTATTTGAGCATGATGTTAGAATGGAAAAGTGCCGCCGGACAACAACCGATTTGGCAGGAAGTCACCGGAGGCAAAGATCCAGAATTATTAATTGAACAAACTATTGGGCTAGAGCCTCAATTTAGTATTTATCAAGTCCAACCTTTGCAATTTATTCCTAACCCGATTCAATTAACGGCTATTTCTTTAGATGAGATATTTTTAGATAATTATAATTATCGACAGTCTTTAAGATTGGCTCGTAGTGGGTTATGGTCGCCAGCATTGAATTTAATTAAACCGTTGAAAAAAAATATAGTCTCTGGAAATAGTCCTAATTTGAAATGGTCAACAGCCGTTCAAGCCCAGTTAGATTTAATTGAATTTCATGCTAAAATTACCAAAGCTCAAGCCGTTGCAGCCTGGGCAAGTCCGAGTCAACAGGTATTAGCTAGTTTGATTGATGGACGCTGGACGGAAGCCCTAGAAGTGTTAAAAAATAGCCCAGGAAATCAACAAGAAATTACCAATTTATTAAGATCAAATGGCGGACGGATTAAAAATCGTCTGAATGCTGCTTTATTAGAAAATCCAGAACAGTTGGAATTAAAAACCTGGGGAACTTTAATTATTGCGGCGGAAAATGGTAGAAATCGAGCGATTAATTGGTTAGATGAACAACCGAAAACCGAGCAGAAAGACCGCCAAGAAATCCTAGAATTATTATTAAAATCAATAGAATAAATTCATTGAAAATAATTCACTTTCCTTCGACCGATAGGGTCAAGTTTATAAGTACCTAAACAATTAGGTACTTATAAAACCTGCCCCCATCAAAATGGGAGCAGGCCCTTGTACAGATGGGGAACACACTCGTTTTCAATCTCCCAGATTCGTCTTATAAGAAACTGGAATCCAAACTTTTTGCTTCTTCTTCTGTTTGGGGTAAATGTAAACCACATTCCTGTTTTAAACCCCGGAAACGAGTATCCCGTTCATTTTCGTCCGTTGCCATTAAAGGACGGCTAGAATGCCAATCTCCCACGGTGGTATAACCCAGATCAAAATAGGGATGGTAGGGTAAATCATGGGCAGTTAAATATTGGTAAATATCCCTAGAATTCCAAGACAAAATCGGATGAACTTTGTATCTTCCCGAATGTTGAACAACTGGATTTAATGTTTTCCGATGATGGGTTTGATCGGCGCGTAATCCCGCTAACCAAGCCGTAGCATTTAATTCTTTTAAAGCCCGTTGCATCGGTTCAACCTTACGAATTTTGTCGTAATAATTTAAAGATTCAATATCATCTTTTTCCCATAACCTACCCTGTAAAGCTTCCATTCGTGCCGGACTCATGGGAGATTGATATACTTTTAAATTCAGGTTGAGACGTTCTGTTAACTGTTCGGCAAAAATATAGGTTTCTGTGGGTAAATAACCCGTATCAACCCAAATAATCGGAATATTCGGAACAACGCTAGTGACTAAATGCAACATCACTGCCGCTTGAATTCCAAAACTGGTACTCATGACCAAGCCATCACCAAATATTTCTGCCGCCCATTTGATCATAGTAACGGCATCGGCATCAATCAATTGCTGATTAGTTGCATTCAAATCGAGTTCGAGTTGTTGAATCGTTTGAATTGCCTTATGCTCTGAAGTTTGATCCCGATGATCACGGTGGTATGGAAAAGGGGTGTGACCGTTAGTAACGGGAGAAGATATAGATCCGAGATTCCCGTTGACATTGGGATCAATCAGATTCAATTGTGGCATAGTTTTTGTGGTTTCCCTTGTTATCGATATTGAGAATAAATTAAGCTAACCAGACCTTTATACTCCAAATTTTCTAGTTTCGATCCTGATCTTACCAAAAAAATAACTCTAAAGTTTCAGCCTGTTCGAGTCGGGTTTCCAGATAATCCATCAACACCTTCTCAGCTAACAGCCAACACCCTAAGCTATGCTGGTGTTGCTGATATATGCTGATGATTCTTGTATGACTAGCACCCTAGCTCCTGTTCCCTTTGTGGATTTGAGTTTAATCCACGAACCGCTTAAACCCGAAATTCAAGCTGCGATCCAGGCTGTAGTGGATAAGGGTGACTTTGTTTTAGGTCAAGCCCTAACAGAATTTGAAATCGCCTTTGCTAAAGCCTGTGGTGTACCCTATGGGGTAGGAGTAGCCAGTGGAACCGATGCGATCGCTCTGGGTCTACAAGCCTGTGGAATTAAACCTGGGGATGAAGTTCTGCTTCCGGCTAATACTTTTATTGCTACCCTGATCGGGGTATTACACGCGGGGGCTACTCCGATATTAGTCGATTGTGACCCCCATACGGCACTGATTGATCTCAATCATGCAGAGCAGGTGGTAACAAAAAAAACCAAAGCCATTATTCCGGTGCATCTCTATGGCCAAATGGTTTCTCCCCATCAACTGTTTGCTTTTGCCGCGTCCCATGATTTAATTATTTTTGAAGATGCAGCCCAGGCACATTTAGCCGAGCGAGAAAGTTATTGTGCGGGAAGTATTGGGTTAGCCGCAGCTTTTAGTTTTTATCCGAGTAAAAATTTGGGCTGTTTTGGGGATGGGGGAATGGTTGTGACCCAGAATGAAATTGTGGCTCAAAATCTCCGCAGTTTACGCAATTATGGGGCTCCTCAAAAATATCTCCATACCGAAAAAGGAACAAATAGCCGTCTTGATACCTTACAAGCTGCCATTCTAAATGTTAAGTTACCCCATTTAAACACTTGGAATCACGATCGCAATTTTGCCGCTGAAAAATATGATGCGTCACTTCTATTATTGCGAGAACGGGGTATTATTCCGATTGAAAATCAGAGTGCGGATGGTCATGTTTATCATTTGTATGCGATTCGGGTAACGGAAGAATCAGCCATTAACCGTGATACCCTCAAAGACAAATTAACGGGACAGGGAATACAGGTCGGAATTCATTACCCAATTCCTTGCCATTTACAACCGGCTTATCAATATTTAGGTTACAAAGAAGGAGACTTTCCTCAAGCTGAAAAATTAAGTCAACAAATTCTATCCTTACCCATATATCCTGGATTAACAACTAACCAAATTAATCGAGTTTTGACATCAATTCAGTCTGCTATATCTTAGCTACTCCTAAATCCATTGGGCGAGAAGACCTCGCCCCTACTTTTAGATATCAGGTCAACGGTTAACCGTCAATAATTGTATGAAAATCAATCATAAAATTCCAATCACGCTGGAAAAATCTCTATTAAATTGGATGATTGTTATATTAATGGTGTTATTGTATGCACCACTTTTAATACATTGGTATGACGGTTGGCTGCATAAAACGATCAGCATTGAACATGAATATTTTAGTCATGGTTTAATCGGTTTACCCTTTGCAGCTTATATTGCCTGGACAAAACGGCATCAGTGGAAACGTTTACCCAATACTAGCCATCCGTTAGGAATCGGATTAATTGTGATAGGTAGTATTTTTTATTGGAGCGGTTTATCTGATTTAGTTAATCTTTCTTTTCCTTTAATGTTGGCAGGACTTTGCCTATCTTTTAAAGGAATTGAAGGCTTAAAATTACAGAAAATGCCCTTAGTATTTGTATTACTAGCAACCCCGAATCATTTACCCTATTTAATAGAACCCATCGCCTTACCCTTGCAGAAATTTATTGCTAATGTGGCTGGATTTATTCTAATTCAATTTAACTTGAATGTCCATGTAGAACAAATTTATCTGTTTGTGAATGATCAAATTGTTGAAGTTGCCCCGCACTGTGCTGGGTTAAAAATGTTATTTACCAGTTTGTATGTAGGATTAATGTTGCTCTATTGGACAGGACTTTTAGACTCAAAAAAACTAAGTATTTTCTTTCTAGTTAGTGCGGGCTTAATTAGTATTATTGCTAATATTATTCGCAATACCTTATTAACGCTGTTTCATGGCACAGGTCAAGATGGGTTATTTTCCTGGCTCCATGAAGGTTGGGGCGGAGATTTATATTCAGCCTGTATGTTAGGTTTATTGGTAGTATTAATTAATGGTTTACAACATTATACTGGAATTGATTCCTAAGACCCATTAGAACAACCCGATCAATAAATATTTATTGATTACTGATAGGGTGAGGAGACTTCAATCCTACCGATAAAAAATAACTGATATAGCACTACCAATTAAGGTATTTGACAATAATAAACCTTGTAACCTGCTCATAACCTACTATTCCCTATTCCCTATTCCCTAGCTCTATAACTGATATGATTCTACGACAAAAACAGTCTAAAATTATCATTGTCATCTTAATGATAATATTATTAATCGGTGCAGCAATGCCGGGCTATATTAATAAAAAATGGTCATGGATGGATATGCCCCAACTCAAAACCTTGCCCCAACTTCAAACTATTAGAAAACAAGGTTTGACGATTCCAGGATGGCAAACAGTTAAAATTGAATCCTTGGGTGCGGGCAGTAAAAAGTGGTTAAAACAAGAAATAAAACGGGATAATCAGACAGCAATAGTATTATTATTTCCCCAAAATTACTATAAAGATCAGCCTCAGTTGGAATGGATGGATCTGAATGGATTTCTAGGGTGGAAAACCGATGATTTCAGTGACGATCGCTTTTCCATAAAATCCACCGCCCAAAAATTAGACCCGGCTGAAATTGAAGTTCAATTTTTTAGAGCCTGGACTGCAACTCAGACCTGGGCCGTGACTCAGTGGTACGCTTGGCCTAACGGTGGAAATCCCGCCCCCAGTCGTTGGTTTTGGATTGATCGTTGGGCCCAACTTAGTAAGCATCGCGCCCCCTGGGTGGGTGTTAGTCTTTTAATTCCGATTAAACCCTTAGATAATATTAAGGATGTCTGGCCCCTGGCCGTTTCTCTGGGTGAAAGTATACAAGCCTCCTTAATGGCTGAAGCCTTAGCTACCACAACTCCTTAATGGATGTTGCTTGATTATTTAACTATGAATCATCGTTGTCGCCAGACCTTTGTATCCCTATTCCTCACCAGTCTTTATTCCAGCAGTTGGATAGTCTGTTTTACCGCCTTGCTTTGGGGCTTTTCTAGCCAACAAAGGGTTTTAGCCCAAACCGTCAATCTTCCAGAAAAATGTGTAATTCCCCAAGGAGTAGTCAATCAACCCTATCCGGGGGCAAAGTTACGACCACCGAGCTTCCCCCAACCCACCTGGCCCCAAATTATACAACTATTTGAACGGGCGGGGAATCCCGTTTTAGACCGTTCTGCACAACTTCCTCCCCCAATTGATAATATTTATTTCCGGCGTTTAAGTGAAAATCGCGGGGTCAATTATCGTCTTGGCCCAGGGGATCAACTGTATATTGATGTGTTTATTAATGGCCAGCGTTCTAATGACCTGAGTGTTCCCACCACGGCCGTTACCCCCGATGGTGCGATTTTATTACCTTTAATTGGAGCCATTCGGGTTCAAGATTTAACCTTGGAACAGGTACAAGTCATTATTAATAGTCGTTTAAATCCTTTTGTTCAAAATCCCCAAACTAATATGGCTTTATTAACCCAACGTCCGGTAAGGGTGACGGTGACGGGGGAAGTGGCCAGACCCGGATTTTACCCCTTAGCCAGTCCCGAACTCCCGATCGCCCTGACAACGGCCCAGGGAACCACAACGGCGGCGGATTTAAGAATGATTAAAATTCGGCGTACCTTAGCGAATGGTCAAGTGGTGGAAACGGATGTGGATTTACTGACGCCATTATTATTAGGCGTTAGACCCGTAGATTTGTTACTCGAAGATGGGGACGTAATTGTGGTTCCCTCCCAGGAGGTGCGGGCCTATCAAGGGCCAACTCGGAATATTTTAGAAACCTATAGTTTGGCCGCCGCCCCAAATGCTGTGAGTGTAACCATTGTCGGAGATGTCACCCGACCCGGATTTTATCAACTTCCTCCAGGTAGTGGACAGGTAACAACGGCTATCCAGGCCGCAGGTGGGGCAAGAATCACCTCGGATTTGCGGTCGGTTTTGATTTGTCGAATTACGACCGATGGTCGCTTAATCGAGGATATTATTGATTTATATACTCCCATTCAAGAGGCAACGGCTTTACCGAATGTGTCTTTACAGAATGGCGACGCTATTATTATTCCGAAATTACAACCGGATGAAAAGTCAGGTTATGATCAACGGTTGGTGGCGACATCCAACTTAGCTAGTCCTCAAATTACGGTGAGAATTTTGAGTTATCCTGTGAGTACGGTGGGAACGGTAGCTTTACAAAATGGCAGTAGTTTTATTGATGTATTAAATTCCGTTCCTTTGAATTTAGCGGATTTACAGGAAATTGCTTTAATTCGTTATGATCCAGAAACCGGAAAACCCACAAAACAACTTTTAAATGGTAAAAATGTATTAGCTGGTGATGCCACGGATAATGTTTTATTACAAGACAATGATGTGATTGTTGTTAACCGCAATTTAATCACTCGCGTGAGTTTTGTTTTAAATACTTTTACTCAACCTTTTCGCGATATTCTCGGATTTCTGTTATTTTTCCAACAGTTACAAAGCGGGGTAGAAAATCTATTTAGTCCCAGTGGTAGTAGTAGTGGTAGCAGTAATAGTAACAAGAAAAAATAAGCAGTTAATACCTATCATCCTATTTTTTATTTATTCTTACCCATTACCCATTACCCATATTATTATGACTTTACCGATTGTTAAACGATATTTAATTGCTTTTGATCAATATAAATTGGCGGGTTTTGCCACCTTTACTGTCGCGTTAGGGGCATCGGGAGCCGCTGCAATGTTGATGGAACCTCCGGCTACTCCTCCCTATAAAGCAACGGGTATTCTGATGGGTCAAAGTAGTCCGGTGATCTTTTCTAAAACCGGGGAAGTTATTCAACAACAAGGACAACAACTAGCACCGGAAATGTTGCTTCCTGAAAGTGTAGTAGATCCGCTGCTCAAAGAATTTAATATTCCACCGAATGATTTAAAAAAAAATTTAGGAATTAAACTAGAACCAGCCAAAGCTCCGGGAAGGGATAGTGAGGGTTCTCCGATGAAACTTACTGTTTCTTATCAAGATCCTAATCGAGAACGATCGGTAACTTTTGTGAATAAATTGATGGAGAAAATGCGACAACAAAGTCGTGTTATTAATACTCAACAATTGAATAGTATTATTAATCTAATTCAAGAAAGATTAAAACCAGCCGAAGCAGAATTGAGACAGGCAGAAAAAGAGTTAGAAAATTATGATAAACGGGAAGGAGCAACTATTTTAAGTTTAGAAGGTGGCTCCTTACCCACAGCAATTTTAGCCAATGAACAGCAGCAAAAACAGATTGACTTACAGCTAAGTGCCCTAAACGCTCAAGTGGCAAGTTTGGAATCTCAGTTAGGTTTAAATGCTGACCAAGCCTTTGTAGCTCAAGCCTTAGCCTCTGATCCAATTATTGCTCAACTGCGGGTTCAATTGTATGAAATTGAATCACAATTAGCGGTTTTACGCAAGGATTATAAAGATCAACATCCTTTAGTTGCAGAATTAGTCAAACGTCAACAAGCCGCCGAAAAACAGTTACAATCTCGAGCTTCAGAAGTATTGGGAGGAGGTGGAATTGCGGCTCCTTTAGTCAGTGTGGATAAAATTCGGGTTGATTCTTCTCTTGATCCAACTCGTCAACAATTAGCTCAAAGTTTAATTGAGTTAAAAACTCAAAAAGAAAGTTTAGAACAACAATTAAAATCATCTGAAAAAACTGGAGAAGACCTGAAACAAAACTATGCCACAATTCCGAATAAACAAACAGAAAAACAACGGCTAGAACAGCAAGTTGCTTATAAAAAAGCCTTGTATGATCAAATGCAGGTAAAGTTAGTGGATGCGAAAGCGGCTGAAGCTGAAATAACCAGTAGTTTAGCGATCACCAAAAACGCACAAGCTCCTGATATCGAAGTTCCTAAAGCGTTGAGTATGGCTTTAATTTTGGCAATGGGAGGACTCGGAGGAGTTTTAGGCGGGGCGGTGATTATTTTTGTCTTGGGAATGTTGAGTGGGAAATTCTACACTTGGGAAGAAATTCAAGGAGCTTTCAAAGAGCGCGAAGTTCCGTTTTTGGGAGTTGTGCCTAATGTGTTTTTATTCCCAGAAGATTATGTTTTACCGTTGTTACTCAAACGTTATTCCCCCTATTTGGAATTTTATGAAAAAATTCGCAGTAATTTACAACGGGTTGGCAATAAATCTCCTAAAGTTATTTTAATTACCAGTGTGGGAACCGGGGAAGGAAAAACTTTAAGTGCCTATAATTTAGCGATCGCCTCGGCTAGAAGTGGCAAACGGACTCTATTAATTGAAGCTGATTTGCGATCGCCCTCGGAAGTAGAATCCCTGGGATTAGTCCTCGATTCCCACAGTGCGGTGGAACCCCTACAATATTATGGGGATTTATATGGCTGTATTCGTTTAGTTCCCGATGTCGCTAATTTATATGTGATTCCCAGTCCGGGGGGAGTGCGTCACCCAGCAACGGTTTTAGAATCGAGTGAATTGCGCCGCTTATTAGAGGAAGTCCGCTATCGGTTTGATTTTGTGGTGGTGGATAGTCCGACTTTAGAAGGCAATAATGATGTTTTAACCTTGGAACCCTACACCGATGGGATGGTGATCGTGACTCGCCCAATTTACACCGCCTCGGGGCTATTAGGAGAGGTTACGGACAGATTAATGGATACCGAGTCAGCCGATCCCAAAAAATATCGGCCGCGACTTTTAGGGGCAATTGTGAATGGGGCGGATATTTTTGTTGACTACTTTGAGGAAGACTCCCTCGAACATGACCAACCCGTTCGAGCCCAACCTCGTCCTCGACCCGCATTAAAACCCAAAGCCCCGAATAAGAAGCAGAAACGATTACCTGCTAGGGCGCGGAAGTAGAGGATCAGGTAATTGATTTAAGGTTTTAGGTTGCAAAATCAAAAATTGTGTTATAGTAGTGAATGACCTGGACTTATGCGATTGGAACGCCCAAATCTTGTCAGAACCGGAAGGTAGCAGCAATACGGGATGCTTCTGATAGGCGTAAACTCCGGGTCACTTTTTTGAGACGATATCGGGATTGAACACGAATTAAAGACTAAGTTGATTAACCGTTAGCCAGCAAGTGTTTAATTAATAATATTTTAAGAAACTGGAGTCATTATGCCGGGTTTCGGAGATCTTGTCCAAAAAGCGGTTTATTTAGGGGTAGGTTTAGCCTCCTATGCGGGTGAAAAAGCTAGTAAAACCCTGGCAGAATTACGCACAGATGCCCAAAAACTAGCCGATGAGCTAGTCAAGCGGGGGGAAATGACCACAGAAGAAGCACGTCGTTTTGTGGAAGATACGATTCAGCAAGTGCAAAAACCAGGGAATGAACCGACGCCCTCAGCAAAAAAAACAGAACCTCGTCGGATTGAGATTTCGGATGATGATGATTCTGGGGATGATGGAGTGGGTCAGTTAAAAGACAAGGTGCGGGATTTACAGGAGGAATTGCGTCGTCTCCAGAAAGATTAGGAGGTTGACCCGACAAAAAAATTCAAGGTGAAGGGTTAATTAAATTGCGCTATACTAGAATTCTGGTATAGCTGTTTTTTGCTATATTTTATAGAAATTATTCAGAAAACTGGTTATCAGTGTCATGGAAGATTGGTCAAAAAGTATTGTAGAAGCGATAGAAACAACCGTTTCTGACATGGAGAAGTTTTTTACAGACGTGACTGAAGAATTGAACGAAATATTAAACGAACTCACCAAGATATCGGAAGAAATTACCGATGAGGTACAAAATAAAATTCTTCCCGAACTTGATGAATATATCAATGATATCTTTGAACCGATTATTGATATTTATTTGGATTTGGATTTAGGTCTGAATTTAGATATTGATACCGAGGACGAACATTTTGATCCCTTTGTCACATACATTCAACCGACAGAAACCGAACATCCGGCCTGTCGAGGATGCCAACATTATCACGGACAAGTTTATGGGGGAAATTTATTGGTTTGTGGAATGCACCCGATGGGTGCTGAAGCAGAAACTTGTCCAGACTGGGAAGGGGAATAGGGATCACGGATTTAAAAGGATTTCACAGATTAAAATCTGTGTTAATCTGCGTAATCTTCTTAAATCCGTGATAGGTAATGGGGATTGATTTTTTTGGTGTTCTAATAATTTAGTTTCTGACTTGAGATCATGAGTTAATAAATTCACTATTAACTGATAACTCTTACACTGATAACTGATAACTGATGACTGATGACTGATAAATGTATTCCTCAAATTCCCTTATCTTTGCATCTGCGAGAGTATCAACAGCAAGCTGTGAATAACTGGTTTGCTAATCGAGGGCGGGGAACGTTAAAAATGGCAACTGGAAGCGGTAAAACTATTACTGCTTTAGCGATCGCTACTCAGTTATATGATCAAATAGGATTACAAGCAATTATCATTATTTGCCCCTATTGCCATTTAGTAATTCAATGGGAAAAGGAGGCTAAAAAATTTGGATTACAACCGATTTTAGCCTTTGAAAGTGTACACCATTGGCAAAAACAATTATCGGCGGAACTCTATCAATTAAGAGCCGGAAATCAGTTTTTTTTAACGGTTATTACGACTAATTCTACCTTAATTTCTGAAGGTTTGCAATCGCAAATTCGTTATTTTCCTGAAAAAACTCTGATCATTGGGGATGAAGCCCATAATTTAGGAAGTCCCAAATTAGAAGAAAGTTTACCTAGAAATATTGGCTTGAGATTAGCCCTTTCTGCTACTCCTGAACGACATTTTGATCAAAGTGGCAGCGATGCTATTTTAGATTATTTTGGGCCTGTTTTACAACCGGAATTAACTCTAGCTGAAGCGATTCGTCAAGGGGCGTTAGTGCGGTATTTATATTATCCGATTTTAGTAGAATTAACTGAAGCTGAAAGCAGAGCTTATCATAGGTTAACGACTCGAATTGGTTGGGTATTGACAAGGGATAAAGACTGGGAAAATAACGAAAATATTACCGCTTTGTTAATTCAAAGATCTCGGTTAATTGCCTCCGCCAGTAACAAGTTAGATGCCCTACGCCAGTTAATGAAAACCCGGTTACATACAACCCATACTTTATTTTATTGTGGGGATGGAAGTGTAGAAACCCTAGAGGATTATTCTCCTCGACAATTGGAAGCAACGGTTGAATTATTAGGAGCAGAATTAGGTTATCGGGTGAATACTTATACCGCCGAAACCCCTTTAATAGAGCGAGAAAAATTACGCCGACAATTTGAACAGGGAGAATTACAAGGGTTAGTTGCTATTCGGTGTTTAGATGAAGGAGTTGATATTCCAGCGATTAAAAATGCGGTAATATTAGCAAGTAGTTGTAATCCTCGACAATTTATTCAGCGACGGGGGAGAATATTAAGACCCCATCCAGGGAAAGAACGGGCGACGTTATTTGATATGATTGTATTACCACCAGATTTAGATAGAAATACCTTAGAAGTTGAACGGAATTTGTTAAGAAAAGAGTTAAAACGGTTTTTGGAATTTGCCAATTTAGCTGATAATGCTGGGGAAGCGAGATTAAAATTACTTCAGTTACAAAAACGATATGGGTTATTAGATTTATAATCTTATTTTGGATTGCAAATTCCGTTGTTGTGCTTTAGCACCCCTCCCCGGAGCGCTGAAGCGCAACAACGGGCAACAATAACAATGGCAAGAAGTTGACAAAATATTGTAATATTGAGGGTAGTGCCGACTGCCATAATAAGGGTATAATTAAAATGTTTAAATATTCTGAAAGTATTATTACCACTATTGCTAATGTTTTCTCTGAGAAAAAATCCACCTATGGGGATAATATTAATCCTAAAGAAGCTCAAGACCCGATTATCAATGCTTCCCCGGAAGTGCGAGAAATTATTGAACGGGTATTACAAGCCGAACGAGATAAACTATATATGAAAAATCCCCGTAATATTAATGATGATATTCTCAAAATTATTAAGGATGTGGTGAAATGAAATTAATTTCGATTCAACTCTGCAATTTCCGACAATTTTATGGGAAAACTCCAGAAATTCATTTAGCTTCTGGAGAAAGAAATACAACGGTTATTCATGGTAATAATGGAGCCGGAAAAACCACCTTAATGAATGCTTTTACTTGGGTTTTATATGAAAAGTTTAGTGCCGCATTTTCTATTTCTGAACATCTCGTCAATAAACGAGCTTTAAATGAAGCTGAACCCGGACAAGGAGTAGGATGTTGGATAGAATTAATCTTTGAACATGATCATAAACGATATTTAGTTAAACGAATTTGTCGAGCATATAAAAATGGGAATGATATCGAACAAACCCCTAGTCAATTATATATGCAAGTGGCTGGAGATGACGGACGCTGGGGAATGCCTCCTCATCCACCGGAGGAAATTATTAATCGAATTTTACCATTAAGTTTACATCAATATTTCTTTTTTGATGGAGAGAGAATTGAGCAAATTGTTAGAGATGAACGCAAACTAGAAATTTCTGACGCGACTAAAGAATTATTAGGAGTAGAGGTTTTAAATCGAGCTATTAAACATTTAGGGGAAGCCAAAAAATCCTTAGAAACGGATTTAGCAATTATTGGAAATCCTGAAACTAAAAAATATTTACAAGACAAGAAAAAAGCGGAACAGGAAATTGAGAGATTATCCCAAAGACAGACGGAAATTAACCAAGAATTGGAGAGTCTAAAACAGATAAAATGTACTTTGAGTGAGCGATTATTGGAGTTGGGGGGCGCGGCGGAATTACAAAGGTTGCGGGATGAATTAGATCGCAAAAGACAATCATTACGCGAACAACTCCATCAAGCTCATATTGCCATTAATCGGGCTATTTCTACAAAAGCCTATACGGTTTTAATCCCAGAATTAACGGCAGAATTTAGAAGTTTATTTTCAGGTTTACGAGAACGGGGAGAGTTAAATACCGGAATTACAAAACAGTTTGTGCAAAATTTATTAGAGCAAAAACAATGTATTTGTGGGGCTGAATTAATTCCTGGAAAAACTGAATGTGAACAGGTTCAACACTTATTAAATCGGTCTGGAACTGCGGATATTGATGAAACAGCGATTCGTTTGAGTACCCAAGTCGATGAATTAGATAAACAAGGGATTCAATTTTGGGAAGAAATTAATCGTCAACAACACAATATTCAAACGAATAGAGAAGAATTACAAAGAATTGAAAATGAACTCGATAGTATTACCAATAAACTCAGAAAATTTCCCAATGAGGATATTCAAGAATTGCAAAAACGTTTAGATGAAATTGAACTTAAAATCAGTGAACTGAATCGAGAAACGGGTTCAAATCAACAACAAATTGAAACATTTACACAGACTATTGAGAGTTTATCTCGACAAATAGATAAACAGCAAATGAATGAAACGAAACAACTGTTAGTTCAAAGAAGAATTGCGGTGACTCAGGATACAATTCTGCGTTTAAATGAAGTCAAAGACCGTTTAGACCAACAGTTTCGCTGTCAGTTAGAAAAGCGGGTTCAAAAGTTATTTAGTCAAATTTCCTTTACCCCATATTTACCTAAATTAACTGAAAAATATGAATTAAAATTAGTAGAAACTACCGCCGGAGAGGAAGCAGAAGTCGCCGCTTCCACGGGGGAAAATCAAATTTTAAGTTTATCGTTTATTGGGGGAATTATTGATGGAGTCAGAGAATGGAGTCAAAAAAATACCTTAATGGGGCTAGATAGTAGCACCTTTCCGATTGTTATGGACTCTCCCTTTGGTAGTTTAGATGAAATTTATCGCCGACAAATTGCCAATATTATTCCTCAATTAGCGAATCAATTAATTGTTTTAGTAACTAAAACCCAATGGCGGGGAGAAGTGGCGCAAGAGATGGAAAAACGCATCGGACGAGAGTATGTTTTATCCTATAATTCTCCTAAAACCGATTGTGAAGAAGACTGGATAGAATTAGCCGGAAATCGTTATCCTTTAGTCCATCAAAGTCCGAATGAATTTGAATATACGGAAATTTTAGAGGTAGAATATGATTTTTAAAGGCATAAAAAACAAGCAACAGGAGTTATGAATATGGTACAATTTCATCTTAATTTAAAGTTGCCAACCAGTTCAGAGTTACCTTGTTCTGCTGATATTCCTGTGGATAACGAAATTCAAAATTTTATTCCTAATTTTCTATTATTTTTACTGGAATTTATTTGGCAATCTCGCCAAGATTGGTTTTTTGCCGTTGATATGGGGATTTATCACACGACGGGCATTAATCCCTTAGTTCCTATTGTTCCTGACGGGTTTTTAAGTTTAGGAGTAGAACGTCAGAAAGGAGGAAATTCACGGTCAAGTTATGTAGTTTGGGAAGAAAACAATATTGTTCCCATTTTCACCTTAGAAGTTGTTTCTAAAACACCTGGAGGAGAGTATGAGGAAAAAATGGTAATTTATGCCCGTTTAGGGGTACGTTATTATATTATTTATAATCCCGATTATTGGCAACGAGACAGACATCAACCCTTAGAGATTTATTATCTAGTTAACGGACAATATCACCTCCAAATCGGTGAACCCTTTTGGATGGCGGAAATTGGCTTAGGAATTGGAAGAACTACTGTTAATATTGGCGGAATAAAACGAGAAATTTTATCTTGGTATGACCGCCAAAATGTTCGATATTTAACTCCAGAAGAATTGTTACAACAAACTCAACAAACCTTAGCAGAGTATCGACAACGTTTTGGTGAATTATCTTAAGAGATATAACAGTCACACAAACAGCATGATTGAAAAAGACTGATACTCAAACATAAACTTGTGTCTCTCTTTTACTCCCTATTCCTTATTCTCCTGGGGATTGTTTTGCCAGATATACTTATTATATAAGATAATTTTATTGTTTTCTATAGGATAAATTGTGCTGATTTTTTACGAGATATCCCTTTGACGTCAAAACGTTTACAAAATTTTATACTCAAGCTTTCATCCTAGGGTTACGCTTAAAAATCCGCAGTTGCAATGAGAGAGAAATGGACTATTTGACAGAATGGACAGAAAGTGGCGTAGATGAAGAACTCACTCAACTGAATGTGATTCCTTTAGAGGGGTATCGTCCGTTAGATTATCTTCTCTATTCTGATACTATTCCTAGATTAAATACAGGTCGGATATCTCAGCCTATGCTCAACCGTTATCAGCATCTTTATGATGGGGGTTGGTGGTGTTCTGGGATGGATATTTTGACTGGAAATCCTGATTTATGGGGATGTTTTAAGCCCATCAAACCCCGTTTAACTTCAGACCAAAGCAAATTAATTAAATATGAACATCCCCCTAACACACCTATGGGAATTTTTGCACTAAGAATTTCTCGAACCATTTGGGAGCAAATTGCTCAAAAATATGGGGTTAAAATCAATTCTTCTGACCTCCGACCCCATCAACCAGACTTAGGTTTTTGGCACTGGGTGATTACTCATCCTGAACTGCCTTTATGTATTACTGAAGGGGCGAAAAAAGCCGGAGCATTACTAACAGCAGGATATATTGCGATTGCACTTCCAGGGATTCATAGCGGGTATCGAGTTCCTCGAGATCAATATGGAAATAGAATTGCTAAACCTGTTTTGATTCAGCAGTTACAGCAGTTCGCAACTCAAAATCGTAAAATTTATATGGTATTTGATGAAGATACTAAACCTAAAACAATTAAAGCCGTTAATTCAGCTATTCAGCAAACGGGATATTTATTCATAAAAGCAGAATGTTCTGTATATATAGTTACCTGGAATCCAAAGTTAGGTAAAGGGGTTGATGATTTAATTATAGCACAAAGTCAAACTATATTTGATCAGGCTTATCAAAATGCAATACCTTTAGAAACTTGGAAGGCTTTTTCATTTAATCGGTTAACTTATCCGGCAGATATTGACCTAAATAGTCGTTACTTATCCTCAATAAAAATACCTGAATCTGCTAAATTAATCGCGATTAAATCCCCTAAAGGAACCGGAAAAACTAAAATTTTAGAAAACATAGTTGAAGAAGCAATTAAAAATGGTAAGTGGGTATTAGTTATCGGTCATCGAGTTCGACTGATTGAAGCCCTTTGTCAACGGTTCGGATTACAATACATGAAATCGGCCGTTGATACCCCTAATTCGGCGTTAGGATATGGATTATGTATTGATTCTCTGCATCCTAATTCTGGGGTTAAATTTGAAGCAAAAGACTGGTCAAATGGGTTAGTTATTTTAGACGAAGTTGAACAAGTATTGTGGCATGGATTAAACTCAGAAACCTGTCAAAATCATAGGGTTTCTATTCTTAAATCATTTAAAACCCTGATGCAAAATGTTTTAGGGGGAAAGGGTCAAGTGGTAATTTCCGATGCGGATTTAAGCGATATTTCTATTGATTATTTGACTAGCCTATCGGGTATACATCTGCAACCTTTTATTATTCAAAATGAATGGCAACCCTCAAATAATGAAGCCTGGAAAATTCATAATTATTTAGGAAATACCCCCGACCAACTCGTGAAAGACCTAGAACAACATATTGCCGAAGGGGGGAAACCTTTTGTATGTTTGTCAGCCCAAAAATTAGCCAGTAAATGGGGGACTCGCACCCTAGAAACCTATTTAAAAACCCAATTTCCCGATCGCTCTATTCTAAGAATAGATTCCGAATCCTTAGCCGATCCCAATCATCAGGCTTATGGTGCAATTTCTAACTTGAATCATCTGCTAAAACAGTATGATATTGTATTAGCGTCGCCCTCAATTGAAACGGGAGTTAGTATTGAGATTAATAACCATTTTACCTCGGTTTGGGGAATATTTCAAGGGATTCAAGCGGAAAATTCTGTTCGTCAAGCCCTGGGACGAATTCGAGAGAATATTCCGCGATTTATTTGGATGGCAAACCGAGGATTTAATCAGGTAGGAAATGGGGCAACCTCCATGAGTTCTTTACTTAGTAGTGGACAAAAATTAACCCGCCTAAATATTCGTCTATTACAACAATCTGATTTTGAAGAATTAGATGATTTAGAAATAGGATTTCAAGCGGAATCCTTAATGGGTTGGGCAAAAATGGCAGTCCGATTTAATGCGGGAATGGCGCGTTATCGAGAGACGATTTTAACCGCGTTAATGGCAGAGGGTCATCAAATTATTGAGATACCACAAGCCAAAAAAATACCCAAAAATTCGATTAAATCCACTCAAAAATTTAAACCCGAATGTTCAGAACGTCCTAGTCTCAACGAACTAATTCTAGCAGTCAAAGATCAGAATTATCAAGCAGAATCCGTGGCGGTAATTAACGCCCCAGATCTGAGCGATAGTCAATATTACTATCTCCAACAACAATTAGTTAAAATCCCCGAAGAACGTCGGGCTATCCGTAAACATGAGTTAAAATTACGCTATGGTATTGCTGTTACTTCCGATGTGATTAATAAAGATGATCAAGGATGGTATGAACAACTCAGAATCCATTATTTCTTAACCGTTGGTCGTCCCTATTTAATCGGTCGAGATGCCCTGATTGCTAGACGGTTAATGGAACAGGGACAGGGAAATATTTTTGCTCCTGATTTTAACCGTTCCCAGTTAGGAGCTATCATTGGAATTATGGAATTATTGGGGATTCCTGCTTTACTCAAAAATCCAAAACGAGATTTAAAAAATACCGATGCTGACTTACAAACTATTGCCGAAATAGCCCTAAAAGATCGCAATGCCATCAAGACTATTATTGGTATTGGGCTGGCTAAAAATTCAAGTCCGATTACTATTTTACGGCGGTTTTTAGATAAAATTGGTTATCGTTTAACCTGTGTACGATCCCAAAGTGAAGGTAAAAAACGAATCCGAGTTTATCACCTGGTTGACCCCCAAGATAACCGAGAAGAAATTCTACAACATTGGTTAAAATTAGAGGGTCAATATCCGGGTCAATTAGACAGGATTTTACCTGAAAATACTCCTACTCCTGACCCTTTCCGATTTACTCCTAACTATATCCAACTCTCTTTATTTATGCCAGGTAATAGTTAACAACGGAGGAAAAGACTTCACCGCAAGCGATTTGCTGCATCAGTAGTCTTTCCCTCCCTGTTCCCTTTTACTAAAACCTCAATCCTCAATTGATCGAGTGATTAAAACACCCGATTGAGGTTGAATCATTAGACATTTACGACAAAAGCGGTTTGTGGCTTTTGGGTATTGAACTTTTATTCAACTCCCCCTATCTTAGCTAATGTTGATTTAATCGTCAAGTCCCAGAGGGAAAAAATTTTTTGATCCCAATTTCCCCATCTCTACCCCCTTCCGACCCGTAGGCAGTAGACTGGTGGTAGAGGGTTGAAATTTTATTCAAATCAGCGTACTATCGGAATCGGGAGGAATGTACTATGGAACAAACCTTTGGAAAGCTAATTCGTCAGGCGCGGAAAGAGAAGTTCTACTCACAGCGTCAGTTAGCGGCATTGCTGGAAGTGGATTTCACCTATTTATCTAAGCTAGAGAATGATCGCGCCGATTACTCTCCTAAAGAAGATGTAATTAGGGGTTTAGCGAGAAATCTGGGTTTGGATGAGGAGGAATTGATCTTTTTGGCGGGGCGAATACCTCAGCATTATGAGAAATTTCTCAAAGAAAATAATAAGAGTATGACGGCTCTATTCCGCCGGATGCAAGAAAATCCGAACTTTGCCCAGCAAATTTTTGAGGCTGCGCGGGAGGTAGAATAAGTGAGTATCCTGAAACCCTATCGCTTTTATCGTCGAGAGTCGATTGAGCGTCGGGCAAATGAGATTTTGCGACGGATGCAAGCCACACCTAATTTTGCCCCTGAGTGGCCGTTTGAGGCTTCTTTGGTGGCAGACTTTCTGGATTTAGGGGTGGTTTGGGATTGCATTGTGCCCGATGAACAGGGGGCGATCGCGGCTCGAATTTTGCCCACGGAAAGACTAATTGAAATTAACGAAGAAATTCAAGAAAAACCCAAGGGCTTTATTGAGTCTACCATTGCTCATGAAATCGGTCATTGGGTATTACATATTGATCATGATCAATTAGAGTCTGGAGCGTCAGAAACTTCTGAAAATCTATTAGATGAACCCTTTGTTTGTCGAGCTACAATTGAAGATGCTCGTTTAGCATCTATTGAATGGCAAGCTCAATATTTTGCCAGTTGTTTGTTAATGCCACGCCCAATTTTAGAAGCCAAACGAGTCGGTCGAGATTTAACCAATTGGCAACACCTTTATACCATCAAAGATGAGTTGGGGGTGAGTATTTCTAATTTAACTAATCGTTTACAGGAATTAGGTTGGATTTCTATTCCTAAAGGTGAACGCACGATTTACCCAGGAAAAGCTGCCTAAAATCTTGTTTAAATGCAGAGCCTTAAAATGCTTTTATGGAGGCTTTTCCCCTTTTATTCCTAAACCGAGGATATTGCAAACTGTTTGATAATCGTAGTAATTTTAATAGTTTTTAGGTGCAATTAACTTGAATTATAAAGGAGCAAGATCGGCAATTTTAGCTAATTATTGACAGTTATTAAATCCCAATACGACTTATAAACAAGGAATTATTGAAAGTTGGGAACACTATGACGGTGACGGAGGCAAAATCATTTTTTATGTAAAAGAATTTGATAGACTGCTAGAATGGGTTGGTGATGGAACAGGAGAAAAAGGATATTGTTGGTCAGAGAACTAAGGTGATAATTATGTTAGAATTTCTACGAACCATAATTCAAAGTATTCAACCCTTTTTAGTCCCAACTTGCTTTGTTTTGGCTTGGGGATTATTTATATTGATAACTTGGAGTATTGTCGCCGCCTTGCGGGATACGGTGAAACAAGCCAAACAAATGCACCAAATCCCCTGTGCAGATTGTATCTTCTTTACTGGAGACTATCACCTCAAATGTCCGGTACAACCAACCATTGCCCTATCTGAAGCTGCCATTAATTGTCCAGACTATAGAAGTTGTCACCCTAATTCTTCCCTCTAATCACCCATACCCCAATTAGGAATGGAAAACCAATAAAGTGACTAATTGAGCAATAGTTTACGATAGATCAAGGTTTCCAGGGTTTAATTGTGCAAGTTATTTATTTTTGATTCCTTAACGTATAATCAAAAACTTAATGGTTAATCCTTGAGATTCAGACTATGAATATCCTCCAACTCGATGCTAATAATTTTAATCAGGATTTAACTATTAGCATCAAGGAAGATGAGAAAAATGTCAAAATTGACTATAAGCAGGGAACAGGCTGCGTCGTGAGCTTGTCGAACGAGAACAGGGAACGCCGGATCTGGGGGGAAAATACTTCACCGTCTGGGTTCTAAGATCCATCTGGTGTCCTAACTGCCTTGGCGGTTGCTATATTCCCTCTTTTTTGCCCTGTGCTATACAGCTTACTGATCGGTGTTGTTAACTCACCCATGAAGACGACTGATATAGCAGTCGCCAGACCTATTAGGACATTCTTGAAAGCTAAAAGCTTCTCACAGTAAGTATTTACAAGAGTGTCCATTGCCTATTCCCTATTGCCTCTTGCTATAACCACCTGAGCCGCAGTTTCACCCGTCCGCACCGCCCCATCAAAAAAACCAGGCCAGCGCTCGGCGATCTCCGATCCAGCCCAATGAATCCGTCCAACCGGGGTAGCAATAGCATCCCCGAAATTTGTCCAGACACCCGGTGGCATAAAAGCGGCATATCCTCCCCCGACCCAGGGATTGGCTGGCCAATCCACAATATCAAAGGTGCTAGGGGATAGGGCCTGATCCCCCAAATAAGCCGCCAGATCGGATAAAATTGCCGAACGGCGTTCTGACTCATTTAAAACCTGCCAACGATGATAGCGATCGCCCATCACAAAAGTAGCAATAACTCCTTTCCCACTGCGAGGATCGGAGCTATCGGCAAATAGTTCAATCCACTGGCTGTTACCCATCCCCACACCCGCCAGTCCTTTTTCCCGCCAAAAGGGAGACTCGTAGGAAATCAAAATTTTAGCCAGGGTTCCCATGGGAAACCTTTGGGTAAGCTGTTGACGGGTTGCAGGTAAAGGCGGATCATAGCTAATCCGACCACTGAGATGGGGTGGCATGGCGACAATCACAAACTTGGCTTTATAGCTGTTTTGCCCGGTTGTAACTTCCACACCTGCTTGATCCTGGCTAATCTTGACCACGGGTTCATTGATCTGAATTTTATTCCCCAATTCCGTCGCTATTATCCCAGGAATCTGTCCCGCCCCACCGTGGATCAATTCCGCTTCTGGATGCTCCGATTGCGAGGCACAACGATGACCCCAAAGAACGTGCAGCAGTGAGACTTCACCCGGTTCCGCCGGCCCTAGGAACCCAACGGCACGAACCATGTAGGAAAAGTACCAATGACCAAAATCGGTTTTGGTATTTTCACCGATCCACTGGGCAAAGGTTTGAGCATCAAGCCGTTTATGCTCAGGATTTCGACCGGGGTATCCCGAGGGTAGGGACTGGGAAAGTTCCTCAAAACGATGCCAAGCCTGCATTGCATCGTCCCATTCTTCCTGACTAATCTCAGGACGTTCTCCTTCGGGAAATCCTTGAAAGAAGCCCTTAAATTCTGACCGATTCCCATTATATAAAAAGACTGTTTTTCCTTCTAATGGTGAAGGAAAGCGTGAGATTTTATACTCATCCAACAGAGCCAGAAACCGATCTTGGGTCGGCCCAACCCATTGACCTCCAAAATCAATATATTGATTCGGTGCAATCTGTTGACCATACATCCGTCCACCAATCCGATCCTGTGCCTCCAAAACTAAAATCTGATGACCTGCCCTTTGAAGGTTTCGTGCGGCAATCAGTCCAGACAATCCAGATCCTACTATGATGCAGTCATAGTTGGTAATTTCTGTTTCTAACATCGTTAATACTTTAAAAATAAAATTGAGATGACTGATAACTGACTAAAAGGGCATTAATTGTTTAATTGCCTTACTCGCCACATCTCCGTAGCGCAGTTGACCACAGAAAATTTTACTCATGATTTTCGTAGCGGCGGGCATTTTTACCCCAGCCTTATAAGCAACTTTGGGAAAACGATAGAATGCACCCCCTAAACGGCCAGCCCAGACCATATCTGTACCCCATTCTTCCTTCATGATTTGGGTATAGCCTTCTAAGGCATTACTAACACCGCCTAAAGCCTGATCAATCGCCTCTGCTGCTTTAACCCCACTCAGAATTGAAGGACGAATTCCCTCGGCGGATAAAGGATCAACTAAACTGGCGGATTCTCCAGCAATCACAGCATTTTGGGTATGTAAATTTTTATCTCCATCCCATAGACATAGAGGATGGTCATAAATTGTCGAACTTCCTAAACCTGCTTTACTGGCATAATCCAGTAAGTCCTGCTTCAGATTTTTAGGTTCTCCCCCGATAAAAGTCGCAACACTCAGGGAATAACCATCAGCCTTGGGGAATCCCCAAATACTACCATTTTTCACCATGCCAAATTCAAAACTGGGTAACAACGGTTGATCCGTCACCACTTCCATAAATTGACTTTGGCGCAGTTTAGACTGTTTCAAGCCAAGCCATTTTGCCATTGAACCCTTAGCCCCATCTGCCCCAATTAAATATTTAGCCGTTAGGGGTTCAGTGGTAGTATTTACTTGCCAATGATCACTTTTAAATTCAATCCCGGTAACTTCTGTATTGTCCTGTAGTTGCGCCCCTTGACCCTTAGCTTGTTGGATCAGAAATTGATCAAATACATCCCGTCGCACCATCCACATCGCAACCGGAATATCAGATTCCACCGGATCATTTAATTGCCAGGTATAGCGAATTCGCTCCACCGTTGTCGAAATTGCTGGGCTAAAATCAAAATCAAACCATTGGGCGATCGCCGGAGAAACACCTCCTCCACAGGGTTTTAAGCGGGGAAAAGTTTCTCTTTCCAAAATTAAAACCGAACGTCCGCGTTTGGCTAAATGATAGGCTGCTGCTCCTCCGGCTGGGCCAGCACCAACAATAATACAGTCAAATATTGTTGCCATAGAATTGGTAATCAGTTATCAAGTATCCGCATTATCAGTCAAGAATTCATCCGTCAATCAATTAACTCTTACACTGATAACTGTTTACTATTACCTATTTTTGATGATTTTTTTTGTTGAGGGTTGGGTGTTAACTGTTAATCACAACCCTCAACATCAGTGTTAAACCGTGGTAATGTCTTTTTCTTTCAAAGCCAAGGCTTCATCGATTTTAACGATGTACTTGTCTGTTAGTTTCTGAACGGAATCTTGTAAATCAGCCGCTTCGTCTTTAGAGAGTTCACTACTTTTTTCCTGTTTCCGAACAGAGTCAATGGCATCCCGACGAATATTTCTGACCGCGACTTTCCCTTCTTCAGCTAATTTAGCCACTTGTTTGACTAATTCTTTCCGTCGTTCAGTGGTTAAGGAGGGGATATTCAGACGGATCACAGAACCATCGTTATTTGGTGTTAACCCAATATCGGAGAGTAAAATCGCTTTTTCGATGATATTGACCATATTGCGTTCAAAGGGCTGAATTGCAATGGTCGTGGCATCGGGGGTGCTAATATTCGCCACAGATTTTAACGACATGGGACTGCCGTAATATTCGACGGTAATTCGATCCAATAAACTGGTATTGGCTCGGCCAGTCCGAATTGTATTAAAGGAGCGCTGAGTCGCTTCCAGCGCCTTCATCATGTGATCTTCAACGTCAGCTAACTTCACACAAACCTCCTACTAAAGTTCCAACAGGGTCACCACTCACCGCACGGCTAATATTTCCCCGGACAGTGAGATCAAATACAATAATAGGGATATTATTTTCTTTGCACAGCGCGATCGCTGTACTATCCATCACTCGTAAATCATGGGTGAGGACGTAGCTGTATGTCAATGTTTGGTAACGTTTAGCGTCCGGGTTATGTTTCGGATCGCTATCATAGATGCCGTCTACCTTAGTGGCTTTAAAAATCACTTCCGCATCAATTTCGGCCGCCCTCAACGCTGCGGTGGTGTCCGTGGTAAAAAAAGGATTCCCAGAACCTGCACCAAAAATAACCACCCGATTGAGTTCTAGGTGGCGAATGGCTTTGCGTCTAATATAGGGTTCAGCGATTTCCTGCATGGCGATCGCCGTTTGCACCCGGGTCGGAACCCCAATTTGTTCTAAAGCATCTTGCAAGGTAATCGAATTCATCACCGTAGCAATCATACCGACATAATCGGCCGTGGCTCGATCCATGCCCCCGGCGGCGGCTTTCACTCCTCTAAAAATGTTACCACCCCCGACCACAATGGCGACTTGTACTCCTTGATTAACCACTTTGGCTACTTCCTGAGCTATGTCTTGAACCACCGATGGATCAATGCCATAGCCCAAATCTCCCATGAGGGCTTCGCCACTTAATTTTAGTAAAATGCGTTTGTACGCTGTTCCCATTTGTACCCCCATAGCCTTTGTGTTGATCAACATCGCCAATTTTCGTGAACGGATTGGGTTTATCGTTACCCGTCGCTTAGACATTGGGGTTATCATATCAGGATATATTCAGTCATCAGTCATCAGTTATCAGTTATCAGTTATAAATTTACCTCTATTGTTTCAGTTTTTTGGATTTAGATCCAATTGTTAAGACCTGAGATATTTGTCTATGGTTTTCCGAGCTATCAATGTCTCCATTTAATTGAGCAACCGATCGCATCGGTGCGTTCAGTCGTAATTGGTTCGTTGTTGAGAAGTTGGGCGATCGCATTTTTTAAATAGGGGACAGTGACATTTTCAGCGAATTGGGAATTATCATCAATTAAGCCCTGATAGCGCACAATTCCTTCCCGATCCAATAAAAACGTTTCCGGGGTATTACTTGCTCCAAAACAATGGGCTACCTCTTGGGTAATATCTCGAATATAGGGAAAATTCAATCGCTGTTCTGTAGCAAAACTTTTCATATTTTCAAAACTATCATCGGGATATTGGGTAGCATCATTGGCATTAATTCCGACTAAAATTACACCCCGTTCTTGATAGTCTTTTTGCAACTGTTTCAGGCGATTTAAGTAGGAATGAACATAGGGACAATGGTTACACATAAAAATTACAACAACGGCTCTATATTCTTTTAAATAACGAGCTAAATGATGAACTTCATCATCAATTCCTGGCAATTCAAAATCTGGAGCATAGCGGTTAATTAAAGTATCCTGCATAGTTAATGTTTTCACCTAATTAAATCTGTATATTTCATTTATTTTTATTTCTAATCCTCAATTCTTCTTCTAACTTTTGACTGATCTTTTCACTGACTAATTGATTCCCAGAGGGGCTCAAATGAATATGATCTCGATACAGAGTTTCGGGTTGAGAAGTTGCTTTAAAGATCGGCAAAAAATCAATATAAACCCAATTTTGAGCTTGGGTGAATTCCGTTAATCGTTGACGGGCTTTAATTTCATAATCCCGTGATCCCGGTTCACCGACTTCTCGCAATAAGGGGGTCATGGCTAATATAAAGTTAGCATTATTTTGACGAGCGATCACCTCAATCCCTTGGATCTTATCCAAATTGTATCCCACCGGGTCAGAAGGTTGGGGTTGTTTGGCGGCTGGAATCGGTTCACAGAGTTTTAAACGGCGATTAAACACCTCCACTAACGCTAAACGAGGTGGCTTATTAGGGTAGTTGCGATCGCGCCCTACAACGCCGGGATTCGGGGGTTCAGTGAATAAATCATCGGTATTGAGCAATAACACAATCACCTCCGATCCAAACATCCCGAACCGTTGTAAATAGGCCAGTTGATTCGGTGGCCCCCAGGAATTAGCAGCCACATTCAGGACTTCCCCCTGCCCCTGACGACCTAGCTGTTGGCCAATCAAAGCCGACAGAGTTTGAGATTGGTCTGTCCACCATCCCCCATTCACCAAAGAATCCCCCAATAACATCACCCGCCGCGTCCCAGAAATGGGCAGGGAAGTAATAGAGGCACTTCGCATTGAATATTGATTAATTTCAATCTGGTTGCCATAACGACGGGTTTTCTGGTTTGGGGCCAATAAATAACCAATGTCCGAGTCCGCCAAATACAAGATGGGAGAACCCAATCCAAAACGAAGGCGTAACCCAATCTCCACCGCCATCAAAACAACAAGCAATATTCCCAACAGGACTAGAACAATTTTCATTAGTAATCAGTGATCAGTAATCGGTGTAAAAATTTGTCTTAGCGCGTCTGTACGAGTTAAGAGTTGACAGATGATAAAATTATAAAATGTGATGTATTTATTCATTTTCAGACTACCCATGCTCTGCCTTAGCCTTGGGCATAGAGGTGAAGCACTAAAACTTTGGTGGAAATATGTAAATCTGTGGACTTAGATCAAATCTTTAAAACTCCAAATCCTATTATCGGTGTTGTACATCTGTTGCCCCTACCGACATCTCCCCGTTGGGGAGGAAATCTTAAAACGGTTATTGACCGCGCCGAACAAGAGGCAACGGCCCTGGCTTCGGGCGGGGTCAACGGCATCATCGTCGAGAATTTTTTTGATGCTCCCTTTGCTAAGGATAAAGTTGATCCGGCTGTTGTCAGCGCCATGACCCTGATTGTGCAGCGCATTATGAACTTAGTGACACTGCCCATTGGGATTAATGTACTGCGGAATGATGCCCATAGTGCCTTAGCCATTGCAGCCTGTACGGGGGCTCAATTTATCCGCGTTAATGTCTTGAATGGCGTTATGGCTACGGATCAAGGGATTATCGAAGGTCACGCCCATGAGATTCTGCGTTATCGACGGGAATTAGGTAGTGATGTCAAAATTTTAGCCGATGTTTTGGTCAAACATGGTCGTCCCTTGGGATCTCCTAACCTGACAACGGCTGTCCAAGAAACCATTGAGCGGGCCTTGGCTGATGGGGTAATTCTGTCCGGTTGGTCTACGGGAAATCCCCCCAGTTTAGAAGATTTAGAACTAGCCCGGGCGGCAGCCAGAGGAACTCCTGTATTTATTGGTAGTGGTGCTAGTTGGGAAAATGTGGGAACCCTAATTCAAGCTGCTGATGGGGTGATTGTGTCCAGTTCCCTAAAACGCCATGGACAGATTCATCAACCGATTGATCCCAGTCGAGTCAGTCAGTTTGTCGAAACAACCCGCCGGAGCGTGAATCAGTTATCAGTGATCAGTCATCAGTTATCAGTCAAAACAAAAAATAATTAGTGAAATAGTTAGTTCAACTCTTGACTCCTAACTGTTCGCTCTTACACTGATAACTGATAACTGTTTATTGATCACTGATTTATGGGACGTTCTACCCCTTGGATTCATCGCTGGTCACGGCTGATTATTGCGACGATTGCTTTAATCGGTGTGATTGAAAATATCTATTTAACCAGTATTAAACTCTTGGGTGGGACGGCGGTTTGTCCCACTTCTGGCTGTGAAGAAGTTCTCAATAGTCCTTATTCGATGGTTTTGGGTTTACCCTTGACTCTATTTGGATTGTTTGCCTATACGACGGTTTTACTGTTGGCCGTTGTGCCTTTGGTTTTTGATCCTACGACCCAAAAAGCCCGTCGCCAAGCTGTGGAAACTCAAACGGGGTTTCTTCTATTTCTTGTAACTACTACTATGGTCTGTTTCAGTAGTTACTTAATGTTTGTGTTATTTTTCAGAATTCAGGCAATCTGCCCCTACTGTATTGCCTCGGCTCTTTTCTGTGTTAGTCTATTTGTTTTAACTTTAATCGGGCAAAATTGGGAAGATCTGGGTCAACTTGGGTTATCGGGTCTTGGGGTAGCAATGATTACCGCAATTGTAGCTCTGGGTTTATACAATAGTGTTGGCGACATCAATACTGCTAACGCTTTTAGTGATAGTGGTGGTAATACGGGGTTAGCAATTACCACCACATCCGGGCCAGCAGAAATCGCTTTAGCCCGTCACTTGACTCAAAGTGGGGTCAAGGAATATGGGGCCTATTGGTGTTCTCACTGTTATGATCAAAAACAACTCTTTGGCAAAGAGGCGTTTGCTATAATTAATTATATTGAGTGCACTACTGACGGCAAAAATTCTCAAACCCAACTTTGCGAAAAAGCCGGAATTCAGGGTTTCCCGACTTGGGAAATTGGGGGGAAGTTATACCCTGGAATTCAACCATTAGAAAAATTAGCTGAATTATCGGACTATCAGGGGCAACGGGAGCAGGGGAAGTAAAGAGAGCAGGGGAGGTAGGGGGAGCAACCTATTACCTATTACCTATTTGTAATTCGTAATTCGTAATTCGTAATTCGTAATTCGTAAGATAGTGACTTTAAACAGATAAATAAATGGGATCGTTGCAACCGATGTTCAAGAGATTTAAAGGTTATCGTGGTCAAATTGTCCCCGTTTTCAAACGCTGGTTATCTCAAGAAGGTCGAGTATTGGTTACGGCTTCCGGTGTAACGGTGGTGGTGATTTTTATTAGATTTTTAGGGATTTTGCAACCGTCAGAATGGGCACTTTATGATCAATATTTTCGAGTACGTCCCTTAGAATCTGTAGATGATCGGATTTTAATTATTGGGATTGATGAGCAGGATTTACAACAGTATGGGTATCCAATTTCCGATAGAACTTTGGCTCGACTATTACAAAAAGTTAATCAGGGTAAACCGCAAGCTATTGGTTTAGATATTTATCGGGATTTACCCATTGAACCCGGACAAGCAGAATTAGCCAAGGCTTTCAAAACCATTCCCAATTTAATTGGCATTGAATTAGTAGAAAATAGTGGGAAATCTGGGGTGCGTCCTCCTGAGATTTTAGAAAATAAAAATAAAATTGGTTTTAATAATGTACCTCGAGATGCTGACAGCAAGGTTCGCCGGGGATTACTCTATCTTACAGACACAAAAAATAAGCAAAAGTTTCACAAAAGTTTTGCTTTACAACTAGCTTCAATTTATTTAAAAAATCAAGGAATTGAGTCTAAACCTTCTCCCAAAAATCCTAATGAATTACAATTTAAAAACACGGTATTTCCTTGGTTTAGACCCAATGATGGTTCCTATATTAGAGCCTACGATGGCGGTTATCAATTCTTGATTAATTTGCGGGGGCCGGCGGGAACATTTCCTTCGATTCCGATGCGAGATATTTTAGAAAATCGAGTTTCTCCTGATTTAATTAAAAATCGAATTGTGATTATTGGTTCTACGGCTCCGAGCATTAAAGATTCAGAATTTACCTCCTATAGTGATGGGATATTTAAGTCTTCTGAACCGATGTATGGTGTTGAACTACAAGCCCAATTAACCAGTCAAATTATTAGTTCGGTTTTAGATGGTCGAACCTTAATTAAAGTCTGGCCAGAACCCTTAGAATGGCTGTGGATTTTCGGATGCTCTTGGGTGGGGGCTGCTTTGAGTTGGAAACTTCAATCCCTCCGTCGTTCGGTATCTTTAATCATTTTAATTAGTATTGGGATTACCGGGGTTACTTATCTGGCTTTTCTGCGAGGGTGGTGGATTCCTGTGGTTCCGGCTAACTTGGCTTTAATCGGGTCTGCGGGGGTAATTATTGCCCATTTAGCCCATTTACAAGGACAGTTAAAACGGTCTACCGAATTTTTACAAAGTATTATTAATACGATTCCCGACCCGATTTTTGTGAAAAATAAAGATCATCAGAAAATTGTGTTAAATCAAGCCTATTGTAAGTTTGTGGGTTATCCGTTGGATGTGTTGATGGAAAAGAGTGATGACCAACTTTTTCCTAAACATGAAGCCGAACTGTTTCGTCAACAAGATGAAATGGCATTTAATACAAGTTGGGAACAGGAAAATGAAGAACAGTTAACCGATATTAATGGGATTACCCATTATATTGCCACGAAGCGATCGCTCCACCGAGATGCGGCGGGAAATCTCTATTTAGTAGGGGTGATTCGAGATATTACAGAACGTAAACTGTTAGAAGACAATTTAAAACAAATTGCGGCTGAATTGAAGCGGTCTAATGCAGAATTGCGGGTTTCCGCCGAACATGACCCCCTGACCGGACTTCCTAACCGAATTTTATTCCAAGAACGTTTAACTCAATCGCTAGAATGGGCTAATCGTCAAAATCGGATGGTGGCGCTGTTATTTTTAGACCTGAATGACTTTAAGCACGTCAACGATACCCTCGGTCATCAGATTGGAGATTTACTCCTGAAAACCATTGGGGATAGACTCAAGGGGTGTTTGAGGGGGAGTGATACGGTTTCTCGGTTGGGTGGGGATGAGTTTACCGTGATTCTTCCAGGTATTCCCAGTAAGTCGGATGTCGCCAGGGTATCCCAAAAAATCCTCGATACTATTATTCAAGATATGGTTTTAGAAGGACAGAAAGTTTTGATTACCACTAGCATCGGAATTAGTTTGTATCCAACGGATGCTCAAGATATGAAAACCTTAATTAAATTAGCAGATACGGCTATGTATCGGGCTAAGGGCACGGGAAAAAATTTGTATGAGTTTTACAAAGAGGATTAAGATATAGGTAAAATTTTTTCCTTAGGTATTCCGGTGTTCCCTGTTCCGGTGTTCCCTGCTATAACTAAAAACAGTCAATATCAAATTCACTCTAATTAAGAAGGACAAAATAACAATGCCTTTATCTGTTGGGACAGATGCCCCTAGCTTTACCGTCAAAGATACCAATGGGAATACCGTTTCTCTATCTGACTTTGCACGTAAAACCGTTGTCCTGTATTTCTATCCTAAAGATGATACCCCCGGTTGCACCAAAGAAGCCTGTAGTTTCCGTGATAACTATACAGAATATCAAGGCAAAGATATTGTGGTTTTAGGGGTGAGTATAGATGATGAATCTTCCCACCAACAATTCACAGAAAAATATAGTTTACCCTTCCCTTTATTAGCTGATACTGACGGAGCCATTACAAAAGCTTATGATGTAGATGGCGGTGGCTATGCTAAACGGGTTACTTACGTTATTGATGGCGAAGGTAAAATTATTCACGTTGATGCAGCAGTTAATACTGCAACCCACGCCCAAGATATTTTAGCGCTTGTGGGTGGTTAATTGTAGTCAAAATTATCCGTATTTCTGAATCTGCCGCCCATAGAATGTTCTGGGGCGGTTTTCTTACTAAGTTTAACCTATTTATTCAATTAGATCAGGGAGTTGTAAACATGGTGACTTATCTCGGCTCAAAAGATATTCTGATTGATCAACCTGTTGTTTTAGTCGGAACTTATGACCCGCAAAAACATGAAACTGTTGCGGTTATTGCAGAAGATAAATATGTTTTGACCGTTGATTTTAATGCCAAAGCTGGAATTTGGTCTGTGAGTCTGGAAAATGGATTTAATACCGCCGGAAAACGATGGTTAAGACTCCAGGGCAGAGATGATAATAATAATGTAATTGCTGACTTAGTGATTGATTTAATGGTCAATCAAGAAGGAATTAATACCCGATCTGCCTATACTCTTATTCCCCAACAAGATACGTTATTAAAAATTCAACCCATTGATTCATCTCAATTAAATGATCAACAAAAACAATCCCTAAAATTAGGGGAAAGTTTAGTTGTAGATACCATAGAATTAGTTAATGATCATCTTAAACTCGAACTAAATAAACCCTTACCCAATTTAGGAAAATTTGTCTATGTCTATCAACCCCATATTTTAGTTACAAAAGGGTCAAAACTATTATGGTTTAATCAAAATCAACTACCCGAACATAGTCCGGGGAATCAATTATTATGGGTGACACAAATCACTCCTTTAAAAATGAAACCCGATGATTTATCTCAGTTAGCATCGGATCAATTTATTGAAATGCCTCAAGGCAGTGCTTATACTATTATTGGATATGCCTGTGTTGCCGATCATTTTCGCGTCACCCTTAATCAACAATTTCCCGGCTTTGGTCAATCAGGATATCTCTATCGCCATCACGTTAAAATCCTAGAAAATACTCAAGAAATTGCCTTTAATAATAATGCAATTACCTGCATGATTATTAATACCACACCTTTAAAAAAACGTCCGATTGATTCAGCTTATTTAGACTCCTCCGAAAAAATCACCCTGAAGGCTGGAATGATTTATGGTATCCAAAGTTATACGTCCGAATCCGGTCATATTAAAGTAACTTTAACCGAAAACTTTCCCAATTTTGGCAATACTGGATATTTATATCCTGATTTTATTACCTTGAGTCAGGGAAATATTCCCTTAACTCCTAATAAGACTTTAACCTATCAAGGGTCAACGGAATTTTTAGTGAATGCACCTATTGTTTTGAGGGGAACTTTTGATCCTAAAACCACCGCAGAAATTACTTTATTTGCAGAAGATCGATATGCTTTTAATATTGATTTAGATTGGCAAAAAAGCACATGGGAAACTCAAGTTAATCAAGGATTTAGTGATGCGGGATATCGGTGGTTACGGTTAAAAGCCATTGACTCACAGGGGAATGTTACCGCCAGTCAAGTGATTAATATTACGGTCAGTGAAAATGCCATGACCGTCGGAGAATCCTTAACTTTAGACATACTTGAAGATACCTTATTTAAAATTGTTCCCTTTGATTCAGCGTCTTTAAATCAACAGCAAAAAGTAGCAATTAAGGCAGGTCAAACCTTCAAAGTCTTAAAATATGGTTTGGTTGACGGTCATCTAAAAATCGTCTTAGATAATGCGATTCCTCCGGTGGGAAATTTTGGTTATATTTATACCAATCATTTGAGATTGAAAAAAGGATCGGAAGTGTTTCGGTTTGATATTGAGGAAGTTCCCGATACCGATATTAATGCTCAAATGTTGGTGACAGAAACCACAAAAATCAAAGCTCAACCTGTTGATTCTTCTGATTTAGAACCTCGACAATTTGAACAATTATTATTAGGGCAAACCCTTGCTATTAAGGGTTATGCTTCAATTAAGGGACATTTTCGAGTCACTTTAGCCCAATCAATTCCTAATTTTGGGACAGTGGGTTATGTCTATTGGCAGCACGTTAAATTAATTCGAGAGGGTCAACAAATTGCTTATGATCCTGATGCGATTACCTTAACTGTTTTAGAAAAGACCGTTTTGAAAAAACAGCCAATTGATTCTAGTCAATTAAAAGAATTTGACCGCACAAGTTTACCTTTGGGACGGGTTTATGGTGTAAAAAGTTATGGTTTAGAAAATAACCATATTAAGGTTTCTCTGTTGGAAGAATTGCCTAATTTTGGGAATACGGGTTATATATTTCCTCAGTATGTTCAATTCAAGCGGGGAGGACGAGTTTTTAACCCCCTACCGCCTCAAGTTGAATTAAATGTACCTTACTTTTCTCAACGAGATAATCCCCGTTTTTATTGGTCTACTTGTAATGTTACATCTATTGCCATGGTGATGTATTATCATGGTGTGCGCTCGAAATGGGGCGGACAATTGGAAGATGAATTATTACAATGGTGTTTTAATTATGCCGGAACTGGGTCTCAAACTGATCATAATGTTTTGTCGGCTTTAATTCGGGCCTATGGATTTAAAACCAGTTTTAGCACCACTCGATATTGGTCAGATTTGAAAAATGAATTGATTAATCGTCGTCCGGTTGTAATTGGTGTGGATACGACTCCATCGGGTCATATTATAACAGTTATTGGCTATAATAGTCAAGGATATATTGTTAATGATCCTTGGGGAGATGCCTATACTGGATATTCTAATACTGAGGGTCGGCGGATTATTTATTCCTCGGGTTATATGAATCAAGTTGCTGGGCCAGATGGTTCAGTTTGGGCACATTTTATTGAACCTTAATTAACTGTAGGGGCGGGTTCTGTATTAATTTATTATACCTACAAATAACCTTTATAAACCTGCCCAACCCCACCATTAACATTCAATTAATAAATAAAGAGGGTGGGTTTATATAATTTTTTTGAGGGTATCAAAGATTAATTTGGAACCCGCCCCTACGATGTTAATTTTTAGGATAAAAATAGTTTATAGGCTGGGTTTTTATTCTCATCCCAATAGCGATAACCTAAAGTATCTAAAAAAGCTTGCCATTCTCCCATTTCTTCGGGAGGAACCTGTATTCCTGCCACAATTCTGCCATAATCTGAGCCATTATTCCGATAGTGAAATAAACTAATATTCCAGTTAGGACTCATGGAACAAACAAACTTCATTAACGCCCCCGGACGTTCGGGAAATTCAAAGCGATAGAGTAATTCATGATGGGCTAAAGTAGACCGTCCCCCGACCATGTGGCGCAGATGTAATTTAGTTAGTTCATCATCGGTTAAATCAATAGTTTTAAATCCATTTTCCTGAAAATATTCGATTATTTGTGCCGCATCTTCCCGATTTTTAATCTGCATTCCGACAAAAATATGAGCTTCTTTTTCATCAGCAATGCGATAGTTAAATTCCGTTAAATTGCGTTTACCAATACATTCACAAAACTTCCGCAAACTACCAGGTTCTTCGGGAATAGTAACCGCAAAAATTGCCTCTCGGCGTTCTCCAAATTCGGCTCTTTCTGCTACAAATCGCAGGCGGTCAAAATTCATATTTGCCCCACAAGCAATAGCAATTAGTGTTTCTCCTTGAATTTTTTCTCTTTCAACATAAGCTTTAGCTCCTGCTATTGCTAAGGCTCCCGCAGGCTCTAAAATTGAGCGAGTATCCTCAAAAACATCTTTAATGGCGGCACAAGTATCATCCGTATCAACTAATATAATTTCATCCACATATTCTTGACATAAACGGAAGGTTTCTTCCCCCACTTCTCGCACCGCTACCCCATCAGCAAATAATCCCACCTGTGATAATTTAACCCGATGTCCGGCTTTTAAAGATTGTGACATCGCATCCGCATCCACGGGTTCAACTCCAATAATTTTAATTTCTGGGCGTAATCTTTTAATATAAGCGGCAATTCCTGAGATTAATCCCCCCCCACCAATAGCAACAAAAATAGCATGAATTGGTTGTTGATATTGTCGTAAAATTTCCATCCCAATTGTACCCTGTCCAGCAATAACATAGGGGTCATCAAAGGGGTGAATAAAGGTTAATCCTTTCTCAGTTTCTAGTTGACGAGCATAGGCGCAAGATTCATCAAAAGTATCTCCATATAATATTACTTCACCGCCTCTTGCTTTGACGGCATTAACTTTAACTTGGGGGGTGGTTACAGGCATAACAATAATGGCTTTTGTGCCTAATTTAGATGCCCCTAAAGCCACACCTTGGGCATGATTTCCCGCCGATGCTGCTATCACTCCTTTCTTTAATAAATTGGGGGAAAGATGAGCCATTTTATTATAAGCTCCCCGCAATTTAAAGGAGAAAACAGACTGCATATCTTCTCGTTTCAAGAGTAGTTTATTATTCAAGCGGGCGGAGAGGTTGGGAGCGGATTCTAGGGGTGTTTCTTGGGCAACATCATAAACACGGGCGGTGAGAATTTGTACTAGGTAGTCGCAAAGCATGGGTTCAGGAATTGGCAGAATGAACTATAATTTTAATATATCGGTGGTGTTATTCGTCAATAAAAGTTGTAATCCATAGTCAGAGCCATCTATTATGAATCCTAATATGATTAACTAATAAGAACACAAAAAAGGTTCTATAAGGAGTTAGTCGTCTGAATAAGGAGCAGTTACAAAAAGATGCGAGGTACATTCGAGAAACATACATTAAAAAACCGATTCGTAAAGGAAATGTTGCTGTTGCTGAACTACATCTCCAAAATGGTGTATCCTTTGGTGCTGGAGCTACATCAAAAGAGCGTCCTATTTCGATACCTAAACCCAAGTCAAAAGGAGGACAATTTGAACCGAAAATTGATTCTCGTACTCAACGTTTAATGAATACCGATGCTGAATACAAAGTTTTATCTATCATTGCAGAAACACTGGAAATGCTTTTTGATCTAAAAATATCAGGAAATCTCTATCTTTACACTGAACTTCAACCCTGTGAAAGTTGCAAGTCTATTATAAATCAATTTGAGGATAAGTTTCCTAATATCACGGTTCAACTTTTCTGGGAATTACCCTATCCACCCTGAGCATTAAAGGAAGAATATTCATGAAATCAAGCCAATTCAATCATCAGATCAAAACCTCTTTCATCAATCCTATGACTGATGATTTTCAATCTTTACTGGCTCAAATCAAACAAGAACATTATCGAGATCTTTATGAGCCTGAAGCTAATATTACAGTTCCACTTTCTGATGTTGTAAATAAAGTATTAGAAGGGTTTAAAGTTGGTAATTCTACAATCTGCCATCTTCGTTATCTCTGGATGACATTAATTTTAACTTTGGCAGTAGAACCTACATTAGAATACTACTATCCCAAGGATTTTTTAACAAAAGATATTATAACTTCTTTGGAGTTATGGATAGTCAATTTTTACAAGAGTAACACAATTGATAAAAAACATAAAAATAATTTAATTAATGATTGGTACAATAAAGTTATAGAACACTATGAGTCTTTGCCTTATCCAGAAGTTGTTAGTTTTCAGATTATTTATGAAGCAATAGATGTCTTTCAGAATGCAATTCGTGTTTTTGATTATGACCAAGCCAAAGAAGCCTTACTAGAAATTTTAGAGGATTGTTTAGAAGGTTATGCAATTTTTCCGGGTTCGGAGGGAAGACGAGATTTATTTGATTGGTGGCTGCTGGAGGTTGTTCCTGCAAGTTGGAATTTATCACCTCTAAAATCTTTCTATGTAGTAGATAGGTTAATTCATCAAGATCAAATTACAATCCGTCAAAAAAAGAGCTTGGAAAAAGTTAGCAAAATGTTAGAATCAAAACTTTTAGAAAATTCCGATATTCTGCGAGATTCGGATAATAAATATAAATTTGATCAATTTTTTCACAATTTTAGCTCCAGCTATGATATACTTAAAAAGTATGATAATCATACTTTAGTAAATAATTATGTATTAAGAATTAAATAATAATCTCAATGAGTGAACAACAAGAAATTAAACAGGAAATGGTAGTGGATCTTTTGAAGCTACTCCAAAATGAAAACTCTAATGCTCAAGGAATTATGGAAGATTTAGGAGAGGAGGAAACTTATGGAGAGGAATATGTTAGCCAACTTCAAACTGTTTATAGTCGTTTTATCCAGAAAAATTACTTTCAAGTTGGACAACTGGTAAAGTGGAAAGAAAATCTTAAAAATAGAGAGTTACCTTATAAAAATCAACCCTCTATTGTGATTGCAGTTTTAGATGAACCCATTGTTACTAATGAAGATGCTTCTGGAAGTCCTTACTTTAGGGAAACTTTAGATATCATTTTAGGGATATTAGTTAATCAGGAAACTTTTTTAACTTTTTATTATGATAGTAGAAGGTTTGAAGTTTACTAGATTCAATGTAGAAAATAGGGGTGAAGATTGTTTGTTTTAATAAAAATGGATAATTGCTCAATTTTAAATTTTAGTAAAGAAACCCTGATTTTCTATTTTAACAAAGGTGAGTTATTATAATAATTGTTGAGCAAATGCGATCGCTTCTTCAATTTGTCTTAGGGCTTGCTATTAATTAGAGGCAGAGCCTCAAGAAAACCGGGTTTTTTATACTTCATCCATCTGAAAATCGCTGTAACACAGAGCATGGTATAATACTCACAAAGCAAACTCTAACTTCCACACCACCTATCTAACAAGCAAAAATATGGATATTTATGATTTCGTTAAAGTAGCCAAAGATATTTATTGGCTGGCAAACAGAGGCAGCAATCCTGATGGGATTAGTGGCGAGACTTTAGCGTTTTTTCAGAGATTTAAGAAAGCTTATGAAAATAAAAGCTCTGAGCAAATACGCAAACTCATTTCAGATTCTTATTCTGGAAATCTATTAGAAGCGACTAATAAAGAAGAACTGATTCAAATATTTAAAGATAGATTTGAAAACCTCCCTCAACAATGTGGTTTAAATTTAACGATCAAAATTTTAAGAGTTATAGAAAGTACAAATAACTAATGAAATCAAAGAGTAAGACGATGCTCTACCAATCAAAACTTACACAGCCACTCAGAAGCAAATTAATTTTAAAAATATACTAAATTATAGATAGCCAATTTCAATCTATAGCAATCCTCAACCGATGTAAAAACAACCGCCACAATTGTACAATCAAAAACTGCTAATCAATTTGAGAACAAAAAACCGTGAAAATTCTAGTAGTTGGAAATGGGGGACGGGAACACGCCATCGCCTGGACATTACTCCAGTCGCCCCAGGTTGAAAAAGTGTTTTGTACCCCGGGAAATGGCGGGACAGCTACCCTCAAAGGCTGTGAAAATTATCCGATTTCCGTAGAAGATTTTGAAAGGATAAAAAACTTAGTTCAAAATCAGGATATTTCCCTGGTTGTAGTCGGGCCAGAATTACCCCTTGCTTTGGGAATTACCGACTATTTACAACAACACAATATTAAGGTATTCGGCCCCAACCAAGCCGGGGCGCAACTCGAAGCCAGTAAAGCCTGGTCAAAAGCCTTCATGGAAGACGCCGGAATTCCCACAGCTAAGGCGGCCGTCTTTACCGATGCAGCCAGCGCTAAAGCCTATATTCAAACCACCCCTATTGTAGTCAAAGCCGATGGGTTAGCCGCCGGAAAGGGTGTCACCGTTGCGACCACCGTGGAAATGGCCCATGAAGCCATTGATACTATTTTCGCCGGGGAATTTGGCCAGGATAACCTGCGGGTGGTGGTGGAGGAATTCTTAACCGGACAGGAAGTATCCGTACTCGCCCTAACCGACGGGTTAACTATTCGGCCATTAGTTCCAGCCCAAGACCATAAACAGGTCGGAGAGGGGGATACTGGCCCCAACACGGGGGGGATGGGGGCCTATGCTCCCACACCCCATCTCCCCCCGGAACTGCTGTCTCGCGTGCAACAGTCGGTCTTAGAACCCACTTTAGCCACCCTGCGTCAACGGGGAATTGATTATCGGGGGGTGGTTTATGCCGGGTTGATGATTTCCCCGGAAGGTGAAATTCAGGTATTAGAATTTAACTGTCGGTTTGGCGACCCTGAAACCCAAACGGTTCTCGCCCTGTTAGAAACTCCCTTGGAAGAAGTCTTACTCGCCTGTTGTGAACAGCGCTTAGAACAGGTTTCTTTAATATGGAAATCGGGGGTTTCTGTGTGTGTGGTATTAGCTTCTGGGGGTTATCCCGGTTCCTATCAAAAAGGCAAAGTTATCACTGGAATAGAAGATGCAGAAGCATCGGGGGCTATAATATTCCATGCGGGAACCCAACTACAAGACGGCCAAATTCTTACTGATGGCGGACGAGTTTTAGGGGTTACGGCCGTTGGGTCTACCTTCCAAGAAGCTATCACCCAAACCTATAAAGCGGTTAACTATATCAATTTTGAAGGACTTTACTATCGTCGAGATATTGGTTGTCGGGTGACGGTTGATGGTTAAGCTGTTCAGGAGCTAAATTCTCTATCCCGAAATCATACAATTCTTGCAGTGCGGGCGTCTTCGCTCGCTATAAATAATAATATAGCAATTATGGATATTATCGAGATTATTAAATCGGAAAATTTTGAGGCTGATACTCCCCAATTTGCAAGAGTTCTAATTATTACTTTAAATTAGAGGAAGCTGAGATTGATATAATTGTAAAAGATGTTGACCATTAAAATGAATTAAATGGGTAACATCTTCGGCCACCCAAACATCAGTCTCCCAAGCAATTTCTGTCAAATATCCGACCATTGCTTTCCGACTCAGAAATGCTGTCACCATCACTAAAGGAATTTTTGAACTTTTAAACAACGTTCTGGTGTAAATCGAGGTGCAAATTCAGTAATAATTTTTTCAATTAAAACATTTTGACCACCCGGTGAAAGTGTTTTGATTTCTCCTTCAATAAGAATAGGAATCCGAGACATTTCTCGTTCTGTGGCATAACGATCTTTCAAAGATTGAATAGAAGCAAGGTAAGTTTTAATCATTTTTTTCCATTCTGGATTTCCATAACTTCGTAATAATTCTAAAGCACTTTCTTCAATTTGATAAACGGTTTTAGGACTATTAATTGGACGATTAGATTCATCAGGGTTGGCAACAATTAAAGCAGCATCTAAAAATTGGTGAATGGTTTGGCGACGGACAGTTTCTCTCGTATTTGGTTTATAATTTTTACCATAATATTGTGCCATAAATTCCATCATGGGTGTAATTCCCATTAAGGGAGATGCAGCAGACTCCCATTTATCATTAGGTTTAAGATTTAGTAAAGCCAGTAATGTTAATGCTGACCGTTCATTCCGTTGTGCTTTGGGAAATTCCAGTTGTTCAAGGATATTTAAAGCTTGATCAATTCTGGATTTGATTAAAATCGGATTATTTTCTGTAAAATCTGTCATATTCAATAATTCTTTCTGAATTAGTGTATCAATATTTTCTTGAGAAGGAAACAAATTATTAATCTGTTCCCCTAACCATAATAACTGTTCTAATTTAGGATAATTCAAATTTCTGAAGTCAGTTGCATTCACTTGAGTATTTCCATTAAACAGCCGGAAAAATGAATCGACAAGACTTGAATTTAAGTAAATTGCTAGTCCCCGTGCTAGGGTCAAGGATAATCCTTGTCCGTTTTGATGAAAATAGTTAAGGTGATTTTCAAAACCTACCCATTTAGTATTAATAGTATTGGCATCATAAACCGCAGCAACCACTCGCTTTTTTTCCTCTTTAGAAGAAAACCGCTTTATCAAAACATAATGTTCATTAGGAACTAATAGATTAGCTGTTTCTTCGGTTTTAACTAAAGATTGAGGCTTCTTTGTTACCGTTGGATATTTAATATATCCCCATGAAAAATGCACTGGATAAATTAGGGGTATATTCCCCTCTTTTAGTAAAGGTCTTAAATATTCCTTGGCTCGAAAATCTACAACTCGTCCCGTTGAAACACTTATTCCCAAATCTTTTAAAGTACATGGAAAACAGTCCATCTGTTGTACAATTTGTTGACTCAATATATTAGGTAAAATTCTAATAAATTGTTCTGTATCCCGGGGATTTACAATTTCCTGATAAGGCAAGCTATGGGACAAAATCAAGTCATCCTCTGCACTATCGCTACTATTAATCAGAACAGTAGATTTTTTTTCAGTTTGTTTAATCGCGTGGATAATTATTGTTTCTTGTAGGACTTCATCATCCCGGAATGCTTCCTGTCGAGATTCAAAAAGATGCACTTGAGATAATGCCATTTGCTCTAAGAACATTCTACGAAAATCTCGAAAATATAACCCATTACAAAAACTTCTAGGTATAATGGCAACAAGTTCTCCATCGGGAACTAATAATTGCATTGCTGAGGCAATAAACCCCGGATAAATATTACTGGTTTCTAATCCGATAGAACGTAATAACATCCGATTTTTTGAGTTAGCATTAATTTTAAAATAAGGTGGATTTAAAATGGCGTGAGTAAAGGCAATATTTTCACTCTGATCAAATAAGTTAGGCTGAAGTTGATTGACTGCTGCCTCAATAAAATCAGTCGGGCGAATTTCATAATTCAAGGCAATATTGGCTTTTTCACATTCTTTCGCACATCGATTTAAAGTTTGTTGCAGATAGTTTAAGAAAAATGTTTCAATTTCATAGGCAATAATTCTTAACTTTAAAGGACGTTTTTGGAGTTGACAAATAGTATCAACAAATGCAGCCGATAATGAACCTATCCCTGCCCCGGCATCCAGAAGACAAATTTCTGGTTTCTGCCAATTTTCAAACATTCCTGCCATTAATTCTGCCACAGCAGACGGTGTTAAAAATTGCCCCATGTTCCGTTTTTGTGAACTGTCTAATTTCTGACTTGCTAACAAGCGCAGTAAATCTACTTCAGCGAGAAACTGATGATCAAAATCAGGGGGTGAACTTAGACTAGGAACTTGGAGTTGAATCACGGTTAACTGTTAGGGAATGGTTAGAACCTAGAATAAAGGGATTGAACAATCATGTTATACTAAAATTATTACTTATATAATAAGATTATGGATATTATCGAGATTATTAAACAAGATTATCAACAATTTCCTGATCACCAAAGCTATCATATTTATGCCGATAACGTTTATTTTAAAGACCCCATGAATCAATTTAACGGGTTAAAACGTTATCAACAAATGATTGGGTTTATGAAAACTTGGTTTTTAGACATTCAACTGGATTTACACAATATTACTCAAACTGATAATTTAATAGAAACCAGGTGGACACTCAGTTGGACAACTCCCCTACCCTGGAAACCCAGAATTTCTATCCCAGGACGGAGTGAACTCAAGCTCAACGCCCATAACCTAATTGAAAGCCATATCGACTATTGGGACTGTTCGCGCTGGGATGTGGTGAAACAGTTATTCTGACTAAAAACCCGCTAACATTAAATAATGTAAACAAATTTTAAGTTTAAACGGTATGCGCGTAATTCTAATGACGGGTAAAGGTGGCGTGGGTAAAACCTCCGTTGCGGCGGCAACAGGCTTACGCTGTGCGGAGTTGGGGCATAAAACCCTGGTATTGAGTACCGACCCCGCCCACTCCCTCGCTGATAGCTTTGATATGCCTTTGGGACACGAACCCCGTCTCGTCCGACCTAACCTGTGGGGGGCAGAATTAGATGCCCTGATGGAACTTGAAGGCAACTGGGGGGCGGTGAAACGCTATATTAGTCAGGTATTACAGGCGCAAGGACTTGATGGAGTTCAAGCGGAAGAACTGGCCATCTTACCCGGCATGGACGAAATTTTCGGTCTGGTGCGGATGAAACGCCATTATGATGAAAAAGATTTTGAAGTTTTAATTATTGATTCAGCCCCAACGGGAACAGCGTTAAGACTGTTAAGTTTACCTGAAGTGGGGGGTTGGTATATGAGAAAATTTTATAAACCGTTACAAGGAATGTCGGTGGCGTTGCGTCCTCTATTTGAACCGATTTTTAGACCTTTGACCGGGTTTTCTTTACCTGATAAAGAAGTTATGGATGCACCTTATGAATTTTATGAAAAAATTGAAGCTTTAGAAAAGGTTTTAACCGATAATATGCAAACCTCGGTACGTTTAGTTACCAACCCGGAAAAAATGGTAATTAAAGAATCTTTACGCGCCCATGCCTATTTAAGTTTGTATAATGTTTCTACGGATTTAGTGATCGCAAATCGGATTATTCCTGAAGAAGTGACTGATCCATTTTTCCAAAAATGGAAAGAAAATCAGAAACAATATCGTCAAGAAATTCATGATAACTTTAGACCCTTACCTGTTAAGGAAGTGCCGTTATTTTCTGAGGAGTTGTGTGGGTTTAAAGCCTTAGAAAGATTAAAAGAAGTGCTATATAAAGATGAAGATCCTAGTCAGGTTTACTATAAGGAAAATACACTTCGCGTGGTGGTAGACAATAATGAATATACGCTAGAATTGTATTTACCAGGAATTCCTAAAGAGCAGGTTCAATTAAATAAAACCGGAGACGAACTCAATATTAGAATTGGTAATCATCGCCGGAATTTAGTTTTACCCCAAGCTTTAGCTATGTTGCAACCTTCTGGGGCAAAAATGGAAGATGATTATTTGAAAATCAAGTTTGCCAATGGACTGAAAGTGTAAAGTTTAGAAATCCGGTTTCTTAGACAATAAGTAGGTGGGCGTAATTAAGCATCAGAAGCGAGGACACACTAAGTAGTTACACAAAATAAATTACCTAGTTGAGAGAGGGAACACCGGAACAGCCCCCCCAAACTCCCCGTGCACGGGGGGCTAGGGGGGGAGGGAACAGGGTGGAGGATGTGTAATTAATTTTGTTTAGGTACTTACCTACTTCCTCTGCTATCCTAATCCCCATCCTGAGCAATCGGCGACAAATATGGCAAACTCTAATATAATTTCAGATTATGACACTATAGGAATCATCAATCATTAATGTTAGATCTTGATAATGTTCTTGAATCTTCTCGACATATAGAGTTAAATCTTCTCGTATTACTACCGATTTTAATTGCCCTAGAAGCAGTATTGTCGGCTGATAATGCTATTGCTCTCGCTTCTATTTCCTGTGGATTGGAAGATCCAAAACTTCAAAATAAAGCCTTAAATATTGGTTTATTTTTAGCTTTTATTTTACGGATTATCTTAATTATTACTGCGACTTGGGTAATTAAGTATTGGCAGTTTGAATTATTAGGGGCTTTATATTTACTTTGGTTAGTATTTCGATATTTTTTCAATAAAAGTCAGGAAGATGACTCAGAAAAAGTTATGCGTTATAAGTCTTTCTGGCAAGTTCTCCCCCTGATTGCTGTAACGGATCTTGCTTTTTCTCTTGATAGTGTTACTGCCGCGATTGCAATTTCTGATAGAGCTTGGCTGGTGATTACGGGAGCTACTATCGGAATTATTATTTTGCGATTTATGGCGAGTTTATTTATTAAGTGGTTAAAGGAATATGTCTATTTAGAAACTGCTGGATATTTAACCGTTGGTTTAGTGGGGTTACGATTATTAATTCGGGTGATTGATTCGGCTTTAGTCCCGCCGGAATGGTTAATGGTTGTTCTCACCCTAGGTTTATTTGCTTGGGGATTTTCCCAAAGGGTTGCGGATGCCCCTAATAATCATAATAATAGTTAATCGTTAACGGTTAACCCATAATTGTTAACCGCTAACTTGATGAAATCTACTCGACCAACCAGGGTTTCATAGTTGATTCCCAATTGGCTAATTCAGCATCGGTAAACCAAAGGCTAATTTCCCGTTGTGCGGTTTCAATGGCATCGGAACCATGAATAATATTACGGCCAATACTTACGGCAAAATCACCCCGAATTGTACCCGGTTCGGCGGTTAAGGGGTTGGTTGCTCCAATAATTCTACGAGCAGAAGCCACAACGCCATCTCCTTCCCAGACCATAGCCACTAAGGGGCCAGAGGTAATAAAAGACACTAAATCCTTGAAAAAGGGTCTTTCTTTGTGGATATCATAGTGGCGTTCGGCTAACTCCTGACTGGCAATGATTAACTTCAAGCCAACGAGGGTAAAACCTTTGGCTTCAAAGCGCCCAATAATTTCCCCTACGAGTCCGCGCTGTACGCCATCGGGTTTAATTGCAATAAATGTCCGTTCCAAGGAAATCTCCTTAACTGTGATTCAAGTTCACAACTTAGATTACCGTATACTTGGCAACAGAGGGCTGGTTAATCTTAACTTAAACCGCTACACTGTCTGATGGTTGCTCAATGGCAAGGATAGAAATAGATGGATGTCAATGCACTCGCCCCTAAACTCCAGACACCAGAGGTTGTAACGGAGTCCCCCCAGGTCACGATGAAAAAGACCTGGACAGTTGAAGATAGCGAAAAACTCTATCGCATCCAGGGATGGGGTGATCCTTATTTTTCGATTAATGCTGCGGGTAATATTACGGTGTCCCCGAAAGCGAACCGAGGGGGATCTTTAGATTTATTAAAATTAGTCGAATCCCTGAAAAGTCGCAATATTGAGTTACCTTTATTAATCCGTTTTCCTGATATTCTTGAAGACCGAATTGAACGATTAAATGCTTGTTTTGCAAAGGCGATCGCCCGTTATAGTTATACAGGGGTTTATCGGGGGGTTTATCCGGTTAAATGTAATCAAGAACGGCATTTACTTGAAGATTTAGTCCGGTTTGGTCAACCCTATAATTTTGGCTTAGAAGCGGGATCAAAGCCTGAATTATTAATTGCTTTAGCCCTATTGAAAAATTCCAATTCTCTATTAATTTGTAATGGCTATAAAGACCAGGAATATATTGATACTGCCATTTTAGCCCAACGCTTGGGACAGACCGCGATTATTGTTTTAGAACAAATTGAAGAAGTGAATTTAGTCATCGCTGCGAGTCAACAATTAGGCATTCGTCCGATTGTGGGAGTCCGGGCTAAATTGAGTACCAGGGGAATGGGACGTTGGGGCGGTTCAACGGGCGATCGGGCTAAATTTGGCTTAACTATTCCTGAAATTATGGACGTGGTTGAAAAGCTGAAAAAAGCAGAAATGCTAGACAGTTTACAACTGTTACATTTTCATATTGGTTCTCAAATTTCTTCGATTAGTGTGATTAAAGATGCCCTGCAAGAAGCTAGTCAAATTTATGTGGAATTGGCGAAACTAGGAGCAAATATGAAATATTTGGATGTGGGGGGCGGTTTAGGTGTCGATTATGACGGGTCTAAAACCAATTTCCACGCCTCTAAAAACTACAATATGCAGAATTATGCTAATGATGTTGTTGCCGAGGTTAAGGAGGCTTGTGAGGAGCGAAAATTACCAGTTCCCACATTAATTAGTGAAAGTGGACGGGCGATCGCTTCCCATCAATCGGTGTTAGTATTTGATGTGTTAGGGAGTAGTGATATTCCCATAGATGAACCCCCGGTGATTACCGAAAAAGATCATCTAATTTTAAGGAATTTGGATAACACTTATCAATCTATTAATCAAGATAACTACCAAGAAGCCTATCACGATGCTACCCAATTTAAAGGGGAAGCAATTAGTTTATTTGGATTTGGTTATTTAAGTTTAAGCGATCGCGCCAAAGCTGAAAAAATTCATTGGGCTTGTTGTCGAAAAATCTTAGAAATTGTCAGAAATTCCGATTATATTCCCGATGAATTAGAAGACTTAGAAAAGATTATGGCTTCGATTTATTATGTCAATCTTTCGGTGTTCAAATCTGCCCCCGATACCTGGGCAATTGATCAATTATTCCCAATTATGCCGATTCATAGATTAGATGAAGAACCGACAAAACGGGCAACTTTAGCGGATTTAACCTGTGATAGTGATGGCAAAATTGATCAGTTTATTGATTTACGAGATGTGAAATATGTTTTAGAATTACATTCTTTAGAACAGAGTGAAGATTTATCTCAAAATCCCAATCAAAAACAACCCTATTATTTGGGAATGTTTTTAGCGGGTGCTTACCAAGAAATTATGGGAAATCTGCATAATTTATTTGGGGATACGAATGTAGTTCATATTAAACTTACTCCTCAAGGATATCAAATTGAAGCGGTGATTAAGGGAGATACTATGCAGGAAGTTTTGGGTTATGTTCAGTATGATACGGAGGATTTAATTGAAAGTATTCGTCGCCAAACCGAACAGGCGTTAGAACAAAAACGGATTAGTTTAGAAGAATCTCAACTGCTATTACAAAACTACGAACGCAGTTTGCGGCGTTATACCTACCTCCATTAACCCCGTAGGGTGCGTGCGGTTCGCTTACGCACCAAACCAATATTAAATGGAATTATAACCGCTAAAGATGATCCCCCCTAACCCCATTAAAAAGGGGAAATTAGGAGGGATAATTTAGTAATTTCAGATAACCTTTTTTCCCGCAAGACAAGTTATTATTATTCAATAAAACTATTACGAGAATAATAATTCGACTAAAAATCATCCTACTTTGCGTTTGTTCATATCTGCCAGAAATAGCTGTTGATATTTCAAGAATTTGTCATGCCATTCTTTAAAACGGCGATCGCCATCACGGACTAACATTTGACGATATTCTTCGGAAGGGATATAACGCTTTTTAGTTGCCATAGTGCTGATCCATTAAATTATTTTTAGACTTTATTTACATGGTAAAATACTAACATAATCTCGCCCTATTTATCTCAGTCTTGAGGATGATTTTTAGGCTTAGAAACCGGGCAGGGCTGTTTCATTCTCTAAGAAAAACTGTGTGACCTCTCCCCCAACCCCTCTCCTGCGAGGAGAGGCGCGCCTCGCCCCTACAGGGGGATAACTTGATCATTAACAATATTATTCTAACAATTCAGAATCAGGCAACTGTTCTAATTCTTCAGCAATTAAAGTTTGCAAATCTTCGCCACAATGGGTTTGTAGATGAATCATTGCTGTCAATAATTCGGCTAAACTATCCCCCTTTTCACTATTGTTTAATTGGTTTCCTGTTTTAATTTTATCTAAAAGCTGAATGACTATTTGACATTCTTCGCCCAACTCCGTTAACAAGGTTTCCAAGGTTGAACTTTTAATAAAAGATTTGCGATCGCTAATTTGCATTATAACCTCCTAAGTCGTTTTAGTGCTTGTTGAACTCCTTTCTCAAAAGCGCGGATTTCTGTTTGCCAATGTTTAATTAATCCCTGATCAGGATAATCCTTTTGTAACTCCTTGTTGATTTTATCTTCATGTTCAGCAATTCTCCTTTGCAAACTACGAATTGCTTTTTTATGGTTTTGATTCCCCATTGTCAAATTGATTATTTTGAATATTGTAGCACAGGTTCATCTTGTATATCCCTCTTCTGTCACTCTTTGGTTTTTCCTATAATTAGTAACCCACATTTCGCAGATATTTAAGCAAATCTAATTGAAGATAAAACTTAGTGAATAAATAGCAATTATTTATGTTTAGTTAAATAGCGGTAAACTAGCTATATAATTTGATAGTAAAGCCTCGGAAGTTCACCGAAAAATTGGAATGGGTTCCTATTTTTTAGAATCAGTGGAAAATTTGACCCATATCTGCGGAATGTGGGTTTGAATATTTGGCATTGATGCAAACTTTTAACTGTTCGGCTAACACTTGAACATGGGGTTCCGCCATAATTGTGATATGATTACCTAACACATAATGAATATCCACTGCTTCCGAAGAAAACTCACTCCAGCCGAGGGATAAATCCTCGGAACACTCAGCCACTAAATCACGATTGGGATCATCGGGTAAATCCTCGTTAGCGCGTAGAATCGTAATTTTGTTGGGATAAATTTGTTTAGGGAGATAATCAACTAAACATAAACAGCTAGTTTTATAGGCTTGTACAATATTTTCAAGTTGTGTAGTTTTCGCATTAGGAGGAAGCATATTCGCCATTTTAAAAAAGTTTAAAACGTATTTTAATTGTTCCTCCACAGTCAAGGATTGAAGGGTTTTATAGGAAATATCTACAGTTTTATCTAAATAAACTTCTATACCTTTGCTCACTTCCGCTAACCATCTCGCATGATCCCAATTGATATAATCAAGCAACATTTGCTTATCTTTATAAGTTGGGGCTGAGGAATCAATTATGGCTAGTAATGCCACTTTTTGACCCTGCTGAACTAACTGTTGAGCCATTTCAAAAACCACATTTCCCCCATAGGAATGTCCCCCTAAAAAGTAAGGGCCTTGGGGCTGTAAATCTTGCATGGCTTGAATATAAATACTAGCGATCGCCTCAATCTGAGTAATTGCTCCAAACTGTTGATAGAGATCATTTTCAAAACTATAAAAAGGCTGATCTTTTCCTAAATAACGTCCTAGATGGTAAAAATAAAAGGGTCGTCCTCCCGCCCCTGGAACACAGAAGAAAGGCGGCTTGGAACCATTGGGTTGAATGGGGACTAAACAAGACTCACTAGAGTTATCTGAATCGCTTTGGATAATGGTTGCTAATTGTTCAATAGTGGGGTTTTGAAACAGTGCTGTTAAGGCAATTTCTTTGCCAAACTGTTCCTTAATTTGGGTCGTTAAATAGGGAGCCAAAAGGGAGTGACCACCAAGGTCAAAAAAGTTATCCCGAACGCCAATTTTGTCAATTTTTAAAACTTTTGACCAGATTTGTACTAGGCTTAATTCTAGCTGACTACGCGCCTCAATGAATCTGTCTGAATCACTGGTGTTACTAGGAGCCTTTAACGCACGGCGATCAATTTTTCCGTTAGCTGTTAAGGGCAAAAATTCCAGCATCACAAAAGCACTCGGAACCATGTAGCCAGGCAATTTATGGGTCAGGAACTGACGGAAATCTTCGCTTGTCATTGTCACCCCTAGCTTTGGCACAATGTAAGCAACTAACCGCTTGTCTCCTGGATTGTCTTCACGAACAATCACACAAACCGACTGTATATCTTCATTTTGACTGATTACAGCCTCAATTTCCCCCAATTCAACGCGAAAACCGCGAATTTTCACCTGATTGTCAATCCGCCCGATATATTCAATATTACCATCAGGCAAATAGCGAGCTAAATCTCCCGTTTTATAAAGACGAGAATCTGGGTAATTACTAAAAGGATTAGGAATAAATTTTTCTTGTGTTAATTCGGGACGGTTAAGATAACCTCTGGCTAATCCTGCACCACCAATATGTAATTCTCCTACTACACCAACGGGAACGGGTTGCAGGTTTTTATCTAGCAAATAGATTTGGGTATTTGCGATCGCCTTACCAATGGGAATAGTTGTCGCTGTAGAAGGTAAGTTCTCCACTAAATACCAAGAAGAAAACGTCGTATTTTCCGTTGGCCCATAGACATGAAGCAACCGTTGCGGCGCACCTTTCGATCGTACCTCTTGTACCCATTTAGGATCAACTGCTTCACCCCCAAAAAGTAAGCATCGTAAATTATTAAAAGCTTGCGGAACTAAATTGGCTAACTGATTGAATAGGGCTGTCGTTAAAAATAAGACACTAATCTGGTTTTCCTTTAAACTTAGGGCAAACTCTTGGGGTGAGAGCAAAACTGATTTAGGGAGAATAATAATCTTAGCCCCGTTAAGCAAAGCCCCCCAAATTTCAAAGGTGGCAGCATCAAAAGCAATATTGGAAGCCTGAACAACGCAGTCATCAGGAGTGAACTGGATGTAATTGGTATTTAATATCAGGCGATTAACTGCTTGATGAGTGACGACAACCCCCTTGGGAGTTCCCGTAGAACCAGAAGTATAAATGATGTATGCTAAATTATCCGCAGAAACCGCGCTGTTAAGATTCTCTTGATTAATTTGTTTCCAATCTTTGTCTAAACAGACAATAATAGCCTGATGATTCGGCAGGGAAGGAAGCAAAGATTGCTGAGTTAACAGTATTTTAACCTGAGTGTCTTGGAGCATGAAGCTAATGCGTTCCAGGGGATAATCTGGGTCAATGGGAACATAAGCACCTCCTGCTTTTAATATCCCCAACAATCCCACAATCATTTCTAAAGAACGTTCTATACAAATCGCCACTAGCTCGTCAGTTTCTACCCCTAAAGATTTTAGGTAATGGGCTAATTGATTAGCACGACTATTTAATTCTGAATAGGTTAATTGTTGACCTTCAAAAACTACTGCTACAGAGTCGGGGTTGTGTTTTACCTGTTCTTCAAATAATTGATGAATACATTTATCCTGGGGATAATCTGTTTGAGTTTCGTTCCAGGATACCAATAGTTGATGACATTCTGCATCACTCAACATCGGTAATTCAAAAATTACCAGGCTGGGATCAGCGGCGATCGCGGTTAAGAGATTTTGAAAATGTTGACCCATTTGGGTAATAGTGCCAGCAGTAAATAAATCCGTGCTGTAGCACCAAGCCGCCTCTAAACTATCAGAAACTTCCCAAAAATTGACTTCTAAATCAAATCGAGCCTTAGTATCAATCGGTAAAGGCAAATTCTCTATTTTTAAGCCCGACAAACTGCCCTCCGACTGGGGAGTATTTTGCAGAGAAAACATCACCTGTACCAAAGGATTACGGCTTAAATCACGGTCTAATTGTAACCTTTCTACTAACATTTCAAAGGGCAAATCTTGATGAGCATAGGCTGATAGGGTCGTTTGCTTTACTCGTTCTAATAACACCAGAAAACTGGGATTTCCCGATAGATCGCCCCTTAAAGCCAACGTATTCGCAAAAAAGCCCATCAATTTCTCGATCGCGGAACTATTGCGATTAGCGATCGGAGAACCCACCAATACATCTAATTGACCACTATAACGAGAAATTAGAACAAAAAAAGCCGCCAGTAAAGTCATAAATAGGGTTGCTCCTGACTCCTGGCTTAACTGTTTAAGACGTTGGGTTAAGCCTCGATCTAGTCGAAAAATCGCCCCATCACCTCGGAAACTAGGAATGGGGGGACGGGGATAATCCGTCGGCAGTTCTAAGATAGTCGGCGCATCTGTCAACTGTTCTCGCCAGTAATTAAGTTGACGCTCCAAGACTTCACCTGTGAGCCATTGACGTTGCCACACAGAAAAATCGGCGTACTGGATAGATAATTCAGCGAGAGGGGAAGGCAAACCCTGGACAAAAGCCGCATAAAGTTGAGATAATTCACCGAAAAAGATGCTCAAAGACCAACCATCGTAAATAATATGGTGCATCTTCAACAGCAATACATACTCTTGGGAACTGAGTTTAAACAAAGTAAATTGTGCCAAAGGTTCCCCCGCCAGATCGAAGGGTTTTAAGGAGAGGGCGATCGCAATTTCCCGCAGACGTTCTGTTTGTTTTTCTGTTGATAAAACCTGTAAATCTTCAAGAGGTAAACTAACGGGGGAAGGGGGAGCAATGCGCTGAATGGGTTGCCCTTCTACCATCGGAAAAGTGGTTCTTAAAACTTCGTGACGGCGAATCAGTTCGCTGAGGCTCTGTTCTAAAGCAAACAGATTCAGGTTTCCTTCTAACCGTAGAGCTTCCAACAAATTATAGGAATGACTATCGGGGGAAAGTTGGTGTAGAAACCAGAGTCGCTGTTGAGCAAAAGAGAGGGGTAAATCCTGATCCCGTGACACAGGAATAATCTCTAACTCAACAGTATTAGTAGGGATTTGTGCTGCTTTTAAAAAGTCCAGAATTTCAGTTTTTTGAGCCGCGATCGCCGCTTTAATTTCCGTCGTCATGGCTCCTTTGGGAGCTTGATAACGGAGTTTTTCTTCCTCAAGCCACAGTTTAATATTTAAACCCTTCAAATAAGATAAAAATTCGACTGTTTTCATAATTCACCTTCCTCATAATCGTCTAAGCTTTCAGTAATCGCTGGTTGTCCCTGCTGTGCAACGACAAGAAGTTCAATAATTTGGGCTAAATTAGCGACGGTTGGGTATTCTAGCAAATTTTGCAAAGACAATTCCACTGAGAAAAGATCGCGGGAACGGGAGATAACCTGAGTCGCTAACAAAGAATGTCCTCCAAGTTCAAAGAAATTATCCTTAATACCAATCCGCTCCAATCCCAAAACTTCACTCCAAATTTGGCCCATTTGGCTTTCAATGGGGGTACGCGGTGCCAAAAAGCTCGTGGCTAGATTGCGCGTAGCTGTATCAGGTGTCGGTAAGGCCCGCCGATCTATCTTGCCATTGGGAGTCAGAGGTAGAGCATTGAGCAGGACAAAAGCCTGGGGAACCATATAACTGGGTAGCTTTTGTTGAACAAATTCTCGCACCTGCGGTACTAGCTTCTGGACTAACTTGCCGTACAGAGGATTATTCGTGTAATCAGTCCAGGATTTAGGAATAACTGTCTCATTGTCCCAAAAACTGGGGTATGGTTGGCTATCAACTGCGCTCATTGCAGATTCTAGGATTGAACTCTGGCGATGGAAAACCAGATCAAAGGAACCGTCTTGACTTCCTTCCCACCAACTGAGGTGAACGGTGTAGCCGAATTTTTCTCCCAGTTGCCACATTTGCTCAGGATTAATCCCCATCCTTGGCTTTTCTTTTAACAATTGCCGCAATTCTCCCACCGTCGAAACGACCGGCGGATTTTCTAACCAGTCTAAAATTTGTAGGGCTTCTTGTACTCGTTGATTGGGGACATCCCTGATGCCTAACCATTCTGGCTGTTCCAGTTTCAGTTGATCTTGCAGTTTTGCTAAGGAAAACTCATCTCGTTGCCAATTTAACCAAGGAATAACCGTTTTTTGAACATCATTACCCAAATATAAGGTCACATCATAGCGGAATTGGGTTAACTCATTGTCAGCCTGACCCCGTTTGGGTACGATCTCTACCCAAGAAATTTGAGGAAAACGTTGTTTGAGAGCGATAAAAAACTGAGGCTCAATTAGCAATTCTTCTTCGGTGGCGACACTCTGATTCACCTGCTTTTGCCATTGTTCAAGGGTTTTATCCGCGGCGGCACGGGATAACTGTACGGCAGCATGGTAAGGCTCTAGTAAGGGCAGACTACGGATATCACCCAGGAAAATCTTCCCGTGAGCCGCGATCGCCTTCATGACCCCTTCGAGAACCTGTAATAGATAATCGACACTAGGGAAATACTGGACAACGGAGTTAATAACCACCGTATCAAAAGCCGCTTGGGGAATCCCTGCCAAATTATCGGCTGTTCGGTGGAATAATCTTACTTTCCCCGCTAAACCCTCAATTGTGCCGCATAACCGTTCCAGGTTGTCAATGGTGGCAGAGGAATAATCGGCTCCCCAATATTCCTGACAATGTTTAGCCACAGGAAACAGCAATAATCCACTTCCGCAACCAATTTCTAACACTCGTTGCGGTTTTCCTGCAAGAATTCGGCTCACGGTATTCTCAACCCATTCTCGCATTTCTGCGGCGGTCATCGCTTGCCCCGTATAACTACTATTCCAACCACTAATATTAAAGGTGGGGTCATCGGTTGTAGATTGGGATTGACGATAGGAATCTTCATAAATCGTTTGCCAATCACTCACATATTCACTCTGCCATTGGGCAAGCTGTTCGGGTAAAACTTCACCCTTGAGAGCAGGAACCAAATACCCTACTAAATTAGTATTAAGCTTGTCATGATCATGATCACTTGCATGGTCAGCACGGGCAATCACAATCGCCTCTTGTACTAAGGGATGTTGGCCCAAAACGGCTTCAATTTCCCCTAACTCGATACGGAAACCCCGCACTTTAACTTGGTTGTCAATCCGTCCCAGGTATTCAATCTGACCATCGGGTAAATAACGGGCTAAATCTCCCGTTTTATATAATTTTGACGGCTGCTCTCCCCCCTTATCAAGGGGGGTTAGGGGGGGATCAAGGGAGACAAACGGGTTAGAGATAAACTTCTCGGCGGTCAATTCTGGGCGATTCAGATAACCCCTGGCTAAACCCGCACCGCCAATATGTAATTCCCCTGGTACTCCGATAGGAACTGCTTGTAAATGAGGGTCTAAAATATAAACCTGCACATTGGGAATGGGGCGACCAATGGTTATTTTTTCGTCAAAAGGCGTACATTTTGCGATCGCGGTACAAACACTCCCCTCCGTTGGGCCATAACCATTAAAGAAATTTCGTCCTTGTGACCATTTTTTCACCAACTCAGGAGAACAGGCTTCCCCTGCAACAATGATAGTTTGTAAAGAGGGGAGATTTTCCCAGGGTAGAACCGCTAATGCCGAAGGTGGTAACGTAATGTGGGTGATGGCATGATCCCGTAATCGCTCCATTAAGGGTAAACCAGGCATTAACGCTTCTTTGGTTCCCAAATAAAGTGTCGCTCCTGCTCCCAAGGCCATCAAAATTTCCCAAATACAAGCATCAAAACTAAAGGAAGCAAACTGAAGCACTCGACTTGAGGGATGCACACCAAGGGTTTCAATTTGAGCTTGAGCGAGATTGCACAATCCTTTATGTTCTACCATCACGCCTTTGGGTTTACCCGTAGAACCAGAGGTATAAATCACGTTGGCCAAATTAGAGGGGGTTACTTTTGCCGTCAGGTTATCCTGGCTAGGTTGGGCAGTTTTTTCCCAAATTTCCTCTAAAAAGAGTGTTTGGCCTTGATGGTTGGGGAGTTTATCAATTAGTGAATGTTGGGTGAGCAGTAAGGGGATTTGGCTATCCTCTAGCATAAACTGTAGGCGTGCTTGGGGATATTCGGGGTCAAGGGGTAGATAGGCCCCACCTGCTTTAAGAATGCCTATTAAGGTGACAATCATCTCTAGGGAGCGTTCGACACATAAACCGACTATTACCTCCGTTTCTACGCCTAGAGAGCGTAAATAGTGCGCCAATTGGTTGGCTCGATTATTTAATTGTGCATAGGTCAATTGTTGATTTTCAAAGACTACGGCGATCGCGTCGGGGGTGCGTTCTGCCTGTTCTTCAATCAATTGATGAATACATTTGTTGTAGGAGTAATCGGTTTTTGTCTCATTCCACTCTTTTAATAGTTGATGTTCTGGGGGGGTTAATAAGGGAAGTAAGGCTACTGGTTGCTGTGGATTTTCTACAATTGCTGCTAACAACGTTTTGAAATGAGTCATCATGCGGGCAATAGTTTCCGCATCAAATAAATCCTTGTTATAGGAGCAAAAACCACCCAATCCTTCGGGGACATCCCACAGATAAAGCTCTAGGTCAACCCGCACCGAATCAAGTCCTGATTGCATATCCTCAATTTTTACATCAGGAAAGTCCCAGGGAGAGCTAGGAGCATTCTGAAGGGCAAAAACTATCTGTATTAAAGGATTACGGTCTAAATGCCGCTCAATTTGTAATTCTTCGACCAACATCTCGAAGGGTAAATCCTGATGGTCGTAGGCGTTTTGAGTCGTTTGTTTAACTTGTGCTAGAAAATCCTCAAAGGTCGGTTCTTGGGACAAATCAAATCTTAATACTAGGCTATTGACAAAAAAGCCAATTAATTTTTCGATTTCGGTGCGGTTACGGTTGGCGATCGGCGAACCAATGACTAAATCGGTTTGTCCACTATAGCGAGACAGTAATACGGCAAAACCTGCCAGTAAGGTCATAAATAGGGTACTACCAGACTCTTGGCTGAGTTTTTTAAGCTGTTGCGTTAGTTTACTGTCGAGTTGTAGTTTTTCCGTACCACCGCGAAAGGTTTGTATGGCTGGACGGGGGCGATCGCCCTTGAGTTGGTGCAGTAGGGGAATTCCCTTTAACTGTTGTTTCCAGTAGCTTAATTGCCGTTCTAATACTTCATTGGTTAACCATTGACGCTGCCACAGGGCGAAGTCTGCATACTGTATCGGTAAAGTCGGTAAATCTGCCTTCGTTCCTGTGCTGAAACTGCGATAATAGGCTGATAATTCATCAATTAAAACCCCTAGTGACCAACCATCCGCCGCAATATGGTGAATCGCTAATAACAGTACATATTCATCCGCCCCGACTTGCCAGAGTTTGACCCGTAATACTGAACCATTGGCTAAATCAAAGGGTTCGGAGGCCGCTTCTGTCAACAGTTGCTCTACTTGCAGGGGCTGGCTTTGTACTACGGGTAACGTAAAGTTGATGCTAGAGGCGATCGCTTGAATCGGTTTATTATCCTTGAGTTTAAACTGAGTCCGTAAAGGTTCATGGCGTTGAATAATTGCCTGAAAAGCTTTTTCTAGGGCTTTAACATTGAGATTTCCTAGCAAACGCATTGTTAGATCAATGGTGTAGGCTCCACTTTCTCCTTCTAACTGATTGACAAACCAGAGACGCTCTTGAGCCCAGGAAAGAGGGATATCATCCTGTCGATTAAGGGGTACTATTGCTGGAAGCTTCAGCCCTGAGCCAGTTTGCCGTTCTTTTAAAATCACCGCACTTAACTGGGCAATAGTTGGGGATTCAAACAGATAACGTAGGGGTAACGCAATTTGAAAGGCTTGCTGACAGCGAGAGATAACCTGGGTAGCTAAGAGGGAATGTCCCCCTAATTCAAAGAAATTATCCTCAATACTGACTCGTTCTAATTTCAGTACCTCACCCCAAATCTGCGCTAGTTTTTCTTCAATGGGGTTACGGGGAGCTATATATTCACCTTGGCTCTGTAAATCGGGAACGGGTAAGGCGCGGCGGTCTATTTTGCCATTGGGAGTAAGGGGTAAGGCTTCTAAGATAACGAAAGCATTAGGAACCATGTAATCAGGTAACTTAGCTTTCAAAAATTGCCGTATTTCGTTAATTGTGAGGATTATTTCGGGTTGGGGGACAACGTAAGCAACTAGGCGTTTATCTCCTGGGTTATCTTCGCGAGCAATAACGCAAGCACCTTGTACCGACTCATTTTGGTTGAGTAAGGCTTCAATTTCTCCTAATTCAATTCGGAA
>Ga0082207_1000031_pt1 | contig 94832 bp, 85 predicted proteins | sample LakMenEpi10Aug09_FD_71540 | JGI IMG/M metagenome (GOLD analysis project Ga0082207, IMG submission 71540) | reverse complement strand
GTCATAGTCGCCTTATGGCATTGGGAGACTTTAAACGGACATGGAGGGACGATAAGACCACTTGTGGCGTGTTCCAGTGAAGTGTCAAGAATCACCGCTCCTTTAGGACGGTGAGTATGTCAATCCTGCTATAGTTCATACTTTAAATTGCCAGTAAGAGTAGACATAAAAAACCCCCAAATATATTGAAACTGGGGGCGAAAATGAATTGACGATTATGGGCGTACCGGGGCAAAAGTTTAGAAAATAAACATAAACATCAATTGCGGTGATTATTGTTGTAGCGAACCCTTGTTCCCGCCCAAAGTAACTTCTCCCGCAAAGTTTGATAATATGAATTATTTGCCCGTAACACAATAAACTTAGCGCGACAATTAGCCATTCGCACATCAACACGGTGTCCTGGCCAAATAGAAGTAGATAACACACCATCCATCCATAGTTTGGTACTTAAATCATAGTCGCCCAAAGGCCAAATACTGACCACAGAACCAGGAGGTAAGACAAGAGGACGACTTGAAAGACTCATGGGACAAATGGGAGTGATGGTAATTGCCTCCATACCATCGTGAATAATTGGCCCACTAGCGGAAACAGTATAACCAGTAGAACCTGTGGGAGTAGAGATAATTAATCCATCTCCCACATATTGATCAACTATCTCACCATCAATTTCCATTTCTAGAATTGAGGTAATCATTCTGTCAGCAGAAGCGGGTTTGACGCAAAACTCATTTAAACTCCAGTAACTTTCGGTTACTGGTTCTAAATTTGATCCAGTCCCCTCATATACCGCTGCTTGTAACATCATCCGCCGTTGAATAGCATAACGATCTTCTAACAGCCTGTCCCAAACTATTTCTGGATCTTGAAACTCGTCTACTGACTCAGTTAAAAATCCTAAATGGCCGCCGACGTTGACTCCAAGGATAGGAATATTGGCTGGGGCTAAATGTCTAGCGCCGGTTAAGACAGTACCATCACCACCCAGTACCAAGGCCAGATCAATGGGTTGATTAGCAGAGGCCAAAAAAACCGGATAGGGGTTATCTTTTGGCCCGCTAGGTCCCATCAATACTTGACACTGACGATTTTCTAGTTGTTTAGCACAGAGTTCTGCCCAGCGTTTACTCTGGGGATCTCGAGCTTTATAAGCAATGATTACCTGCTTGAGTTGCACGCATTATTACCATTTCAGAAGATTAAACTGCTCCATGTCAACGGTATCGCGGTTACGATAAATTGTTAAAACAATCGCTAACCCTACCGCCGCTTCAGCAGCTGCCACGGTAATCACAAAAACTGTGAACACCTGACCCTTAATTAAGGTTGAATCAAGGAAGTTAGAAAATGCCATTAAATTTAGATTAACAGCATTTAGTAATAACTCAATTGACATGAGCACCCGGACTGCGTTGCGACTGGTAATTAAACCATAAATACCAATGCAAAACAAAGCTGCGGCTAGTAATAGAAAGTATTGGAGTTGCATGATTGTCGGTGGTCAGTTGTCAGTTGTTCGTTGTCAGTGGTCAGTTGTCAGAACTTCTACCAGTGCCGATGAGTTCTTTGGGGCGTTCTGGTAGGGTTAAAATTGTTTGTGTTAGGTCAGAGGTTGGCAATTGGTCGGGTAGATATTCACGACGGGCCAAAATAATTGCGCCTACCATGGCTATGAGCAAGAGGACGGAAGCTAACTCAAAGGGTAGCAAAAAGTCGCTAAAGAAATGCTCACCAATCACAATGATGGAATTTTGATTAACTTTCCCGTTATTTGAGTTAGCCCAAGGGGTAGCTAATACCATTGTACTTAAAAGAGCAAATAGTCCAAAACTGACTATAGCTGTAAATACTTTTCGTAATCCGGCGCTGGGTAATGGTGAAAAATCCTGTCTTTTGTTGACCAACATAATGGCAAACAGAATTAAAACGTTAATTGCACCAACATAAATTAGTATTTGTGCTGATGCGACAAAATCACCATTTAGCAACAGGTACATTCCCGCCATACTGATGAATACACCTCCCAGCAAAAAGGCGGAATAAACAATGTTAGAGAATAGCACTACACCTAGTGCTGCCCCAATCATCATTACACCAAGAATGCCAAGTGATACAGACTGTACTCCTTCTGCTAGATTCACTGTTTTCTATCCTTATTGATGTTTAATAAATATTGAGTAGTAATTGGTGATTGGTAATTGGTAATTGGAAAAATTTTGATTACCCATTACCCATTACCTATTACCCATTACCACTTTCTACAAGGTCTTCTGGACGAGAACCAGCGCGGGGGGCATCGGCGGGTACTCCGTGGGGATCCATGACACCTTTAGGGAGGTAAGCAAGTTCCCGCAATGGTTTCACCATGGGATCATTTGTAACTTTATAGGGCAAACGTCCTAAAGCTACATTATCGTAATTAAGTTCATGGCGATCGTAAGTGGCGAGTTCATATTCTTCTGTCATGGATAAACAGTTGGTGGGACAGTATTCCACACAGTTACCACAGAAGATACAAACTCCAAAATCAATACTGTAGTGTTTGAGCTTTTTCTTTTTAGCTACTTTGTCCATTTCCCAGTCAACTACAGGGAGATTAATAGGACAAACACGTACACAGACTTCACAAGCAATACACTTGTCAAATTCATAGTGAATGCGACCGCGAAATCTTTCACCGGGAATCAATTTTTCGTAGGGATATTGGACTGTAACTGGTCGTCGTCTCATGTGGTCAAAAGTCACAGATAGTCCTTGACCAATATAACGACCTGCTTGTACTGCTTCTTTGGCGTAATCACCAACTTGTTTAAGGAACTTGAGCATTTTGTGTCTCTCTCTTTGTCAGTTGTCAGTTGTCAGTTGTCAGTTGTCAATTATTAATGACATTGACCACTGACTGCTGCTGTTTACCCACCGAAGGCGAAGGGGAAGGCTAGTTTAAATGCGGCGGTTAATAGGAGATTTACCAAGCCTATTGGTAAAAGGAATTTCCACCCTAAGTCTAGCAATTGGTCAATTCTTACCCGTGGTACTGTCCAACGGATCAGAATGGCAAGAAATACCAGTAAGTAGGCTTTGATTACGGTCATGGTAATGCCTATAACCGCTGTGACTACCTGAATTGCTGGGTCACTTTCACTGACTCCTAACCAACCAGTAATCATGTCAAGGGGTATGGGACAATGCCAACCACCAAGGTACAAAATTGCTACTAGTAAGGCGGAAAGTACGAGGTTGATGTAGGAACTGAGGTAGAAAAGGGCAAATTTCATCCCTGAGTATTCGGTCTGATACCCGGCTACTAGTTCTTCTTCAGCTTCTGGTAAGTCAAAGGGTAAGCGTTCGCATTCTGCCAGGGCAGCTATCCAAAAGATCATAAAACCTAATGGTTGTCGCCAAATATTCCAGCCGAAAATCCCAAAGTTAGATTGCTGATTGACGATGTCAACGGTGCTGAGACTATTGGACATCATGGCGATCGCTAGTACACTTAGTGCTAGGGGAATTTCATAACTAATGGACTGGGCTGCTGCCCGTAAACCTCCCAATAAGGCATATTTATTATTGGAGGCATAACCTGCCATTAATAAGCCAATGGGTTGAATACTGGATAATGCAATCCACAAGAATACGCCCATACCGACGTTAGCAACGATGATATTCTGTCCAAATGGCACAATTAAATACGACAGAAATACTGGTAAGACGACAATAATTGGACCAATGGTAAATAGCCAAGGATCTGCTTTGGCGGGGATGATATCTTCTTTAAACACCAATTTCAAACCATCGGCAACAGGCACTAGTAATCCAAAAGGTCCTTGGTATTCAGGACCTATTCGTTGCTGTGCTGCTGCGGAAATTTTCCGTTCTAGCCAGGTCGCAACTAGTACGCCTACTGTAGCCCCAATTAGCATCAATACCATTGGTAATGGCATCCAAAGGGCTTTGGCCGCTCCTGGGGGTACGCCTAAGTCCTTGACAGATTGAATAAAAGTTCCTTGGAGGTCAATTCCTGGATTCATGTTTGCTGCTCTTTAAGTCAACGTTCTGATGAACTATTAAAAATGAAATCAGTGATTTTCATCTTTTGTTCTTCAGCTTTAAGTACAGTCCCTGCAATGTTTACGATGATACCCGATTGAAGTTTATTCCCTTCAATACTGTTAATTCATGAGTTTAGTATATCCTTGGATGGTTTTCCCCATCAGACTCCACAAGACAACTTCTACTTATGGTTAGGATTGGAAATTGATGATTCGTGAGTGGGAAAATGGGCTTTATGTTTAACTATCCAGTTTTCAGACAGAACAAACTAGCCGCTTCCAGACTGGCAACGGTTATCTGCTGTATGCAAATTATCTGATTTTCTGGGATTGGCTGCTGTTGTAAATTTGCCAATTTTGGCGGGTTCTGATTTTGGACTACAAGCTCCAATGGTAGATAGGACGGTTATTAATCTGTCCACTAGAGGACTTGAATTGAATATCCAAAATCTAGAGTTGAGTTGTTTGTCAGTTAACGTTGGTCAATGGGAGTGTAAGCAACTTCATGACGACCGTCGTAAATTTGGGTAGGACGGAAAATCCGGTTTTCTACCAATTGTTCTTTCCAGTGTGCTAACCAGCCAGCTACACGAGCAATGGCAAATACTGGTGTAAATAAGTCTGTAGGAATCCCCATTTTCCTATACACTAAACCGGAATAAAAGTCAACATTAGGATAAATTCCTCTGTCACCCAGTTTTTCAGAAACTACCCTTTCCATTTCTACGGCAATTTCATAATATTCGTCATAGCCAAACTTCTCAAACAACTGCTCTGCTAAGTTTTGTAAGATTGTAGCCCGGGGATCTTTGACTTTGTAAACACGATGTCCAAAACCCATAATTTTGGCTTTGCGTTGGAGAAGATCATCTACATAGGGGATAACATTTTTTACAGAACCGATGTTTTCTAACATCTGAATTACTTCTTCATTCGCTCCACCATGCAATGGTCCACCTAAAGTACCTACGGCACTAGCTACTACTGCATAGGGATCTGTTAAGGTTGAAGCTGTGACTCTAGCACTAAATGTGGAAGCATTCATTGTATGCTCAACATGGAGTATTAGGCAAATATCAAATATTTTAGCGAATAAGGGATCAGGTTCTTTCTCATTCAGCATATACAGAAAGTTTTCCGCGTAGCCTAGGTCGTCCCTAGGTTTAACGGGGTCGTTTCCTTCCCGCATTAATTGGAAGGCTGCTACCATTGTGGGAATAGTCGCTATTAACCGGACAGCGGAGTTGCGAATATAGACCGGATTATGTAAGTCACGGCGAGAATAGAATAAACCTAAAGCGGCAGCAGAAGCTTGAAGAGCATCCATAGGATGACCACTTTCAGGAAAGCATTTCATCATATCCCTAATGCGGTATTTGATGCGACGATGAAAGAGAACTTCATACTCAAATGCTTTTAGTTCTTCTTTGGTTGGTAATTCACCCCAAATTAAAAGATATGCAGTTTCTAGGAATGTGCTTTTTTCTGCTAATTCCTCAATCCTGATACCACGATATTCTAGAATTCCTTTTTGCCCATCTACATAACTAATGCTTGATTGGGCTGCGGGAATGCCTTCTAAACCAGGCTTGTATTCGCACACCGTCATGGCAACACCATTTACTTTGTAAAATATCTGCTCACATTAACTCATCAGAGACTATTTTCACTATTACAGTTGCAGATGTAACAACTATTATAGTAGGTACTTAGGTTGTGTTAACCAAAACATTTGACTACGACCCAAGGGAGAACCATCATCTGGTAGTTTTATTCCCATCATACCTGCTTTTTTGAGGATGAGGCTTTCTTTTGCTTCTCCCCAGAGGAGAATTTCTGCCCAATGGCTTAAACTAGGTTCATGGCCTACTAATGCTAGTTTAGTTTTCTGGGGATATTTTCTGGGTTTAAGCCATTCTTGCCACCAATTTTGAATATTACCATCAAAGCTCAGATGATCTGATGTTTCTAACTGGGAACTTAGTCCAGCAGCAATGAGTATTTCTGCTGTTTGGTAAGCACGAACTAGGGGACTGGTGAGTATTAAATCAAAGTTAAAACTGAGTTTGACTAATCTCTGGGCTATTTTCTCGGTTTTTTCTTTTCCTTCTGGGGTGAGTTGTCGTTCTTCGTCTTTTAGTCCTGGTTGATGTTCTTCTGCGATACCATGACGGATTAAGTATAGTTCCATGTTTTTAGTTGGGCGTTTTTATATTATTTTTGTTTCGCGCAGAGACGCAAAGACGCAAATAGAAGCGTAAAATTAGTAATTTCATAAAATCTTTGGATACCGTGAAAGTCTATTTCTTGTATCTCTAGCTAATTGATCAAATGTTTTACAAAATACTTGGCGTGAGTCTACTACAACTTTATTTAAATACCATTTCAATCTAGCTTTTTCAAGCTCACTAAGAAATTCATCTCTACCTATAACAAGAATACCCAGATATTCTATATTCTCAGTTCCAAAAATAGAACGAAATTGAGCAGTATTCTTATAATCATCAATTCTCCAAAACCAATCAATAATTTGACTAAATCCATGTTCAAATCTAGGCGACCACTCTGATGTAGTTTTTCCTTTTTTGTTTACAAAAATACTATTTTTTGTAGCATCTTCAAATTCAATGAAACAGTAAATATTATTTACAGAATCACCAACAACTAAATCGGCTCAAAACTCTCCAGATAATGTAAATTCATGTTTGATTTGGTTGCAAAGGTTATCACTAGGATACCACCCAATACAGGCAGATAAATGTTGTCTCTCTTTGAAAAAAGGAAGTATATCCTTACGTTCATTTAATTCTCTATTATTACGCAGTAGATTTTCAAATTCCTCAAGTTCAACCCAACACTGTTTAATATCTATATCAAAAGAATCTAGACCTCTCATACTTTAGCCTTTTCTAATAATCCATATAACATTTCAATCCGTTTGTAATTAACTATATCAATAATAGTTACTTTTTCAGGTTGAACTTCAAAAATGATTCGATATATGCCTACTTTCGCAATAAAATCATTATCTGGGCTTGAATTCAGATGAGAAAATTCAATTTCTGAACAACCAGGAAAGTTTTCTAGACAACTAATAGCATAACTAATCTTTTCTTTCTCTTGAGTTGGTAAAGTATCAAATGCTATTTGTGCGTTATCATCTAAAACTATTTCATTTTTGTTTGGCTGTTGATTTTTAGATTCAGTAGAAGTATCGTAATACTCATCAGATAAGTGTTGAAGTTCATTGAAAAAATTATTTCCTCCTTCTTCTTTTTCCACTGCGTGCTTAATTTTTGCCAATATTTCTTTTTCTTTTGGGTGATTATGTAACTCAGAAACTACTATTTCTTGAAATTTCTGATTCCTTTGTGCTGTGGCTTTCTTAATATTTTCGGTCATACTAACCATAATTTGCCTGGAAACCTGTAGAACTGCTATTTTTTCAGTTTCAGATATATTAGAAGTCCATTCTATCAATAACTTAACAACCAATATTACAAAGGTATGTAAAACCTCCAAATCTAGCTTCTGAATGTATCCGTGAGCAAGTCGGTTGCGCTGTTCAAGACAAGCTTGAATACTATCAAATTCAGAAATTGATAACTCTCCCAAAGAGTACATTGATCTTAGCAATCTTATGACTGGTAAACGTTCAACAGAAATTGATACATCAACTGCTCTTTTTCTTAATGCTCCCTCAAAAACACTCCAGAGAAAAAGAAAAGCAGGTTCAATATTATTATTTTCAATAAGCTTGCTAACTTGACTAAAATAGTTGATTAGTTCTTCCCAGGAAGGTAGTTCTTCCGATGTTCCAGGTAATGATTCGGCTTCTATATCTTCAAGTGTCACTAATAAAAAACGCCAGCCCGGATGTCTACTAATTTTTTCTGCTACAGATTGTAAACGCTCAACTGAAACTGGACTAATGCTGGTTTTTACTTCAATTATTAAACCTATTAAACCAGATTCATGTTCATTCTTAGTAGCCAGAATATCGGGTTGATAATTATCCAAATCAAAGGGTATTTCATTTGGTTGTGGTTCTTTTGTAACTGTGAATCCTTCATCACGATACTTCTTGATCAAAGATTCAACTTTCTCATCATGTAAACTTTTAGTATTGTCTATCATAAGTATTTTTCCAATGGTTGAGATTCACTTACTTTGACATAAACACATTCTTTACCAATGATGACACCTTTTCGTAATAATAAAGGTAAATTTGTCATATCAATTGGCTCAGATAAAAACCGACGATGACTTTCTACATCTGACACTAGTCTATCATCTTCATAAACTAATTTATTGAGTGCATCCTGAATGGGTTTAATAATGTTATCGGTGTCAGGTGGATTATCACGACAAAGATAAATTAGCGTTAACTGTAAATTAGCATCTTTAATTGGACTGCTACCCGTCCAAAATTTTTTAGCTTCTTTGTTGACAAGTCTTATCCATTCTTGACGTCTTTTGTCGTTATTTGTTGAAACAGGCCGTCTGGGAATGAGAAATTCAAAATATATTATTGACATTCCCAGTCCATCTCTTGATTATAACTTAACAAACTTACAGCACTTTCCACCACTTACTCCTCAAGTCTTGGTTATATGTCTAGATTGTACCAAATTTATACCTGTTTCTTTGACTATATAGGTTAAAAAATAAATCAAATAAGTCTATAAAATTAACTTATTGTATCGTTGAAGAACCAGCAATAACACTAGGCATCATGTAGGTCATAATTCAATTTCAGTTATTTTAGCGATGATAATACAATAAAATTATACCATAATTTGCTATATGTAAGTAGTTTAGCTTGATTCTTTTCGATTGATAGTCTAGAGTGCGATGAAAACTTTTAAAATGGTTAATATAAACTGCTTCTAGATTTTAATATCGGCAGTAACTTCTAATTTAGCGTAAAACTTATGGCCTTTTCTTCTATTGTGCGTGCTTTGGCGCGATCGCCTCTTACCGCAGAATTCATTAGCAAACTCAACAAACAACAGGAATTGCGGTTAAATGGGATTTCTCGTCTCCCTAAGGGACTGGTAGCTTCAGCATTAGCAAACTATGAAGATCAGGATTTGTGTGTGTTCTGTGCTACACTGGAGGAGGCTGGCCGGGTTTTTGCCCAAATGGAGGCAATGGGATGGAAAACTGTCCACTTTTACCCTACTTCCGAAGCTTCTCCCTATGAACCCTTTGACCCGGAAAATGAGTTGAGTTGGGGACAAATGCAGGTTTTAGCTGATTTGGTCAATGGTCGGTCGTCAGTGGTTAGTGGTCAGTTGCTAAAACAAAAAACTGCCATAATTGCTACTGTAGGTGCATTACAGCCACATTTGCCACCTCCCTCGGCGTTTAAATTATTTTGTATAACTTTAGCCAAAGGGATGGAATTTGATTTAGATGGATTTGCTGAGAAAATTACTCTTTTGGGATATGCACGAGTTCCCCTGGTGGAAACTGAAGGACAATGGAGCAGAAGGGGAGATATTGTGGATGTGTTTCCGGTGTCTTCAGAGTTGCCTGTGCGCTTGGAATGGTTTGGTGATGAAATTGAACAAATTCGGGAATTTGACCCCTCTACTCAGCGTTCAGCCTTGGATAAGGTGGAAAAAATTACTCTCACCCCCACAAGTTTCGCACCCATCATTTTAGACGGACTGAAGAATTTACCAAATGCAGAGACTTTTGATGAAACGTCTCTACAAGAAGGAAGTCGGCGATTTTTGGGGTTGGCCTTTACAAAACCCGCTTCATTGCTGGACTATTTACCTAAAAATACTCTCGTTGTCATTGATGAACCAGAACAATGTTATGCTCATAGCGATCGCTGGGTAGAAAATGCTCAAAGTCAGTGGTCAGTGGTCAGTGGTCAGTTATTTGTTGAATTACCTAAAATTCATCGTAATTTTGATGAGTGTATAGCAGAAATTAGTAATTTTAAAAAGTTATATTTATCAGAATTGTCGGAAGAAAATAATGGTTTAAATTTAGGAAGTAGACCTTTACCTGTAACTCCTCATCAATTTGCTAAATTAGGGGAAACTATTAGAAACGAGAGAGAACGCAATTTTGCAATTTGGATAATTTCGGCTCAACCTTCCCGTTCGGTTTCTCTCCTCCAAGAACACGATTGTCCCGCGCAGTTTATCCCTAATCCCCGTGATTATCAAGCTATTGATAAACTGCAAATTAATCATACACCTATTGCTCTAAAATATTCTGGTTTGGCAGAATTAGAAGGGTTTATTTTACCTTCTTATCGGTTAGTTATTGTCACTGATAGAGAGTTTTATGGACAACATTCTTTAGCTAATTTTGGTTATGTTCGCAAACGTCGTCAAGCGACATCTAAACAAGTTGATCCTAATAAATTACGTCAGGGAGATTATGTCGTTCATCGTAGTCATGGAATTGGTAAATTTGTCAAGTTAGAAAGTCTGATAATTAACGAGGAAACCCGTGATTATTTAGTTGTTCAATATGCAGATGGTTTATTAAGAGTTGCTGCTGATCAAGTTGGTTCTTTATCCCGATTTAGAACTAATGTAGATAAACCTCCAGAACTGCATAAAATGACCGGAAAAGCTTGGGATAATACTAAAAATAAAGTCCGTAAAGCGATTAAGAAATTAGCAGTAGATTTGTTAAAATTGTATGCAGCACGATCTAAACAAGAAGGGTTTTCCTATCCCGCAGATATGCCTTGGCAAGAAGAAATGGAAGATTCTTTCCCTTATCAACCTACCATAGATCAGCTAAAAGCGGTGCAAGATGTAAAACGAGATATGGAAAGTGAAAGACCTATGGATAGGTTAGTATGTGGAGATGTGGGTTTTGGCAAAACAGAAGTGGCAATTAGGGCGATTTTTAAGGCTGTTACCGCAGGAAAACAAGTCGCACTTTTAGCCCCAACGACAATTTTAACTCAACAACATTATCACACAATTAAAGAACGTTTTGCACCTTATCCAATTAATGTAGGTTTACTCAATCGCTTTCGTAGTGCAGAAGAAAAACGGAATATTCAAAAACGTCTCGCAACTGGGGAATTAGATATAGTTGTCGGTACACATCAATTATTAGGAAAAAGTGTGCAATTTAAAGATTTAGGACTTTTAGTAATTGATGAAGAACAAAGATTTGGAGTTAATCAAAAGGAAAAAATTAAAAGTTTAAAAACAGAAGTTGATGTTTTAACTCTTTCTGCTACTCCTATTCCCAGAACTTTATATATGTCATTATCGGGAATTAGAGAAATGAGTTTAATTACAACTCCACCTCCAACTAGAAGACCAATTCAAACTCATCTCGCACCTTTAAATTCTGACATTGTGAGAAGTGCAATTCGTCAAGAATTAGATCGAGGTGGCCAGGTATTTTATGTAGTTCCACGAGTAGAAGGAATTGAAGAAACCACTGCAAATTTACGGGAAATGATCCCCGGAGGAAGATTTGCGATCGCTCATGGTCAAATGGATGAAAGTGAGTTAGAATCAACTATGTTGACCTTCGGAAATAATGACGCGGATATTCTTGTTTGTACAACAATTATTGAATCTGGTTTGGATATTCCGCGAGTTAATACAATTTTAATTGAAGATGCTCACCGTTTTGGTTTATCTCAATTATATCAATTGCGAGGTCGAGTTGGTCGTGCAGGAATTCAAGCTCACGCATGGTTATTTTACCCCAAACAACGAGAATTATCTGATGCTGCTAGACAAAGATTAAGAGCAATTCAAGAATTTACTCAACTCGGTTCTGGATATCAATTAGCAATGCGAGATATGGAAATTCGCGGGGTGGGAAACTTGCTAGGTGCAGAACAATCTGGTCAAATGGATGCAATTGGTTTTGATTTGTATATGGAAATGTTAGAGGAAGCAATTCGAGAAATTAGAGGTCAAGAAATACCGAAAGTTGAAGATACGCAAATTGATCTTAATGTCACTGCATTTATTCCTTCCAATTACATTACTGATCTTGATCAGAAAATGAGTGCTTATCGCGCTGTAGCTACAGCAAAATCAAAATATGAATTAAAACAAATCGCTGCTGAATGGACTGATAGATATGGTACTATACCTGTACCGGCAAATCAATTATTGCGAGTTATGGAATTAAAACAATTAGCTAAAAATTTGGGATTTAGTCGTATTAAACCAGAGAATAAACAGCATATTGTTTTAGAAACACCCATGGAAGAACCAGCTTGGAATTTATTAGCAGAAAAGTTAACTTCAAATATGAAAACCAGATTTGTTTATTCTCCTGGAAAAGTCACAGCAAGAGGTTTAGGAGTCTTTAAAGCAGATCAACAATTGCAGACTTTAATAGATACTTTTATGAAAATGCAAGGTGCAATTTCTGAAACTCCTTGAGTTTGATTTTGTAGATTTTGGAGGTTGGGTTAAGCGACAACGCAACCCAACAAAAATATTAATTATCTTGAGTTTCCTTTAATCATATTGCTGATTTTCTACACTTCATTTTGTTTGTAATATGCGAATATTACCCTGATTTTATTTTTTGATATGTGTAAAAAACATATTTCATCAATTACTTCAAGTGCTAATACTACATTATGAAATGCGGAATGTGGGATGTTGGGTTTCCTTGCGTCAATCCAACCTACGAATACTAAAAAAGGCATTATCTATGGTCAAGATTTTGTAGGTTGGGTTAAGCGACAGCGCAACCCAACAACAGTATTAATTATCTTGAGTTTCCTTTAATCATATTGCTGATTTTCTACACTTCATTTTGCTTGTAATACGCGAATATTACCCTGATTTTATTTTTTGATATGTGTAAAAAACATATTTCATCAATTACTTCAAGTGCTAATACTACATTATGAAATGCGGAATGTGGGATGTTGGGTTTCCTTGCGTCAACCCAACCTACGAATACTAAAAAAGGCATTATCTATGGTCAAGGAAGTGATATTATAGAATAATGGTTAATAGTTAAAGAAATAGAACAATGAAAATTAAAGTCAAAAATCTTGGCGCTTTACGAGAAGCAGAATTTACTCTTGGTGACTTGACGATCATTTGTGGTGGTAATAATACCGGGAAAACCTACGCAACTTATGCTTTATTTGGCTTTTTATATACTTGGCAAAGAATACTTTCAATTCAAATCAACGATGATAAAATTGAGGACCTTCTTGCTGACGGTGTAATTCGTATTGATATCCAAGAATATGTTAAAAAATCTGAGCAGATTATAATTAAAGCCTGTGAGAGATATACCCAGGAATTACCGAAAATTTTTGCAGCACCAATTGACAGATTTAAAAATACAGAATTTAACATCAGTCTAGAAATAAAAACTGAAGATATTAAATTAAAAAACAAATTTGATCGAAAAATGGGATCAGCTAATGCAGAAATTTTCTCTATTACTAAAAGTGAAGAAAGTACAGAATTAGTTGTTACTCTTCTTGTTGAAAAAGACAAGGTAAAAATACCGTATGAATTCATTAAATTTCTAATTGCTAATGCCATAAAAGATATTATTTTTGCTCAGTTTTTCCCTCGTCCTTTTATTGCTAGTGCTGAACGAACTGGCGCGGCCATTTTTCGCAAAGAGTTGAATTTTGCTAAAAATCGTTTACTAGAAGAAATTGGTCAAGCTGACGAAAATATTGATACAATGGAACTTTTACTTAAAGAGTATGATGATTATGCTCTACCGATAAAAACGAATGTGGATTTTACTCGTAAACTTGAAACCATTGTTAAAAAAAATAGTTTCATTACCGATGAACATCCTGATCTATTAGCTGATTTTACTGATATTATTGGTGGTGAGTATACTGTCACTCGCAACGATGAGCTTTATTATGTACCTAAGGGTAAAAAAGTTAAGCTTTCTATGGATGAAAGTTCTAGTGCTGTGCGTTCTTTATTAGACATTGGCTTTTATCTGAAACACGAAGCACAACATGGTGATTTATTGATGGTAGATGAACCAGAATTAAATCTACACCCTGAAAATCAACGCCGAGTAGCCAGACTTTTTGCTCGACTGGTTAACGTGGGTATTAAGGTTTTTATCACTACCCACAGCGATTACATCGTTAAAGAACTGAATACTCTAATCATGCTTAATCATGATAAACCCCATCTCCAGCGAATTGCCCAACAAGAAGGTTATCGGCCAGAGGAACTGATTACTGCTGAAAAAATTAAAGTTTACATTGCGGAAGAAGCAAATATGAAACTAGAGGGAAATACAAAAAAAACTAAATGTCAAACTCTTATATCTGCGGATATCGACCCAGAATTGGGTATTGAAGCTCGGAGTTTTGATACAACAATTGAAACGATGAATCGGATTCAGGAAGCAATTTTTTGGAGTGAAGAGTAATGTCTGATATTGCTATCTTGAAAAAAATGATCAAGGAAACCGCTACGGTATCATTAGAAAATGATCTTGACAGACGGAATAAGGTCATACTCAGAGAGCCTAAACCCCCCAATTACTATGTAACTATTCGTGGGATGCCGGATGATGATAATGTCATAATTATTAATCCAGAGGAATTTAAGTCACTTGATACAATTTTCAAAGGAAAAAATGGTGAATGTAAACGTGCAGATTTTATTATCATTGCTGATACTGGTAAGAAACAGACAATTATCTGTATTGAAATGAAAGCAAGAAAAGGAGGAACAATGAAAGATATTACTGAACAACTTCAAGGAGCAAAGTGTTTTGTTGCCTATTGTCGGGAAATTGGTCAATCATTTTGGGATCATCCGAATTTTCTTAAAGATTATAAATGGCGGTTTATCAGCATTAAAAACATCACGCAAAAAACAAAAACACGGTTTGACCCTAATCAAAAGTCCACTTCAAAATTAGAAATACGCCAGATTTCAGGTAAATTTTTTCAATTTAATGATTTAGTCCATTGCCAAAAATAATGATAGTGATAGTTATGTAGTGAAATAAACTTAATTGGTGAAAAATTAAAATTTATCAATCTTGGCTTTTCCTAATGTGAGTGATATATTTTAGTAATCATCGAAATGACTAATTTTGATATAAGTTTACAGGGTTGCAGATTATGACATCACCTTTTGAACCATCCCAGAAAATTCCCATTAAACTACCATCTAATCATCCTGACTTATTATTAGGATTAGATGACTTACTACAACTCGGTTTAATATCTGATGATCAAATTAAACAATTAGCCCGTCAATATCTCACTTGCACTGTAGTATTTACACCTCAAACTGCATCAGAACCAGAGGAAATTTTCACCCTTAGCACACCCCCACGAAAACCATTAATTCCCACTTTACCTGTCATACCAACAGTACCTAAAAAACCCAGCTTTGTTAATTCGATGTTGCAATCTTTGGGTGAAGAATTAAGTGTAAGGTGGTTGCTGTTTTTAGGCGTATTTTTAGTAGTGCTTTCCTCTGGTGTTTTAGCTGCAAGTCAGTGGGAAAGATTCCCCGCAGTTGGACAGTATGGAGTTTTATTTGCCTATACCTTGAGTTTTTGTGGATTTACACTTTGGGCAGGTAAACAAAGCAATTTAAAATTAACTGCACAGACATTATTAATCGTCACATTGCTATTAGTTCCTATCAACTTTTGGGCAATGGATAGCTTTAGTCTGTGGCAAAATCCATTAAACTTAGTTGTGATGGGAATTGCGTCGCTAACCCTGACATTTATTACTAATCAACTTTGTCAAAACCGCAATATTATTAATAATTTTCCCAGTGGTAAATTACCTTTAATCAATATTATCGGTTTGAGTTATTTACATTGGGGTTGGAAGTTATCAGTTTTTCCACTCATTGCTGTTTATTTAGCAATGATAGGAACAACTACTATTACTGTTTACAATCAATTAACCCAATCAGAAGAAAGTACAAATACAGAAACTTCGCAATGGGGAATTAGTTTATATTTTACTTTCCTGATTTATGCTTTATTAACTTTACTGACAAGGGCTATTTTTATAGCTGGAGTTAATATTACTCAATTAGGTTTAGCGATTGGGATTTGTGGTAGTTTAGTAATTTGGTTATCAGAAAAAAATCTCTCTACAAATTCTTCTGAACTTTGGGAAAAATTAGGAGAAATTTTACTTTTATTAGGTTGGTTAGTTTCAGTCATTACCCAACCAAACCAAGCTATCATATTGAGTGGCTTAAGTTTGTGGATTTTTAGTATTCGATTACAAAGATACAGGTTAAAAGTTGATTTTTTAGCTATTTTCTTAATTGGTTTACAGACAATTTGGCTAGGTTGGCGGTTAGTACCTAATGAATTACAAAGATTAGTAATTAGTACGACAACTCATTTAACTAATTCTCAAAATGAACCTTGGGCATTATTGAGTATTGCTTTATTTGCTTATATTATTTTGATGTTATGGATAACAAATAAGTTATATCATCAAGAAAATCAAGAAATAGCAAATTTTGGAGAATATCTTACTTTATTTTTAGGAATTTGTCTAACAATAATTAGTTTAGTAAATCCCACATTAAGAACAATCAACTTTTTATTATCTACTATTACTTTAGCGACATTTATCCAACGCTGTACAGCTTTTTCTCCTTCCCTGATATACTTGACTCATGGTATGGGAATATTGACACTGATTTCTAGTATTAATTGGTTTTTACCAAGTTTAAATAAAGAAATTTGGGCTGGTATTCTATTAGCTATCATGATAGCTGAATGGGGATTTAGTCTTGGTAATGGTATCTGGCGACGCAGTGCATGGTATATTGGTTTAGTATTAGCGGCACTCAGTTTTTCTTTATTGTGGGTAAATCTTGAAAGTTATTGGTATGGTAATTTACAAAATCGAACCTCTTGGGGAATAATTTGGTTAATTACACCTTTAACATTAACAGCTTTAGCTATTCGTAATACTGAACCAAATCGTACTACCAACAGTTTTTTAACTGTCTTAGCTGTGGGTGTTTCTCAATTATTAACTTTACCATTACCAGGAATTAGATTAATTGGTTTGGGTGTGGGTGTAGGTGTAAATGTAGCAGTAATGTTAGTCAATACTCGCTATTTAAGAAATCAAATATATGCAGGAACAATTATTGGTTTTGGGTTGAGTTTTCTGACAGCATTGTTATGGGAAGGTGTATTTGGTTTAATTAAATTAACAATATCGGGTTGGTTTGTTGTTACTGCATTAACAATACTGAGTTTATGGCTATGGCGTGGTGTACTTTTACGCAAAGTTACAGAATTAGCGATAATTTATGCAGTCGCTAGTGATAAATGGGCGATTGCATTATGTACAATAGAATTATCAGCCTTAACTCTCCACTCCAGCTTAATTTATCAAGGCATTATCAAAACAGAATATTTCTATGTTATTACCACAGCGATAATTTTAGTGGCAATTCTCTATCGCAGTTGGGGACAATCGAAGGAAGCAGCATTTTATGGTATTGGTTGGTGTTTAGAATTATTAACAGCGGAAATATTAGGATTTGGCGAACATTCAGTTATGAGAATAGCCATAGGTAACATTATTCTAGGGTTAACAACTCAGCTATTTGGTGAATGGTGGCGACGTAAACATCAATTACAAACATTACCTAATAGTTTTAATATTCTTCCCCTCATTTATGGTGCATTTAGTGTCATTTTCCGGTTAAATACCTTTGCAGATTTTACAGGTTTTTGTTCCTTGGGTGTAGCCTTAATTCTGATTGGAGTAGGAAGACGCAGGGAAGCATTTAAACTTCTGCTTTATTTTGGTATTATCGGGTTATCAATTTCCGCCTACGAACTCCTATTTTATCAAATGTCCCTATCAAGAGGAGGGGTGTTAGGTGATGGCTTAATTGCTATGTCAGCCCTGGGGACTAGCATTATGTATGCTTACCGTATCCTCACACCTTGGCTGATTAGTTATCTTTGTTTAACTCCAAGAGAATTAAAAAATATTGCCCATATCCATTGGGCTTGGAGTAGTATTTTATTCCTATCAGCTATTACTTTATCTATCCAAATTAACTTTTCTATTGTCTTAGGAACTGGATTATTTTTAGTCCGCTATGCGATTTGGCAAGGAAGAGAAAATTCTCAAGAAACAAATCAGGAAGTCTGGGTTTATTTGGGTTTAATAGAAGCAGGAATAATTGGTATCTATTTACAAAGCTTACCAATAGGACGAACAATATCTGAACAATTATTACCTTGGAATGGGGCGATATCTTGCCTATTTGCTTACTTCCTTTATATCCTACCTTGGGGAAGATTGGGTTGGTCAAAAATACCTTGGCAACGCACAGCTTATGTTCTCCCATTAATCATCTTAGGCACAACGGGACTAAAAACCTATCCTATTACTTTAATTATCGTTGCTGCTTACTACATCTTTTTAGCGAAAGCAGCAACACAAATCCGGTTTACATACATCAGTTTGATATTAATTGATTGGGCGTTATTTACTTGGTTTAATGATTTAAACCTGAGAGATTCTCTTTCCTATGTGATACCTATTGGATTATCTTTACTATATATCGCTGAGGTGGATGAACAACTTAAATTATCAACAATAAAACCCCTACGTCAAAGTTTACGAATGTTAGGAAGTGGTTTAATTTGCGGTTGGACAATTTTGTTTTATCAAAATTTACCTTTTATCCCCGGAGTTTTTAGTATGATTACTATTTTCGCTGGCTTAGGTTTAAAAGTCCGCGCTTTTCTTTATGTTGGTACAGGTACTTTTTTAATTACCAGCATTTACCAATTAGTAATTTTCAGTCTGAGTTATTCTTTTTTAAAATGGATTGTTGGTTTATTAGTTGGTATTTTGTTAATTTACATTGCTGCTAATTTTGAAACCCGACGTACTCAAATCACTGCTATACTTCGCAATATTAGTGATGAGTTTGCAAATTGGGATTGATTAGACATCTCACGAAAAAGAATGTAGAGACGTTCCATGAAACATCTCTACAACAATTTTAGAACCCGCACATTTAATCAATTGGATCAATACCTAGTGCGCGTAACTGTTCTGCTAACCTTTTAGCCCGTTGACGTTCTTGTTCAGCCCGTTGACGTTCCTGTTCAGTTCGTTGCTGTTCTTGTTCTACCTTTTCTACAGCCCATGGTAATAAATTACCTGCTTGATCCCACCACCGTAGCCAGTAACCTATGCGACCTTCCTTTTCTCCTTGCCACAATCCCAAAAATAATCCCATATCTGTAATCCAGTAACGATTATTTTCGTCTTTTGGCTGCAATTTATACTGTCCTGACTCGATTTGATGAACTTCTAATGTAGCCGTCAGGGGATCAAAAATTACATAGGTAGGAACTTGGAGAATTTGTTCATAAAAAAACCATTTTCCGGAGGGAAAAGTGCGTCTAGCTGAGTATTCTTTCCCGTCTGGATCTGAGCAAAATTCCATCACAACCCGGGGAATTTCCCCTTCTAGATGGGGTGTATAGCTACGTCTATCTGTCACTCCAGATAAGGGTAAAACCGTCTGCACAAAAAACCAATCTGGCGCTTTGATAACAAGTTTACCATCCATGGTGGCACAGATGCCCAAATTGGCCGCTATAAGCATGGTGGGTTGAATATATCCGCTTAATTCCAGACCTTCTCGCAATGCTCCGGCAATTAATGGCTGTGCAGTGTTTTCCACAGGTTCTTCTTCTAAGATAAAATCTTCGGGTAATGCTTCCCAAGAAATTGCGATTGTTGATAGTTTTGGAACGGTTGAGATTGGAGTAGCCACCATCACTCTAACTCCCTATTATGAGGATTTTTTGTAATTTATTATAGCAGGGAACAGAATTGAACGCCCTTTGGTGTATGGTTTAATATTAATTAGGTTGTGTAGTCGAAAAACTCTCCTGAAAACCTAATTCTTTATATACAGTCAATGTTTCTTGATGTACACGGGTAACATTTAACCATTCTAGATTTTCCTGCGATCGCTGTTTCCACTCTTGAAGCGTATTTGGATTACTCAATAGTTTAATTAATGCTTCAGCCAACTTATGACTATCCTGAGCCGGAACTAATATCCCTGCTTTCCCATTATCCAACGCCTCTGGAATGCCGTCTACCTCAGTCGCAACAATAGCCATTCCTGCTTCCCTCGCTTCCGAAAGTACCAAGGGGCAGGGATCACGGTGGGAAGCTAAGACAAAAATATCACAGGCTAGTAAATAACGTTGTGGTTCAGGCTGAAACCCTTCAAAATGAATCTGATTACTAACAGCAGTTGCTTGGGCTTGAGATTCAAATATTTGTTTATCTGGACCATTTCCCACCACATATAAATGCACTTCGGGAAAAGATGTCGCAACTTTCTCAAAAGCAGCAATTAACTCAGTAATACCTTTACGTTTATACATTCCTGCCACGGTAGCGATTCCTACGGAGCGCTTCGCTATCGCTGGAGTTTGTAAATTTAAAGGTTGATAATCTGATATTTTCCGAGTTCGAGGGCTACCTAAAGTCCCATTACACACTACCCGTAATTTATGTTCAGAAATTCCTCGTTTTACCATTGAATTTTTGACAGCTTTGCTAACAGCAATTACTCGGTCAGCTAAACCCATCAATAGACTACTCCGTTGAAATTCATTATGGACAGTAGCCACTAAAGTATATCTATTTCCCCATCTTAAAGCACTCGCTAAAACCACACCCGTCATCATGTGAGCATGAACTATATTTGGCTGAAATTCTTGCAAAATTGCCCGATAAGCTACCGCAGCCTTAATCATATTTATTGGCTGACGATTTTGGTTGATTGTGTAATGCTTAACACCGAATTTATTTAATAATTTTTCGTATTCTCCCCCTGCTGAAATTACGGCTACATGATCACCAGATTGAGATTGTAAACAAGCTAGATCTACTGCTACATTGACAATACCATTGCCAATTTCCTGGACATGATTTAATATATGTATGATTCGCATAAATTTTAAAATTTGTGTCAAAACTCATTCCTAATTATGATATATAAAGTCATATATTCAAAATGTATTTTATGAAGCATATATCAAATTTATAAAGTGATGTTAATAGGGAGGGTGATTGTTAAAGTTAAAACGTTCTGTACGATAATTATTTTGTTGTCTTTTGATTTATTATAATTGCTTTTCCCAATTAGATAATATGTGTATCCCGGTGAACACCACATACAAAACCCTGATTCATCTTCGTGTACTCAATTAAGTGATGTTGGCTCAAAATGTAACACCATAATTTGCTCTGGATGCAACCCAACAGATCCATAGGTTTGTCCATTGATATCGCTAAATTCTACTTCAAATGCAGCACCATCAACTAATAATTCAACTATTGTAGCAACTTGACCACGTAATAAGTTATATTCAGGTAAATCAACTGTGAGTGCTACTACATCTAATAAATTAAACTGATTTTTAATCATTTGGGAATAATTGACGATTAGATAAGGATGAGGAAATTATTTTTGATACTCATAAAATCTGTTATATTATAGTACATACGAATTAAAAATATCAAAGCCGTATAACTTACAAAATTCATAACTGACTAAGGTTAAATCATCATGTCTAGTATAAACACAGGTATTGAGTGGACAGATAAAACTTGGAATCCTACAACTGGTTGTAACAAAGTTAGTCCAGGTTGTGTGCATTGCTACGCAGAAGCTATTACTAAACGCTTTCCTAATAATTTTAAAAATGGATTTGATTTAACTCTACATCCAGAAAGATTGACAGAACCTTTAAAATGGCGTACTCCCAGTAGAATCTTTGTTAATTCAATGAGTGATCTTTTTCATGAAGAAGTACCTTTAGATTTTATTAAAAATGTGTTTAAAGTGATTCATGCTACACCCCATCACATATATCAAATATTAACAAAAAGACCGGAAAGATTAGTTGAATTAGCACCACATCTAGAATTTCATAAAAATATCTGGTTAGGTGTATCAGTAGAAAATCAAAGTTATGTTTCTCGTATTGATTTACTTCGTCAAGTTCCTGCAAATGTGCGTTTTCTTTCCTGTGAACCATTGTTAGGTTCATTAAATCTCGACCTCACAAATATTGATTGGGTCATTGTTGGTGGAGAATCTGGTCAAAAACATCGTCCAATGAATATTGAATGGGCTGAAGACATTCGTGACCAATGCCAAAAAGCAGAAGTTGCATTTTTCTTTAAGCAAATTGGTGGTAGAACTTCTAAAGCTGGTGGTAAGTTATTAGATGGTAGAATATGGGATGAAATGCCAGAAGCTTGGCAAGAACATCAGAAAAAATGGGGTCAAGTTCCACGAAAATTAGCATTAAAAAAAGAAAGTTTGCAACTTACGGCTTAGGTGGAAATGTAACTTTAACAGAATCTCCAAAGGTATTTTTTCTTCGTTCATTAACAGGTGGTTCTGTAGTAATTTTACCTTGAGATTCAAGATTTTTTAAAGCTGTTTGATAGTTTTGCTTAATATAATTTCTACCAACATTATGCTGTATATAAATTTCTTCCATACTCATTGTTTGACTAGCAAATTCATCTAATAGCATTTGTTCTAAATCATCTAGAGGAGTTGAGCTTTCAAACAGCGAAAGTTGTCTATAGTCGGCTGGATTATATTCAAAAGACGGTACACCTTGATTTTGATAAGAACTTTCTTTAGCCATGATATCTTTGATGATTTGATAGCCCCTTTTGTCCTTACTTACAAAAATTAAGTGATGGCTTGTACGGTTTTTCTTTTCATGTTTAAAACGAAACGGTTGAACATATTTAATACCAATTTCTTTTAATGCTTCACAAATAGCTTCGATAATAGTAAATTCTCTATCTTCTGACTTAATTAATTTTAATTTTTTGCGTACTATATCTGCTCTTATTTTGCCAAATAGGTCATTTATATCATCTTCAACAATGGGATTAGTTAAATCCATATTTATACGATTGTAATTAAAAAAGAAGAGGCAATCACAGCCCCAATTTTTCACAACTGCATAAATAAGGTTAAGTGATAATCCTTTATATGAGTATGGGTCTAAAAAAAATAGTGTAGGAACATCAAATATTTCAAGATTCTTTTCACCAATTTTAAAATTGGTTACTTCAGGTTTATATTTTAAATCATCAATGCCAGTAATTGCATCTATAGCTTTCTGCAAAGAATGGATGTGATCAACTTTAGCATCATTAAATAATGTCACTAGCATATTTCTTATATCTGGATCAGAAATAGCTTTTTCTAAAACTTTGATAGGTGTTGATTTTGAACCATCTTTGTACATACCTGTACCAGCAAAAAGGTCTATATAGGCAATTTTTTCATCTACTCTTCTACCTTTACTTTTTTGAGATTTAATCTGTGCAATAATTACTTTTGCCCAAGCCCAAAAATATTTTTCAACAATTCTGGCTTTTACTAAAGATTGCTCTTTCGGTTCATCAAAGAAGGAATCGTTACTCATCGGTAATATCTCCGTGTATACTTTACCTATGTTGGAATTTGTAGGTTGGGTAGAACGAAGTGAAACTCAACACCACCCACCAGGATATTATAATTAATGTTGGGTTGCGCTTCGGTTTATAATTAATGTTGGGTTTCCTTGCGTCAACCCAACCTACGGGGTAAAATCAAGATTATAAAAACTTTAATCACAGGATATTTATAGTATGGAATATCGCCGCGCCAAAGTGGCAGGAGGAACATACTTTTTTACAGTCGTGACCCAGAAAAGACAAAAAATATTATGTCTACCAAAAAATGTTTCTTTATTAAGAGATGCTTTTGGTTATGTAATGCGGAAACATCCATTTATTATAGATGCTGTTGTTATTTTACCTGATCATCTCCACTGTATTTGGACATTACCAGAAAATGATCATGATTTTTCTACCCGTTGGCGGTTAATTAAAAGTTATTTTAGTCGTCAATGTGAAACTATTTCACCAGAAAATATATCTGTATCTAGAAGAAAGAAAAAACAACGGGCTATATGGCAATATCGTTTTTGGGAACATTTAATCAGAGATGAAATAGATTTTCAAAATCACGTTGAATATATTCATTATAATCCTGTGAAACATGGTTTGGTAACAGCACCAAAGGATTGGGAATATTCCAGTTTTCATCGCGCTGTGCGTCAAGGTATGTATGACATGATGTGGGGTGCGGGGGAGGAAATTATTTTTGATGATGATATTGGCAACGAGTAGGTTGGGTAGAACGAAGTGAAACCCAACATTAATTGTAAAATACCAATAGGTAATGTTGGGTTTCGTGCCTCAACCCAACCTACAATTAAAATTAGTTTAATTGATTCTTTCTAGGCATATTTTTAATGCTGTATTAACAAGATTTTTAGTTTCATCAATATTGAACTCTTTTCCCCAATAGCTGACTATTATTTCTGAATTTAGTGGCACAGTATAAAACATTTTATTAAAGAATTTTTCCCACAGAATACTTCCTGATTTTATAGAAACATATCGCCAATATGTTAGATATTCGTCGATTGTATCAACTTGCATTCTCGCAACAGTTTTATTTTTACGATTGGGAATAATTAGCCATAAAAATAATATTATCTTCTTTAATTTTCTATCAAACGAAAGTTCTGCACATTGTCTCATTTTATCTTTGCCATATTTACTTGCATACACAATACTTTTATTAACGATAATTTCTTCGATTCTGTGATCAAAACTTAATATTTGCTGCCTAATTTGCGTTAAATTTTCTAATTCTGTATTTGTTAACGCCCCTAACCAATCTAATAATAATCTGGGTGGTTCAGGAATATTATCATTTTGTTGATTTTGTAAATTAACTTCTTGATAATTGATTTTTATCAGTTTTGCTTCTGATTGGTTATGAATGTGAGATAAAGAAAAATAAAATTCACTTTCCTTATATAAAATCGAGAAAGTAAATAAATCAAAATTTAACCGACTATGTTTTGCATCAATTAAATTATGACGATGGAAATTAGGACATATTGCAAATAAACGAATTTCTTGATTGTAATCAACATTATCTCTAAAAGGTTGTTCTTCTGCTAAATTTTCATAATAGCGTGTAAGTTGATTAATAACATAACGATCTTCTGTATTCTTTAATTCGATAATAGTCAGTTGATTATTTTTGCCAATTGCCACAATATCACAAATCTCTCCTTTGATATATAATTGGCGTGTTAAGGGTTTTAGTTGAAATATTTCTTCCAAATTGTCCCAAACAAAGGTTTCTAATTCAGACTCATCAATAAATTTCCAGCCTTGATCAGTTTTCTGTAATGCTACGTTGTTTTTCATTGTGGTGATAGGAATAATAATATATTTAATTTATAATAAAAAGTACCTCTTGTCAGCTTCTATTTACTCAAGTAGTTAAATTTTGTATTTTTATTGATCTGGAATGGTATTTTCTTCTTCATATTGAACTATTGCTTGTTCAATTATTTCATTACTCACATCTGTCAGATCAGATTTGGAATAAATTGTAGTGAGTATAATTCCTTGAGCATTTTTTAGATAATAAATCACTCTATATCCTCCACTTTTTCCTTTTTGAATGTTACTATTTTTAATACGAACTTTGAAAACTTGATATTTAATTCCTGCAATTCTATCTCCAGGAATTTCACCTGCTTGTAGTTGATCAATTAAAGGTTGAATATCAGTGCGAATGGAACGATAGCGTTTAGCTAGTTCTCGCAAATCTCTTTGAAAACGAGGAGTAAGAGCAATTTCAATTACTAGTGGTTCATTATTATTCTGCATCTATTCCTTCCCACATTTGTGAAAGAGGTATAGTTTGTCCACTTAATGCTTCTTTTATTCCTTGATGAATACCTTCAATTACAATTTCTGTGGGTGTTTCTTCAAAAAATGAATTTTTCTCTAATTGGAAAATAGATTTTTGAATAAGTTGCAGTGCATAAGTTTCCACAGAAAGTCCTTGCTGTTGTGCTTCCTGTATTAAATACTGTTCTAATTCTGGTGGTAAGCTGAGGGTTAGTGTCATAAGTCTATTGTGGGTGACTTTATATATTGTAAACCTGTAAAAACAAAAAATTAACCCCAAAATACCAATAAGCCTTGTTGGGTTTCGTTCCTCAACCCAACCTACGATTTATAATTGATCGGATAACCTGCACACCTACATTTAGGCATGAAACTGTGACCGAAACTGGAAAATACAAAGATACCGTCAACTTACCCAAGACAAACTTTGATATGCGGGCAAACGCAATCAAGCGCGAACCCGAAATCCAAAAATTCTGGGAAGAAAACAACATTTATTCTCAACTGGCACAAAACAACCCCGGCGAATTATTTATACTGCACGATGGTCCTCCCTATGCTAACGGCCAGTTGCATATTGGTCATGCTTTAAATAAGATTCTCAAAGATATTATTAACCGCTACCATTTGCTCCAAGGTCGTAAAATTCGCTACGTTCCCGGCTGGGATTGTCACGGATTGCCAATTGAGTTGAAAGTTCTGCAAAATATGAAACAGGCAGAACGGCAAAATCTCACTCCTTTGCAATTGCGTCAAAAAGCGAAACAGTTCGCACTAAAAACCGTAGATGAGCAACGAGAAAGTTTTAAACGCTATGGGATTTGGGGTGATTGGGAAAATCCTTATTTAACCTTAAAACCAGAATACGAAGCCGCGCAAATTGGCGTTTTTGGGGAAATGTTCCTCAAAGGTTATATTTATCGCGGTCTCAAGCCTGTACACTGGAGTCCTAGTTCTAAAACCGCTTTAGCAGAAGCTGAGTTAGAATATCCTGAAGGTCACGTTTCTCGCAGTATTTACGCCGCTTTTCCGGTGGTGAAGGTTGCCGAAGGGCTAAAAGCTAGTTTGGATGGCTTCTTGCCTGATTTGGGTGTGGCTGTGTGGACTACTACTCCTTGGACTATCCCGGGTAATTTGGCTGTGGCTGTAAATGGTGCGTTGGAATATGCAGTTGTGGAGGTCTCACGCAGAGACGCAGAGGCACGGAGAGAGTGCAAGTATCTGATTGTTGCGGCTGAGTTGGTGGGGCGTTTGGGAGAAATTTTGAATGCTGAGTTGACTGTAAAGGCTAAATTCTCTGGTCAGGATTTGGAAGGTACTATTTATCGTCATCCTCTTTTTGACCGTGAAAGTCCGGTGGTAGTTGGTGGTGATTATATCACTACTGAATCGGGGACTGGGTTGGTACATACTGCTCCTGGTCATGGTCAAGAAGATTACATCGTTGGTCAGCGTTACGGTTTACCGATTCTTGCCCCTGTTGATGATAGTGGTAATTTTACGGGTGAGGCTGGTAAGTTTTCTGGCTTGAATGTTTTGGGTGAGGGGAATCAAGCGATTATTGACGCTTTGCATGAGGTTGGTTCTTTGTTGAAGGAGGAGGCATATCCTCATAAGTATCCTTATGATTGGAGAACGAAGAAACCAACGATTTTCCGCGCTACTGAACAATGGTTTGCTTCTGTGGCTGGTTTTCGGGAAGAGGCTTTAACGGCTATTTCCTCGGTACGCTGGATTCCTCCCCAAGGTGAAAACCGCATCACGCCTATGATAGCAGAAAGATCCGATTGGTGTATTTCTCGTCAACGTTCTTGGGGTGTTCCCATTCCGGTGTTTTATGATGAAGCAACTGGGGAAGTTTTGCTGAATGCAGACACGATTAATCATGTTCAAGCTATCATCAATACAAGGGGTTCTGATGCTTGGTGGGAGTTGTCTGTAGAGGAGTTATTACCGGAACAATACCGCAATAATGGCAAGACTTACCGCCGGGGTACTGATACAATGGATGTCTGGTTTGATTCTGGTTCTTCTTGGGCCGCGGTGGCTAAACAAAGACCGGAGTTGTGTTATCCTGTGGATATGTATTTGGAAGGTTCTGATCAACATCGAGGTTGGTTTCAATCTTCTTTGTTGACTAGTGTAGCGGTTAATGGTATTGCACCTTATAAAACTGTTTTAACTCATGGTTTCGTTTTGGATGAACATGGACGAAAAATGAGCAAATCTGTGGGAAATGTGGTAGACCCGCAATTAATGATTTTGGGTGGAAAAGACCAGAAAAAAGAACCCGCTTATGGCGCTGATGTTTTGCGGTTGTGGGTTTCTTCGGTAGATTATTCTGGTGATGTCCGTTTGGGTGGTAATATCATCAAGCAATTAGCTGATGTAAGAAATAAAATCCGCAATACGGCGCGGTTTTTATTGGGTAGTTTGCATGATTTTGATCCTCAGAAGGATGCTGTAGCTTTTGAAGATTTACCCGATTTGGATAAATATATGCTGCATCGCATTCGTGAGGTGTTTAATGAGGTGACGGAAGCTTTTGATAGTTTCCAGTTTTTCCGCTTTTTTCAAACTGTACAGAATTTCTGTGTTGTAGATTTGTCAAATTTCTATTTAGACATTGCTAAAGATAGATTATATATCAGTTCTGCTGATGCTTTCCGTCGTCGTAGTTGTCAAACAGTTTTACAAATTGCTTTGGAAAATTTAGCTAAAGCGATCGCTCCTGTTTTGTGTCATACTGCAGAAGATATCTGGCAATTTATCCCCTATAAAACAACTCATAAATCAGTTTTTCAAGCTGGTTGGGTGCAAGTAGATAATAAGTGGGATAATCCCGAATTAGCGGATTTTTGGAAAACACTGCGACGCATTCGTAGTGATGTTAATAAGGTTTTAGAACAAGCGCGGGTAGAAAAACTAATTGGTTCTTCTTTAGAAGCTATTGCTTTAATTTATCTAAGTGATGAAAAATTACGCGCTGTCATTGAACCTTTGAATATTAGGGGTAATGGAATTGATGAATTACGGTATTTGTTCCTAACTTCAGAGGTACAATTATTAGATACACCTGACACATTAAAAGGATTAAAAACTTTGCGAGTTCAAGGTGAAGATAATTGGGATATTGGGGTAGTCAATGCCGCAGAACAAGACCATAATGGTAAATTATATCAGAAATGCGATCGCTGTTGGAACTATTCTAGCCATGTTGGTGAATCAGCAGAACATCCTTTATTGTGTGAAAGGTGTATTCCTGCTTTAGCTGGAGAATTTTAAAATCATGTAGGGGTTTAGCATTGCTAAACCCCTACACGCAACAATGTTTTTCCTATCATACATAATCAGAACTTATGCACGGATCACGGAATATCTAACCACAGAGGCACAGAGGACACAGAGGAAAGAGGTTTTGAGGATATTTTGCGTAAGTCCTAATAATATGAAAACAAAAATTATGAAAACTCAAACAACTGTAGTTATAGAAACCTTACCAATGGTTTTGAAAATACAACCAAACATAATCATAACAGATGATCAGTTTTTTGATTTCTGTCAGTTAAACCGTGATTTGAGAATTGAACGTAACCACCTTGGAGATTTATTGATTATGTCTCCTACAGATTCAGAAGCAGATCAACGCAATTTTAATTTAATTGGCCAATTAGGTATTTGGATAAAGCAAGATGGTACAGGAGTAGGATTTGGTTCTAGTGGTGGTTTTACCCTACCTAATGGTGCAGTCCGTTCTCCTGACGCAGCATGGATAAAACGGACAAAATGGGAAATAATACCCGCAGAGAAAAGAAAGAAATTCGCGCCTATTTGTCCCGAATTTGTAGTAGAATTGCGTTCAGAAAATGATAGTTTATCTACATTAAAAGAAAAAATGCAAGAATATATAAATAATGGCACACAATTAGCTTGGTTAATTGATAGAAAACAACGCCAAGTATTTATTTATCGTCCTAATTGTGGAGTTGAAGAATTAGATAATCCTCAAACATTAACTGGTGAGGATATTTTGCCAGGATTTGTGTTAGATTTAAGTGAGATTTGGTGATAAATAAATTAAATAAAAGTATGAATTTGTCTCACGCAGAGCCGCAGAGATAACAGAGTAGGATTAATTTATACTTAGGTCACGTGCAAGCTCTATATATATTACGTATTATTTCGCCATATTATTCTCAAGTCGAATTATAGTCTAGAATACAAATATATCAGCAACATCCTCAAAGATATACATTTAAATTCGGTTCTGAATTAAATAACATTATATTTAAGGAATTTCAGAATATGCTGCAAATTGGACACAACCAAGAACATAGCCAAATTAATCAAGAAGCTTTAGTATTACCCTTTAATTCCGTGGGAATTGCAGATATTCCCTTTGTAGGTGGTAAAAACGCTTCTTTAGGGGAAATGATTCAACAATTAAGTTCCAAAGGGGTGAAAGTTCCTCATGGTTTTGCGACAACTGCTTATGCTTATAGATACTTTATTACTGCGGCTGGTTTAGAGGTAAAATTAAGAAAGATTTTTGCAGATTTAGATGTGGAAAATATGGATAATCTGCGGGAATGTGGAAAAAAAGCCAGATCATTAATGTTAGAAACTCCATTTCCGCTAGAATTGCAAGAAGCGATCATTAAATCCTATCAAAGTTTATGTCAAGAATACGGTATTAATATTGATGTGGCTGTGCGTTCTAGTGCCACGGCCGAAGATTTACCAGATGCTAGTTTTGCCGGACAACAAGAAACTTATTTGAATGTTCATGGCATTAAAAGCTTGTTAGAATCTTGCCATAAATGCTTTGCTTCTATCTTCACAGACAGGGCAATTTCCTACAGACAAATTAAAGGTTTTGATCATTTTGAAGTAGCTTTGTCTGTGGGTGTCCAAAAAATGGTACGTTCTGATTTAGCATCTTCTGGAGTCATGTTTTCTATAGACACTGAAACAGGTTTTAAAAATGCCGCTTTAATTACCGCTGCTTATGGTTTGGGTGAAACTATTGTCCAAGGTGCTGTTAATCCCGATGAATATTTAGTATTTAAACCAACTTTAAAACAAGGATATAAACCCATTCTCCAAAAACGTTTGGGAACAAAAGAAATTAAAATGATTTATGATCTAGGTGGATCAAAATTAACTAAAAATATCTCCGTTCCTCAACTTGAACGTCATCAATTTGCTCTAAATGATCAAGAAATATTACAACTAGCTGAATGGACTTGTATCATTGAAGATCATTATTCCCAAATTCGAGGAATAACCACACCAATGGATATTGAATGGGCAAAAGATGGGGTAACTGGTGAATTATTTATCGTCCAAGCTAGACCAGAAACCGTTCAATCTCAAAAATCAAAAACCGTTCTCAAAACTTATCAACTCAAGGAAAAAAGTCAAGTTTTATTAACAGGTCGAAGTGTGGGGGAAATGATCGGTCAAGGTCAAGCTAGAGTAATTCTAGATGTATCACAAATTAATCTCTTTCAAGCTGGAGAAGTGCTAGTTACCAATCGCACAGACCCCGACTGGGAGCCGATTATGAAAAAAGCCAGCGCTATTGTCACTAACTCTGGGGGACGGACTTGTTTTGATGGAGAGACAAAAATTCTCACCAATCAAGGTTTTATGACCATTCAGCAGATTTATGAACAAGGATATCAAGGATTATCAACTTTAGCCCTCAACACCAAAACCCATCAAATGGAATGGAAACCCATTGAAGATGCCATGAAACGGACATCTAAAACAATTGGTGTGAGTGTATCTCAAACTGGGAAAGTCACAGATAATATCCTGCGATTAACTCCTGATCATAAAATGGTCAACCTTCGGAATGGTGAATATACCAAAACTGAGATTCAAGAAATGTTAGATACTCAGGAAATGGTGCTTGTATCTCAGAATATTCCCACATTGGGTGACAACAAAAATCAAGAAGCTGATTTAGCTTATCTGATTGGGGGAATCATCACAGACGGTTCAATTTACACTAGTCGAACTCGTGGGGAAGTCCAGTTTATTCAAAAATGTTTACCAGAAAAACAAGCATTCATAGTTACTATGAATGACGAAATGAATGCTGTTTATGGTAAATCTTTTACTCCTTGTGAGAAACCAGTATCTTCAGGTTACGTCCGAGGAAAACAGGTAAAAGGACAAGCTACAGCTTATCGTGTTTATTCCAAAGCTATAGCTTACGACTTAAAACAAAAGGAACAACAGATTACCCAAATTCTCCTAGAAAACACTTCAGAAGTTTCTTATCACTTTTTAGGGGGTGTAATTGATGGTGATGGTTGCTATGCTAATAATCGCATTAACATCTATATCTCTGAAGAAAACTTACTACAAGCTGTCATTATTGCTTGTTTAAAAATTAATACTGTTCCTCAAGTTACCAGAAATCGTCATATCTACAATGTCCAAATTGTAGAAAAATTAGAGCAAATTTTAGAATATACCCAACGAGTCAAGGGAGAAGTTACTCCAAGAACTATTCAAACCCGTTTCTTTGCTACTAATCAACTATTTGATGACAATGTAACAGGAGAAATCAAACTTAGAAAAGATAAAAATCTCCTAATTTCTGATAAACAACTCCGTGAAATAGGTCAATTTGAACAACTTCTGCAAGGTGATATTCGGATGCAACGAGTTGTTAAAGTTGTAGATGAAGTAGACGCTGAAGTTTATAATATTACTGTTGCGAATCATCATAATTATCTAGTTTTCACGGATAAATATACTCCTGTAGTTGTTTGTAACTGTCATGCAGCAATTATTGCTAGAGAAATGGGCATTCCTGCTATCGTTGGTTGTGGAAATGCGACCACAATTTTAGAAACTGAACAAGAGATTACTGTTAGTTGTGCAGAAGGGGAAACAGGTCAAGTTTATTCAGGTTTATTAAAGTTTGAAATTCAAGAATTAACTTTAGATAACTTGCCCCGAACTCGGACTAAAATTATGATGAATGTAGGTAATCCTGAAGAAGCCCTGGGTTTAACTGCAATTCCTAATGATGGTGTTGGTTTAGCAAGAATGGAATTTATTATTGCTAATCATATTAAAGCCCATCCTTTAGCATTATTACATTTTGACAAATTAGAAGACGAACTTGCCAAATATAAAATTAGTGAATTAACTGCACAATATGAAAACAAAGCCGAATTTTTTATTACTAAATTAGCCCAAGGTATCGGCACAATTGCGGCTGCATTTTATCCTAAACCTGTAATTGTGAGATTGTCTGATTTCAAAAGTAATGAATATGCTAATCTTTTAGGAGGTAGACAATTTGAACCCAAAGAAGAAAATCCGATGATTGGTTGGCGTGGTGCTTCTCGTTATTATGATCCGCGTTATTGTGAAGGTTTTGCTTTAGAGTGTGAGGCTATGAAACGGGTCAGAAATGAAATGGGTTTAACCAATATGATTTTGATGATTCCCTTTTGTCGTACCCCGGAAGAAGGAAAACGAGTATTAGCAGAAATGGCAAAAAATGGTTTAGTTAAAGGTGAAAATGGCTTAGAAGTTTATGTAATGTGTGAATTACCCAGTAACGTTTTATTAGCTGATGAATTTAGCCAAATTTTTGACGGTTTCTCTATTGGTTCTAATGATTTAACACAATTAACATTAGGATTAGATCGAGATTCTGAATTGGTAGCACATTTATTTGATGAACGCAATGAAGCTGTAAAACGAATAATTGCTAAAGCCATAACTACATTTAAACAAAATGGCCGCAAAATTGGTATTTGTGGACAAGCACCCAGCGATTATCCAGAATTTGCCCGCTTTCTCGTTCAACAAGGTATAGATTCTATTAGTCTGAATCCTGATTCTGTTATTAAGACCATGTTAGAAATTGCGAAAGCAGAAAGAGGGGAATAGGTAATTGGTAATTGGTAATTGGTAATAGTTTAAAACTGACAACTGACCACTGACAACGGATTGTTAATTTTTGCTGTGATACTTGCGTAAGTCCTCACAGCAAAAGGTGAAAAGGATTCAGATTTTATTTCTCGACAAATTACTAAAAAAGGTGTACAATTGGGAGTGCTGTCTTTTATTAGATTAGGGAATTCATGGCCAAGAAGAGTATGATTGAGCGCGAGAAAAAACGCGCCAAAATGGTAGCTAAGTATGCTGAAAAGCGAGAAGCACTATTAGAAGAGTTTAGAACCGCAGAATCTCCATTGTTGAAACTAGAAGTTCATCGTAAAATTCAACAATTACCCCGTAACAGTGCTCCTACTCGTAAGCACAACCGTTGCTGGTTAACTGGTCGTCCTAGAGGTGTGTACCGTGATTTCGGTTTATCTCGGAACGTACTCCGGGAATGGGCTCATGAGGGTCTTTTACCTGGCGTTGTTAAGTCTAGTTGGTAGTTGGTAGTTAGTGGTCAGTAGTCAGTGGTCAGTGGTCAGTTGTTAGTAGTAAGTCGCTATAAACCAATGAGCAATAACCAATGACCAATACTAAAATACTATTGTCCACAACAATGATCAATTCCCAGGCTATCTAAGAGTAGATCGCTAACGGCGTTGGCGATCGCAAACTCTCCAAAAAAGCTTTTAGAAAAATCAAATGACTCCATCTCTGTGACAATGGCAATTACCAGAGAACCTAAATCGTTTTCTCCCTCCATGCGTTGTCTGACAAAAATCTGTGAAGCCCGCTGGGCTATATTTTGATTAATTACTTCAGGAATAAACTCTTCATCCAGCCAGCTTAACAAGTTTTGTTGTAACCATTCCCCCTCTTGCTGGGGATTTTGCGAAGGTGGTAGGGTAATAGGTGGAATTGCTTGAGTCATCTGTGTATATTTTATATAGAATTTGTTTGTCAGGGTCAAAAAAAGACAATGGAAATGGAATATGATATTGGTGCTATTATTCGGGGTTATACCCAAGGTTATTTTCTCATGTCTGATGAAAGTAATAACCTGGGATGGTATGGAAGCAAGGAACGGACTCTAATCCCCTTGGATGACCGTTTTCGTTATCCTAAGTCATTACAGCGATTTCTCAACCAAGAACGCTTCACAGTCGCTGTTAACCGTGACTTTTTGGGTGTAGTTGCTGGATGTGCTAACCGTGACATAACTTGGATTTCTCCAGAATTAGAAAAAATTTATTGGTTACTTTATGAAAATGGTTACGCTTATAGTTTTGAAACTTGGTTAGGTGATGAATTAGCTGGGGGAATTTTAGGAATTGTCATTGGAGGTGCTTTTATTGGTGAATCTATGTTTTTCAAGATTTCTGAAGGTTCTAAGGTCGCAATGGTGAAATTAGTAGAAAGATTGCGTCAACGGAAATTTATATTATTTGACGCGCAAATGATGAATCCTCATTTAGCCAGATTTGGCGCTTATCATGTTAGTAGTGAAGAATATGAAGTTTTACTCAAACAAGCCTTATTAACTTCTTGTACCCTAATTTAAGGCAATAGGTAATAGGTAATTGGTAAAACCTACACACAAAGAGACTTTCAACTCTCTTATCTATTAGCGACTGTACGAACAGCAAATAAACTACAACCTAAGAAAATACAGATATTAATCATAAAACTCTTGTGGTACGGGCATCTTGCCCGCAGATAATGTATTTAGGTCAAGCGGAATTGCTGTAAAACTCTTGCCTGTTTCCTAATTAACTTTTTCCAACACAACACAGCTAACAGAAATATCTTTGAATAACCATAATGCGTATTTTAAAGAATCGAACCACCTCAAAGGTTGGTAAATGGGTAACATCAGTCGAATGACCATTGCAAGTGTATATAATACAGGTGTAATGGTAGTTGATTGCACTAAATAACCTCCGGCAAGAATTTCTCCAGTGACAATTTTGAAATCGGGAAATAGGCTACTCAATTCCTGGATATCAGGTCGAAACATGGTATCTATAGGATCGCGGTGGTAGGGATATTTATAAGGAACTGTAACGAAAATATAGCCAGCTTTAGGGATAATAGAGCTAATTATTTGACATATTTCTTCTCTATTTGTTATATGTTCCAATAAGTTAGAACACAATACAGATTGAATATTCATTTCTGAAAGTTTCTGTAAAAAATCAAGGTCGCATAAATCCCCCACTAGATCAACGCCTGTATCGTTTTTCATGTCCGCATGAATTACTGAGTAGCCTTTTGTTCTAGCTGGTTTGAATAATAGTTCATCAATCCAAGGTTGTTCATGTTCTCTAAATTTTTGGTTTGAACTACCAATATTGAGTATAGGGAATACAGTGTTTGGGTTGAGAGAATAGATAATATTTGCCAACCACCTAGCTTCTTCTTTGAACATAATGATTTAATGCACGTCATTGGATTATATCAACTGAGAACTAGACTACTAACGATAGAATTAGATTAGTAAGATTATTCACTATGAAGCCATCAAGAACCATGCCCTCTGATATTGCTGTCGAGAAGAAAAAGTTAAAAAATCCACCCCTACAAATTCACTACTTAGGCGATCGCGTGTTGCGTCAACCTGCAAAGCGTGTTACAAAAATAGATGACGAACTCCGCCAAATTGTGCGCGAAATGCTGCAAACTATGTATAGTTCAGATGGCATTGGTTTGGCCGCACCTCAAGTCGGGATTAATAAACAGCTAATTGTGATTGACTGTAAACCAGACGAACCAGATCATCCTCCATTGGTATTGATTAACCCCACGATTAAACAGGTGAGCAGTAAGGTCTGTGTGGCTCAGGAAGGTTGCTTGAGTATTCCCAACGTATTTTTAGATGTAAAACGGCCAGAAGTGGTAACAATTGCCTATAAAGATGAATATGGTCGTCCCCAAACATTAAAAGCAGATGATTTACTTGGTCGCTGTATCCTCCACGAGTTAGATCACCTAAATGGTGTGGTATTTGTAGATCGTGTGGAAAATTCCTTAAATTTAGCCGAGGAGCTATCTAAAAACGGCTTCTCATATCAAGCGGTCAAACCAGTAGTATAGGGTGGTCTAGTAGTGTATTTAACTCCAAAAAGCGGTTTATTTTTAGGTGGTGCTTGTGTTGCAGCGATTGCGGCTGTTGGTTCGGTTTTTGAACTTAGTTATGGAGAACCAGATTTTGGTTTCCAAACTACTGCCATTATCCTAGCTTTGAGCATTCCGCTCACGGGATTCTTTTTTATTGCCGCAGTCAGGGATGCGCGAGCTAATATGAAATAAGCATCAGGTATACGAAAAAGGTAAGAGGATGAACGAAGAATACACACTTCAGCCTTTTACCTTTTATTTTTTACTAAGTAATAAGTAATTCTTCCCTGTTCCCTCCTATAGATACAGCAGTTTCCGGTATTATAAAGTACAGATATTAATAATCAAACTCTTGTGGTGCGGGCATCTTGACCGCCAAAAGTGTACCTCACCCTTATGTTAATCCGCTGTAAATAAAATAGAATCATGCTACCAACTTCCACGAAAATACTTAGGCTTTCTCAAGGACATCTCAACTTACTCGCAACTTGTCCTCGCAAATTCCAGCATAGTTATTTAGAACAACTTAACACCCCTATAGATCCCAAACACGAAGAATATCAAATTTTAGGTAGTCGCTTTCACTTACTCATGCAGCAAAGAGAAATGGGTTTACCTATTGATAATTTGTTACAAGCAGATTCTCAATTACAAAGTTGGATGACTGATTTTAGTAATATTTCTCCAGAAATATTTACAACTAATATTGATAATCAAACTTTTCGGGAAAGTGAACATTATCGAACTTTACAAATTGGAGATTATCTGCTCACAGTTATTTATGATTTATTAATTGCTGATCAAAATCAAGCCCAAATTCTCGACTGGAAAACCTATCCCCAACCGTCAAAACGAGAAATATTAGCCCGAAATTGGCAAACAAGACTGTATATATATGTTATGGCAGAAACTAGCAATTATTTATTAGAAAATATTTCTATGACTTACTGGTTTGTCCAATCAAAAGGGCAAACTAAAAATATTAAATTTTTATATAATGAAACAGAACATCAAAAAACCGCACAGGAATTAAATCAACTATTAAACAATCTGACAAACTGGGTAAAAGATTATGAATATAATATATCATTACCGCAAATTAAGGAAGCCCATAAAATCTGTGAATTTTGTCAATATGCTGTGCGGTGTCAACGTCAAAAAAACCAGCAACAAACCATAGATATCGACCGAAACTTTCCTAGTCTGGAAAATATCGCAGAAGTATCACTTTAAAATCAAAAGGGAACAACTGACAACTAACAACTGACAACTGACAACTAACAACTAACAACTAACAACTGACAACTAACAACTGACAACTGACAACTAACAACTAACAACTAACAATGGAATGGATTTTAACAACAACAGAAAAACCCCCAGATTGGTTTATCGAATTAGTAAAAAAGTACGCACCCGAAACAAGTGGTAATTTTGCATCTCAATTATTTTGGCAACGGGGAATTCAAAATGAGGAAAAATTAGCAGCTTTTATTAATTATCAAATTTATCAACCTGCGAATCCTGGAGAATTTGGACAGGAAATGAATTTGGCTGTGCAACGGTTAATAACTGCGAGAAAAACGGGAGAAAAAGTTGCTATTTGGGGAGATTTTGATGCAGATGGTATTACCTCAACTGCGGTATTATGGGATGGTTTGGGAGAATTTTTTCAGCAGCATCACCAATTAAGTTATTATATTCCCAATCGCTTAACAGAATCTCATGGTTTAAATAAACCAGGAATTGATATTTTAGCTGCCCAAGATTGTAAATTAATTATTACCTGTGATACAGGCAGTACAAATATTTCAGAAATCATTTATGCCCAAAATTTAGGAATAGATGTCATCATAACTGACCATCATACATTACCATCAGCACGTCCTCCGGTAATTGCAATTATTAACCCGCGTTATTTAGCAAAAGAACACCCTTTATATCATCTTTCTGGTGTGGCAGTTGCTTATAAATTAGTGGAAGCATTATATATAAGTTTGCCAGATATTCCCAAACATCCATTAACAGATTTATTAGATTTAGTAGCGGTGGGATTAATTGCTGATTTGGTACAATTAAGTGGTGATTGTCGGTATTTGGCACAATTGGGAATTCAACAATTACACACAGATTATAAAAAATTACCCAAAGAAAGAAGAAGGCCAGGTCTGGGTAAGTTATTAGAATTATGCCAGAAAAGTGGCGATCGCCCTACAGATATTTCCTTTGGTTTGGGACCCCGCATTAATGCCGTGAGTCGCATTCATGGTGACGCTAGTTTTTGTGTAGAATTATTGACGAGTAGAGATATGCAGCGTTGTCAACTACTTGCAGAAGAAACAGAATTAGCTAATTCCCGTCGGAAGTCTTTACAAAAAGATGTGCAAGCGCAAGTTACTAAAAAACTCAGGCAATTAGACTTATCAACTACCAGTATCATTGTTTTAGAAGATCCTCAATGGGCGGTTGGTGTTTTGGGTCTAGTTGCCGGACAAATTGCCCAGGAAACAGGGCGACCGACAATTTTGTTAAGTACAGAAGCAAAGGAAAATCAGACAGATTCTAGCCCATGTCTAGCGCGAGGTTCAGCCCGGTCGATTAATTCTGTTGATTTATATCAACTAGTTCAAGAACAAGCCCATTTATTATACCGTTTTGGTGGACATCCCTTTGCAGCAGGTTTGAGTTTATTAATAGAAAATATCCCTTTATTTACAGCCGCAATTAACCAGAAATTACGCCAATCTTTAGGAGGAATTAATCTCATTCCCAGTGTACAAGCTGATTTGGTGGTGACGGTTGCAGATTTGGGCAAAGATTTATTTTTAGAATTAAAACTTTTAGAACCCTGTGGAATGGGAAATCCTATTCCCAAATTACTAATTAAAAATTGTTGGTTTGAAAATTCTCGTCATCAAAATCAACAGGATTGGAAAGGAAATAAAATCCAATATATTAAAACTGATTTTAATATCCGAGATAACTCTAATAATAATCCTTTTCCGGGGATTTGGTGGGGACATTATCAGGAAGAATTACCTATAGGTAGATGTGATTGTATTGCCGAAATTGATTTTAACAGTTTTAAAAAACGTTATGAAATTAGATTAATTGCGGTACGTTCTCATGTGGAAACTGAAATAAAAACTCCGAATTTGGCAATGATTTTAGATTGGAGAAATCAGGAAAATTTAGGAGAAATAAAATCTGAAAAATCATTATTAATCATTAAAGATTGTCCTACCAGTTGGGATAATTTACGTTTGTGGTGGAAGCAATCTCTTGAACAACAAAAACAATTAGTAATTGCTTGGAAAAAATCCCAAAACCACACCCCTAAAGATATTTGGATAACCTTAGTAGGTATTGCTAAATATCTCAGTCGAACAAATCAACCAGTTATCTCTGTAGAACTTTTAGAGAAATTAGGTATTAGTAATCAATGTCTATATTTGGGTTTTCAAGCATTAAAATATTTAGGGTTTATTATTCAACGTCAAGATCATCATTTACAAATCATCTGGGATTCTAGATATGATCAAAAATCTGCTGATAAGGTTATCAACCAATTTTTAGCCGCAGTCAGAGAAGAACAATTTCAACGAGATTATTTTTCTCATGTGCCTTTATCTATTATCATTGCTATGATGAATAAATAATAGTAATTTTCGTGGTTTAAATTGACGTAAATAACCCCAAAACCAAATGTTAAAAATCATTAGTTTGGTTCTGTAAAGCCCCAACCTAATCTAGTTTTTAACCCTCGTACTCTTCTTGGAAAAACCTCTTATCAATGGTTTTAGTATGTTCTATATTCGCAGAAGTTGCTGTTATCTGATAATCCACTAAGTTATCAACAAAGGGAACTGTTAACTTAAATGTACCATCAGGATTGACTTTGACTTTTTGACCATTAATACTAATATTTGCACCTTCTTCCGTCGCACCATGAAGAACCAATTCTGTATCAACAATAACCCAGAAATTTGTAGTGGGACGACTGAAAATGCGAACTATACCAGAACGCGCTAAACACAACCACTGATTATCATGATTTACATAACCAATTTCTGTCATGTAGTCCCGTTCCCCACTGGGAATAGGCACATAACGATTAGATGTTGCGGTTTCACATTCGTATTGTTGCAAGAACCGAGGACGCTGATAACTAAGATCAAGGTTAGTAACATCATACAGTCTAACTGCTAAAATGCTAAATCCTTGATTATGTAATATTTGTTGATGGTCATTAGAAATATACCAAGACAGCCAAGCCCATTTCGGAGTGCGGGGTGTGAGGATAATTCTAGTATTTCCAGTCACATTGACCGGATAAATATTAGTCCCAGTTTCTATTTCTACATCTAACTCAGTAGCTATGGCTTCATTTATGTCTGTGGGATACAATGGAGTAAGGGATATTTCCTCTTCTGTTACCACTGTTTCTACATCTAACTCAGTAGCTATGGCTTCATTTATGTCCAGGGGATACAATGGAATAGGAGATATTTCCTCTTCTGTTACCAATGTTTCTACATCTGACTCAGTAGCGACGGGTTCATTTATGTCCAGGGGATACAATGGAATAGGAGATATTTCCTCTTCTGTTGCCACTGTTTTCGCGGTAATTGGGCTAGTAATGGCGTTTAAAGCCTCTCCTAACTCAGATGGTAAGTTAGATGATAAATCTTGATTTTGTGGTGGGTTCTTGACTGGTTTAAGGATGGCATTTAAATCTTCTGATTTCACTGGTGTGGGAGCGATACCCAGCAATTCTGAGAGAGATGTAATGGCATGAGATCTAGTTGCAGGTGTTTCTGCTAGATCTAAGGAAGTATCAGTAAATTCATCTGTGTTAATATTTACATCAATTGGGTATTGATGAATATTCGGAATTTGAGGAAAGTAACTATTAACGACAATTACAGGGTCTTCTGTATTCCAGACTAATTCATCATCTAAATCAATTTCAGATAGCTCAGATAGCTCAGTAATTTGATTTCTAGGGGAATTTTTCTGTGGCACGTCGATAACGGCGATATTACTGATAGCTGTAATTTCCTGGGGGTTATTTTTTTGATAGTGATTTGTACTATTACCATTACTGTTGCCATTGTTATTTATAATTGATGCGAATACCCCGGAATCTGGCAGAGTAATAATTTTATCTGGTATAGAATCGGTTTCTGAATTTGAGAATGATTGCACTTCTTTAGATAAGCGCTTTTTTCTTCTCCACAACAATGGTAAAAAACTGCTTAATCCTGCAATAACAAACAAAGGCAGTAGCAATAAAAACCTTGTGTTTTTGGTAATCATGGAGGGATTATTAAAGAAATTTACCAATTGTATTTCCCCTCCAGGTTGGGGTGTAACTAAGGTTGTGGGCATTGTTAGAGGACCTTCAGAAACCGCAGAATCACCTGTGGAAGCATTAGCAATAGGTCTAGAAACAGTTTGTATTGATCTAACCGCAACTGCAACCGCTTCTGCTTCTTTGGCAGCTTTGATAGAATCTTTTCCGGGTTTAGCTAAAATAAAGCCCAGAAAATCTCTCACCTTGGGGCTAGGATTTTCTTTATAAACGTAAACAAAAGACTGATAAAAAGGATATTCAGAATTATTTGGTAAGTGGTCTTGTACTTTTAATACCCGTACATCTGGCAATTTAGAAATTTGATTTGCCAAGGCGTAGCTAATACCATCTTTACCTAATTCTTTGATAATATTAATTGTGTTATCTTCTGGTATTTGCACAGCATTAACACCTGTCAGCAATTGGCCAGATTTAAATGCTGGATATTGACTAAATGAATTGCGAATATCGCTATTAGAAGGACGATCTATAAATCTAATTTTACCTTGGGTGTTTCCCAATTCTGACCAATCTGTAATTTCTCCTTGGAAAATCTTGGCAAATTTTTCAGTAGTTAAGCTACCATAGAAGGGGTTATTTATCCCGACAATGATGGCAATTTTTTCTCGGTGAACTAATACCTGTTTTAAACCTTCTGATTTCTCTTCTGCGGTGAGTTCCCGACCAAGGGAGGCCAAATCCCTTTTACCATCTAAAACCGCTTTTATGGACTCTTGATTGTCATTGGTAGAAATTTCTACCTTAGTTCCTGTAAACTGCTGTTCAAAGTCTTTTTTCAGGGTTTGGTTAACAAGCTCGGAGTTACTAGAACCATCAATTTTAATCACAGTCCCGGTTTCTACTTTTTCCGGTAAGGTAAAATCTAGTGTCCTGTTTTTGGATTCTGCTTGAATGGGTGAGGAAATCAAGCAATTTGCTACAATTGAACTGGTGGCTATAGCCATTAATAGGGACAGTTTGACAATTACAGTATCTTTTTGTTGTTGTTGCCACATAGATTTCTGATTTAGTAATATAAATGAACTACTTGCCATTCAAAATATTGTTTTGATTGGTAAGACAGGTGGATTATACAGGGTGAGTTGTTTTTATCTGTAATAACACAAGTGATGAAAATAAAAAAGGAGTTGGAGGAAAGAAGCAGTAGTAAGAAGCAGGAGGAAGCTAGGGGTTTAGCAACCGATATTCTGTACTTTATAATTTAGTATTGCCTTTTTCAATAATTATTGTCAACAAATATTCAATAATTAAGTATTAATACTAGAAATACTTGATAATGTATGTACTTTTGTGTACGATAATATCCTAGGAATATTTGCATACTACAAAATGAAGTGGGTAATGTAGGATATAAAATATCAGTATTAAACCTTGGGTAAAAATAGCAAAAAAGGGTAAGTTTTAATCACTTGTATCTCCGCGTTCAAAATTGATGAATAATCATGAATAAATGGTGAGAATAAAATTAAAATTTCATATATAAAGTTTTGAGTCTACAATCTAATTAAGGACAATCTAATTAAGTACAATATAGTTAAATTGATGAGAGGAAAGAATTGGACGCATTAACCAATGGATTCGACGAAAAATTAATTAATTTACCTAATTTACTTCAAATTATTAATTATTCTCCCTTAACGATTAGTCCTGACAGTTATGTAACTGATGCTATTAACTTGATGAATCAAACAGATGCAGTTAATAATCCAAATCAAGACCCAAACGACTATATTTTAGTGGTCAAGGGAAGGCAATTACAAGGAATATTTACGATTAAAGATGTATTGAGGGTAATTGCCTTAAATATCAACCTATCAGCGGTGAAAATGTCTGAAGTGATGACTCAGCCACTAATTACTATTAATCACAAAACATCTGAGCATATTTTAACAGTGGTTGCACTCTTACAGCAGCATTGTCTTGAGCATTTACCAATAGTAGATGATCAAGGTAATTTAATCGGTATTGTTACTAAAAGCAACTTATTATCAGCCTTAAATGTAGAAAGAATGGTGGGTATAATTGAGGCATTGCAGGAGAATTTGCCAGAGTTCAACACAGAAAATAGACCAATTAATCAAGAATTAGAAGTAATTCGTCGGCAAACTCATAATCATTTACAAAAATGGACAAGAATACAGGTTGATGATGATTTAAAACTTAATCAAGGACTTCAGGAAACTTTAGAAGAATTGCAAATTGCGGAGGAAGAACTGCGTCAACAAAATGAACAACTGCAATTTTCTCGAGAAATTACTGAAGCGGAGCGGCTGCGTTATCAAAATTTGTTTGAATTTGCACCTAATGGTTATTTATTAACTGATAGTTTGGGTGTAATTCAGCAGGCCAATCATGGGGCTGGATCATTATTATTTGTGCGTCAAGATCACCTAATTGGCAAGCCATTAGTAGTGTTTATTGCTGAAAAATACCGTTCTCAGTTTGTATCTCGGTTGAGCAAATTGCAGAAATTACAGGAATGGGAAATGGATTTTCAGCCTCGCAAGAGTCAACTATTTCCTGCTAGTATTAGGGTGAATCCTATATCTAATCATGATGGTGAACAGATTGGATTATTGTGGTCAATCACTGATATTAGCGATAGGAAAAAATTGGAAGCAGCACTCCGTCAAGATAGCGATATCTTGGAATCTCGGGTAAAGGAACGCACGGCAGAATTGGTGATTGCTAATCAACAATTACAACATGAAATCATTGAACGGGAATATATTCAAGCGTCTTTACAAGAAAGTGAAGCCCGACTTAACTTAGCACTAGAAGCAGGTAACATTGGCATCTGGGATTGGGATATCCAAACAGGAATAATCCTCTGGTCTGCTACTCTGGGTCTAATCTATGATTTACCTCTTAATTCTCCCTGTCCTCCTATTCAAGAGTTTCTAAATTTAATCTATCCCGAAGACCGTCAGCATTTTCAAAACTGTGTAAGTCAATCTATTGAGAAAAAAGTTGATTTTGTCTGTGAGTATAAAGTAGTATGTCGTGATCTTAGTCTACGTTGGTTGAGTTCTAGAGGAAAAGTTTACTATAATGAAAATGGTCAGCCAATCCGAATGATTGGTACTACCAGAGATATCTCTGAACGCAAACAAAATGAACAGAAAATATATGAACAAGCTGCTCTTCTAGACATTGCTACTGATGGGATTTTTGTCCGAGATTTTCAAGCCAAAATCCTTTTTTGGAATCAGGGTGCAGAAAGGATATATGGTTGGAAACGTGAGGAAGTTTTAGAGAAGAATCCTAAGGATATTTTTTATAATTCCACTTCCTGTGAACAAGAAATAATTCCTCTGAAAAATGTAGTAATATCAGGAACTTGGCAGGGTGAGTTATATAAACTGACACAATCAAATCGGGTAATTATTGTTCAAAGTCGCTGGACATTAATGTTAGATGCTGACGGACGACCTAAATCCATTCTCACGGTAGACACTGATATTACAGAGAAAAAACGATTGGAAGAGCAGTTTGTCCGCGCTCAAAAGATGGAAAGTATTGGTACTTTAGCCGGTGGTGTTGCTCACAATATTAATAATAACTTAACACCAATTTTAGGATATGCTCAATTACTTAAATCTAAATTACTTAAAGGTAATAATTTTTTAGACAAAGATAATTATCTACAAATGCTGACGACTATTGAAGATAATGCAAAAAAAGGGGCAACTTTAGTTAAACAACTGTTATCCTTTGCTAAAGGAGTGGAAATTAAATATACGATTATCCAAATTAATGATTTAATTAGGGATACTATTCATATGGCTAAAGAAACATTTTTATTTCCCCAATCTATCCAATTTTCTACCCATTTACCGCCAAAATTATGGACAGTATATGGTGACAAAAGCCAACTGGAACAGGTATTAATAAATTTGGTGGTTAATGCTGGTCATGCTATGCCTAATGGTGGATATATCTCTATTTCTGCGGAAAATTTGTATATTCATGAGGAGATGATTCCACTAAATCATAATGCTAAAGTTGGGAATTATATTGTGATTACGGTTGCAGATACGGGTACAGGAATGTCACCCCAAACGTTAGAGAAAATATTTGAGCCATTTTTTACTACTAAGGATATTGGTCAAGGAACAGGTTTAGGACTATCAACAGTAATAGGAACTATTAAAAGTCATAAGGGGTTTATTAACGTTGATAGTGAATTGGGGAAAGGTAGTCAATTTAAAGTGTTTTTACCATCAGTAAATCAAGAAATTATCACTTTAAAACCTGATTGTGGGGTAACGTATCCAGGTCATGGAGAACTAATTTTAGTCGTCGATGATGAACCCCAAGTTCTGGAAGTTACGAAAACTATTTTGGAAAACTACAATTATCAAACTATTACTGCTAAAAATGGTATGGAAGCGATCGCTATGTATGCCCGACACCAAGATGATATCAGTGTAGTATTAATGGATATGATGATGCCAGAAATGAATGGAAGTTGTGCTATCTCCAACTTGAAAAAAATCAATCCTCAAGTACGAGTAATTGCTTGTAGTGGACGCAATATCAATAATATACTGGAAACAAATAACGAAAATCAAGTTTTAGGGATTTTATCCAAGCCCTACACCAATCAAGAATTATTAGAAGCATTAAATTTTGCTCTCAAGTGAGTTGTTAGTGGTCAGTTGTTAGTGGTCAGTGGTCAGTTGTTAAGGGGGTGATAAGTAAGGTCAAACCAAGATAAACAAAGGGTTTGAAGTGATGAACTCTCTCAAAAAATACTTAGGTTGGACAGTATAGCTTGCAATCTCTTACAAACTCAATCCCTAAAGGGATTGAGTTACTAACCCTTGATTTTCAAATTAGCCTCAAAACTAAGGAATTTGTAGCAATGGTGACAGAAAACCAGTCTAGTTGAGATAGTACCTCCGTAACTATTGCCGATGATTAATTATCTACAACATGATGATCACGGGAAATTACAAACCGATTAGCTACAGTTTCTGGCTGAATCGCTGAGAGAATAACATGACTAGAATCAGTGATAATCACCGCCCTAGTCCGTCGTCCATAGGTAGCATCAACCAGTTGACCTCTATCCCTAGCATCGGTTATAATCCGTTTAATCGGGGCAGATTCTGGACTCACGATGGCAACAACCCTGTTGGCAGAAACGATATTACCAAAGCCGATATTGATTAATTGAATTTCCATAAAAAAATTTCAGCTAAATGAGAATGAAAAGCTTGTAGTAAACTTATTCTCATGTTATCGCTAAAGAATGGGAGTTACAACGATTTAAACCACGTTATCTAGAGTTTTTTCATAACAAACGCTTTTTTTAGCTATATTATCAATCAAATCCGCTAAAAATCTTCCATAAGATATATGCAGAATTGCATCCATATAAGCTAGGACCATTTTCTCGTAATTTAAAATTAATATGGGTGGGATCATTTTTTTAAGGACGAGAATCGAAAACCTAGATAGTACTGCCGTACTAGTTTCTACATAAAGCTAGTTGCAGTTAATTATATAGCATTTACATTGATCCTTAATTAACGGCAATTACCCAATCTTTAAGCCGAAAATAGAACGTTTTTCACCTTTATTCAATGCTTGCCATCTTTGTTGTAATTGCTGCCAGTCGGGATTATATCCACCATAACGCCAACTCACATAAGCATGACAAATTTCATCTATCAATTCAGCTATTTCTGGAGAATGGTGTTGGTATAAAATTTGAGCATACTCTAAAGATGTTTGACTTGGATGCTTACCTAAACCCTTGTGGGCAGTCCATTGTAGCATTTGTTGATACAGTCTTTCCATTGGGGGTAATTTCTTTAACCAGCGGATGTTTAACCACTTACGCCATTGTCCCCAACCCAACCAACCTAAGAAGGCCGCGATTGTCCCCACAATTAAACCGGTTAATACCCCTAACCAACCTTTAGTAAATAAAGCTAAAAACCAGGCTATTCCCAGAAATAACCAGCTAAATATCGTCCCAAATACCGTATTTAAAATCGCTGTAACTGGTGAAGGTAGCCAACCAGCTACCCAATTCCAAAATTGACGCAAAACACTAAAGGTCTGATCTTCCTCTATAGAAGGAGGAATCAAAGGATGTCCAGGAATTGGATCAAAAGTAAACCAGCCATACTTAGGGAAATAAACTTCCGTCATCGCGTAGGCATCAGTATTACGGACAACATACATCCCTGTAAACGGATTAAACTCCCCCGGTGCAAATCCCACCACTAACCTCGCTGGAATACCTACAGAACGCAGCATTACCGTTAATACAGTGGAAAAATGGTCAGGATAACCGCCTTTATTTTTGAATAAAAAGCTTTCTACTAAATCATCCTTTTCGCTCAAATAAGGCAAGTCTAATGGATCGGTGGGTAGGGTATAATTTTGTTTAATATATTGAGCCAAGTAAAGAGCTTTTTCGTAAGTTGAATCTAGGCGTTTAGTTCCTGGAGAACGAGAAACCCTTTGTTGGTCGTAACTAGCCAGCACTTCTTCAGTGCGTTTTCGGACTTTATCGGCAATTGTTGCGGGGATTTGTAGGTAATACTGTTTAATATTGGCTGGATATTTAGTTGAGGCTTTACTTAACAAAGAGCGATCGCGGTAAGCAACATCCGAAACCATGGTATATGTTAGCCCTTCTGATAAACGTACAGGCGCACGTAAGCCATTCTCCTGATCAACGGCTATTTCTGGTGTAGGAAAATACAAAGCTTTCGGATAGGACAGTGCTGGAATTAGGTTAGGTAATTCCGATACTATATTATAAGTTTGCACAACCTCTTTTGTTACAGTCGTAAAAGGTGGAGAGTCAAAAGAAATGCGGTAAGACCAAGGGGATTTTCTCAGAGTAGTAACTTGATCATTACGAGAAATCTTCCAACCCTTACCCGTATAATTATCAAAAGCCAGGACGCGCCAAAAACCTTCTGCTTGCGATCGCACACGCATCACCACCTTGGGTTTCATTCCTCCCCGCAGGTTTTGGTTCATCTCGCTATTAAAACCGTAATAAAAATTATCATCTAATTGTCCCGGTTCGCCAGCTTTTCCTTCCCCACCACCACTATTATTACCCTTACCTTCACGGACATAACCGGGATTAATAATACTCCGTCCTGTAAAATTTTCTGGAACATTCAGGGGCGCACTTACGGGAAAAGACCTAAGTTGATAACCGGGAAACCGGGGTAAAATGGCAAAAATCCCCAGTCCCAAAGCCAAAATTAATAAAAAATTGAAAATTAGAAATTTAAAATTGAAACTAGAATTTCTTTTGGCCGATTCTCCCGTAGTAAAGTGCTGGAAACCTAAACGAGAGCGGTAATCTAGAACTAAAGTTGCCAGAGCAACGGCTAAAAATAATAGTAACACAGGCGCGAAAGCCATTGTTTGGCTCAATGTCGCCGCCACACCCACCAATATTAACCCAATCACAATCGAATAGCCCAAATCTTTGCGTCGGGGAGTATCAAAGCTATGTAGCACTTGCAATTGAATCAATAACTCCGCCAAACTTAGCCGGGTATCACTCCAATCAGCCATAAAATGCCTAAAAAAAGCACCTAAAGCCAATAACATTCCTATGGCTATACAAAACTGCATAGGAATATTAGAACTACGACGACGGTAATAACTCCACCATGTTCCCACCATAGTCAGTGGTATCGTCCACAGACTAAATTTAGTTTCACCGGCAATATCCGTGGACACAATCCCCAAAATTACCAGTACCATCACTAGCACTCGTAAAGGAATTGAATTTTCCACTTCTTTGACTAAGGATTTTCCCTTAGTTATTTGCTTCGGTAAAGGCCAAAACCGATTCATCCTTGATAAATTAAACATTGTTAAGTAACCAAAGCTATGATGTAGACGCTGCGGACATAATGCTAGGTGTCGATTCCCCCCCTATCCTAGCCTTAGATCCCCTGGTAGTATAGGTATCCAAGTATCCTGCTCATAGCTAAGGTAGTTAGATACGCCCTTAATATTGATATTTTTGACTGCAAGGAGAATGAATTAAGTTATAGCCCCAGGGAACTAATCAAGATTATTATACATCTATTGCCATGACTCTCATCTAATTTCTAGATATGGCAATTATTCTACATTAGATTTTCACCTGAATAGCCAACAATAAAGGCTGTTGATCTAATTCGGGGAACTCAACTGCTAAGGTATAATTTGGCTGATTTCTATCAATCTGTAATTCAATCACTGGTATTTCCGAAGTATCTGATTTTATACAATCTTGAGTATAATGACTCTGAATTTGTAAAATTCCCGGTGTTGGTAATTCACCTTGAACAATCAACTTCGTAGATTTACCTAAGTTGCGTAATTCCACCCGAATACTCAAAGTCCCCACGCTAGTGAGCCATTGTCTTTCCAGTAGTGGCTGAGTAAATGAAATCGGCAAAATTAAATTTTCTAACAATTGCTTGGCTGCCATTAAGGACAAAGCCATTTGTTGCCGTGGTAGTAAGTCAAAATAATCACTCTCGACATCCGGTGTAGCTGTCAGAGTATCAGCTGAACGATAAGAGCTTCTCAGCACTAACCCAGCTAAGTCATTAATTACCTGAGTATCCGTGGGGAACATACTTTCGACCACTTGAACTAATTTAGCTCCTAGGGGTAAAGAAGATGTCAACAACACTTGACATTTTTCCAGTAATTGCCGAAAAACTTGTTCTGGTAAAGAAATAGGTAAACTTAGCTTGGATTGGTGGGCAGTCCACCCCCAAACAGGAACTAATCCCATTAATTGTCCTTCTATACTCTCAGGGTAATCCACCACTTGTGTTTCCCAGGGGAACAAAGGTGGATTTTCGGCTATTTGGTCTTGTAACCGACGCTTAAGAATTGCTTGGAAACGTTCTTGCACAGTAGGAATTTCTCCCATTTGAAAGGTTTGGGGTATATCTCCCAATTTGAGTTTACCAATAATTTGGCTACCATCAACAGAAGAATGTTTACCCCATGAGTTTCCTTACATCATAACAACCTATACTTGTAAGTGTTGGAATTATAATTTTTCAATACCCAAGCAAGTTGATAATTTTGTAAAGATATACAGGTTACCATTCATGGGTAGACGCACTAGATCCGGACACTAAGGAGTTACGAATTTCCCAAGCTTGTTCTAGAATCTTAAACCAACGTTTCTGTAATTGTGCCATTGACAACCCTACAATTTTAGATATCTCCCCATCAGGTTTTCCTTGCTGCTTCAAATCTAAGATAGATCTTTGTTTATCATCTAACTGTGCTAAATAAGTTTCCCATTGAATTGGAGTTAAACCCAAATTATTGGGTAAAGAAACTTCTAACCACTCATGTACTAATTCCCAGCGATGTAAAAGAGCAAACCGAATTAAATGATATTTAAACCGTTGCTGTAAGTAATCACGTTGCCGAGATGTTAAACCCAAAATTGACTCAATTTCTGGCGCTGATAAATCCTGAAGACGAAGAGCAAAGTAATCAACACAATCAGACTGTTCTTTTTCTTCTAAGTATTCTATTAATTCGGTAATCACAACCGAGCGGAGAGTATTTTCCTCTGGTTCGGGTTGCATTGCCATAGCGGAGCGCAATTGTTGAATAGCTGGCTCTTCCCAAGCACCTTCAAACTCACCACTACCACCTTCAGAGGCCTGTTCTATATCTACACTTGTTTCTAACGGCTGTTGCTTAGAAAAAGTTTGCGCTCGTAGAATAATTAGCTGTTGCTGCTTGCCCGGTAGGGGAATCCGACGTTTACCATATCGTTCGGTAAATGCCATGTATTCGCCCAATTCTAATAGAGTTTGGGGGCGATAGGTCGAACCTAATTCGTTCTCTCTTCTAAAAGCATTTAAAGCTTCTAGATAAAAACCCTGGAGGAAATCCTCAATGATTGTCAACCGCCCTTGATAGCTTAATTGTTTGTGAGGGGGATTAATATAACGGTAAATAATAGCACTCAATGTGCTGTGTAATTCTACCCTACTACGACTTGAACCTAACTGATAGTACCGAATACACTGTTGTAGTCGATGTTTAGCTAGGCTCATGGCTGAACTTTCTACAGACCCGGAAGTTTGAATGCGTTTACTTTCATTGCAAATCCGTAAAACTTCGTTGGTAATTCTCACGGACACGTCGTGACAATTTTGCGCTGAAGCCTTTGTTGACTGTTGAAGTTCCTTAAATAGGAATTGAAAGATGACCTCCACGCTGATAGAAATTTTCCCCTGATTAGTTGCGCTTGCTGTTGAATTCATAATCCCACTTCTCAAAAAGACCCTAACATACTTTGAACACGACTTGTCAGACTTTCGATAATAGCCTCATGGTTTTTGTGTACAAGTCAAACGTAAACCAATTTACAGTGAGGATGTGTGGCATAAAAATATTGAACTTGTGAATCCCAATTTACTGGGATATTTCTTGCCCATGTTCGCCATTATCCAAAAGTCATTTACAACTCATGATGGATTTAGAAGCACAAATTCAATTGCTGATAGACAATGCACCCCAGGACGGCATGACACCACAAATTATGGCATCAATTGCTCCTGTTTTAATCGCTGTTGCCCGAAAGTTAAACCACTACCAATACTGTATTCTCCAAAATTCTCAGCAGGATTGGGTTTTAACCACATTGAGCAATCGGGCAAATCCAGAAATAGAAAAGCAAATTATTTACGCTTTCCCTACCATACAAGATGTTTCCCTAATCTCAGATGCTGGGCGTGACCCTCACTTGCTGCCAACCCTCATGGATGTTATCCCAATTTTATTCCAATTGGTAGCTCTCAAACCAGTACACAGTATTGTTTTTATAGAAATACCCGGAAGTCTCACTCATACTGTAGAAATACAGCGTTCTCAGCTAGAAAAGCTGATTCAGCAAAGATTACAGAAATTTAAAGGCCAAAAAACGGTTCCTCCTCATATTGCCTAAATAAATTTGGGATTTTGGGATTTTAAATCTCCTCAGTCCCAAATCTGAAATCACCCTCAATTTTTTAGCAGAGCCGACTTATTGAATAATCAGTCAAATTAATTAAGGCTTGTCGTGATTCTGAAGGTTCTAAAATGCTGATATGCTCGGCGGCTAATTTGGCGTGGTGGGCGGCTAATTCCCTAGACCGCTGGATACCTCGACTATCATGGATTAGCGCTGATGCTTTCTCTAAATCCCCTTCCTGGGCAAACTCTCGTTCAATTAAGACTTTTAAATCAGGCTTTTCTTCCAAGGCATATAAAGCTGGTGCTGTTAAATTACCACTTTTCAGGTCAGAACCGGCTGGTTTGCCCAGGGTGTCTGTTGAACTGGTGAAATCGAGAATATCATCTACGATTTGGAAGGAAAGACCCAAATGGCGACCATAATTGTATAAGTGTTCGGCAGTTTCACGAGAAGTTTCACTAATTAATCCGGCTGCTTTAGAACTGTTGGCAATTAATGAAGCTGTTTTGTAATAGCTCTTTTGCAAGTAAGTTTCCGTAGACAGATCAGTATTAAAACGATTTAGCCCTTGTTGGATTTCTCCAGTCGCTAAATCCATAATTACTTCTGACAGTAATTTGACAACATCTAAATTATTTAGATTCGCTAAATACCAAGACGATTGAGCAAAGAGAAAGTCCCCTGCAAGTACAGCAATGCGATTACCAAACAAACTATGTACAGTGGGTACACCACGTCGAACATCTGACTCATCCACTACATCATCATGTACCAAACTAGCTGTATGGATCATTTCTGTAATCTCTGCTAATCTTCTGTGACGCGCTGTAATATCTTCCGTTATAGTTGCCCGCGATACAAGCAGCACTATGGCAGGTCTGAGGTGCTTTCCCCCAGCACCGAATAAATGTTCGGCTGCAGCATAAAGAATGGGGTGGCGATTTCCCACTAGCTGTTTAAGGTTATCTGCTAGTATTTGCAAGTCTGCTTCCACAGGGGTAAACAGGGATGTGGTTGGGGTCATGGATGGGCGGACTCTGGCTTAGGTTACGAAAGTTTACATATTCTTTAATTTTAAGATAACCCAGTGTCAGCGCAAAGTTTTCCTCCACCAATATGATTTTCAATATCTCTAGAACTTACCCAAAAATTAGATCATAAATATGTTATTATTAATTCCCTCTAAAGATTAATTAATTTTTGGCTTGTCCATACGTGCGTAAATAGTCGGAATACAACGTTAATAAAATAACACGCATTGTCACTAAACTCAAACTAGCTGTTACCAACGAAAAATTTTTAAATTTAGTCTAGAAATTAGCTTCAAATTCAATCTAGTTGTGTTAGGCTAATACCTAAGGATATTAAACTTTTCAGATTATTCACTTCCAAAGTAGAACCATCGTCGGGTGGTTTTACGCAATAGTGTTGTGAGTCTAAAATAACTCGTCGCTCAAGATAAGAAGATGGGATTTATTCCCAATTTTTGCGCGAAGATCATACCTTTTTAGTCAAATTATGCTTTTCCGGTTATGGAACTAACTCAACGTCTTCTGAATACGTTGAGAATTAGCGTATATTTATGTAAATCGGTATGAAGTAAATAAAACAGTCTGGGTAGACTGCTGATGAGCGCGGTTATAGTTTGCTGTATAGCACTTTATAACTGCTATCGGATGTGGGGACTGGGAAAGTTGATATTAAAGAAAATAATTAACTGGACAGAGAGGATTAGTTTTCTGCTGTGCCAGTTTGTGATGCTAACTAAAGTAATCAACCATACACTTGATTAACTAAAGTTCTGCTGCTTTTGTATAAAATTTCATATTCTTTATCAGAGATGGGGGGGACAATGATTTACGGAAATATGCCTATGATGATATTTATTTTAGCTGCTGGATACTTGTTTAGTGTGTACTTACTGTTAGCATTAGCAAAACGAACAGGCAGAAGAGGTATTTCTTACGGCGGGTTAAATCACACCAAAAATGAGTACAACCAGCAAAGAGAGTTAACTGCAAAGGTGACGGAAGCTGTTAATAGTCAATGAAAGCAACTTACAGGGGTGGAGGTCAATCCTTGCCCCTACTTTTTGCTGTTAAGATAGGACAGCCTCGGTAAAACATACTTGTTCTACCATTGGGGTATAGCCCAACCATTGTAAACCAGATTGGCTAAATTGTCGGGGACAACCGCTAACGGCGAAGCGCGTAGGCATGGGTGGATGAATATTCTTAGCACCTAATATATCTAATTCTTGAGAGCAAGTAGCGACGACATGAACTGCTGGGTCAATCAGTTTGACTTGGGGAGGCAGAAGCGATCGCAAAACTGGTGACATCAGGGGATAATGGGTGCAACCATAAACTAAAGTATCTATTTCTTTCTCAATCAAAGGTTCTAAATAAGTTTTAGCTATTTCAGTAGTATAAGGATCATGAATGCGATTTTGTTCAATTAGTGGTACAAATTCTGGACAACTGACTTGCCAGACTTGGGCATTGGGTTGAATTGCTAAAATAGCTTGACGATAGGCATTGCTTTGAGCCGTAGCTGGGGTAGCAATCACGCCAATACGTCGTCCTTGTTGTGCTGCTGCCGTTGCTCCTGGTAAAATCACCCCTAGAATCGGGAAATTAAATTCTTGCTGGACAATATCTAATGCCAGAGCAGAACTGGTATTACAAGCCATAATTGCCATTTTCACCCGTTGTTGCTGCATCCAATGGAGGATTTCTCGAACAAATTGTAAAATTTCTAGTTGGGAGCGAATACCATAGGGAAGACGGGCTGTGTCCCCCACATAAATAATTGATTCATTGGGAAGTTGTTGGTAAATTTGTCGTAGTACAGTTAGGCCACCGACACCACTATCAAATACCCCAATGGGAGCGCGTTGCGGTTCTTGAGAGGAGATTGTATCAAAAATAGAAGGTGAATGCACAGAAAATATGAATGTAGATTGTGGTTAGTGGTCAATAGTAAAAAATAACAAACAATTAACAATAATTATCGTTGTTTTAAATAATTAAGGATACCATTAGCTATTCCCTCAGCCATACGATTTTGGTATTCTGGTGATCTTAAACGAGGATTATCTTCCCGACCAGTCATGTAGCCAGTTTCCACTAAAATAGCAGGCATAGAATTTTTTCTCAGAACATAAAATCTAGCTTTACGAGTTCCTCTATTATTAAGGGTACTAATATTTTGGAGAATAGCTTGGCGAACAGTATCTGCTAAGGCATAACCACTGTCATAATAATAGACTTCTAACCCATTTACATCAGATCGATTACCTACAGAATTAGCGTGAATGCTGACGAACAGAGTAGCATTAACACGTTTAGCTATATCCACTCGTCCTTGGAGTTCTACAAAAAAATCAGCATCTCGTGTGAGTACAACTTGTATACCGTTTTGCTCCAAAATTCTTGCAAGCTTTGTACTAATAGGTAGAACAACATCCTTTTCTAGTAAACCACCCAGACCAGGAGCACCAGAATCTTTACCACCGTGTCCTGGATCAATAACTACCAAGACTTTGCCTTTAGGAACTGGTGAACGTTCCTGGAATCCTGTTTGTGAAGGATCTGTATCAAAGCCTGGAGGATCTAATACTGGTATAGGTTGTTCAGATGGTGTAATTAGAGGACGTTGAGCCAGGGGATCAGTTTGTAATTGTAGCGCTAATAACCGAGAGGTAACTTGATTAATTCCACCTAAGTAGACACCAGATGCAGGTTGGACAAGAACAACTACAGTATTAGGAGATTGGGCTTGGAGGCGAACTTTCAGAATAGGGCTATTACTGTTAAAAGTGGGACTTTTAAACTGATTGGCTAATTTAGCATTGGGGATGGTAATACGAAATAAACGGGAATTTCTATCCCAGCCAGTGGTAGCAGATATAGCTTGGTCGCCGCGAATTAGTAATTGTGTGCCATTTCCAGCTATTTCTATAGATTGAATAGTCGCGGGGGAATCACCAAGTAATGCTACAGAGGATTGATCATCATTAGACAATTTACCCAAACGATCTGGAATCACTACAAAACCGTTGTCAACACTAGGTATTGCTTGCCAATTACGACTAGGATTATCCAATTGTAAGGTCATGCGAACAGCAGATGGATAACTGGATAATTGACTAAATTGGATGCGACGGACTCCATAGCGATTGATCACTACATCCCGTTGTTCCATATTTGGTGATAAAACCGCGCCAATGATATCAATATCGACAGAAGATCGATCATCTTGACTGCGATTAACTTGTAGTTGAGGATTTCCGCCACTGGTGCTAATGAAAAAACCATCTCCCGTAACTCGCAATTTATCAATTTGCACTACCCCTGGATTTGTTTCTCGGTTTGATGGGGTAATTCGATTTGTGGTGACTACGTTGTAAATACTTCTGGAATCCGGTATTGACTCAGATGATTGATCTGATCTTGGAGGTAATGATGGTTCGACCGTTTGCCCAGAAACCACCTCTGGCTGTGGTAATTCTACTGTCCAGCGGTTACGATTGGAGACAAATTTGACTTTGTTGGGGTTAAAGGTGTAACCAGGCGCGAGTTCTACAACTAAGCGTGTTGTTTGGTCATCAAATTGACCAATGCGAATAGTGCGAATTTTGTCACCAATCTGTTGTGTGAATGACGGACGACCCAATTTGGTCCCTGGTAAGTCAATTACCAGGCGAGTGGGGTTAAAAATAAGTTGGGCTTGGGGTTGGACAGGGCTAGATGTGTTAATTTCTAGACGATTTCGATTAGCATCAAACCGCCAAGAGTCTAAGTTCGCGGCCAAAGCGGGCGAAGATAGCATGAAGACTGTTCCAAAAGTGCTAGGTATTAACCAATGTAGTTTCACAATCCTTTCTCCTGATTCATATTATGGAATTTGTCAATATCTCAACTTATGGGCTAATCTTCAGACCATTATCGCTGCAAATTTAACTTTGCTCAGGTAAAAGATTTTTGAGTTGGCGGTAAGGTACGGCTAATGGCGTAACATTTTAGCATACAATCAGTTTAGTATTACTATTTGGTCAACAAATTCTTTTTTCTAGCATTAGTAATGGCATAAGATGATAAGTAATAAGAGTTACGATTATCTTGATCTTAAATACTGAAGAATACCTTGGGCGATCGCTTCAGCCATTTGATTTTGATAAGCTGAAGTTCTTAGTTTGGCAACATCGTCTCTACCAGTCAAGTAACCAGTTTCTACTAAAATTGCGGGCATAGAGTTTTTACGGAGAACATAAAACCGAGCTCTCCGTACGCTTCTGTCTCTGATATTAAGACTTTGCAGAATTTTACTATGAACAATCCGAGCTAGTGTTAACCCAGTGTCGTAATGATATGTTTCTAAGCCACTAACTTCTGGACGATTTTCACCGGCTGAATTAGCGTGAATACTGACAAATACACTAGCATTAGCTTGTTCTGCCATTGTTACTCGTCCTGGTAAAGTAACAAAGTAATCAGAATCTCTTGTCATAATTACTTGGATGCCATTTCGTTCTAAAATTTCCGCAATCCTTTTCCCAATGGGTAAAATAATATTCTTTTCCTGAACTCCACCAATACCAATCGCACCTGAGTCCTTACCACCATGTCCGGGGTCAATTATAACTACTATTTTTCCTTGGCGAACGGGTCGTCGTGGTCTAGTTTGTGGTTGACTTGAATTTAGGTCAGGTAGTGGCTGCTTTGGTGGTGATAAGGGAGGTAAATTTACAATTGGCCTGATCTGACGATATCGTTGCAATTTGAGAGCCAGAAATTTGTCTCCCTCTTGATTGAGTACACTTAGTGTAACACCCGATGCAGGTTGAATCAAGATAACTACAGTATTTGGCGGTTGAGATTGGAGACGGAGTTTGAGAATAGAACTATTAGGATCTAATGTGGGCTTTTGTACCTCGTTAGCTAATTTAGCATTGGCAATGGTAATCCGAAACAAACCAGAGCTTCTATCCCAACCTGTGGTAGCGGATATAACTTGGTCTGCTCTAATCAGTAATTGTGTACCATTGTCTGTAAGTTCTACAGATTGAATTGTAGCTGGAGAACTGTTATTTGTTCTGATTGGGGGAAAATTCTCATTTTCCGGTGCATTAACAATTCTCTTGCTAGGAAGTACGACTAAACCGCTACTACTGGAAGTTACTTGCCAGTCAGGGCTATTTTCGTTTACTTTTAAGGTGATGCGAACAGATGTTGGTGTTGTTTGCAATTGAGTAAATCCAATGCTGTCCACACCATATTTATTAACTGCTAAATTTCCTTGAGTTAAACTGGGTAATACAGTTGCACCAAGGATATCAAGAAATATAGTAGTTTTATCCTGGCTTCTGATGATTCTCGTTTGCGGATTACCACCATTAGTACGAATAAAAAATCCATCCCCAGTGATTTGTAATTTCTCAATTTGAGTTGTTGCTTTACTGTTGTTAGCAATAGGTGAAAACTCAGGTTTAAGTTGGGGGTCTATATTAGCTAGATTGTAATTATTATTATTACTAGTGGTATTGTTAGTGGTAGATAAGCTTGAATCAGTTGCTAATTTTGGTAATTGCACTGTCCAGCGATTAGGACTTTTACCCAGAAATTTTATTTGTTGAGGATCTAGGTTATAACCAGGATTCAGTTCTAAAACTATTCGGGTTTTTTGTTCATCAAACTGACCAACACGAATCTCCCGAATTCCTCCACCTATTTGTTGAGGTAACTGGGAACGTCCCAATTTTACACCCGGTAAATCAATTACTAACCGAGTGGGGTTAAAAATGAGTTGTGCTTCTGGTTTTACAGGACTATTGGTATTAATTTCTAATAGATTTTGATAACGATCAAATCGCCAAGATTCTAATTTTGCTGCTAAAGTTGGTGACGATAGCATAATTACAGTACCAAAGGTAGCAGGTATTAACCATTGTAATTTCACGGGTTTTTCTCCTTAGCTAAATTAATAATTAATGCCTGGTATACATATAAAAAACACCCCCTAAGGTCAATTTCTGACATAGTTGGCTGGATTATTGACGATAATTATTGAAAACATCTTTAAACACTGAACACTATTATGAAAAATGGGCATACAAAACATGATAAAGACTACGAAAATGGGAAACAAGGAAAAACTTATACCAAGGGTAAATAATCTTCTATATTAATTTGTTTCTGAAGCATTTAAAAGTAGGAATAATAACCATTGTTAAAATTAGAGAGTGCCAATATTATAGAAGACGGAGATTGGATAAAAGAAGTTTCCTCCAACCTCCTGATATAGTAAATGTAGAACCTACAGTAGATCAAATTTCTAAATATTTTCTGTGGGTTTTACCGAGAGATTGTGGTGACATTCAAATTACTAATTGTCTTTTGTAGTGCTGAGAGATTGTGGTGTTTCTACTGCTAATAATTTTTCAGAGTTGCTGTCTAAATTTGTGGCGGTATTTGATTCTGGAAATACGAATCTTAGCAGGGGAGGAGCGATAAATGTGGTAATAATAACCATCATAATAATTGCTGCTCCTAATGGTTTTGAGAGGACACCACTAGCAGCACCTACACCAGCAAATACTAAGCCGACTTCACCTCGGGGAATCATCCCCACACCAATGGCCCAGCGGTTAATGCCCGGTTGACCAAATACTGTTAAGCCTGTCACTACTTTACCAATGATGGCAACTGTAATCAGGAAAGTTGCCATGATTAAGGCTTCCTGATTGGTGGGAATGGCTGGATTTAAGACTCCCAAATCGGTTTTTGCCCCAACTGTGACGAAGAAGACGGGAACTAACATATCCGCAATGGGGATAACTTGTTTTTGCAGTTCTTTCCGTTTGTCGGTTTCTTCAAGGACTAACCCGGCGGCAAAAGCACCCAGAATAGCCTCTAGATGAATGACAGAGGCGAGATAAGCCATGATTATGGCAAAAATGAAGGCGGGAATGACTAATTCACCTCTAGTTTTGAGTTGATCAGCGATCGCTACAAATGATTTATTAAAGATATTACCGAAAACTATCGCCCCAATTAGAAAAGCACTGGCACTAATAATTAAATAAATGACGTTACCGACATCTACGACACCATCTTTAGCTAAACTGGCAACTACCGCCAGAACGATAATTCCCAAGACATCATCAATAACGGCTGCACCAAGGATTATTTGTCCTTCTTTAGAATTTAACCGTCCTAATTCGGAAAGCACTTTGGAGGTAATACCAATACTGGTTGCTGTCAAAGCTGCACCAGCAAAAATGGCCGGAATGGCACTAATTCCAAATATGGTCATTAATCCCACAGTTCCCGCAGCAAAGGGGACTATTACCCCAACTGTGGCCACAACAAAGGCTTGAACACCAACGGCCATGAGGTCTTTGAGGTTGGATTCTAAGCCAATTTCAAACAGAAGGATAATTACACCCAATTCTGATAAAACTGAAACTACCTCGGACTGGACTGCAAATACCTGTGGTGTGGCTTCTGGGGTTAATCCAGCGGTGAGTTGCAGGAAGGTCATGATTAAGGAATTAGAAGCGTCTGTACCACCTTCTGGGAAGACTAATAAATGGAGTACGGAGACACCGATAACTACACCACCGAGAAGTTCACCTAAAACTGCTGGTAAGCCGATTTTGTTGCATAATTCTCCACCCAGTTTGCTGGCAAAGTAAATTACGACTAAGCTTAATAGCACGGCGGCTAATACCATGGAACTGTCTACGGTTTCTGTCGCTAATATGGGAATGGTTGCACTGATAAGCTGCATTGGTTATCTAAATAATAATTTCTTTATTTTTACCAGGAAAACCGGAAAGTTTGAAAGCCCCTGAGAAACAGGAACTCTAGTTCCGTCTTTCGTGCTACCCTTCGGGAACGACAAGGGCGAACAGACAGGGGATGAAAAACGACACGGGCGGTTTTAACCGCCTTCAATATTATCTTTATTTTCTTTCAACTTTAAACTATCTACCCAATCTTCTATCAATGCGGTAATGGTTTTTTCTCTTTGCGCTGCGTACAAATGCAGCTTGTGTTTTCTGCGTTCTGAGAGTCGAACTGATACTGTTTTGTCTTTCATAATGTATTGCAGTTATTCGTACATTGTGTTATTATAAGACAAAGGGAGAATCACGCAATGTATGTATGGATGCCAACAAATATTAATCAGTCCCAATCAGGAGCTAGGAGCGATTCTTGAGTTCTTGTGCGGGGAGTCAAATAAACTTGCTAATTGCGGGACTTATTATGCCAGGCAATTGTTTTTCAGGACGGGTAAAATTCCTAGTAAGTTTGACTTGCATCGTAAGTTAGCAAGTAATTCCCATTTTGGAGCGATGCAGTTAATAAAGCAGCGCGGATCGCAATCAACCATTGCATTAATCATAAAATTGGTACTGTCGTTTTTGGTTGGAATGTCGGACAAAAAGACTCTATAAATCTTGGGTCAAAAACCAATCAAAAATTTGTTCAAGTTCCTACCGCAAGACTAAAAAACCGCATTGCTCAACTGTGTGATCAACACGGTATTAAGTTTGTTGAAACAGAAGAATCTTATACCTCAAAAACATCGTTTCTAGACAATGATTTTCTACCTACATTTGGTGCAAAACCCGAAGGGTGGAAATCTAGCGGAACTAGAGTAAATCGCGGTTTGTTTCGTTCTCAAGATGGTACAAAAATAAATGCAGATTGCAACGGTGCTGCAAATATTTTCAGAAAAGTAGCGGTAAAGCTAGGATTAAATTCTAGCGGAATCAGTAGAGGCGCATTGATATCGCCGTTAAGATTATTCATTTGGTCTTAAGAATCCCCGTCTCTTTAGAGCGGGGAGTGTCAATCTTTTCTTTGCTGTTGACGATACCAGGGGTTTAGCAGCTTCTAGTCCTGAATAAAAGCTAAAGTTGGTTAAAACCGACTATTTCGGCATTATTTCGGCTAAAAATAGGATAATTTTCGATTTTGAGTTAATCAGTGTATATTTTAACGTCCTTTAGCTATTAGATTGGAATTTAAGTTCGGGGTGAGTTTGTCAGCTATTTTAAGGCATTCGATAATCAGGTTATTAATATAAAGATAGTTATCTAGTGCCTCGATTTCTGCTACGGATATATCAACCATTTCTGGGGTAAGATGAAAACCATTAAGCAATGTTTTCATAAAATCGAGAGCAAAAGCTAGATGTATTTCTTTTGATTGTTTTTTATTGGGAATTTTAGCTTTTAGTCTTTCTATTTCTATGCTTAACCTGGTTAAATTGAGATTTTGATCAAAGATATGTAAGTTCTTAAGGACACAAATATATTTAATTGTATTAGCATAAGTATTACTAAGGTCATAAATACTATTGCCAAAACTTTTCCAAGTATCTGCATAAGCTTTTTCATGGGCTTTTTTATAAACTTTGAGGTAATCATCTGCATACTTTCCCTCATAAGTATTTATGTAATCATTTGCGTAAGTTATTGCATTTGTATAAATTTGGATGTGGGCTTTAACCATGGTGTAATCAATAGCGTAGTCTTTGGCGTTAGCGATCGCAATTAAATGTTTTTCTATAGGTTTATAATTACCCGTGGATACATCTGTAACTTGTTTTGACCAATTTAATAAAGCTTGCAATTTCTGGGTATTAATGTATTTTCGTACCTCCTTTTCCATTAACACTAACAAATCATCTGCACTACCCCGCGTTACCTCAGCAACTAATATAAATACGTCTTTCCAAGTTTTATCTATCAGATGTTCAGTAACTAATTTTTCAGCTAAGTGATAATCATTAATATATTGAGCGGTTAAATATTCCTGTAGGGTTAAATTGGAAAAAGAAAATACATCTTCAACACTTTTCACTAAAATCCCTTTTTGTATAATAGCATCTAAAACCGCTTTACCATCTAAATAGTATTGTGTATCCAAATTACTCGCTAAGAACTTATTAATTTGTTCTACAATTTCCCTTTGGGAGAAAAACAGCCGATTAGATTTAAAACCTGTATAAGCAATTTCTGATAATAACAAATTTTGTAAATTTGTATGCAAACCTTGATAAATTTCATCTCCCAGAACTCGGTTTTCTAAAACCCATTCTTCCAATAAAATTAGTAATACCTTTTTACATAACACACTACGATTATTAGGAAAGTTTTGGAAACGGTCATATACTAAACAAAGAAAAGTCAGGAATAAAGGTCTATGTGATAACTCTTTTGCAACTTTGTTTTCTGATTTTTGCAGTAATTCCCAACATTTATCACCCATTTTCGTCTGGTGATCATTCTTTCCTTGAAACCAGTTATTAATAAATTTCTGAATTTTTTCATCATCAAAATCAGCGATAGTAACCTCGCTAAACTGACGAAAATTATGGTAATACGCTGGGCGACAAGAAACTATAAAACGATTTTTATTATTTCTATCAACAAAGCTTTGAATTTGATTAATAGTTTCAGATAATTTATTACTTGGTACTTGGTCTAAACCATCGAGTAAAATTAATAATCTACCTTGATGTAAAGCCTCACTTGTAAACCTTTCTGGGACTGGGAATTTACAAGTACGAAACTCTTCAATCATAATTTTTTCTATATATTCGTTTTCACTAAAGCTCAACTTTTGCAAGTTAACAAAAACAGGAATATAACCTGATTTAAATCCTCCTTTTCTACCTTTTAATGCTTCTATTCCCACTTTTCGTAAAAAGGTAGACTTACCCGCACCTGCTTCGCCTAAAACCATCAAATATTGTTTTTCATAAGCAAGTTTAATTCCTAATTTTTGTTGAGAATCTTGAAATTTTGACTTTTGGCTTTTCTCTTGAGGATATAGCTTGTCTAAGTTTTTAATCGCTGCAAAACTACGAATCGCATTATCATTTGTATCAGTATTTGAAAACAGCACTTCTGTGTACACAGATTCTAGCTTTACAGGTTCGCGTATTCCCAATACCTTGAGAGTACCGTGTTCATCTATATAGTTCTGTTCATATTGTTTGCAAGCACTAACAATTAGTTCTTTTGCTAATTTCTCTAAGGGTTGAGGAAAAATTCCCAGAATTTTATCTTTTCTTCGCCAAAAAGACTGGAAAATGGTAAATGCTACACTGCTAACACCTGATCTGATCACAGATTTAAACCCTATCTTGTCATAATTCATAATTATATCTAACATTATATCTCAAAAATATCCATCTAAAGGAGGATGAATAATGTATTTTTTAATTAAAATACGCCATTTAGCTGAAATTGTCATGGTTTCATAGTTTTGATTTCGCCAGAGAACGCAAAGTGCATTATATCTCGAAAAAATTCCTAATTTCCCAAAAAATTCCCGCAAAAAAAGCAGATTTGGGGGTTGACATTCGATTTTAAATCTGTTACAATACAATTGATAAGGAAGAACTATCATAAAATAATCAGGAAGTCCAACACATAGTTTTTGTCCTTGCCAAAAATGTAAGCAAGCCTGTTATAAATTTAAACAGTGTGAAACTTATTAATATGCAAATTGCATCCAAGTAATTACACTTTCGGTGTAAAAATGTTCTAGTGGCTGTTAGTGATTAGCGGTTGATTAAGAATTAATATGTTTTTAGAGGAGTGCCAGCAAAATGTCTATCACTGTTTTATCTGATTCCCGGTTTCCCGTCCAGAAAATTGGCAAGATATTATCTTTAAGCATATTTATGTGGGCAATTTTTATGTTACCTGCATCGGCGCAAGAAAAAGAAAAATTATGGCGGACTTTAACTGTAAGTGGAAGAGGAGTAGAAACAATTTCCACAACTCTATCCCAAGTTAGTTTAGGTGTAGAAATTCAAGGAAAAACGGCTGAAGATGTCCAAAAAGAAGCGGCTCGCAAATCATCGGCTGTAGTGGCTTTGCTCAAAAACCGCAATGTGGAAAAATTGACCACTACAGGTGTTCGCCTTAATCCAGTTTATAGCTACAGTAATAATGTTCAGCGTATTACTGGTTATGCCGCTAGTAATACAGTGAGTTTCCGTATTCCCACAGATAAAACAGGAACATTATTAGATGATGCGGTCAAGTCCGGGGCGACACAGATTAACGGTGTAAGTTTTATTGCTAGTGATGAAGCGATCGCCAGTGCCCAGAAACAAGCTTTGAAAAAAGCTACCCAAGATGCTAAAGAGCAAGCAGAAGCAGTCCTGAGCAGCTTGGGATTACAACAAAAAGAAATTGTCAGCATTCAGGTTAATGGTGCAACTCCACCTCCACCCTCACCCGTGCTTTACCGGGCTGAGGCTAAGTTAACTGGTGCAGATGCTTCTACTCCCATAGTCGCTGGTGAACAAGAAGTACAAGCGTCAGTAACATTACAAATTAGTTATTAGTCAGTAGTCAGTAGTCATTGGTCAGTAGTATTTAAACAAAGAACAACTGGCAAAGGACAACTGACAAAGAACAAACTAGAAATTATCTGGAGACATATCAGACATTCCACCTTCATTATCACGCTTAGAACCTAATAACTCTAGTTGTTCGACATTAATAACTGGACTAGAACGAGTAACTCCGCTTTGGCGATCGCTCCAAGTATCAAACTTCAAAGAACCTTTAACTCCAATCAAGCTACCTTTACGGACATAATTTCCAGCAACCTCCGCAGTTTTTCCCCAGAGTTCTAGATTAAACCAATCTGGTTTATCATTGTTACGGGATCTGCGATTAACGGCTAGAGTCAATCTACATTTCACTGTACCCGACTCAAAATACTTGATATCTGGGTCGCCACCAACACGACCAACAAGAGTGACAACATTAATGCTCATGGCTTTTATTTCTTAGTAGCTTTGTATTGTATTATTATGACTTGATAATAACTAATGGTGAAAGTATTAAAAATATGTTATAATTCCGACAATCAAATTTAACAAATAATTCAAAAAATCCTGAGTATTTGAAAAAATTACACGGTTATACTAAGTGACCTTGAGAATATGAAACATAAAATTCCTGAAACTAAAATCAAGATTGATAGACTACTGGATAGGAACATAGTATAGTTTACTGGAGTCAGACAACCAAAATATCATGGAATCTACCATTATAGTGGTATTCACTGGAATGAGATATATTCTTAGCCCCTCCTCCCTTGTAGGTTGGATTATGGTATTTCACTCAACCAAGAACCGCTATATTAATTCTTATCTTTGTAGTTACAAGTGGTGTAAATAGGGGACATATAGAAGCGTGGGTTTTTTCAGAAGTTTTCGTCCATCATGGGATATGGGTATCGACCTCGGTACAGCCAATACCTTAGTTTATGTATCTGGTAAGGGAATTGTCCTTCAAGAACCTTCAGTAGTTGCCATTGATCAAAATGAAAAAGTGGCACTAGCAGTGGGAGAAGAAGCAAAAAAAATGCTCGGTCGCACACCGGGTAATGTAATTGCTCTGCGTCCTCTGCGTGATGGTGTAATTGCTGATTTTGATACTGCCGAGTTAATGCTAAAAAGCTTTATTCAGCGAGTCAATGAGGGTAGATCCTTGATGCTACCACGTATTGTCATTGGTATTCCTAGTGGTGTCACAGGAGTAGAAAGACGGGCTGTTATGGATGCAGCAACTCAAGCCGGAGCTAGGGAGGTATTTTTAATTGATGAACCAGTAGCAGCGGCAATTGGTGCAGGGTTGCCAGTGGCAGAACCTACTGGTAACATGATTATTGATATCGGTGGGGGAACAACAGAGGTAGCGGTATTAAGTCTTCAAGGTACAGTAATTAGTGAATCAGTTCGCATTGCTGGCGATGAATTAACTGAAGCCATTATCCAGTATATGAAGAAAATTCATAATCTCGTAATTGGTGAACGAACCGCTGAGGATATTAAAATTAAAATTGGTTCGGCCTATCCCACCGCAGATGATAATGATAGTGTCATGGAAGTCCGGGGTTTGCATTTACTTTCTGGTTTACCCAGAACTGTCACCATCAAAGGCCCAGAAATTCGGGAAAGCATGGTAGAGCCTCTAGCGGTAATTATAGAAGCAGTTAGGCGGACACTAGAAAGAACCCCGCCAGAACTGGCAGCAGACATTATTGATCGTGGCATCATGTTGGCGGGTGGTGGTGCATTGCTCAAAGGGCTGGATACATTGATTAGTCATGAGACAGGTCTTGTTACCCACATAGCCGCGGATCCTTTAAGCTGTGTAGTATTGGGAACTGGTCGCGTATTAGAAAACTTCAAGCAATTGGAGAGAGTATTCAGCGGGCGTTCTCGTAATATGTAATAGCAATTAGTAAGTTAGGTATGGGTTCTGTATTTAGTTATAATTATAGAATCCATTATCTTCAAAGTACAGGGAGGTTGAATCCAAGGTTTCCACCTCAAAACTATGAACAGACGTGGAACACAGGAGATATCACCAACTCCCAAGCAAAGTATAAAAATATATAAGGGTATATTATGTTTATTCTCAAACGTTGGTGGGAACACAAGGGATTACAAATAGGAATATTAACTTTAGTTCTAGGTAGTGCTTGGACACTCAGAGAAACAAAAGGGGCATTATTACGCGAAATATATCAAGCAATAAGCAGCCCATTACAGATGGTACAGTCAGGAGGGATTCCTGAGCAAAATATCCGGGATGCGAGATTTTTAGAGTTACAAACCCGCATAACTGATTTAGAAAGCCAAAATCAAAAATTAGAAACTTTACTGGGTTATATGAAGAAGGAAACCCTGCCACAAAAACCAATTATAGCGCGGGTGGTGGGACGTAGTGCCGATCATTGGTGGCAACAAGTAATTTTGAATCAGGGGACTGCATCAGGTATTCAAGAGGGTTCTATTATTAAAGCGGATGGAGGATTAGTCGGGTTAGTAGATAGTGTAACTACCAATACTAGTAGTGTATTGTTAATTAGTGATTTAAAAAGTCAAGTAGGTGTAACTATTAGTCGCACATCAGCTAAGGGGATCTTGCGGGGTGATGCTTCCGCTGAAGGGGTGTTAGAATTTTATGAAAAGGTGCCTAATGTTAAGGTGGGCGATTTGGTTTCTACATCTACTTATAGTCAGAAGTTTCCGGCTGGTTTAGCCATAGGTAAAATTAAATCCTTGGATTTAAAGAAGCTTCCCGCCTCCATAGCTAAGGTAGAGTTATTTCCATCAATTCGATATTTAGATTGGGTGGCTGTTTATCCTCAACCAGAAAAACAAGGTTTGGAAACTCCAAATATGACTAAATGAACTAGGAAATTGATTTTCTGGTGGAACTGGGGTTTTTATTAATTTGTAAAAGTAAAGTTCAAATATTTTCCGTTACGAGTATTGTAACGCTTGTTCTCAATACGGATACATTCTATTCTTTTGTGGCTAAACTGCTATATGTTATAGCGGATAAAGTTAGTTGTCATAAAAATTTATATTTAAAATCATGAACTTATTCAAACCAGTGTTCTATAGTATTACTCAAATACTAGGGTTCATTTAGGTTATCCTAGATGGTATCGTCAATAGTTTTTTCTGGAAGCATTGATCATCCTCTGAGGTTATCCCTACAGTTGATGAAAGAATCTAATGATGAAGATCAGCCAATTTCTGACTGAAAATCCTATACCGTACCTTTTTAGGAGTAAAATTGAAGATTATCTGGTCTAAAGTTCTGTTGCTGGGTCAATTTTATTGCTAGATTTTGATCAAACAACATCGTTGACAAGTTCTGGAGGTTAAACAAGATAATTCCGATCTCAAATTGGATATTTTGTCCAAATTTTGCTTTTAAAGGGGGTAAGATAATGGTTATACATAATTATGTACCTTTAAGATATTAGCGAAATTACCACTTGATAATTGCTATAATCTATTCTTCCCTCTAACATTCTTATCTATTCTTAGGCGTAAATTTTTATGGGTTCTCCAATGAATCGTCTGTCTATTTTTGTAGACGGAAACAATATGTTCTATGCTCAACAAAAAAATGGTTGGTTTTTTGACCCCCGGCGGGTTTTAGAATATTTCAAATACGAACAGTCAGATACTACGTTAATTAATGCTTTCTGGTATACTGGGTTAAAAGACCCACAAGACCAACGGGGTTTCCGAGATGCACTTATCAGTTTGGGATATACAGTCCGCACGAAAATCCTCAAGGAGTATTATGATGACGCTTCTGGTCGTTACTCCCAAAAAGCCAATTTAGATATTGAAATTGTCGTTGATATGTTTAATACGGTAGATCAATATGACAGAGTTGTATTATTCAGCGGAGATGGTGATTTTGAAAGGGCTATAGAACTTTTACGCTCCAAGAATACGCATATTACAGTAGTATCAACGGAAGGGATGATTGCCAGGGAGCTACGAAATGCTACTGATAGATATATAGACTTGAATGATATTAGAGACAGAATAGAAAAAACTGACGGTTAATTACCTTAGTATTTATTTACAAATCTCAAAATTAAAAACTAAAGTTCATAGTTCAAGTTATTTTATCAAGAAAGAATATAGGAATTAGTAGTCAATAAATGATCATAAATTCCGTAGAATTGACAAAAAAAATATTGATTCTAATTCCATTATTTTCTTTGATTCAGCCCCTTATCAAAATTAAAAGAGGTTAAGCTAATGAGCAGACAAGCCGATAGAATTATCATCTTTGACACCACATTGCGCGACGGGGAACAGTGTCCAGGAGCAACCCTTAATATAGATGAAAAGTTAGTTATTGCTAAACAATTAGCACGTTTAGGAGTAGATATTATTGAGGCGGGATTTGCTTTTGCTAGTCCTGGAGATTTTGAAGCGGTTAGCAAAATTGCTCAAACCGTAGGAACGGAAGATGGTCCGGTAATTTGTAGTTTAGCCAGAGCTAGACATGATGATATTAAAGCCGCAGCAGCAGCTATAAAACCGGCTGCTAAAGGGAGAATTCATACTTTTATCGCTACTTCTGATATTCACCTGCAATATAAGTTAAAAAAGACTAGACCGGAAGTAATTGCGATCGCCGAAGAAATGGTAGCCTATGCCAAAAGCTTCACCGATGATGTAGAATTTTCTCCAGAAGATGCGGGACGATCTGATCCAGAATTTTTGTATGAAGTTTTGGAAAGAGCGATCGCGGCTGGAGCAACAACTGTTAATATTCCTGATACGGTAGGTTATACCACTCCCAGCGAATTTGGAGGCATCATTAAAGGTATTACCGAAAATGTCCCCAACATTGACAAGGCCATTATTTCTGTTCACGGCCATAATGATTTGGGTTTAGCAGTTGCGAATTTTTTAGAAGCGGTGAAAACCGGTGCTCGGCAATTAGAATGTACTATTAATGGCATTGGGGAAAGAGCCGGAAATGCGGCTTTAGAAGAGTTGGTAATGGCTTTGCACGTCCGTAGACAATATTTTAATCCTTTTTTGGGACGGGCTGAAAATTCGGAAGCACCGTTAACAAATATTGATACCAAACAAATCTATAAAACCTCGCGTTTGGTTTCCAATTTAACGGGAATGTTGGTACAACCAAATAAAGCCATTGTTGGTGCAAATGCTTTTGCTCATGAATCGGGAATTCATCAAGATGGGGTATTGAAAAATAAACTCACTTATGAGATTATGGATGCTCAATTGATTGGTTTATCTGATAATCAAATAGTATTGGGTAAACATTCTGGGAGAAATGCTTTTCGGACACGGTTGAAAGAATTGGGTTTTGAACTGTCAGAAACTGAATTGAATAAAGCCTTCGTCAAATTCAAAGAAGTAGCGGACAAAAAGAAAGAAATCTCTGATTGGGACTTGGAAGCTATTGTTAACGACGAAATCCAACAAGCGCCAGATTTATTTAAAGTAGAATTGGTACAGGTTTCCTGTGGTAGTAAGGCTCAACCTACCGCTACAGTCACACTCCGCACTCCCAACGGGGAAGAATTAACCGACGCGGCCATTGGTACAGGTCCAGTGGATGCGGTATATAAAGCTATCAATCGGGTGGTGAATGTGCCTAATGAGTTAATTGAGTTTTCTGTACAATCTGTTACCGGAGGAATTGATGCTTTAGGAGAAGTGACAATTCGCTTACGCCATGAATCTCGTGTATTTTCAGGTCATGCAGCCAATACAGATATCATTGTGGCATCGGCTCAGGCTTATGTGAATGCACTAAATAGATTGTATGCAGCATTACAGCAAGAGGTGAAGGAAGAAGTCACAGCATAGAAGGTGTAGAGACGAGAATCCCTACCCAGGGAACGTCTCTACTTTTGAATTAATTCCAGCGACTGAGTTAATATTTCTTGTTCATTAACCATAGCTGCTAATTCTTCGGTTTCATAACGTCCTTCAAAAGCCTCTAGCGCCGCTCTTTTTAGTGCTACTTGATATCCTTGTTGGAGAATTTCCATTAATTCTGTTTGATTTAAGTAAGAACCTCCAGATTTGCGGCGCTTGTTAATTTTATTGATTTCTCGCACTGCATTTTCTATAGAAAGTTCCCAAGAACGGGTAGAACGTTTTTCAGCTTTTTGTTTGATTAAATGAATCAGGAGAATTACGCCATAACTATCAATTTTATTGATTTTATCACTTAGACTCATTTCTTCTAATTCATCCACTAACAGTAAAGCTTCATTGATTTTTCCTTGTTCTAGGAGTTGTCTAATTTCTAATAGTTCTTCCATGTTATTTGCTGAACTTGTGATTCACAATTAATATTTATTATATATGTTAGATTATTCATTATTTGATAAAATATTTTGTTAAGTAACTCACCTTATAAAACTACATTCACGAGGAATAATATGAAAATACGACAACTTGAACTTCAAAATTTTCGATGCTTTGAGCAAAAAACATTTGAGTTTTCCGATCAATTTAATGTTCTTATTGGTGATAATGCTACTGGAAAAACTGCAATTCTTGATGCACTAGCTATTGGTGCTGGAAGCTTTTTTTTAGGAATTGACAATATTAACTCACTCAATATTCAAAAAGATGACATTCGTCTTATTCTCAGGCAAGAAGGAGAAACACCGACACTACATGATGTTTCATCAGTTGTTGTATCTTGTCATGGTAGTTTTGAAGATGTAGAAGAAATCTCATGGAAAAGAGAACTCAAATCTAATAGTTCTACTACAACTCGTGGAGATGCAAAAGAAATATTACAATATGCTAGAAAATTACAGCAAAAAGTTCGTATTCAAGATGAAGATAGAGAAAAGATTATTTTACCCGTGATTTCATATTACAGTACAGGTCGTCTTTGGGTTCAACACAGGGAAATACAAAATACTAAAAGACCCGGTCCTCGATTTCTAGGATATAAGAATTGTCTGACTAAATCCAATGAAATGAAAAAAATAATGCTCTGGTTTAAAAAATGGGAATTAGCATCTTTACAACAGGGAAGACCTTTAGGTACTTTGTCAGGAGTTAAAGAGGCTATTAAAAATAGTATGGAAGACTGGCAAGATGTCAAGTATGATGTACTTCAAAATAAACTGGTTGCTACTGCACAAGATGGAAGAATTTTACCCTTTAATATGTTAAGTGATGGGGTAAAAAATATGATAGGAATGGTAGCCGATATTGCCTATCGTTGTGTCACCTTAAATCCACAATTTGACGGTGAAGCTGCGCGACTTACACCGGGTATTGTTTTAATTGATGAAATTGATTTACACCTTCATCCCAAATGGCAACGTCGAGTAGTTGAAGATTTAAAAAGAACATTTCCAAAAATTCAATTTTTTGCAACTACCCATTCATCATTAATTATTCAATCTTTAAGAGAGGGAGAACTAATTGATCTCAATAACCCTGATTTACTACCAGCAGCAGAATATGAAAACAAGTATCAGGAATATATTACGGAATATATTATGCACACGCCTAATACAAATAGAAATGACCGACATCAACAGATGATGGAAACCGCAGAAAGATACTATCAAATGCTAGAAAATGCTAACAATACATCACCAGAAGAATTGGAAAATTTAAAAATAGAACTGGATGAATTAATAGAACCATATAGTGATGATGTTGCCTATCATGCTTTTTTAAAAATGAAGCGTTTAGCAAAATTAGGAGATTAATAATGCGTCCAGTTGAAAGAGGTAGTATACCAATTGATCCAAAAACAAATAAAAAAGTTTCTTTCAGTAAATATCAAGCTGCTAAAAAACAGGTCGTCGAAAGAATAGGTCATTATTGCTGCTATTGCGAAAAACCAGTAACAAATGTTCGTGATGTTGAGCATATTTTACCAAAAGAGCATTATCCTCAACTAGAAACTATCTGGCATAATTTTTTGATTTCATGTAGAGTTTGTAATGATATTAAAGGACGTTCTCTCATCAGGAGAAAAAACTTTTATTGGGCTGATGTAGATAATACATTCCGCATCTTTGAATATCATCCTTTGAGCGCAGATGTAAAAGTTAATTCGATGCTTTCTGATACAGAAAAAGCAATAGCAAAAAACACATTAGATTTAATTGGCTTAGATAGAAAACCTGGACATCCTCAATATAAAACAACTTCAGCCGATGAGCGTTGGAAAGAAAGGCTTGACGCTGTAGGAACAGCTAAAGAAGCATTTGCTGACTTACAAAAGAATGATACTCCTGAAATGAGAAAGCAAATTGTTAGTAATGCTCAGGGTCGTGGTTTTTTCTCAGTATGGATGACTGTATTTAAAGATGATCCTGATATGTTAAATCGCTTTATTAATGCTTTTCCTGGAACTTGTACAGATTGCTTTGATGTAGAAGGAAAGGCTATTCTGCGTCCAGGGGGAAGAATATAAAAAATGTATTTCTTCCTTTGCATCTTTGCGCCTTTGCGCGAAACGAAAACTGTAATTCATTTACCTAAAAATAGCTATCAAAAGGTGCATTAAGAAACGCACCCTACAAAACATTAACTATCAGTTTTCATCTTCCAACCTGGTTTCACAACCTGACGACTGCGTGCAATTACCAAAGAATCATCAGTGACATCTTCTGTCACCAGATGTTTGTTCTAGTAATAAAACGAGAATTAAATTGAAAGAAATTCCCACAGATGATTTATAGGTGATAGAAAAGCAATTAAGGTACAATGCGGTGAAGTTAATTTAAATGATATAATAATTTATTGATATTATAGAAGATTATCTTTAACCAAACCAAGTAATTAAAAAAACAACTATGACACAACAACCGATACAAGTAATTGGCGGTGGACTTGCAGGAACAGAAGCAGCATGGCAAATAGCCCAGGCCGGAGTACCAGTAATTCTCCACGAGATGCGCCCTAAACGCTTCAGCCCTGCCCATCATACCGAAAATTTGGCAGAATTGGTCTGTAGTAACTCCTTTGGGGCTATGGCCAGCGATCGCGCCGCCGGTCTATTACACGAAGAATTACGGCAACTCGGTTCTATTGTCATCTCCAAAGCAGATGAACACGCAGTCCCCGCTGGTGGGGCTTTGGCGGTAGACAGAGGACAATTTGGGGAAGATTTGACCAAAACCCTAGCCAATCACCCTTTAATTGATTTTCGACGGGGGGAAGTTACAACAATTCCCGAAGGTATTGTCGTTTTAGCTTCAGGACCCTTAACCAGTCCCAATTTAGCCGCAGATTTACAACGATTTACGGGGATGGAATATCTTAACTTTTTTGATGCTGCAAGTCCCATTATTACCGGAGATTCTATCAATAAAGATATTGCATTTATGGCTTCTCGTTATGACAAAGGTGAAGCAGCTTATCTAAATTGTCCCATGAATAAAGAGCAGTATTTACAATTTCGATCAGCACTTTGTCAAGCAGAACAAACAGAATTAAAAGACTTTGAAAGAGAAACAGCGAAATTTTTTGAAGCTTGTTTACCAATTGAAGAAATGGCAAAAAGAGGGGAAGATACCATGCGTTATGGACCACTAAAACCAGTGGGTTTATCTGATCCTCGTACGGGAGAACGTAACTATGCGGTAATTCAATTACGACAAGAAGACAAAGCTGGTCAACTTTGGAATATGGTAGGATTTCAAACTAATTTGCGCTGGGGTGAGCAAAAACGAGTATTTCAAATGATACCTGGTTTAGAAACAGCCGAATTTGTCAGATTAGGAGTAATGCACCGCAATACTTTTTTAAATGCACCCCAGTTAATGTTAGCAACTTTGCAATTTAAAGAACGTCCAACCTTATTAGCTGCGGGACAATTAATAGGAACAGAAGGTTATACTGCTGCATCTGCAGGAGGTTGGTTAGCGGGAACAAATGCTGCTAGATTAGCCTTAGGAAAAGAACCCCTAATTTTACCTATTACAACCATGATGGGGGCATTATTTGAGTTTATCAGATCTGCTGCACCAAAACATTTTCAACCCATGGCTCCTAACTTTGGAATTATCCCAGATTTGGGAGTAAAAATCAAGAGTAAACCAGAAAAATATGGACGTTACCGCGACAGATCCTTAGTAGATTTAGCAACTTGGAAAAAAGAAAATTTAGGCATTTTCATTGAAGAAGAAAAATACAGATAATTTGCATATCTAAAATCCATCAAACTCTTGTGGGGTGGGCATCTTGCCCGCCATAATCATACAATTCAAATATAGAAAATCCTCACAAAAAGTATTTTAATCCTTCTGTTTTAACATCACCAAACCATGAATACCTACCGCTGTAATCACACCTCCTAATAATCCCCAAGTAGCATCTGCAAAAACATTAATTCGATGAGCTAAAGCTCGATGATATGCAAATTGTAAAGTTCCTTTATCAAACTTTTTATCATTGGCAATTTTTTCTATGTAAGTTTCAGCTTTAATCAGCGCATTATAATCCACAGCAAAAAAATAAAGAGATATTAACACTACCAAAAAACCAGGAACAACTAAAGTAAATAGTAAAATTACTGGACGTATTTTCATAAAAACTTAGTGATTTACTGAATCTATATAATTTAACTTTATTTTTGTAAAATTTACAACTGACACAAAAACCTCCCAAACTCTCATTTCTCCGTGTCCTCCGTGTCCTCTGTGGTTCGTTATTACCAAGACCAATAAAATCAAATTATAGTAGAATAAGCAACTTAATCATAATCAAACGCAGATAAACACAGATAAATGATAATGATTATTCTGTACAGTCTCAGAAGATGTTTTCAAACCCAAGCAGGTAGGTTTCGCTTGTGTAGAGGCGGTTTACAACTGCTTGTATATGTATAAATTTAGACTTTTCAAACACCCTATCAGATAAAATTTAGTAGAAGTCATGAAAATCAAGGTTAGAATAACTAAAATTAAATTGTATTAAGTTAAAAGAAATTGTCAAAACAACTCACTCACAACCTGTTCCCCGGTTCAGTTATCAAATTAGATCATGGGTTAACATTAATTCACCAACAGATATCCACCACACCCATAGTGGTAGCTGACGTTTGGGTAGGTGCGGGAACTAACCTAGAACCAGAACCCTGGTTTGGAATGGCACATTTCCTAGAGCACATGATTTTTAAGGGGACTCCCAACCTACTTCCTGGGGAATTTGATTATCACATTGAAAAAATTGGCGGTGTCAGTAGTGCCGCAACAAGCCATGATTACGCCCATTATTCCATCACAACCGCTGCTAATTATTTAGAAGATACACTACCCTATTTAGGGGAATTACTCCTGAATGCAGCCATTCCTGACGACGAATTTATCAGAGAACGGGATGTGGTGTTAGAAGAAATCCGTAGTTATAATGATGATCCTGATTGGCTAGGTTTTCAATCTCTGGTTAAAAATGTTTACCAAAACCACCCTTACGGACGTTCTGTATTGGGTACTGAGCCAGAATTGATGCAGCATTCCCCGGAAGCTATGCGTCGCTTTTATCGCAATTATTACCAACCAGAAAATATGACTGTGGTAATTGTGGGGGGAATTGGTGAAAAAGCCGCTAGGGAATTGGTAAACCGTGTATTTGCAGATTTTCCTGAACGGGATAATTGTCTCCAATTTACCAAAGTTCCAGCACCGATAATTAAAGGCATTTGTCGTCATGAGTTAATATTACCAAGATTAGAGCAAGCGCGGTTAATGATGGCCTGGAAAGTACCGGGAGTAGAAGAATTTCGGGCTGTTCATGGGTTAGAATTATTGTCGGCTGTGCTAGGAGAAGGGAGAATTTCTCGGTTAGTATCTGATTTGCGGGAAGAAAAGCAACTTGTTCAAGACATTCGCTGTGATTTTTCTCTACAACGAGAATCAAGTTTATTCACAATTACGGCTTGGTTAGAATCAGAATATTTGGAACTAGTGGAAAATTTGATTTGTTCCCATTTGGAAAAATTGCAAAATCAAGAAATTAGTCAGCAAGAATTAAATCGCATTCGGAGGTTTTTATGTAATGATTTTGCTTTTTCCACAGAAACACCAAATCAGCTAAGTAGTTTTTATGGTTTTTATCATACTATCGCTCAGGCTGAATTAGTTACCAACTATCCCCAAGAAATCCAATCTTTTAATCCTCAAGAACTGCAAAAAATAGCTCAACAGTATCTTTCCCCGGCTAATTATGCTGTGACAATTCTCCAACCTTGTTAGTTATTAACTGAAATTTAAAATGCAAACTATTAGTAGTCGCTCTCTTATTCATCGCACTGTGTTAAGTAATGGCATTATTTTATTAGTATCAGAAAATCAAGCTGCTGATATTATTGCTGGACGGATTTTTATCCGTGCTGGTAGTTGTCATGAACAGCCAGAAAAAGCTGGTCTAACTCATTTATTATCAACGGTAATGACCAAGGGCTGTGATGGTTTATCCAGCTTAGAAATTGCCGAAAAAGTTGAATCTGTCGGAGCTAGTTTAGGCACAGACGCAGCTACAGATTATTTTTTGCTATCTTTAAAAACGGTAACTGCCGATTTTATTGACATTTTAGCATTAGCTGGACAATTATTGCGATCGCCTACTTTTCCTGAAAATCAAATAGAATTAGAAAAACGATTAGCAATTCAAGATATTCGTTCTCAAAAAGAGCAACCTTTTAGCGTGGCCTTTGAACAACTACGTCAAGCAATGTACCCAAATCATCCCTATTCTATGTCAGTTTTGGGTGATGAAACAACCATGAGTAGTATTACCCGTGCTGATTTATTAGAATATCATCAAACTCATTTCCGTCCTGATAATATTGTAATTAGCATTGCTGGACGCATTACAGCAGAACAAGCAGAAAAACTAATTACCAAGATTTTTGGTGATTGGCAAATACCCACTTTACCAAAACCTAATCTTAATTTACCACAAATTATCGCCTCACCCAAATCTTGTTTACAACCCCTAAATACACAACAATCAATTATTATGTTAGGTTATTTAGGACCATCAGTAAATAACCCAGAATATGCGGCACTCAAGTTACTTTCTAGCTATTTAGGTAATGGTCTTTCTAGTCGTTTATTTGTAGAATTGCGAGAAAAGCAAGGTTTAGCTTATGATGTATCTGCCATTTATTCTACCCGGCTATTTCCCGCTTCCTTCGTAGTTTATATTGGCACTGCACCAGAAAATACCACAATAGCCCTTAATGGACTTCAGCAAGAAGTAGAATTGTTATGTACCACCGAACTATCAGCAGCAGCATTACAAACTGCTAAAAATAAAATTATCGGTCAATATGCTTTAGGTAAACAAACTAATGGACATATTGCTCAGATATATGGCTGGTATGAAATTTTAGGCTTAGGGATTGAATTTGACCAAAAATTCCCAGAATTAATTAATAATGTCACAGCAACGGAGGCAATTACAGTCGCTCGTAAATATTTACAAGCACCATATCTGTCTTTAGTGGGACAAGAGGAAGCTATTCAAACCGCTATTTCCTAAAACTTTAAATTGCGTAGGTTGGGTTAACGTATGTTACCCAACAAGCATTGAAAACAATTTGGGTGATATTTTATATTCATACCAAAAAAATAACAGTGAATAAAGTGATAGCAATAAGTGTAAGATTAGTATCAGAAAGTTCTATAAAATTTTTATGAAAGTCAGTCTAACAGCAAATATTCCCAACTTGAGCGCGAATTCTTGGTATTGCTTACTTTTGTTAATCAGCACACCCCTATTAATTAGTTCTTCTGCTTTCATATCCACAGCAGCACCAGTCAAAATTGCCCAAGTTAATACAGAAGTTAAAATTAATCGTCCCTCTCTCAACTTAGGTAGTCAAGGTGAACGAGTTACAGAACTTCAAGCCGCTTTAAAGCTTTTGGGCTTTTATTCGGGTGCTGTGGATGGTATATATCAACAAAGTACCATTATTGCCGTTGCCCAGTTTCAACAAGCTGCGGGCTTAAATCCCAGCGGTAATGTAGATAACATCACTTGGCAAAAACTGTTTCCCAACCCATCAAATATTATTACTTCCGCACCTAACCCAGTCAGTAATTTTACGACTGTTCCCACCCAACCCCCTAAAGCTAGAAACAGACCCACAACCCCCAAAAATCAAAGTAGTATTACCATTCAACCCACCCCTGTCAATCAACGAACATCTGGTATTCAATATACCATAGAAGGATGGCCAATTTTGCGTTTACGTACAAGTGGAGTGGAAGTGATTAAATTGCAAAAACAACTTAAAAACTTGGGTTTTTTCAATGGTAAAATAGATGGAGATTTCGGCGTATCCACAGAAGCAGCAGTCAAAGCTGCTCAAACTCGTTATGGTTTAAAACCTGATGGTGTTGTCGGTGGTGATACATGGAAAGTCTTCTTAAAACGCACTTCCTAGTAACATTAATCTTGTGATCATCATCAAACTATGAAGCACTTTCTCTTAACTTGGCTCGGCGCTGCGGTCGCATTGTTAATTACATCTAAAATTGTCCCTGGGATTATTCTCACTAGTTTTACTGCGGCCTTGATTGCTGCTGTTATCATTGGTTTGGTAAATGCCATTGTCCGGCCAATTTTGCAGATTTTAACATTTCCCATTACCTTTATTACTTTAGGGTTATTTACTTTTGTAATTAATGCTCTAACTCTATGGTTTGCTAGTACAATAACTCGCGGTTATGGTTTTGAAATTCAGGGTTTTATTCCTGCTTTTTTAGGTTCAATTGTTTTATCAATTGTTTCGAGTATTATTAATCAAGTTGTTAATGCAATTGATTAAAATATCAGACTTTAACTTTTAGCAACAGCTACTGTTATCCCTACTCCTGATAATCGGAAAATCTGTTTAGGAACTAATAACATTATTTCTCCAAATGGGATTTCCGAAACTGCAAGAATTGCGGAAGCTTCAGCTACGCTCAATGTTCCCACTAACTTACTAATAATATTATTAGGATTGGGAACAAATACATTATTTAAAAGTTCAGCACTAAAAGTTTTTAAAGGTAGTTTTTCTAAGTTACAAAATTCTACCAAACCAATTTCTGAGGCTTTTTTATCAATAGTTGCAATTCCAGCTACTTCACTATATATAAGCTGATATTCTCCAAAAACTTTTTTAATTACTGTCTTAATTAATTGTGAGGAAATTCCTTTTTGACAACCAATTCCTACCCATAATTTTTTTGTGTATATCACAATATCTACCTTGTTTTTAAATATTCATTATATTGTTTCCCAGTCTTATTCCCTGTTCTTTCTCTCAACTTCTAAGTTAAGAGCTTAATTTTTTCTTTATCATTACCCAAAAATCCCATAAAATCTCACTCAAGGAGGATTTATTAGCATTTAAAGTAGTTATTATCACACAAAAACTGATAATTCCAATACTTCCAACCAAAACAAAACCATGTATATTGTTCATATCTAGCACAGTAGGAAACATCAAGGCACAAATAAAAGTAAAAAGTCAATCTAATTTCTTTCTACTCTGATTGTGTAAAAAGTTTATCTTGATGTTTCTCTTTTTCTTAATCATTCAAACTTTGATCAAAAATTTCCAAATATCCAGCTTTATATGGCAAACTGATAACTAAATAGATTATAAATTTTAGGTTGAAAATGTCGCTTTTAAAAATTAAGCTCCCCATTCATGAAACTTTTCAAAGTACAGTTCAGGGAGAAGGATACTGGACAGGTTCCTTAGTAGACTTTATTCGCTTATCAGGTTGTCCAGTCCGTTGTCCTTGGTGTGATACTGGTTACGCTGACGGAGGAGCAAATTTACCACGGTTAGAACGTTCAATTGGTGAACTTTTAGCAGAAATTAAATCTCCCAGAGTCGTAATAACCGGTGGAGAACCATTTATTCACAAACATTTACCCGCATTAGTTCAAGTCTTGTCAACCGCAGATAAACAAGTTAATATAGAAACATCAGGCTCTTTTTGGCAAGAAATCTCCCCAGCAGCTTGGATTACTCTATCTCCTAAAGAACATATTAACTCTAAGTATCCCGTACAAAGTCAGTTTTGGAGTCGAGCTAATGAAGTTAAAATAGTCATAGAAACAGGTACAGAAATTGATTTTTATGAAAAATATTTATCTACACACCCTAATTTACTTGTTTACTTACAACCTGAATGGTACAGTTTTTCAAAATCACTACCGCTGATTTTCCAGATATTACAAAAAAAACCTGACTATAAACTTTCCTTACAAACACATAAGTATATTGGAGTACAATAACAAATTAGCAGCTACTAATCAAATCGTTGAACTTAGCCTCTTATACTATTCTGGTCAAAGTTGAAATTTACTTCACTAAAATAAATCTTGAAGCCTCTTACTTTTGTTTAAAAATAACTTATATTTATAGTTTTTCTGCTTATGAAGTACAAAGTTTTTTAGTTTTAGGACACAGCGAATAGTAAATAAATTGGTATGTACTTCAATAGACCAGAAAACTATATAAATAATTCAATACCTATCATTCCTTCGCTCCTCCTTGTCTTAACATTGTACCAATACCCCGATAATTATTAAGTTTAGCAATCATTAAAGCCGTATAACCACCCTGATTTTTTAAATTGACATCCGCACCAGCTTGTAGTAACATTGCCACAGCCTGACTATAACCCTCAGCTACAGCCCACATTAAAGCAGTGACCCCAGCCGAGTTTTGCAAATTCACATTTGCACCTTTTTCCAGTAAAATTTGGCATATTTCGGGATAATTTGCAGCTATGGCCTTGACTAAAGGAGTTTTACCATCATCTGCTAATTTATTAATATCTGCACCATAATCAAGCAATAGTTTCACGGTGTGGAAATGTCCTTGAGATACCGCTAAAGTAAGCGCAACTTCTCCAAAATTTTTCTTTTCCATATCCGCCCCCGCAGCCAACAAAACTGCTACTATATCACTATATCCTTGGAATGCTGCTATCAATAAGGGTGTATCTCCCAAATGATTTCTAATTTGTACATCTGCCCCCCGTTGAAGTAATATTTTTACTATCTCAATATATTCTTCCACAACAGCAAGGTGTAAGGCTGTTTCCCCCTCTTTATCTTGATGATTAATTTCCGCACCTGCATCTAACAAAACCATTATTATATCACTATTTCCCGTTGCTGTAGCTGCTAATAATGCTGTTACATGATCACAATTCTTAATATTAACATCAGCACCAGATGATAACAATGCTTGTACTATTTCTAAATAGCCTAAATCTATAGCAATCATTAGTCCTGTCTCACCTTCCGAATCTTGGCTATTGACAATATTGCTATTTTGTGATAAAGATCGAATAACCTCTGGATGTTTGTATTTTATTGCTAGTTTTAATGCAGTATCATCATCCTTATCAGTGATTTTTATATCAGCACCAGCAGCTAACAAGACTTGTACAATCTCAATATGACCCTTTAATGCTGCTATCATTAAAGCGGTACTGCCGTCGTGATTAGTAGCATTGATATTTGCCCCTTGAGAGACTAATAGCTTGACAACATCTACTTGACAAGAATTAGCAGCAAGCATTAATGCTGTCAAACCATGGATTTTCCTAGTTAAGTTAATATTAGCGCCCGCAGCCAAAAGCGATCGCACAATTTCTGTATAACCTAAATTTGCAGCAAACATCAATGCTGTGGTGCCATTGTCGTCGTCTGTGTCAACCTTAGCACCATGGGAGAGTAACGTCAAGACCCCCTGAATATTCCCAGCTTTGACAGTTTTTAACAACGTGGGATCTTTTTTTTCTATCATTGATTATATCCTGTTTGGATAGATGTTACTGATTTTAACTCAAGATCAAGATCATATCCTGGCGAAAAATTGCTGAGTAAGAAAAATAAATGTATGCTAAGTTTTATAAAGATTTAATTAACGGAAGTAAAAAATATGGCTTTTGAACTAACCCCAACAATAAGATTCTGGTTGAACTTTGCTCACCCAGCTATAATGTGGGTATTATTAGCACTCTCCTTATATGCTGCGTATTTAGGGCTACAAGTACAGCGCACCAGAAATGCTCAAGGAGAAGAAAAGAAAGAACTGATTAAAGGACGTTTTACCATCAAACATCACCAAATTGGTTCTATTATGTTAGCTGTAATGGTAGCAGGTTCAATAGGTGGTATGGCTGTCACTTACATTAATAATGGTAAATTGTTTGTCGGACCCCATTTATTAACTGGATTAAGTATGACAGGTTTAATAGCTTTTTCGGCATCTTTAGTTCCTTTGATGCAAAAAGGCGCGAATTGGGCAAGAATGACACATATAATCCTCAATTTTACTATTTTAGGGCTTTTTGCATGGCAAGCCTTCTCTGGTGTCGAAATTATCCAAAGACTTCTTACTAAAGCATAAGTTCTCATTTATATCAATTCTATATGAGGCTGCACAGAATAATCTCATCCGTCCCTAATTGCATTTATTTGCGTTAAGTTGCGGTTAATTATTATTAAAATCTCATTCTATGCAGCTTCATTTCAATTTTGTACTACTTATCAATTATCATCAATGTTTTTTCTGGGGAAAAGGTATACTTAAAGATTGATGAAAATCTTTTTGTACCTTGTATGTGAGACGACGAGAAACTTGACGGACAATTTGACTGAGGATGCGATCGCCTGTAGACTGAATTAGAGAATGGGATAATCGGCGCATGAATTTGGGAAAATGCAACTCAACCATCAAATCTAATTCCCATTGTACCCGTGTAATGCCGTCTAAATCTCCCATTAATTCCGTAGATGATTTATAATCGACCTCATAACCAGGCGCTTGGTAATCAGGTACAGGGATACTACGGATTTGGAACTTATAACCTTGGGGTTTTAACAACTCCAGTCCAATCTTGGGTTCTACGTCGTAACCAAAAGCACCAAATTTACCCACGGTTAAAGCGTAGCTATTTTCGCTCAAAGCTTCTACTTTCATCGGTTCTGCACAACGAACAAACCAGGAAGCATGAGTATGAAAATACTCCTCTACCTGATTAATAGGTGCAAACATTTCCATAATATCCTGATAATTGCTATAAAATTTAGTTGAAACTATATCAGCTTTTTGTGATACAATCTCATCTGCTACCTTCCAAGATTGATATTCACTATTGTTTGTCACCATAAATTTGTTTTTTGTATATTTTGAAGTTTGTCTATATTAATCGTTCCGAAAAACTCAACAATTTGTCATCAACTTCACACAAATATGAACTAAATATGTAAAGTCAACAACAGGGAAGAAAACAGTAGATTTAGTTGTACTTATTTGACTCTCCTAATTAACTAACCAGAAATATCTGGCCTTTTATGACTATATTGTATGATCTTCACCCAATATTTGACATTGTAGCTAAATAACCGAATATGTGATCATAGAAATACTACTGAAATTTTTATTTTTCCGAAATCAAAGAGTAACTTTTTGTAATTATTCAAGACAAACAACGAAAAAGGAGGTAGATTCTGAAAAGCTTTGAACTTAAAGGTGTAGAAAAACTTATTGCTCCCATAGCTTCACTTTTAGGCTTTGTATACCTGTTTCAATGGTATATTTTTGGAGATCTACAATTATCTCCTGAACCTATATTTACTAGAAAGCAACCACCCCTAGTTATGATTGGTGGAGATCCTTATGTTCGGGCATTAATGCGAACCATATCCGCCAGTGAAGCTAGTGGTAATCGTCCCTACTCTCTATTGTATGGTGGTGAGCAGATTAATGATCTCAGCCATCATCCTCAAAAATGTATTACCATTACCACAGGACCAAATACAGGTAATTGTTCCACAGCCGCAGGTAGATATCAAATCATTAATACTACTTGGTATCGAATTGCTCCTCGCTATCACCCAAAGCCCACACAGATGATGTTTTGGACTAATTATAGTTTTGAAGCAGAATATCAAGATGTTGTAGTTTACCGTTGGTTACATGACTCAAAAGCTTGGGGTGTGGATATCCCTAAGCTATTACAGCAGCAAAATTTAAATGATGTCCTCCGAAAACTTTCTCCTACTTGGACTAGTTTAGGCTACGGTATAGAAAATAATTCTGTTAGTAGTTCCTTACCCAATATCTATCAGCAAGTCCTCAAAGAAGAATTAAATCAAAATTAGCTCACTCTACCAGAATTTTGCTCTTTGTTTTCGCTAATACAGGCATAAAAATTTTTGGATGAGTATGTTTTAGCGGCGATAACCCATTTAAGTTTTGCAAACAGTCTAAAGCCGCTTCACGAATTATCAATTCTTTTTCCTGACTCAGTAGCAGTTGTAAGCATTCCATAATATCTTTTTGAACCACCGTATCAACTCGCTGACGACTAATCAGTTTATTAAGCTGACGCATGGAAAGCAACCGTTTTAAAGAATCTTTTTCTGTTAAATTGTTTAACAATTGATCAAGATGGTTTTCTTGTTGATTTCCTTGAAAACTGAATATTTGCCATACCAACAAAATTAAAGTTAATAAGGTGGCCATACCTTGAATAATAGCACCAGCAGCTAACCAATGACTAGGAGCATCAACCCAAATGGCCGAGGCCATATAAGTTATCACCGTTGCTATACCACCACTAGCAATAGAATAAGCTAACTGACTATTAGTGCTGCTTATCAAATTGCGTATTTCTAACCAGGGTAATTGCCAGTTAGATTTTTGCATGGAATAAGTAAATACCATGATACCAATACCAGCAACAAGAGATAATAGCAATTGCCAATTCCAAAGCAGCATGGCTACAATAATTGTCAATAATCCCAGCAAAGCACCAGGTTCATAAAAATGTTTAAAAATCTGATGTTTTGGCATTTCTATCTTAATTTCTGAAACTTGATTAATCAGTTGCCTCCAAGAAGACGAAGCCTGTATCACAGTATTTACCTACTTGATTACAAAATTACAAATGGGTAGTTTTTACCAATTTTAAGCATAAAATTAGGAAAATTTTCCCTTACAGCACGTTCGGATTGATTTAGGTAGACCTTGTGCGGGCAATAGTCCCGCGCTAAAAGAGTTTTATCATTAATATCTGTACTTCATAATACCGGAAACTGATGTAAACACAATGTTATTGATCCTGTAAGCGAATGTCAATTACGGACGCATTAAAGTTATAGTTAAAACCTTCTAATTCAAAAGGCATACCAATTTTTACTTTACTATTACCAAGAACTGGTCCATCTTTAGTAACTGTAGCTTTACCTTCTAAAGTTAAGATAAAATCTGTACTAAAGTTAATCTTGCGAGGATCTGGTAATTCCTTCACTGTACCATCTGGTTGACCAATAGTCAGGGTTCTCTCTAACTGTTCAATGGATTTAATCGCAATCTGACCATAGGGTTGATTACGGATAATTACATTAGTTTTACCACCTGTTGTGAATCCTTCTTTAACCAACCGTTCCGGATTACGAACATTAAGACCACGTACCAATAAATCTACCTCAATGGGTACTATTTTCGCGCCGACCTGAGCTACAGAACCGGAAGTACCAGGGAAAATAAAGATACCGACTATCACAAGTAAAATTACTAGTACAGCCCCTAGATCTAATAGGTTAATTTTACCGAACAAGCGACCTTTGGAATCTAAAATATTCATAACTAAGTTTGGACAAGTAATTGATTGTACTCAGCATTTTTTCCAGCGATTCAGAATCTTCATCACTAAATTAATATTGACACAAGGTAAATGTTATGGTCACGGGACAGTTTATCATGATTACAGTAGTTTCGGTGTCATAATAACGGTAAGTTATTTGCATTCACTGTTTGTACCATCTAGAGTCGGAAATGCAACTTAGTAAATTGAAAATGCGTCTTGTGATTTGAAGTTCTTACACCAATCTCATATAACCGGATTATGATTAAATTACAACGAATTTGGACAAATTATCATTTGTGGCAGCGTCGCTGTTTGTATCCGTTCGTTTCTATCAGCGTTGCTGTGATTATTTGCTTGGGTACACCCCTATCAAGTAAAGCTATAGATTTATTGCCTCTGTTGTTCCAAGGTGTGCAAATATTGAACTTATCTAATATATCTGATCGCCAGGAAGTTACGCTTGGTCAGCAAATGAATCAGGAATTGCAGCAAGAAGTCAAAATTTCTCAAAATTCCCAGCTAAATAGTTATATTAACGAAGTTGGTGAACGTTTAGCGGCTAATAGCGATCGCCCCAATATCCCTTATACTTTTCAAGTAGTGGAAGATTCTGCTGTTAATGCTTTTGCAACTGCTGGTGGGTTTATTTATATCAACACAGGTTTATTGAAAATAGCAGATAATGAAGCTGAGGTAGCTAGTGTATTAGCTCATGAAATGGGACATATTGAGGGTAAACATTTAATTAAACAAATGCGACAAAAAGCTATTGCTAGTGGTGTTGCTACCGCTACAGGTTTAGATAGGAATAAAGCTGTAGGTATTGGTGTGCAACTTGCCCTTAATCTTCCCCGCAGTCGCAAGGATGAATTTGACGCTGATAAAAGAGGACTAGCAAACATAACCCGCACCGGTTATGCTCAGTCAGCAATGGTTTCTTTTATGAAAAAGCTACAAAAAAGTAGTTCCGTCCCTACGTTTTTAAGTACGCATCCAGGTGCCCGCGATCGCGTTATAGCCCTCCAAAATCAGATTAACACACAACCAAGTAATCAAAATAATGGGTTGGATAATTCAGTATATCAAGCAAAAATCAGGGCGTTTTTGCAGTAATTAGGCTCGTTGCTTATGACGACGGCCACCCATGAATTCCTCTGGTTGAATAATTGTAATTAGCTCTTTCCAGGGGAGAGTTCGCACTTTCTGACTAAATACATTAGCCTGATAAACCAACTTATTCGTAATATCTAACCCCGTTAACCAACCGCTACGGGGATGATAAGCACCAGTATCAATATCTAACCATCCCTGTCCCTGTGCCAAATTTCCAGGAACAACACCCGGTAAGGTAAAAGTTATAGTATGACCAACTATAATCAATTTATCTGTAAAATATGGTTCTTTGATCCGATGAAATTCATCCCTAATCCAGCATAGTTCCTCCGCTGTTTGTTCCTGGACGGTTTTTTGCGGATCAACACCTGCATGAGTTAACCAAAAGTCTCCTAAATCTAAATATGTGGGTAAATTTTCAAACCAATTTAGATGCTCTTTGGGAATTGTCCCAGATTGGTAACTAGCAACCGTTGCTTGTCCTCCACTGTATAACCACCCCTGCATATTTGCTGACCCTGTATCCTTACCAACGAGGATGTTTAATAACATCTGCTCATGATTACCTAGCAGACAAGGGTAATCATTTTCTTTCACAAACTCAACTACTTGGGCACTTTGCGGACCACGATCAATTAAATCTCCCAAAAAATATATTTGATCATCTGATGCAGGGGCTATTTCCTCTAATAACAGCATTAAACCTTCATAGTGGCCATGAACATCACCAATAACAACCCTACGCTGACTAATTTTACTCATCTACTTCTAGCTTAAATGAATGGACTGGGTATTTTGACTACATTTTCATTTGTCTAGTTTCCCAGAAAAAACCCTTTTTCCTATTTATTCTTCCTGTTGCAATAGCCAAAAACCACTGTAGGTCATTCCTGAATCATCTGGTTGAACTAACAAAAAATGCAATCCCTGACTTAGCTGTTTGCGTTGTTGATACAACTTTCCCGCTGCAGTAACCTCCTCATCTGTAAAAGTAGCCAAAACCCATCTATCTACTAAACCCGCTTCTAATACTAACCCATCGGGTGTACCTGCAATGTAGTTTAAAGCTACAGGGTTACTCTCTTTTAACCACTGCGCTAAACCCATAGATTTTCTCCCCCCGTAAATTATCACACCAGGTATAGGTACTGTTGAAGCTAAACCTAAATTAATTGGTTTAAGAAATTCTGGGATTTGTAAAATAGGAACCGGGCGTTCTATAAACTCGTCTATGATATCACAGGCTGGAATTGTCGCCAACTGCCATTTTTCCCCCCAAAGATTTTCCGGTAATGGTAATGGTGGTAGTTTATCCACAATTACAGGATATTGTTTTGCTGCTAACCACTGTTTTAAGGCCAAAGTTCTCCGAGTCGCTTCTACCTGAATACCTAAATTATTTCCCGCAATTGTAATTAAATTTAAAGACTGAGGACGAAATACCTGAATTAAATCTGGTAACTTTTCCTTACCTGCTAATTGTAATTGTTGGGTAACCCAAGTAGAATTAGCCTGTGATTGGGGACAATTGGCTGTGAACTCAAAACTCCGGGTTTGATCACAAACTAATAATTCCCATAATACCTGCTCTTGAGCATTTTGTAGTGGACTCCGATAAAAATCAGCCTGCCAAATCAGACTCATTCCCTACTCCATAAAAATTAAGTAAATCAAAAATGAATTTGTCAAGTTTAATCCTTAACTAAATTCTTCGCTAATTCTATCGCTGCTTCTACTGTAGAAATTTTTCCTTCAGCTTGGGCAATACCTATTTCCATTAATAATTCACCTACTAATGGTGAAGCGGGAATGTTTAACGCTTTCATGATGTCTTTACCATTCATTAAAGGAATAGGATGGGCTACTAAATCATTTTTGTCAAGATAACGCTTGATTAATGGTTCATAATTAACCAACATACTTTTTTCAAATACTCCCTTAACTACAATATCATTTGCTAAGGCTAATACCAACACGGCCGGAAATAAAATTCCCATTTCCCGAAAAAGAAAATACTGTTTCCGTAAGGGGATATCTACGGCTTTTATTTCTGAAAACATTTTTAATTCTGTTGTTATAGCCCGAATTTCTGCCCGACTGTAGGTAAGTTGTTGTAATTCGATTTCAGCGATTTCTGGTCTTGATTCAACTAAACAGGCAAGTTTAGCAGTAGCTAACCAAGAAGTTTTTACCGTCTTGCGGACATAATTTGTCAATTCTTCCCCTAATTCTTGCCAATTTTGACTAATTATATGAAATGCTTGATCAATAGCGTTTAATTTAATAAAACTTTGATCAGTCGCGTTTTTAAATAAATTAATCAAAACACCGTCTTTCCAGGCAATATCTAACCAAGCTGTGCCCTGACCGTGGGACAACAAGAACCCAATTTCTGCCCGTACTCTTTCCGCTGCTACTTGACTAATACTTTTTGCTAAACTGCGAATTGTTTCTTGGGTGGCTGGTTCAATGGTAAAATCAAGTTGGGAGGCTTGACGATAAGCCCGCATTAACCGCAAAGGATCATTTTGCAGATTGATAGGTGATATCATCCGTAATAGACCAGATTTTAAATCTTGATAGCCTTGGAGGGGATCAATAATTTCCTGGGTATGGGGATTATAAGCGATCGCATTAATGGTAAAATCCCTTCTATGCAAATCTGTAATTAAATTTTCTCCTTCCTGTTGGGCAAAATCAGCGGTAGCTTGAGGAAATACAACACGGGCAATGTGTCTTTGAGCATCAAGTAACACAAAACCAGCTTGATAACGTTGAGCAATCTTTCTCGCTACTTTTACCGCATCTCCTGAGATAATAAAATCTAAGTCGACATATTCCCTAATTCTACCTAAAATGGCATCACGGACTGCACCACCCACCATATAAGCGGGTTCTGGCAAATATTCCAGACTAAAAGGCCAATTTTTGGCAGCTAGACGAGAAATAACTAATTCATTCATTGTTATAAAAATCAACCTAGTAACTAATGCTGATTGTTTTGACTTGAGCTACATTAACTATAAAGCTTCTTAAAGTTGGTTCTATTATGTGTATTTGCGTGAATTGCCACTATGTAGACCGCTGTGTTACCTACAATGCTGTAGAAAACCAGCACCAACAGCCCCACCTCACAGAAACACCAGATTTTGACCCTAATGAACCCACTATTAACGTTAATATTCGCACACAAGGGGAAATCATTGAAATGGAATGGGATGTTGTCGGTTGTCTCAGTTTCCAACAAGAAATAGGTAAATGGTCTAAATTGCGTCCAGGTGAATTAGTTCCTACTTAAACTGAATATTCACACTGAAAATCAGCAACATCAATTCTTAATTCTGCTGTATTATTTACCATGAAAATATATTTGCATTGACTTTGACAACCATAATTAAACATCTGGCAGCGAATAAATACGCTTTAGGATTACATACAACTACACCAGAACTTGGTTTAGCAATTAGCAACTTTGCTGATTATCCCCAATCTCAAGTTTGGAATTTAGGACGTGATTTATCTAGTCATATTCATCAATACTTAGTTGAACTGATTAAACCACGAATCTGGGCAGACCTGGAATTTATCGCTGTTGCTCAAGGTCCTGGTGGGTTTACAGGAACTCGTATTGGTGTTGTCACTGCTCGGACATTAGCACAACAGCTAAATATTCCTGTATTTACAGTTTCTACCTTAGCGGCGGTCGCTTGGCAAGCTTATAAATCACAAGAAAATTGTCAATATCCAGTAATTGCTGTAGAAATGCCGGCACAGCGGGGACAAGTTTTTGGGGCTATTTATCAGCCTAATTCGGATAATTCTGGTATTACTGCTCTATTGCCAGATACGGTATTTAGTCCAACTGCATGGCAAAAAACTCTGGTGCTGCAATCTTCTTTAGGGTATAATTATCGGTTAATTTCAGCTACATCTGAGTTAGCAGCGACGGTTAATAGTATTTTGGAATTAGCTTATTTAGATTGGCAACAAGGTAAAAATCCCCATTGGTCACAAGCTTTACCTTATTATGGGCAACACCCAGTGGAGGATGTGACGATTTGAATATAGCTACTGGAAACAACTAGCCGTACAAATGGTCTTAGGAACAGTCACACTGATACAAGAAACCAAAATCCACCCAGCGGAACTTAAAGATCAAGTTACCAGTCCTGGTGGGACAACCATTGCCGGTGTCAGCGCCTTGGAAAAAGCCGGTTTTGATTCTGCTATCATTGAAGCCGTCAAAGCCTCAAAAGAACGCGCTCAGGAATTGGGGAAAGGGTGATAGGTGAGATTGTTGATCCAATCTACCAGTAAAATCACAGATCACATTTACTGTTTATATACTTCGCTGCGATGAGCGATAGCCACAACAAATACCTGCACCACTTCATCTTCTATCGAATAGATTACTACTGCAAACAGCGGGCAATTTTCTTTGCTAGGGCTGTATCAGCATTAATATAAACCTTTTGGGCATCGGGATGGAGAACAACTTCATACATCAGATCGAAGGGTTCTCCAGTTTGTGTAATGGGTTTTAGGAGTTGTTTGATTTTGCTTAACTCGTTCTAGCAATCCAGGAATTGCTAATAGGACAGCGGTAATGTTATACCTCCCAAAAACCGCTACCCAATCAGGGGAAAGATTCATATCAATCAAAATTTTCATGCACTTACCAACGGGACTTCAATTTCTTCAGCCCGCCATGCAGCATAGGCAAGAGCTTCATAGATATCTGCTTCTTCAAGGTATGGATAAGCCTTGAGTATATCACTTGCACTGTGTCCAGATGCCATTAAGCCAACTATAGTACCAACTGTGACACGCATTCCCCGGATGCAGGGTTTGCCGCCCATTACTTCTGGGTTGCGGGTAATTCTGGTGAGGTTTTGCATAGCTGATTAGATTGGGAAACCAGAAATGGCTGCGTTAATATTTTCCATTATCACTCTTTTTTACTGAATTTCCCAAGGCTGCAATTGAAAGCAAAAAGTTTTTACTAGTTTTTTGGGATTGTTTTTGAGTTGCTTTATAGCGCAGGTAATCAACAAAATTGATGAGTTCAGTGAGTGAATCTTCTGGCAATGTCTTAATTGACTCAATAATCTGCTCTCGGTTTTTGGTTAAAGTATCCATATATTGATTTAAAGGAATGCGGCTTACTTCAAACACACTATTCTATTCTGAATGAAATTGCTGTTTAAACGTTAAAGTCATTCGTCGTTAATAACCTTGGATTTATACTCTATAGCTGACTGTATCAATCGAGTAGAAAAGTTTTTGAGTCGCGTTAGATCAGCAGGTGTATACTTTCTATAAGTATCACTTCTTTCAACAGTATCAATAATGGAGATGGCTTGAGCAAATAATATTGCAACTTGACTTGGATCTTTCAAAACTTTGTGAATATCAACGTAGT